>ERZ1023621.210-NODE-210-length-17602-cov-10.533425_pt1 | contig 17602 bp, 17 predicted proteins | sample MGYA00380330_ERZ1023621 | MGnify/ENA primary metagenome ERZ1023621 (study PRJEB33179, sample SAMN07448975) | human gut metagenome | biome: Human-gut; feature: Human associated habitat; material: Faeces | host: Homo sapiens | place: India: Bhopal | collected...
CTGGTAGCTGGCATCCAGGCGGAAGTTCATGGCTTCTACTATACTTACTTGTCTGTTTTCACTCTTCTGGTTCCAGATCTTGTCAAGATAAGTCTTCTGTTGTAAGTCTTGATTGTTTGGTTGGTATTGTCTTGCTCCAAAGGCGTATGCTCCTAACTCTAATCCATTCTTGCGATAGCTCATATTCAATTGGCTATATCCACCGAAGTTTTTCTTCTCATCATATTCACCTGTGGTTGAGGCATCAAATCCGAAGCCCTCGCCTTGTATCTTCTTCGTTGTGATACGGATGACCGCCTTGGTGCTAGCAGCGTAACGGGCGCCAGGGTTAGTGATGACTTCCACCGACTTGATGTTGTCGGAATGCAAACGGTCCAGCTCGCTCTTGTCTCTCATCTGTCGTCCATTGATATAGATAACAGGCTCGCCGCGTCCGAAAACCTTGATGCTGCCATTCTGGGCAGAAACGTTAGGGATGCGGTCGAGCAGGTTCTCCATGGTTCCTGCCTTCTCAAGTACGGATCCGACAACGGTTGTCGTCATTCCGCCATTCTTCAGGATAGTCTTAGGCAGGGATGACTTCACGACCACTTCGCCGAGCATCTTGCTGTCTTCTTCCATCTTGATAATGCCCACATTCTCGCCTGTGCAATCCTTGCAGATGGTCTTATAGCCTACGGATGTCACCTTGATGATTCCGCCGTTGCAGGAAGAGTCGATGACAAAGCTGCCATCCTCTCCACTCACAGCGCCATTGACGAAAGCTGAGTCTGTTTTATTCAATAATACTACATTGGCAAACGCCAAAGGCTCTCCCTTCATATCCATCACCTTACCGGTGATATTCTGTGCCATCATCTGTGTCATAGCCGAGAGGCACAACGCAGTGGTAAAAATTACTTTTTCCTTCATATTGCTACTTTTTTGCCTGCTTCATTTATTTTTCTGCCGCAAAAGTATAATATGAATGAAAAAAGCCTTTGACACAAAAGTGTATTTCTGAGATGTATAGCTGAAAAATTACACTTTTGTGTATGTAGAAGTATAATATAAATCTCCGTTCCGTGTCACAGAATGGCCATTCCGTGTCACGGAACGGCCGTTCGGTGACACGGAATAGAAACTTTAAATATATTGTCTTTAACTTTATAAAGATATAGAATATAAAAAAGTAATGCCAAAACTTAGACTTGTGTGAAATCTAACAAACAAAACTGCACTACTTAGATATTCTCTATATCCTGCTTCACATTGTTGCGAATCTTAGTAAGATAAGCCTTCATACGCTTGGCGTCCTTATTGTCGATGATGTCTATAAGCTCGCCAAGCTCGTTGCGAATCTGAGCCACCTGTGCACTGGTGTATGGGTTGAACAGAATCTCCTGAAGCAGATAGTCGTCCTCGTTGAGCACCCCTTTTGCTATACGCAGATGTCGCTTAAAGGTAGTACCAGGCGCATCCTGATGCTTCATAACAGCAGAGAAAACAAATGTGCTTACGAAAGGTGTGCTCAATGAGTAAGCCACCGTTTTGTCGTGCTCCTCGAATGTGTACTCGTAGATGTTGAGACCGAGTCGGGAGTAGAGGTCCTTAAAGAATATGCGGCCCATATAGTCGCCCTCGGTTATTATAATTGCATTCTCCTCAGACAATTGTCCGAGGTTGGCAAACGTAGGTCCAAACATAGGGTGTGTAGACACATAAGGATGTCCCGACTGCTCGTAAAACTCCTTCAGGTTGGTCTTTACCGATGATATGTCGCTTATGATGCAGTCTTGCGGTAGCACAGGCATCACTTCCTTAAAGGCAGATATAGTGTATTTTAGTGTAACGGCATTGATGACGAGCTGCGGTTCAAACTCCTTAATCTCATCGAGCGTGGTGAAACGCTGACAGTTATAGGTGAATCGCATTCGCTTAGGGTCTTTCTCGTATACCGCAGTCTCGTGATCGAAACTGAGAACATCGAGAAAGAAGCTGCCCATCTTGCCGGCACCAAGGATTAGGATTTTCATTTTGAGTTTTGAGTTTTGATTTTTGAATTGTGCGCTTCGCGCATTTTGAATTGTGAGTTCTGAGTTTTGAATTTCTCACCAATAGCGACTTCTGAATTGAGAATTCATAACTCATAAATTCAAAATCGCAGGCGAAGCCGAGAATAATTCAAAATTCAAAACTCACAATTCGAAATTCGCGAAGCGTATTACTTCTGATTAATAATCTCCATCTGCTGTCTTACCGACTCCTCGTGTATATGCTCGAATATCTCTTTAACAAAATCGGAGTCCATACCGCAGAGCGAGCCTTGTGCACCACGCTTGTCAAGAATCTCGTTGTATCGACCAGTCTGGAGGATAGTCATATTATGCTCCTTCTTATACTGTCCTATCTCGCGACACACACGCATACGCTTGGCAAGAAGGTCCATAAGATTGTTGTCAAGCTCGTCAATCTGCTTGCGCAATTCGTGTATTCCCTCAGTTGTAACAGTCTCGTCGCGTACAACAAGCAGGCCTAAGATGTAGTCGAGTACATCTGGCGTTACCTGCTGTTTGGCATCGCTCCATGCATTGTCTGGCGAGCAATGGCTCTCCACCATCAATCCATCAAAGCCCAGGTCCATTGCCTGTTGGCAAAGAGGAGCTACAAGTTCGCGACGTCCACCTATATGACTTGGGTCGCAGATTATAGGCAACTCTGGGATGCGTCGGCGTAGCTCGATAGGAATCTGCCACATAGGAAGGTTGCGGTATATTTTCTTGTCGAAGCTTGAGAAACCTCTATGTATGGCAGCCATACGTTTGATACCCGCTTGGTTGATACGTTCCAGGGCACCAATCCACAATTCAAGGTCGGGGTTTACTGGGTTCTTTACAAATACAGGTACGTCTACACCCTTAAGGCTGTCAGCAAGAGCCTGCATGGCAAACGGATTGGCAGAGGTACGAGCACCAATCCAAAGTATATCGATGCCATACTTCAAGGCGAGTTCAACATGCTCTGGTGTAGCCACCTCAGTAGCTGTGAGCATACCCGTCTCTTCCTTAACCAGTTTCATCCAAGGCAAAGCAGCCTCGCCATTTCCTTCAAAACCACCCGGCTTAGTACGTGGTTTCCAAATACCAGCACGAAACATATGGCATCCAAGCTTCTTAAGTTGCTTGGCAGTTGTAATAACTTGCTCTTCAGTTTCAGCCGAACATGGTCCGGCAATTACGAATGGGCGTGGATTGTCACTCGGTAGGTTTAAAGGCTGTAATTCTAAATCCATAGTCGTATAATTATTTACTTATTGTCATTCATTAATTTCACTCTCTCCAATGCCTCCTGTATCTTCTCATCCTTTGCGCAAAGACTGATACGGATGTAGCGTTGTCCGTTGCTACCGAAAATAAAGCCAGGTGTGATAAACACCCTTGCCTCATGCAGCACACGCTCTGTAAGCTCCTCGCAATCCTTATACTTATCAGGTATCTTGCCCCATAGGAACATGCCCACCTGATTAGGGTCGAAGGTGCAATCGAGTTCTGTCATTATCTGCTCGGCTATATCGCGGCGGCGACGATATGTGGTGATGTTAGCCTCGCGGTGCCATTCGGGAGTGTTGGTATTATATGCCTCGGCAGCTGCAAGCTGTATGCCACGGAATGTGCCAGAGTCGATATTGCTCTTTATCTTCAATATCCATGATATGAATGTTGGATTGGACACGCACATACCTACACGCCAACCCGGCATATTATGACTCTTCGACATTGAGTTGAACTCTATACAACAGTCCTTAGCGCCCGGAACTTGAAGCAGCGACATTGGCTTGTCGTTAAGGATGAACGAATAGGGATTGTCGTTAACCACCACAATGTTGTGCTTCTTGGCAAAAGCTACAAGTCGCTCGTATGTCTCACGGCGGGCATTGCCTCCGGTTGGCATGTTGGGATAATTGGTCCACATAAGGCGCACACGCGACAGATCCATGTTCTCAAGCTCGTCAAAGTCGGGTTGCCATCCGTTGTCCTCACGTAAGTTGTAGTTCACTATCTCGGCTCCAAGTATCTTGCTCAAGGATGTGTATGTGGGATAACCAGGATTAGGCACAAGCACCTGTTCGCCAGGATTGACAAAGGCAAGTGTAACATGCAATATACCCTCCTTGGAGCCAATAAGCGGCTGCACTTCTGTCTTGGGGTCTACATCTACATTGTACCAACGCTTGTAGAAACCAGCCATAGCCTCACGCAATTCGGGTGTACCCATAGTGGGCTGATAGCCATGAGCTTCAGGCTTTGAAGCCACCTCACATAGCTTGTCTATTGTCTGCTGCGATGGCGGCATATCTGGCGAACCGATGGCAAGGGATATGATATCCTTACCCTCAGCGTTCAACTTTGCAACCTCCTTGAGTTTGCGTGAGAAGTAATATTCTTGAACCAACGATAGTCGGTCGGCGGGTTGTATTTTCATAAGTTTTGAGTTTTGAATTGTGAGTTTTGAGTTTTGAGCGTGCTTAGCACGCCTCGTATTCTCCAAGTATCTTAAGCGAGCGAGTAAGCGGTATTATCGCGTCAATGCTCTGTCGGTATCTTGTCAAGTTGTCGAACGTCAGGTCTACATAGAACAGGTATTCCCACTCGCATCCGATAACTGGCAACGACTGTATCTTTGTGAGGTTTATGCCATAGAACGAGAGGATAGTGAGTACCTTTGACAGCGATCCTTCCTCATGGGCAACATGAAAGACGATGCTTGCCTTATTAGCCTTCTCCAATGGACGAAGGAAGTCGGCCTTGTTAGGATTTGACACTACGAGAAAACGCGTAAAGTTGTGCTTATTGTCCTGTATCTGGTCTTGCAGAATTTTAAGTCCATACATCTTTGCAGCAGAAGCGTTGCATATGGCAGCCCATCCCTTGCAATTGTACTTGGCAATATATTCTGCCGAACCAGCTGTATCCTCAGCCTCAACAGCCTTGATGTCGGGATGATTGGATAGGAAGGCATTACACTGTGCAAGAGCCACTGGATGTGAATGAACCTCGGTTACAGTAGACCAATCGTCGTCTGGCAGGCAACAGATGCAATGCTCAATATGTAGTTTGTGCTCACCCACTACTGTTGCACCCGACTCACGCAGAAGCTCGTAGTTGTGAAGAAGACTACCAGCTATGGTATTCTCTATTGCCGTCATACCAATAACGGTTGGGTCGCGTCGCATATTCTCGTACACTTGCTCGAAGGTAGCGCAGCATATCAGCTGTATCTGTTCGCCACTGAAGTATTGGTGAGCGGCAATATCGTGGAATGAGCCTTTAAAACCCTGTATAGCTATTCTTTTCATATTTATCAGTTGACCGGTAGACTAAGCTACTTGTAAAACAAAAAGCCCCGCTTTCACTATTCTGTGAAGCGGGGCTCGTATATTTTTTATACACTCTCTAACCTTAAGTTGAATATCATGCACAACTCACCGCTTCACAATTCCTTGTAAAGTAAAAGTAAAATCGGTAAATATATGCATATGACTTATTCATAACCTGGTTGATTATTTATTCTATTTGTTTATATTGTTATTTGATGTGTGCAAATGTATAACATTTTTTTGTTACGTGCAAATAATTTACGATAAAATGTCAATAAAAGTTGAAGTTTAGCTTATCAATCGTTATTAAACACCTTATACGGGTCGGCTTGTTGCATCTTTTCTTTAATCTTCTGCTCAATGCCTTCGTCGTCTTGTGGTACCGATGCCCTCATCTCTTCGGCAGTAGCCTCGTCGTCCTTAGCTCCGTCCTCATTGCCTTGTTGGCGACGTACTATAGCACGTTCGGCAAATGCCTCTATGCAGAAAGGATTGGCCTCTAAAACCTTATTGTACATATTCTCGGCATTGGCAGCATCGCCCTTAGCCTTAAGCACACGTGCCTTAAGCAAGCATACGTCTTCGTTGCCCTCTATGCGTGCAAGCAATATGTCGGCATCCTCGTCAGCCTCATCAGTATCGCCATTCTCGAGCAATACCTCTCCACGCAACAAGCGGGCTGTGTCAAAGTCATCCTTAAGCTTTAATGCCTTGGTCAACATTGCAATGGCATTGGTAAGGTCGCCCAGTCCACGGCAAGCCTTGGCATAATAGTAGTAAATCTGCACATTATTGTCGTCGACAAGCAAAGCCTTCTCTGCAACATCTGCCATAGCTGTGTAATTCTCCATCATATAGGCAACGTCGGCCAAGCGCAACAATACGGCTACATTATCAGGACGTGCATCGGCTATGAGCTGCAACTGCTCGTATGCCTGAGACAAGTCGCCCAAAGCGATATAAGCCTGAGACAGATAGTCGCGACATTCCAAATCGTCGCTTTTCAGCTGCAATGCGTGGACAAAGCATTGCACAGCATAATCGAACTGATGCTGCTTGAGAGCTCGAACACCATCATATTTCAACACGTCGAAGTTCTTCTCCTCCTCATGTTTCTCTTCAACAACTGTCTTTCGACCTCCAAATAGTTTCTTAAAGAAATTCATATACAATTTGAGCGTTTAGGTTAAAATAATCTTATGCAAAGATACAACTTATTTGTCGCAATCCACACGCCACAATGCAAATTTTTGTTGCAAATCAACGGCAACACATAAAAGAAAAAAAATTCTTGCACACAAGAAAAGAAATATATAACTTTGGAACATAATAAAAGTGAAACTTTTAATATATGACATTTATTAGAAAACTGATTTTTATGGCACTCATGGCTTTTGCCATACCTGCTGCCGCACAGGACGACAACAGCAGGGGTATTGGCAAGCCACATTTCGACGAGTCGGCCCTTCAGCGCATAATGCCTACACGTTTTGGCGGACGCTCACGCAAATGGCGCGAGGAAGCAGTTGCCGAGCAAACTAAAGCCGAACAGAAAGAAATAGAAGAGAATGTGGAGATGCAAGATTCTCTGCATTTGCCAAAGATGAACATGTATGGGCAGCCAGAGACTATTGCACACTATCCGCTAAACTTCGGAGGATGGTATGACTGGGGGCTGCACAAGGGACTCAACGTGCAAATAGGAGCTTCTGTGTTCGCACAGTTTGGCAAAGGCGCACACAGTGGAGCTGGTTTTCAGCAGAATATAGCCATGATGTATGCCACTCCAATCAACGACAAACTGTCTGTTGCCGTGGGCGGATATATGAACAACATCAACTATGCTGGCGACAACTGGCGCGACGCAGGACTGTCGGCTGTAATTGGCTATCGATTTAACGAGCATTGGGAAGCCTACGTTTACGGACAAAAATCCATAACCAACAACATTGGCAACCGACTGCGCTACAGCATGTACGACGGATATTACGGTGGATATTACGGACCGGGCATGGGAGGATTTGGCGGTTTCAGCCGCAACTTCTTCGGTATGCCCGCCTACTCCGCCTACGACCTCATGAACGTGGGCGACCGCATAGGAGCTACCGTACGCTATAACTTCAATAACAATTTGAGTATACAAGTGTCGGTGGAGAATGTTAAGTACTAAATGCTTTCATCAGCTCACGAATATATTTTAGTGGCTGATGAAAGCTTTTTTTATTCTAATAGAATATGGTTAATATGTGGAATTTGGAGCGATTCAATTATGAACCTATATAAAGTTCAAAGTCCCAATACACCAGAAATCGAAAATGACTAATGACTAATGACTAATGACTGAAAATGACTAAAAGATTCTACCACTCCTACAGCCCTACTTGACATTTTGCACATTCTGAATCTTAACGTATTTCTTGTCTGGCGTTTCGGTTATAAGTCGTTGGCGACGCCAGTTTTTGAGCATCTGCTGCACAGCGTTTCGGGTTATATGTGCTCCCTTCACGGCAATGCTACACTGTAGAGCCTGCTCGAAACTAAAGGAGTTGTCAAGGCGTGAAAAGATAGTGTCGTTCTTTCCTTTTCGTGTGCGCTCTACAGCGTTGCTTGGTGCATATTCTTTCGACGAGAAGGCTGCCTCAATGCGGTCGCGGAAGAAATACATGGCATTGTCGATTTGATAGTCTGCCAATGCATCGAAGGCTGACAGGAAGGAAGGCTGCTGCAGCTTTACTATCATCTCTTTCCAAAGATTGGGCTGAGTTTTGAGCAGTCTCTCGGCTCCCGACAGTCCGTGCTTGTCGATAAGTTGCGAAGCCACTCGGCAGAGCATCAGACAGGTCATCATCCTCATCGTCGTAGGGCAGATACGGAAACGCTGGCGTGCCTTCACCTTGTCGTCATTCTTTATCGTTTCCAGGCGCACCTGTTCGAGCCATTCCCTACCCTTTGCTTCAAGCTTTGGCAGCACCACCTCGCCTTGCATCAATGGCAGCAAGTGGGCAATCTGGCAGATGCGGTCGCGCTGTTTATCAGTCAGCACATGCAGATTCTCGGTAAGCGGCGTAAAGGTGTTGTCTGGAGTGCGAGCCAAGGCTATTCGGCTTTGAAAACCATCGGTATAGTTAGTGACTACTCGATAAAGAGCATCGGGAGTTCCACACATCACCACATTCCATAATAGTCTGTCTATGTGCACATTCACGGCATCTGCACTCCTTGCCTCTCGCTCGTAGCTTGTACCATCGTAGGCTTGACGAAGCATCACAGAAAAATCGCTCATTGCCGACCGCCATTTCTGCGCCACCGTGTCGGCTTCTGGAGTAAACGAAAAAGCATGTTTGCCCTCCGTGTTAGCCAGTCGCTCGGCAAGGTTGGCAACGGTATTATTTAGCGTCAGGCAGCGCACAGGCAGTTTCGGTTCTTCTGGCTGATCCTTCTTGTTCTTGGCAGCTCGCTTCTTTGCTCGCCATTCGTCCTCCTGCTGCTGATACATCTTGTCCATCGCTTTCACTTCGCTTGTCCATGCATCAATCACAGGGTCTATACTTCCTTTACCAGAGGCGAAATCGCCTGCTATGTACGATACGAGGTTTAGCGAGTTCATCTTGCCGTGCACATCCACCTTCACACCTGTTGCCAACATGCCGATGACAGGACAAATGGCTGTAATCACAGGCAGCGCCAAGGCAGGGCCTACAGCGTCGATAGAGTCCTTAACACCCATTGGCATCTTGGGCAAAGCGTTGAAATAAAACAAATCATCCTTTGCCAACGCTTCATCAATACCGTCGGTCTGTGTCTGATTGCCATCAGAATCCATCAATCGCTCCTGCCGAATGGCAAGCAAAACGTCTTTCAACCGCTTAGGCATCTGGGTGCGTTTCTCGCTAAGGGCGGAGTCGATGCAAGCAAGCTTCTCCGCCTCTGGAAATCCATCGTAGCATGGAATTATGCTGTCGAGCAGCTGGCGGTCGAAACCGCAGATGTGGCGAAGGTTCACGGCAAGCTCAAAAGTCAGCGTGTTGCGATTGTTCTTCACAGGGTTGCATCCATCATTATACATTGCCCACCACTTGCTGATGATTTCAGAGTAGGGAATGCCGAGATAGTTAAGTGAAGAACGAAGAGCGAAGAGTGAAGAATCCGAGGGAAGTGAAGAGTGAAAAGTGAAAAGTGAAGAATCCGATTGTTCTGCAGAATCAGAATCCTTATTTCCATTACTTGAATCGGTATTCGTTTTATCGACCTCCATTTTATCGACCTCCATTTTATCGGCCTCCATTTTATCAACCTCCATTTTATCGACCTCCAAATTTTCGAACAGCTCCTTATCGACAAACAGCAGCCTGTCCGTAGGCGGCGTGAAGAACACTCTGGTAATGTCCTTTGCGCCCTTGTCGTACTGCACTCCGAGCAGCTGCGAAGCCCATTTCAGGTTCTCCTCCTGGCTAAGCTCTGGCTTACGTCTGAAGGCGATGTGGAAGCCCTTGTTGGCCGACCGTTCCAACATCAACAGTCCCAGCTCTTCCTTCTTGTTCATCACCATTTCGGGCACGCTCGCCATCCTCTCTTCATAGTCGGCAGCCTTAGTGTCGAAGTCGATGTCCATGCCTACCGATTTACTTATTCGAGTAGAGCCCTTCAACGTCCCGTCGTCGTTAGGCAAGCACGAGTAGTTCATCTGCACCATGTGGTGTTTGTCGGCATGCTTATTACGCTCCGAATCTCTCAACTGCCGATATTCTTTTTCGTCAGCGACGGGGCGCATAAGCTTTGCCCCGTCCTTATAATAAATTATGTGTACGCTCATATTTGAATTTTGAGTTTATTGTCACGATTTATCATGAATTGACCATGAATCTAAGCTACAGAATTCGTGAGTAATTCGTGGACACTCATGACCTTTTTTATAGTCACGAATAACCATGAATTAACCATGAATCTAAGCTACAGAATTCGTGAGTAATTCGTGGACATTCATGACATTTTTTTTTACCGCTTTAGTTGATATTCTATTAGTGCGTTAGCTCCCTCTGCAGCCTCTGCCACGATAGTCTCTGCAATGTTGATATTCTCGTCGCTCATCACCTTCAGCGTCAGCTGGATAGCCTTATCCTTAGTGAGGCTCACCCGTCCATGCGCCAGTTTCCTGATAAGCTGCGACTGTGACCTGACTCTGGGCTGCGCCACGAAGTCGAACGTGCCGTCGGTCATTTGCTGCGCCACGCCGTGCATCCTCCGCATACGCCGCACCACATCAGGCACAGGCTCGTCGGGAGAAAACATGAAATACTTGCTCTCGTCGTAGAAAGCCATACCGCCAAGCTGCACATGCTGGCAAGCATTAAACTGATTGTTGTTCGTTGTATTATTTACCATATTTCATTGTTTTTTATTTCAATTTTGATATATCCGTTACTAAGATGTCCTGATAGTGCGCCCCATTATACTCACGTGTAGAGAATCTCAGCGTCACCGCCACAAGTTCGCCCGGACTGAACTGGCATCCTGCCATATTGCCGAACATAGCCGCCACATACTGGTTCTCGTACTTGCCTCCAAGCTCCTGAAGTATGATGTTGCACTTCATAGTCTGGCCACTCTCTGTCTTTTGGCTCTGTACAGCGAAAGCCTCGCCCTGCTGCACCACTCGCATAATTTTTGCGTTCATTGTTTCTTAGTTCTTTTTGTTATTTACACTACTGTTAACACTCACGCTGAAAGAAAACTTCCAGACTGAAAAACTGAAATAAATACACATTGTTTACCTTGTTACTTATTTAATAAATTTTCTCAGAAAATACTCTTGACCTTTGCCCGTCACCTTAGTTGTTACTCTCTCTTCCGATCCATGATGCGTTTTAATCATCGTGACAGAGGTTGCGAACAGTCCTTCCTCCACCCACCGCTGTATAGGTTCCGTAGAGCGTTTGAAGATGTAGCCGTTCTCGCGCATCCAGCGGAAGAGTCGTGTGCGGCCTGTCACGTAGCCGTTGCGAGTGAGCAACTTCGCCATTTCGCTGATGAGGATGCAACCGTCGCCCGTAGTCACCGCATCGGCAAACTCCACCTTAGGTCGCTGCGCCTCTATCAACTCGTCCTTCTGCTCCAGCGTCCTGTTGGCAATCCTCAACGCCTTAGCCAGTATCGTCTTCTCGTCGTCCTCGGCATTGAGGGGGATGTAGCCGCCAGTCTTGCGGATTTGCGGCAGCACCTCAGAAGTGACCCATTTGCGGAAAGCCCTTGCCGAAGGCTTGCGGCTGTCGAGGATAACATCATACAGCCCGTCCTCGTTAACGAAGTTCGCCATCTGTGTTCCGCCTCTTGTTGAAAGGGGTTGGGTTGAAACCAACCCCTTTGCCAACCGTTGACATACATCTCCCTGCTTCAGTCCAAGTACCTTGCACACATCCCTCAGGCAGAACCACGGTTCGCCCTTCTCGTCCTTCACCGTCCGAATCTGTCCGAACTCCGGGCTTTCGAAAATCCTAATCTCGTTCGTCATATCAAAAATGATTTAGTAAATTCAATAAAAAAACTCGCAACCCACACAGACAACCGAAGCGTGCCGTGAGGATTACGAGTGCAAAGATAAGGGCAAAAAAAGAGGGCAACCGTAATGATACGTTGTCAATCACGTTGTCATTACGGTTGCCCTATTGAAAGTATAGTAAACCTTAATTCCGCAACACTATTATAAATTAAACTTTTGTCATGTCGAAGAATTCACTTATCTTAGTGTTGCAAAACAAACAAGAGAATTCAACGATAGACATGGCAAAGATAGTGCAAACCGAAAGCAGAGCACAAGTTTACTTGAATGCTCTGCAGAGGTGCAGCCTATCTTATGCAAAAATACATATTAAATCTGAGAAACTCACTCCTTTTGGAGAAATATTTTCGGGTCGTGGAGCAATTTGACTCCACATAGTCTTCTGTAGTCGACTCAACCCTCGGTCTAAGGTGTAGATTAATCACTTCTTCGATTTACTGATTTCTGCCTCTAACAGTTTGATACGTTCCACCAAGGCTTCCTTGGTAGGCAACAAACGCTTTAAGTCTTCTTCATTTACATTGCTATACGATGCAACACCAATGGGAGTGGTTAGGCCCTCAAACGACCATTGCACCTCTGTTTCATTCATATTGCTGCAAATCAGCAAGCCGATGGTGGGGTTGTCGTTCTCGGTTTTCTTTAACTTATCGATAGCATTAACATAGAAATTGAGCTTACCCACGAACTCTGGCTCGAAGGGTACAGCCTTCAGTTCCAGGCAGACGTACGCTCTTAATTGGATATGATAGAAGAGGAGATCTATTCTACGACTCTTACCTGCTACCACGAGTTCCACCTGACGACCAACGAAAGCAAAGCCTGTGCCCAGTTCCAAGAGAAAGCGTGAGATGTTTTGTGCCAAAGCATCTTCTAGTTCATTCTCCTTATACTCCTTGGGCAAGGTGATAAAGCCAAAGTCGTAGTTGTCCTTGGTGATTTCTTGTGCCAATTGAGCCTGTTGTTCGGGCAATTGCTCTGTAAAGTTACTGACGGCATTGCCATGATTGTGATAGCGGTCGGCCTTTAAGCAATTCATCAATGTTTGACGGCTCCAACCTTCGTCTATGACTTGGTGAATGTAATAAAGCGCTTCTTCTACCGTCTTGCAACTCTTCAGTATTTCTACATGATGGCGCCAAGGTACATAAGCAAAAATTTCAGGAAAAGGCATACCTTCATCTACCTTCTCGTGAATTTCGGCACCAACTTGGTGCAATTTTATACTTGGCTGATTTTCAACTGAGAGTAATTTGGAACCAGGCTGGTTCCAAATTGTAGAGTAGAATTCATACCACTGTCTCATTGAGCGTAGATTGCGACTGCTGAATCCTTTTTCGTTAGGAAATGCAGCCTGCAAGTCGAGGCTCAGTTGCTCCACAACGCCTGTGCCCCATTGCTCTTCGGCTTTACGCAATACTAGGTCTCTGCCGAGTTGCCAGTTCCATAGTAGTTTCTCGGCATTCACCTTAATCGCAGCCTTCACTTGCGCCTTCTGGTAGTTATCCTTGAGGGCATGCAGCCAGTTGGCATAGTTGCTATCTATCGTTACATCGTGCGACGATGTGATGTATGTATCTTTTGTTGCCATAATATGATTTAACGAAGTGAATCCTTTATCTCCTCCTTTTTATCCATGTTAACGTTATATCCCATTCCGCTTGAATAAGAGTTCTGCAGTCCTTTTACACCCCACAGCTCCTCAAACGGCTCGTATCCAGGTTGCGGAATGTTCAGCCGCTCTATCATCACATTGGCAAACACCGCCTTGGCAGCCTTTGTAGACAGGCGGTTGGTGGGTTGGCGTTCAGCGTCCACCCATCCTGCATCCATAGCTTTCTTCCATAGCTGCTGCGCCTCGGGCGTGTTTATAGGCGCGAGGACATCTTTATCGCCGTCATAAGCTTTCCTCGGTCGGGGCTGCTGTGCGCCATGATTTATCTCTCCGGCATTTGCAATCTGCATCCCCATATCCTTGTCAAAGTGGGCCTCAATCCTGTCCACATGCGCAATCTGCTGTCCTACTGGCGCATTGAAGTTGAACGTCTGCGTCACTTGGGGTCTTGCTTGCACGGCCGCCTTCAACAGTTCTGCTATTTCTTCTGATGTCATAATTATTGCGATTTTGTATATTATTTTTTTTCCACAACGTCAGCGTGAGCCACCACCTGACTAACTCGGTCGTTGAAGTTAAAAGTTGACGATCCGTTGCCCGTTATCTCCAGGTCAAGAACAGCCCTTGTGCGTTTAAGAATCTCATACAACTCATCCACCTCTTTTTGGTATTTATGCCCATTGCAGTCGTTGAACCTGCTCAGCACCATAAGCAGTTGCGTCGTAGCGTTAGAGCCGATGTTTTGGGCTATGTCTACAAAGCTACGTACTGTTTCTCTCACAGCCTCCTTGCCATCGTCTGCAGCCAGCTCCAGCTCATACCTCAGCAAGTCATTGCGCTTGTTCTCTGCAAAGCGCTCCTCCTCCTTGCGTGCAGCACCCGATAGCATCGGCCAAAAGAGCGGATGATCGTTCCACCGCATCAGGATAGCCATCATCACATCGTCGTATCCAGACACAGCGTGAGCCTTGGCAAAAGCCTTGATAATGGCACACGCCACAATGCTTATAATCATTGCGTCGTTCTTGCCGTCGGCATCGTCCTCAAGGTCGTCAATCTCATCCTCAAGACCCTCCGTCGCTTCATTCATCGACACCAAAATTCGGGCAAAATTCCTTGCAGAAAGAAAAACCTCCACAGCCGACAGCTGCGTCTTGTCCTCTTTGTGCAACTCCTTCAAAATGTCGTGGAACAGGACAAATACTATGTCGCTATTGTCTGCCAGCAGCTTACGCCTCTGAAGGCGTGTCTGCTCCTTGTCCAAATGCACTATCATGCCACGTCCTCCGCTTCTTCAACATCCTCCGAGACATGCTTCATGCCACCCAGCATCTCTACAATCATGGCTTCTGCCTTGTCTATGTCCTCGGATTCAGCCTTCTGGCCGTCGGGACGCTTGCCCTTGAAGAGCATCTCAAGCAAGCGGTCGTCAAACTTATGATGCACAATCTTGTCCGTGTCGCCTCCGTCCGACTCCACAAAGCAGCGGAACGTGCCTCCTCCCTTTGTCACTATCTCTACGGGCTCGTTCGTAGCACGTGCCAGCGTCAGGAGATTCCTCATAAAGACCGTTGTCTTGTCAACGTACAGAGCCGTCTTCTTGTCATCAGGCATAACAGTATACTTGCCCCTGTATTTTGCCTTCTTGGCTTCGGTAGCCATAGTCAGAATCGAGGGTATAAGGCAGTCGTCGAAAAACTCCTTGCCTTGCATCTTCAATTCCTCCACCTTGCGCATGATTTCACCGTCAGACATTTCGTAGGAAGAAGGAAAGCGCAGCGCATTCGCATTTTTCTGCTGCTCCTCCCACGCCTTGAATAGGTCCTCGGGATAGTATTCGGGCAGAATCGTCAGCGAATAGCAATACCGGCTGAAAAGCACCTGATTGATTTCCCCAGCCAGAATGTCAGCCACACGCTTTGGTGCGCTGAACGCCTTGCGACGGTTCTGTATGGCTATAGTGCGCAGCCCCTTGCGATTGTCGATGATGACGAAGAGCGACGGTTCGTTCTTCTCCACCTTATGCTCAAATTTCTTCTCCATAGGCACATCTATCGAGTTGGCTATCTGCATAAGGATAATGTCGGGGTTGCATTTAAGGTGGTAGATGCGATGCTCAAACACCCTCCTGTATGGTATTCCTTGAGCCCGCTGCTCCTCCGTAGGCTCGCCCTCGCCGAAGACGATGTTGCTGTCCTCGGCAAAGAGCGCCGCCAGATGTTTCTGCCTGTTCCCCCATTCGTAAGGAGCGAATTCATGATTGTATTTGAAATAATAAGTAGCAAATTTTGCCATCGTTTTGATAATATATTTAGGATATTTTCCCGTATTAGGTTTTTCTCAAATTAATTTCTGACAAAGGTACAAAAAAATAAACACATAGTCTTCACGTATACATTTTTTTATATCCTTAATTCCGCAACACTATTATAAATTAAATTTTTTAAGTACCTGAGCCGCTCGGCACAGGACTTTGTCATGTCGAAGAATTCACTTATCTTATTGTCGCAAAAACAAACAAGAGAATTCAACGATAGACATGGCAAAAATAGTGCAAACCGAAAGCAGAGCACAAGTTTACTTGAATGCTCTGCAGAGGTGCAGCCTATCTTATGTAAAAATACATATTAAATCTGAGAAAATCACTCCTTTCGGAGGAATTTATTACGCTAACAAGGCTTTTTATGCGCTTTCACTTGACAAAGTCAGCAACTGCACTCTTGGTGTTCGCAGTTATAGAATTAAGAAGTTTGTATTCCACTTTACAACCGTATGCGCCAAATGTGTTAATGCTTAAATACAAAGAAAAGGTGTGTCAAAAGTCAAGCAAAGCGCGCTGTTTAAACTTTTGACACACTCCCTATATAAAAATATTGTCTCACAAGGATGCTTGCCACCCATTATCGAACAGCAACTTTCTTCACGCTACCATCGCTATACTTCACGATATTCAATCCCTTGGTTGGAGCAGACAATCGCTGACCATTTACTGAATAGCGAGCTACCTCCTCAACATCGGTAGAGGTTGTAGTCTTGTCGATGCCTGTTGCATCGAATTCTACTATGTTCTCAAAGTAACCAAAATCAGAGAGCCAATAATCATCATAAGTTCCCATTGGTACATAAACTGTACATTTCTTGGCATCACATTCTTCGAATGCATTACTACCTATTTTGGGTACTTTCTCTGCATATACATAAATAGAAGTTAATCCGCTACAATTGTCGTATCTATTATTGGTTGATTATCAGTATTATACGCTCTAAACGGTAGAAAAGTGACAATATGGATTCTGTTTAGATACGAAAAGGTGAAGATTTAACGTTTTTAACCTTCTGTTACACCGAAATTGCAAAAATGTGGGCGATGTGGGATGATTAGTAGTCACTCCGAATGCCTTTTATTGCCACAGTGGTTCGTTTTCCCAACCAGAAGGAAAACCAAGGGCAGCCTTATCTACTTCTGGAAACGTAGCAAAAAGTCTGTTCATCTTATCAAGCATGTCGTTATTTGGAGATATGATGTCAAGAAAGTACTTGATGATGCACATATCAAAGTACACTTTCAATGGATCTGTCGGCAAGGTAATCCAAGGACGTGACATTCTGATTGGCATGGTAGCACGAATAGAGAACACCCTATTCCATACACGTGCATGATGACAACATGAGTTTCTTGTTACAGTAATAACGGTAAGCCAAGATTCAAAAGGTGCAACTTGCAAGCCAAACGACTGGGCGATACGCTTCTTTATCTTCTTATTCTTGATGTTAGAATAAACATTGGTGATTACACCAAATGGCAATATCTCGGTCAGCATCCATGAAGGTGGGTACTGATTGGTATATGTCTCTTTGAAATGGTTGATGAAATCCTCTTTGGTATGGTTCAGTTCATCTTCTATAAGGCGTATAGAGCGATTGAATTTGGACGGATTTGAGAAATTGTTGGCATCAGTCATCCAAAAAGGGTTGCCTGTCATTTCCGTTCCAAAGTTCACGATAGCGCAACGCACAGCAACCTCTATCTTTTCAATTTCATTGAATAAAAGTAGGCGTAGCTTCTTGTCAAAGC
>ERZ1023621.213-NODE-213-length-17452-cov-24.329367_pt1 | contig 17452 bp, 17 predicted proteins | sample MGYA00380330_ERZ1023621 | MGnify/ENA primary metagenome ERZ1023621 (study PRJEB33179, sample SAMN07448975) | human gut metagenome | biome: Human-gut; feature: Human associated habitat; material: Faeces | host: Homo sapiens | place: India: Bhopal | collected...
CGCAAAGGTAACACTTATCTTTCAAACCACCAAAATAGGGGTTGGATGCTTACGGAATGCTTGGCAATGATACGCATCTCATTGCCAAGCTGTCCATTAGCTCCTGTTACAAGAATTTTCATTTATTTCTATTTTTTATTTTATCAAGTTTTGGCTAATCTATTTACTTGTTATCATCAATAACCTTCAACAGATATTGACCATATTGATTCTTAATCATTGGCTTTGCCAATTCTCTCATTTTTTCATCATCAATCCATCCCTGGTGATAGGCAATAGCCTCAAGACAAGCAACCTTTAAGCCTTGTCGCTTCTCCAAGACTTCAATATAGGTGGAAGCCTCAGAGAGAGAGAGTCGTGTGTACCTGTATCAAGCCAAGCAAAACCACGTCCAAGGGGCTTCACCTTCAGTTCATTATCACGCAAGAACCACTGGTTGACAGTTGTAATCTCATATTCTCCACGTGCCGATGGCTCTATCTTGCTTGCTACATCCACCACCTTATTGGGATAGAAGTAAAGACCAACCACAGCATAGTTGCTCTTTGGATGCTCTGGCTTCTCTTCAATGGAAAGGCAATTACCATCCTTATCAAACTCAGCCACTCCATAACGCTCAGGATCGTTCACCCAATAGCCAAATACTGTAGCCATCTTCTCTTCCTCGGCAGCACGTACAGCCTCCTTAAGTTTTGCAGTAAATCCTGCTCCATGGAATATGTTATCTCCAAGAACAAGACATGCACTATCATCACCTATGAAATCCTTGCCTATGGTAAATGCCTGTGCCAATCCGTCATGAGAAGGCTGCTCGGCATAAGTAAAGTTAACTCCATAATCAGAACCATCACCAAGAAGGCGTTTAAAGCCTGGGAGGTCGTAAGGTGTTGATATTATCAGTATGTCACGAATGCCAGCAAGCATCAGCACACTGATAGGATAATACACCATTGGTTTGTCGTAAATAGGCATTAATTGCTTACTAATGCCCTTGGTAATGGGGTACAAACGTGTACCGCTACCACCTGCTAATACTATACCTTTCATGTTGAATTATTGTTTCATAATTGAGTTGGATTAAAATATCAATTCATCTGCCTATCAGATAGTTTTTCTATATCATCTTTTGCAAGTATATACCCATACTCTTTCAAGTGCTCAAAGCGCTTCTTGTATGTAATGTCATCAAGAAGTACTCTCTTGCTAGACAGTTATGCCTGCAATATTACCGGTATTCCAAGTACAGAAATAGAAAATAAAATACCCACCAGGAAAAAGTAATTTTGACACAAATATTGCTTATAACTTCTGTCTATGTCATCTTTAGGCTTTCCTAAAGATGACATATAACCAATCTGCTCATCAACAGTAATATCAAATTGATGCTTGTTATACTTATCTAAAGTATTTAGAACATCTATTAATTTCATGGTTGTATATTGAATTTCTTTCTAAGAACCTCTACACTCGTTAGACGGTTCAAATAAATACTATATAAGTTTGGATACTTTAAATATTTGTCTACATGGATCAAATCTCTATAAAAAGAAATATCGATATCATGAATTCGACCAATATCATATTTACGCCCCATACGTCCATAAATAAAGTTCTTGATACAATTTGGCAGAATCTTTTTTACCCCTTCATAACTCTTATATTTCATAGGGAGTTCATTAACAGCCAAAACTGATTTTTTACGTGTCCTTCTATGAGAAACAAATGGAAATGAAGCTAGTTCTGAATCTATTTTTTTTATTAATGCTATAGTAAGTTTTCTACCAGATTTAGCATTTAACGAAATATCCATAACAAAATGGTTAAAATGATATTCGTTAAAGATTTGATAGAAATACAAATGAGCTTGAACACCTGAATTATACATATAATCACCAGAAAACTGACCAGTCAAAATTTGATTAAAAATCGCTTGTTCTTTCCCATCCATTTGCTCTGCGATAGAAAATCCTCTTTTGGTGTATAAACAATACAGATAATCAACATACTGCTTTTGATAAGCTGGCATTAACTCATCTTTTACACATAAGTATGGTAATAACGTCTTTAAACTAATATCCGTTTCATTTGTGACATCCTTATTTGAATATGCTATAGGTGTATCAAGACATTCCCCTCGAGCTCCCGAAAATTGGAATTTGTTCTTTATCTGCCATCGATTATTACAATATTGCCGAAAGTAATCAAAGCCAAAATCAAACTCACCATATCGTTGCATAGCGTCATCCTTTGCAGCCTCATTGATCAATATATGTACCTCTTTGCCTAAGCTCTTTGCGATAAGGTTAGCCACTTCCGAATCTGGTCCAAATAGTGGATAGTGTACAAAACTATAATTTAAACCGGAAGTTTTAATATTAGAGGCTATTAAACGACTATCAAGACCTGCCGTTAACTCGACACCAACCTGTTCGTCACCTATAGCCTTTCTTATTGCATGCATCTGTTCATCAAACAACTTCTTGCAATGAGCAACGGCTTCATCCAATGTATTAATTCTCGGAATTTCAGGCTCCTTACGACTCAGCCATTTTGGAGCCATATTATCTTCAATAACAAGAATCTTCAGTGGATCTACACACTCAATACCTTCAACAAAAGGTATTTCGTTTCCATAACCAGAAGCAATAAATGCTCCTAAACGAACCTTATCAAACTTTGGCTTTTCTAAACAGGCAATAACAGAAACAATAGAAGAAGAAATAACGATATTATCACCATCTTGATAATAATAAAGTCGTAAGGTTCCAGACATATCATTAAACACATATGTTGTTCCGCCTTTACGTACAACAAAAGCCCAATGACCAAAAATAGGATTGTTATCCAAAACCATATCCAAATCATCGTAAACATGTTTCAATGCCTCCTTGCCATAGGTATTCTTATAGAAGAATGTACCAATACCACAAATAAAATCATTGTTGTCAACTCCTAAATCAGTAGAAGACAAATAGTTCACATTATCAACCAAAATCTTTGGCGCATGAACCAATGTGCATCCATTGAAATTGTCAACACTAACAGTCTTATGACCTCTTGATTTTAAAACATCAGCAACTTTTGCTGTGTTTACATTTTTAGTTGCAAAAAGAAATGCTCCCATTTTTCTATTATTTTATTTTACTAGAGTCTCGTAAAAACGAGACTATTATTTAACAAGTTATATTATTATTTAAAATCTTATGATAAAGCTCAACATACTGCTTCTGAATAACAGACCAGTCATATTTAAGCTTAGAACATCTATTAACATTACCTTGCATAAGCCATTTTTTTAATCTATCTGCAATCACATTATCATAATCAAGAATAAAATAATTAAGATAATCTTGATAAGCATCGCCAATAACAGTACCAGCAATCTCCTTTCGAACTAAAACTCTCAAACCTGTTGAAAATGCTTCAATTTCAGCAAGAGACTGTCCTTCCATCGTACTAGCATGAGCATAAACATCAGCTGCAGAATGATATTGATATAAATCTTTATCACTGATATATCCAAACAAACGAACCTTAGTTTCCAGATGCTTTTCTGAAACATATTGTTGAATAGAATCATAATCAGGTCCTTTACCCATAATCCAATATTGATATTTAATACCCAAATACTCTAGAATCTTTAACGTATCAAATTGTCCCTTGCGATCAATTACTAAACCAACTGTGATAAAGACTATACAATCATCTTCCACGTCATACTTCTTACGGAATTCTAGACGCTTTTCTGGAGAAAAATAGAATTTAGACGAATCTATACCATTTGGAATTAGTGTTATTTTATCTTCAGGTAAATCAAAACGAGCCATTTTTCGCTTGACTTCTTTATTTAAACCAGTATAATAATCAACCAATGGTAAGTTGTTTAAATATCTATTTTTTGTTTTAAAATCTTGCTCATCTCCATCCCACATCATACCATGCAGAGTAAGAATAACAGGAATCTTAGTCTCATTAGCAAAATAAAGAGCATCAATACCACCACTATGCATATGAATTAAGTCCGGCTTGGTAATTTCAATAGCACGCTTAATGTTATATCGAAGAAACTCAAAACGGATTGGATTCTCATAACTTTTGTTTTTGTAAAACAACCACTGCTTGATAGTGCGTTTTGGATGTCTTAGTATTTCAAGTAAAATACTAAAAGGCTTAATCACATAACCAATATACTGATTTGTATATCGACTTATTTTCACAGCATTCTTTGACGAAATATTAGTAGCATACATGTATGTCTCTACTCCATCAACAGACTGCTTACTAAGTTCATATGCCACACGGGCTATACCTGAAGTATATGTACCACCAACCTCTGTGGGAAGCTGGGCTATAGATAATATTTTAATCATTTTTATTTCTTACTTGCTTTAAAACCAATATATAACCATAAAAATATTGCCAAGGTTGCAGTAAAAGACATATAGAAGTAACCAAAAACGCCTAAAACAGGTACAAGAGACAATATAAAACATTTACTAATACCCATAAAATTTACCTCATTATATGAAGATCTATGCAGCCATTTAAAACAAAAAATTCTATATACAATTGTATAAACAATTAAAACTAATGGACCTGAGATAGAAAAAATTAAGCCCAAAAATGAAGGAAATACAGCAATATACATACCACTTTCTTTGGCCACAATATGAGCCCAATCAAAATATGATTTTTCACCTAATATATAGTAAGTAAAGGGAAATATTTCACATAAAGACCTTGGAGTATCCCAAAGCTCATTCACAAAATTACAATAATTAATGAAATTTTGTCCAGCATAGATAAATGTACCACCCTCTGTACCATTGGAAGATTCTCCCCATCTAGAAATTGACACTAATACAAAATAAACAACTATAACTCCCAAAATCGGCAAAATTGCAAACAGTAATTTTATCTGTCTCTTAATAGGCATAACAGGTCTAAAAAGAGTGTAACAGAATAAAAAAACGATAAACCAATAGAGAAATTGAGATCGATCGGCTTGGGATATCGAAGATATTAATTGTAACATAGAGCCGCATATTGTCATTATATGAAAGTACCACTTTACATTCCTATAAGTAATATTATAAAAGAAAATACAAAGAAGAAAAAACGAACTTGCAAAAAAGAAAGTTGAAAGAGCCGCTATATATCTAGGAATACCTGATAAATGGTTATAAAAAGATTCTAAATCACCAGAATATGCACTCTGTCTAATTTCTGCGAATGTATTATTTTCCAAGACATTACCCATATTTTGATAAGAGACGAAAACATCATATAAAAACAATCCAAAGAAGAAATAGACAATATAATCCAAGTATTTTACATTTGATACCTTAATCTTTTTAAGTAAGTCTGGACGAAAAATCGACCCAAGAGGTTTAATAAATATAAATAACAAGAGACAATATGATAATGGCGCCAAAATGCCTAAAGGCTTTTCTAAACAATTATACTGATATAGGTGAAATTGATCTATTAGTATAGAAGCTATACCAGTAATAAAATATAAAGAAAAGCCAAAGGATTGAATAGTCCAACCATATTTCTTAACCGAAACAAAAGTACATACTCCAAAGAAAAAAGCAGGTAAATAAATCATAACTTACTATCTATTAATTTAAACAGATTAATTGGAGAAATTCTATCCACAAAATCATGGGAATCGAATATTGTTTTATGAAACGAATCCGTCGATATTTTTGTAATATTATCAAATACTATTATTTGGGAAGGATTATAGAAATTTGTATTTTTAACATCAGCATTATTCGTAAGCAATAATTTGTTATATAATAAAGCTTCCCAAGTCCTCAGAGTAAATCCCCGAGCATTCTCCTGCATAATTTCAACTATGCAATCACTATTAACAACATGCTGCAAATAATCATAATAACTCATATCATGATTTATATACTTGATGCCAGGTATGTGTTGTGTCTTTTCTTTCAAACCTGAAATTATAAAGTCACATTTATATCCTAGGGAAGACAAATAAAGATAAACTTCGTTAATTTTATCTAGTCTATTTTTTGGCAAGCCAACAAAACAAAAATCAGAATGTTCTTCCTCGACTCTTTTTATATTTATTTTTGACATAAATGTTGGATGATATACATAGTTATATCTCTTAGCATCTCCTTTATCATAGGACACAACTAAGTCAAATTTTTTAGCTTCCTCTACATCAAAAGGATGTCTAGACACTAAATCTTCTAAATAAATAACAAATTTAGCATTAGGATATTTAGCTTTCAAAATATCAATTAATCCACGATTTCGAGGGACAATCCAATCCATAAGAAATAGAAAACAAATTGGTTTTAAACATGTTTTATTATAGTATAACTTAAACCATTTACTTTTAAATGGAATTTCGAATTTCCAATTAAGATATGGATTATGATGAAGATGGTATGACATTTGAAGAAACTTATTATACCCTCCATCAACAATAGGATCTGATATATATTCTACATCAAACTCATCTATCGCATTTTGAAACATAACCTTAAAATAATCTCTAGGATAGCCAAAGACTACATAATGATAGTTTATTTTTTTATTTTTTTCCATAATAGTTTTATATTATTCTTTTCAGATTGAGAAAGTATGAAATTACAAACAATAATCATCAGTACCACGCATGATGCAATTGATAAGAACAAAAGATTCCATCCTGTAAAATAGCATTTAAAAACTTCACCAGAACATGCTAACACCAAAGTTAAAAGCGTTATAGGTAATACAACTTTCACAACATACCCTTTTATCTGAAAATCTATCAACTTCTTCATAAAGAACAATCCTATCAGCATATTTAAAACTCCCCTGGTAGCAATACGAGAATAAAGGACCTTTTCCGGTTGTATTCCTATAACCATAAGAGAAATGCTCAAAACCAAGTCTAATAAAAAACTACAAGACAGAGCTATTTGATATTTTCTTATTTTACCAGTTGCTGTAATTGCACAATAATAGGATCCTGTTAATCCATCAAATAAGCTACACACCAGAATTAGTTGACAAAATTCAACTGTATATTTCGGTACATTTCCTAACCAAGCTGTCAAAACTAGTGGCATATTAAATATCAAGACCACCACGGGTATCAAAATCAGGAGGTACGATAATTTGGACGTTGAAAATATAAGCTTCATAAAATAATCAATTTCATTTGCTGCATACGACTTAATAATCTGAGGTCTAAATGAAGATTGAAAATTTCCGATAAATTGATTAACTGCAGCATACACTTGATTTGCAATACCTAAAGCAGCATTTGCTAAAACACCATAATAAACATTAATCAAAAAAGTGAAAGCTGATATTGTTGCCAAATTAGAAACACTTCCTAGTAAACTCCATCCAGAAAAAGATAGAATTTGTTTTATTATTTTCGCATCCCACGTTTTTTTTATTTTACTATATACAAAATGAATCTTACAGTATACAATATAAATTGTAAAAGAAATCAAAGATACTCCAGCTAAGAGAAAACTATATAAGATCAACTTATCTCCAGAACTAAATGCAATAAGAAAGCATATTGACAATTTTAGAAATACTTCTATTATACTAACTAAAGCATAAAATGACATTTTTTCATTCGCTACGACAAGAGCTTCAAATGGTATTCTTAAAATACTTACTATAGTTGTAATAACAGAAAATTGAAAGACCCAATTTGCCGCATTTATACGATTCCCTACTTGAATATAATTATTAACAACGAAAAGCCCCACACTTTCACAAAGAAAAAACACTAAAAAAGCAACTAATATTTGAACTAAGAATGAAATATTAAAAATCGTATTTATTTTACATGTATCATTTTTGCCAACTTCTATTGTAATAAATCTCTGTATCGCTTGAGTTAAAGATGTATTTAGAAATGAGAACAGAACTACTATTGAACCTACAATGTTATAAACACCATAGTCAGTTTCTCCCAATTCTTTCAATATTACCCTCGTAATATACAATGAAATAACAAGAACGATAAAGGTTCGGCAATACATTGCGCCCGTATTTTTAAGTAACCTTTTATTATTCTCTTGAATTTTTGATTCCATTTTTCACAATTAATATAATACCTTTAATAGGCGTCAAATCCTATCTATATGTTTTACCAAATCTTTTGCTCTACTATATTCCTGTGGAGTGCCTATATCTATCCATGTTCCATTTAGTGGATAGCGGATAACCTTCTTGCCTTGAGCGATAAGCTTCTCTATAAGATGAGTGGCATGGAAGAATGTGTCTTCAGGAATTTCAGCAAGAGCACGCTTCTTTATAAGATAGATACCTGCGTTGGCATAATAGTTATATTTCGGTTTCTCTATGAGTCCCTTTATGTTACGACCATCCAAATCAAGAATTCCCAATTCTATACTAATATTATATGGAACGGCTGCTACCGACATTTCTGCATCATTCTGTTGGAAATGAAGGAAGAAATCCTCATAATCAATGTTTGTGAAGAGGTCGGAATTCATAACAAGAATAGTATCATTATAGAATGTATCTACAAACTTGATACTTCCTATTGTTCCAAGGAATTTCGGTTCACGAAATGTACGTACCTGAACACCATTGCGAGGCGCAGCAAAATGTTCTTCCAATTGCTCTGCAAGATAATTTACCGTCACATTTATATGCTCTACGCCATACGAAATCAGACGGTCTACATTATGATCGATAATGCACTTTCCACCAACCTCAAGCAATGGTTTTGGAGTTTTCTCTGTCAATGGGCGAAGACGTTCGCCTTTGCCTCCAGCCATAAGAACAGCATCTATAGGAAGTTTCGACTTAAACTTATTCAAGTTTACGACATCCACAACATGCTTTTGCTCATCCAAGATAGGAATAAACATGATACGTTGATCACGGAATGATTTCAAATGTGCTACATCAAAATTAGTTTGGTTGATAAACTTAAAATCGTGGTGCATTATCTTACACACAGAATCCGTCAATTCTGCTCCAGCAATAAGACCTCGACGAATATCTCCATCCGTAAGTGTACCTATAATCTCCTGTTCTGAATTTATCACAACAAGGGATTCACCATCATGCGTAATATCATTAATTGCAATCAGCGCATCCTTAATTGTAGAAGATTCGTTTATTATAAATTTCTTATTCATACTCTATGGTTATTATTTTGTTAATATCAACCTATCTTATTCCTCTTTATCGCCTCAATTAACATAAAGTCATAAATATCATCAATATCGATTGACGTTTCTTTAGACATTACATATTTAACACGTTTATCAAAACCGCCTAAGCCTTTTTGCTTAAGAGCTTCAATATTAATTACATAGATGGCACCATTGAACTCATAAAATGTAGGTAGAGACTGACGACCACCTGCATGTTTATTATATACAAGTTCAATGAAGCCATCATCATTGTCATTACATAACACAGCAGGAGCATGTGACTTTGTTACAGAAACTACCATATCAATATCATCTCTATATAAAGTAATTGCCTCCTTTACTTGTTCTACAGTTCGCAAAGGTGAAGTTGGCTGCAATAGAAGAATCTTATTAAACTTCTTACCTTTATCTTCATAAAACTTGACAGCATGCAAAAGAACATCATTTGTTGACGCTGTATCAGAAGCAAGTTCTGCCGGGCGTACAAATGGCACATGTAAGCCATATTTTTCTACTACATCAATAATCTTTTGATCGTCAGTTGACACACAAATATTATCGTCTATTGTGATGGCTCGCGCGACATCTATTGAATATGCGATTAGGGGCTTACCACAAAGATTCTTAATATTTTTACCAGGAAGGCCTTTACTGCCACCTCGAGCTGGTATAACTACTAAAATATCTTCCATATCTATAAGTCATAAAAAGTTTTCAAATTCAAACCTGCCAACTCAACATTTTTGAGCTCCTGATATATCAAGTTAGCTGTATCTGGTTTAGCATACGGATTTTTATAAGTCTTTGCTGCCTTTTGCATCTCTTCAGATAAACAAAACTTAAGACCTGCTATTACCTCATCCTTTGAAGTACCACAATTAACAACACTCTTAGAGGCACGTCTTCCCTTCTGTCTATCTCCAATATTTAAGGTTGGAATACCAAATGAAGGAACTTCAATGATTCCACTAGAGGAGTTGCCAACTGCTGCCTTTACAAACTGAAGGGTCGAAAGATAGCGCTTTAATCCCAAAGATGTATAAGCCTTTGCACTATTAGAATGCTTCTCCACATAATTCTCTACAGCCAAAGCTATAGCATCCCTTCCTGTATCAGAGTTTGGCATAGTGAAGATTACTTTCAGATCTTTGAACTGATCTAAAGCATCCAAAAACTCACGAATGTCTTTAGCAGGATCACCACCAAGGGTAACAGGATGATAAGTAACAAGAATTGTTTGTTTATCTATCTTGAAATCCAAGGATACTTCAAGTTCATCTTTCGTCATCAAAGGCACTACCTTGATATTTTCTACCCCTAAAGAACCTACATCAAAAACTCTAGATGGTTGTTCTCCCATCTGGATAACTCGATGGCGATATTCTTCACAAGAAGTAAAATGCAAAGATGACATCTTTGTCACTGAATGACGGATGGCATCATCGAATGCGCCTTCAGTAACTTCTCCACCATGAATATGAGCAATAGGAATACGAAGAATCAACGCTACCTGAGCAGCAACTAGAATCTCATATCTATCACCTAAGAGTACGAGAATATCAGGTTTAAGCTCTGACAAGGCATCATTCATACCTTGCATCTCTTCTGCCATTGATGAAATAATTCCATGGGCATCATCTGATGATTTATGCATATAGACCTTTTTATCTATAGTGAAACCATCTTTCTCGATCTCTTTATAGGTTTCTCCATATTCAGGCATCAGGTGCATATTGGTGGCAATGACTTGGAGCTGTAAATCTTTATCCTCTTTGACTAATCTCATCAATCGACTCAACAAGCCATATTCAGCACGAGTGCCAGTTACAAAACAAATCTTTCTCATAATTGTATTTGTTCGTCTGGTTGATAATCTTTAATAGCCTTTGTACCTACAATTTCTTCCCAACGCATAGGTGTAATACCAGTGCCAGGACGCTTAACTGCTAAGTTATCATCGGATAATGTTTCACCTTTTTTTATAAAGGTACTTGCCACAATACTCTTGCGAGCTACAGCTATGTTGGCACGTTCTGAATCAGAAACCTGTTTTATACCAGTTCCCAAAGCCTGTTCTATATTACGGATGGCTTGAACCATAGCTTTCAATTCTTGTGGCTCCAAAGAGGCTTTGTGATCAGGACCAACCATATTTCTATCAAGAGTGAAATGCTTTTCAATGACCTGTGCGCCAAGAGCTACAGCTGCAATAGGAACTTCTATTCCTTGGGTATGGTCAGAATAACCAACAATAGTTCCAAAATCCTGTTTGATGGTTAGCATTGCCTTCAAGTTGACATCCTTCATAGGTGTAGGATATTGGGTATTACAATGCAAGATTGTAATTTGCTCTTTTGTCAAACCATTCTTCAACAATACTTCCATCGCATTCCTTATATCTTCTTCATCGCACATTCCGGTAGACATGATGACCGGCTCATGAAGAAGAGCAATCTTCTTGATGAATGGATAGTTAGTAATTTCACCAGAAGGAATTTTCCAAAGTCCCAAACCAAGAGAATGCAAGAAATCGATACTTTCCAAATCAAAAGCAGTTGACCAAAAACGGATACCTTTCTGATGACAATAGGCAACAAGTTCTTGATGATCAGCATCAGACAGTTCTAATTTCTTGAGCATCTGGTACTGAGAATCATCACCATCACCTATATTCTTCTTCTGATATTCAGCTTTCTTGGCATCTTTTGATACAAGTTTATCAGTCTTGAAGGTTTGAAACTTGATTATATCAACTCCTGCATCAACAGCTGCATCTATAAGTTGCTTGGCTATATCCAAGGAACCATTATGGTTGACACCAGCTTCTGCAATTATTAATGTATGGTTGCTCATGCTATTTTGCTTTAATTTTAAGGATAGCAGGATTTCCTGCATAAATTCCCTTCACACGTATAGACTTACGAACTACAGAACCAGCTCCCACGATAATATCAGAAGCTATTTCGATACAGTTGGCACAAACGGATTGAGAGCCGATAAAACAATTCTCTCCAATCTTACATTCACCATTCACCATAGTTCCTGTCGAGATGTGGCATTGATTACCCACTTCTGCATCATGTTCTATATTAACGAAAGTATTGATTATGCAATTATCACCTATCTTTGCACCAGCATTAACGAATGCCTGATGCATAATGACTGTACCTTCGCCTAGTTCTGCATATTTACTAACATGAGCGGTAGAGGCAATGATTGTTGCCAATCTGCCTCCAGCCGCCTTCACCTTATTATATAGTTTGATTCGGAGGGCTGGATTTTTGATGAAGCCTACAGTTATAATGAAATCACACTCCTCAACATATTGAGGAATCTCATCATCGGTTCCTATTACCTTATGACCAGGTAGAACCTCCTTGCCAACTTCATCTGGCATATCAAGGATTCCCTTGATTTCATAGCCTGCACTCTCTGCGACTTCTATTACAGACTTGCAATGACCACCGCCTCCGATTAGAATTAATGGATGTTTCATTATTCCTTTGGCAAATCAGAAGGTCGAACAGAACTTGGAATATTCACTACTCTATCTGCAAACCAAATAGTATTCTCCAAACCATCGTTCTCACAATTCTCAAACATCGGCAGGCGATTCATCAACTCCCAGATTGGGCGAGTCATTACACCATTGTCATTAGTCTGGGTAAGGAAGTCTATCTGAGCCTCCTTATCTTTCAAGATAACAGCATTGAGCCAATAGTTAGAGACTGTATTTGGAGAATCTACGAAGAACTCGATATCTGGTACATTCTTGAAGTACTCCTCATATTCAGCAGCAACCTTACGCTTGCTTGCAACATACTTGTCAATGTTCTCCAACTGGGCACATCCCATAGCTGCATTGATATTAGGCATACGATAGTTGTAACCTACATGGTCGTGACGAAACTCCCAACGATGTGGAATCTTCGCCTGTGTGGTGATATGCTTAGCGTATGCACCCAACTCTTCATCATTAAAGAGCATCATGCCGCCGCCACCAGTAGTGATGGTTTTGTTACCATTGAAACTAATCGCACCTATCTTACCAAATGTACCAGTATGCTGTCCTTTGAATGTAGAACCAATACTCTCTGCTGCATCCTCTACAAGTTCGATATGCCACTCTTTACAGATAGCAGCAATCTCATCAATGCGGACAGGATGACCGAAAGAGTGCATAGGAACGCATGCTTTGACACGACGACCGGTATTCTTGTTATAGCAAGCCAGGTCGTCCTCTTCGAAAGCGAAATCCTTACTTTCTGGAAGTTCTCCCTTGCGAGCGTTCTTGCGAACCTCTGCATTCTTCTCAAGCCATGCCTTCAAAGAATCAGGAGAAAGACCCATTGTTGAACGATCCACATCGATGAATACCGCATGAGCACCAATATAGCTCAATGCATTGCAGGTTGCAATAAAAGTAAGAGCCTGAGTCAACACCTCATCATCTTGCTTTACACCTACGAGTAACAAGCTCATGTGAAGGGCATTGGTACCACTTACACATACCACAGCCTTCTTGGCACCTGTGTATTTTGCCATATCTTCCTCAAAGCGATCAACAAACTTACCTACGGATGAAACGAAGGTTGTGTCGATACACTCGTTGAGGTATTTCTTTTCATTACCTGCAAAAACAGGAACAGCCAGAGGAGTAAACTCCTGATTGCCATAAACTGACTTGATAAAGTCTATTGTTTTACTAAAATCTGCCATAACTTTATATTTAAATAAAAAATCCCACCAACCCACCCAGTTGCTTAGATATAATTAAACATTGCTTCAATGTATGGTTTACACCATTGGTATATTTCAACCAAATTACTCCATATCCACTTTGTTGCAATTATACTATTATACAACCATACACCTGCATTGATTAAAGACTACACTCTAGACCCGCAGGTGGTGAGTTTCTAGAGGAGTCTCTTCATCTTTCTTTGCATACTTAATGAATTTATTTTATAGGTCATGAGTTTTATGTCTGCGACCATTTATAGACAGTTTCACATTTTCTGATCCAAGTTCTTACCTTTTTCCTCATGCTCGAAGTTAGGTATAAACTTCTTGATTGATGTCACGATTTCAGCCTTGGTGAAGTCTGGCTCAGCAAAGATGCCCTCCAATTCATCAAAGAACTGATTTATCTCTGGCATTGGACGACGGGTTGTTTCTTCTACTACACCAAGAGCAGAGAATCGAGTCATATTTATCTTCTCACCAGGAACGTAGAATTCCTCATAAGCTTTTTCTCCAGTAGTATCACTCTTGAAATAGACAACTGGGTAGTTGTCGCTATCATAATCCATTTCAGCTGCATATTTCTTTGCCTCTGGGTCATTCTGACACTCCACTTTCTTAAATCCCTCAGCCTTTACAAAGTCATCGCAGATAGAAGAGAAGGTAAGCATCTGTTCTTCACCCAACTTAGGGAAGAAAACCTCACCACCATTACCAAGAATACAAGCCAACATACAAATCTGACCAGATTCCTCAGGAGATACGAAATAACGCTTTACATCAGAAGGTGCTGCCAATGGCTGTTTCTTCTGTAAACGATGTATCCAACCGTCAGGCAAAGAACCATTTGAGAAAGCTACATTAGCAAAACGAGCTGTAGTTACCTTGAAATGTTCATTATAAGCCATTACCAAATCTTCCATGATTCGCTTGCTGGCACCCATAATGTTTACAGGGTTAGCTGCCTTATCAGTAGAAACACAGAAGAAGTGCTTAGGAGGATATACACAAAGTAAATCCATCAACTTCTTAGCCTTAATGTCATTGTTCTCTATTAGAGCCTGTACGCTATACTTGTCCTTCTCTGAACGCACATGCTTATGAGCAGAGAAATTGGCAACAATGTCAAAGCCCTTCTCCTCACGGAAAATACGTTCGAAGATTGGGTCTGCAAAGTTGAGGGTATAGCAACGGAACTCATCAGGTACATAAAGTCCTTCTGTGCTTCGCACGTCACGAACCAATTCTGCCAATCCGTTCTCATTTAAGTCAACTACGACTACGCTCTGTGGTTCAAAGCGAAGTACAGCCTTGATGAATGAAGAACCGATGGAACCAGCTCCACCTATCACACACACTTTCTTGCCTTTGATTTCAGCAGAAAGCTTCTCCTTGTTTGCCTCGATATCCTGAGCAAACATACTCTTTTCACGATGGGTCACATACTGACCAATGAATTTACTGAGATTAAACATGATTTATATGTTTATTGTTTTGTTATCTATTTTAAAGAGGTAGGCTCCACACCAAAAGCGAAAAGTAGCTCATAAAAAATGCTAGTGGTGCTTCGCCTACCGAATAATATTCTTTACACACTCTCCAACTCACCTATAAATAAAGGACTCTCGAAATTCGCCACAGAATAGTAATTATAATCTCTTAAAAAAATTGCATAATTTTACCAGAATCCATATTAGGCAAGGATAATCAGATTGACCTTCAACACTATCTTTATTCTGTTGAACTTCCTTATTTTTCAAATCATTTATTACAAATGCAAATTGCCCAAAATTGAAGATATTCATGACGACGTCAAGTAAAGAGAACAAACTGTAGAATATGATAAATAAGAATATATATAAAGTTGCTGTATTTATGATATTTTCATACCCGTTCAGAAAAAGAAATCCACTTACGTTTGCCTCCATTACAATGCTTACCACAAAGCTGAATAACAATGTGACAACTAGCATTAATAACATCATTGCAAACGTAGCGTTGATTTTTTGAAATAAAGCTGGCTTATTTTCATTTTTTCTTTTAGATAGCTTTTGAATTAGTTCAGAATTACTGAAACCTATCAATAAAGCATAACCAGACAATACAAAACCTACAATACTAGGATAACCTCCATTTACAAAAGAACAAAGGTGTCCTAACATATCAACAGTAGGAACTGATGACATATTTATGACAACGATACAGAGGAGTTCAAGAAATAAAGGACGCCATATACTTTTCAGCAAATATCTCCAAGGATAAATATGCCAAACATTCCTCCAACCGGTATATTTTTTATTACCCATTTCTTCCAAAGAATAACAACATTTTCTTCTTCAATTCGGACTTTAAATTCTTCTCTGTAGTTACCAACTTACAACTTTGCGGATAATTTTGAGTCGAAACAGTTTGATATTCACCATCAAATTCACCTTTGGCAATAGCATATCCATTATTTCTTGTAAGAGAAAGAATACCTCCAATAAGGCTCTTTTTCTTAATTTTTAAAGGATTTTTGGACGTACCAGAAAAAGTTGAATGCATTTTTCGAACTTCCTGATCTTTTAATTCCTCATCAATTGCAGCTTCATAATCTTCATTCACATCATTATTAGAATAAGAAACATGCAATTCCAATGAAACTAATTTTGAAGAAGAATATATCTTATCTAGCAAAATAGAATCAGTTACGATATTAACCTCGACGGATTCATCAAATTCTTGATCTACAACTTTAGATAAAGCTAACTGAAAAAACTTCTGCAGTTGCCCAAGCGAAGGACTTTCTCTACCTATAATTGCTATTTTATGAATACTCGGTAGAAAATAAAAATCCTTTTCCTTTGCGTTAGGGTACTTTTTAAGCGTAAATTCGAAATCTTCAACAACATTTAATTCTCTGTTAAACCATTTCTTCCCTTGTAAATCGGTAAAATTAACAAGTCTGCCATAACAAAAGTCCTTATCAACTTCATAAGACTCAATTTGAGTTATTTTTTCCGCAAAGGTGTTTACCGCAATTTTCAAATCAAACACCTTAGCAAATAATTCTGCATACCTCTGTGGCGATTGTCTACTCTCTGGATAAAGTACAACATTAAGGAATCTCACTTCCTTTTTTACCAATCTTTCGTTAGGTTCAATTGATTTTTTCATTTTGAGATAATTTTAATGTCTTATAATAATTAATCTCTTCTAAAAATATCTCGTGTATATACCTTATCCTTTACATCATCCAGACAAGCGTCGTAGCGGTTAGCGATGATAGCATGGCTCTGTGACTTGAAGGCTTCGAGGTTGTTCTCTACTCGGCTACCGAAGAAGGTGCTGCCTTCTTCCAGGGTTGGCTCATAGATGACTACCTCAGCACCCTTTGCCTTGATACGCTTCATAATGCCCTGAATGGCTGACTGGCGGAAGTTATCGCTGTTTGACTTCATTGTCAGGCGATAAACACCAATCACGCAGTTGTGCTCCTTGCTGGCATCATAGCTGTTGGCATCGGCATAGCTGTAATAGCCAGCCTTCTG
>ERZ1023621.214-NODE-214-length-17369-cov-10.556255_pt1 | contig 17369 bp, 11 predicted proteins | sample MGYA00380330_ERZ1023621 | MGnify/ENA primary metagenome ERZ1023621 (study PRJEB33179, sample SAMN07448975) | human gut metagenome | biome: Human-gut; feature: Human associated habitat; material: Faeces | host: Homo sapiens | place: India: Bhopal | collected...
TAATATACTTTGCCATTTAATATAATATACTTTGCCATTTAATATAATATACTTTATAATATACTTTGCCGTTTTATCCATAATCGCTAGTCATAATATATTTATTTTAAATATCCAATTATTTTTCTATCTTTTTTATGTAAAAACACTGAAATCGATTACATCTTAATTCTCAGTACTTTACACATGTTTTGTCTTCTTTGTTTTTAAGTTGCTGCAAACGATTGTATATATTTTGTGGTTGTTATTCACGAATTTTGTTGTTGTATATTTCTTTTATGTCTAATTTTGCGACATCAATTAAAAACTTAGTAACTTCTTCAATAAACCTAATTAAATTTATGTTCAAAAAACTTTTAAACCCAAAGGCATGGGCTTTATTCCTGCTTATGCTTTTTGCCATACCAATTGTGGCAGATGATTTCAACAGTCAGCGAACAGATTTTCGTGACGAGAGTATTTATTTCATGATGACCACTCGTTTCTACGATGGTGATACAGGAAACAATGTGCTCTGCTGGGATAACCAGGAAGAACAGATCAAAACAAAAGACCCTTGCTGGCGAGGCGACTTCCAGGGTGTGATCGACAAGCTCGACTACATCAAGGCGCTTGGTTTCACAGCCATTTGGATTACTCCAGTTGTTCAGAACGCTTCAGGCTACGACTATCATGGTTATCATGCATCTGACTTCACACGCGTTGACTGCCGTTATCAGAGCAGTGACGGTAAAAAGACTGGTGACGCGATGTTCCAGGAACTCATCGACAAAGCGCACGCAAAGGGTATCAAAATTATCCTCGATATCGTGCTCAACCACACAGGTAACTTCGGTGAGGAGACACTCTGCAAGTTATTTGATCGTGACACACAGCTTCGCAATCAGGCTTACATAGATGCTTGTATGATTCCAAATGAAGAAAAGTTGGGTAGCGACTACTTGAATGTTGCAGGAGGTTTCCAGTATCAGCGTCGTCTGGCGCAGATGAAGAATACCGATGGTGTGAATCATGATATTCACAATTACTGGCACCATTTCGGTAACTTCAATTGGGATGATCCTACCCGTTGGTGGGCTCAGATTGCAGGCGACTGTGTAGACCTCAATACCGAGAACGATGCAGTGGCAGATTATCTTGTCAACTGCTATGGCAGCTTTATCAAGATGGGCGTAGATGGTTTCCGTATCGATACCTCTGGTCACATCTCTCGTCTTACCTTCTGCAAGCAGTTTATCCCTCAATTTGCAAAACTTGGCGAGGAGTACAAGAGCAAGCGTCTTAACGGGGCTCCTTTCTTTATGTATGGTGAGGTATGTGCCCGTTTCGGTGGTGTAACGTACCGTGGTCAGGACAATCTTTCACCTTATTATTATACATGGAAGGCTCCACAGGACTTGATGGATCAGTTTGATGGTAGCCAGTCATATTGGGATACACAGGCCGTCTATGATAGAGGTTCTGGTATGGATGATAAGCTGATGCCTCTCTGTGAGAAAGATAATGCAGCATCTCCTGAAAGCGATAACACCTTTATGGTGAATGGCAAATGGCATGAACCAGACTATTCTCAGTCAAGTGGATTCAATGTTATCGATTTCCCATTGCACTACAACTTTAACACAGCTGGAGCCGCATACCGTTTAGCTAAAGAAGGTGATAAAAAATATAATGACGCTACTTACAATGTAGTATATGTAGATAGCCATGACTACTGTCCAGGTCCAAACGATGGTGTTCGTTTCCCTGGTACTGATGCTCAGTGGGCTGAGAATCTCTCTCTGATGTTTACCTTCCGTGGTATCCCATGTCTCTACTATGGTTCTGAGATTGGTTTCCGTCGTGGTTCTGCAATTGATCGTGGCCCTCATGGTCCTCTCTCTGATACAGGTCGTGCTTACTTCGGTGGTTATATCACTGGTGATGTGGAAGCATCTGACTTCGGTGATTATCAAGCTTCTGGTAATGTGGCTGCCACATTGAATCATGATGTAGCTCAACACCTCATTCGTTTGAACAAGATTCGTCAGGCAGTTCCTGCACTCCGTAAGGGTCAGTGGACCGATGACGGTTGTGAAGCCAATGGTGGTATCGCCTTCAAGCGTGCTTACAAGGATAGCTACGCTCTCGTAGCCCTCAATGGTGGTGCTACATTCACAGATTGCCCAGAAGGCACATATACTGATGTTGTTACTGGTCAGACATATACTGGTTCTACTATCACCGTAGACGCTCCTCAGACTCAAGGTCAGGTACGTGTACTTGTAAAGGATTGGACTGGTGGTGTAATAGGCGAGGATGGCCCATTTATCTACACAACTTCTCCTGTATCAAAGGGCGATCAGAAATACGACGGTCATGAAGAGGATGGCACAACATGGAACGAGCAGGCTCCTTCTGCTTCTGCAACTGTTGAGTTCTCACAAGCAGGTGGAACATTCCGCACAGAGACTATCGACCTGACAGTTACTCTCTCTGAAGACGCTCAGTCTGGTTGGTATCAGATACAAGGTCAGGATAAGGTGAACTTGACTCCTGGTGAGAGTGTGAATCTTACCATTGGCGCAGATATGGCCTTTGGCGACACCAAGACTATTGAGTGGGGCGCATTGAGCCAGGATGGTAAAGAGAATGGCGGTAAATTGACCTTCAGAAAGGTAGATCCAAATGCTTCTATCATAGTATACGTTAAGGCCAACAGCGCTCCTAACCTTTATGCATGGGTAGAAGGCGGCGATAAACCCAAGGTTCTCAATGGCGATTGGCCTGGCAAGAAGATGTCTACCACGACAACTATCGAAGGTGTGGATTATTATATGTTCGTGGCAGATGGCGTAGAGAAATTCAACATGATTCTCAACAATGGTAGCGGCGCACAGACTGGCGACATTACTGACATCACAGCTACATCATTCTTCTCATATGATGGTGGCTCTGGCTACAAGATTCTTACCGATATTCCTGTTCCTGATCCGAACCCGAATCCAAATCCTGATCCAGAACCAGACCCAACACCTAACCCAAATCCAACTGGCAAGTTCTATGTTTACTTTGCCGCTCCTACATCATGGACAACTGTTAAGGCATGGGTATGGAACCACAATAATGGCGACGAGAACTATACTGGTGGCAATTGGCCAGGCGAGGATTGTGTAAAGACTTCTAACAAGTACAACGGTATGACCGTTTGGATGTGGGAGTATAAGGGCGACAAGACAGACATGCCTACAAACATCATCTTTAACAATGGTAGTGGCGAGCAGACCAAAGACCTCGACTATCAGAACGGCAAGTGCTACGACTTCAATGGCGTTAATGGTTCAATCAACATCACAACAGCCATCAAGGGCATCAACGCAGCAGCCAAGACAATGGTTAAGGTTTACACACTCAACGGCGAATGTGTTGCTGTACTGTCCGACCTCAACTCGGCAACCTACACTCTCCGCCCAGGCATCTATGTTGCCAACGGCAGAAAGTTTGTGATTCGCTAAAACTACTTAACCATTAATATTTAGAGAATATATTGTTTAGAGACAATAGGGACAATTCTTTGGTAAAAGGTCTTTGCAGACCATAGCCAAAAACATAGAATTGTTTCTATTGTCTCTTTTCTTTTGCGTGTCAATATAAAAATTGCGTGAAAATCGTTGGCAGTCTCTCTTTTTATTCGTACTTTTGCCTTTAACAAATATGAAATGTAATTAATCTTACAAATACAGATAATGTTATGAAAGATATCGCATGGTCTGAGTTGTCGTTTGGCTATATGCCTACCGACTACAATGTTCGCTGTTGCTACCGCGACGGCAAGTGGGGCGAAATAGAGGTTTGCTCCGACGAGTACATAAAGCTGCACATGGCTGCAACATGCTTGCACTATGGTCAGGAAGCCTTTGAGGGACTAAAGGCTTATCGTTGCCCAGATGGTAAAGTGCGCGTGTTCCGTGTAGAGGAGAACGCAAGTCGTCTGCAGTCTACATGCCGTGGCATAATGATGCCAGAGGTTCCAACCGAACTCTTTGCCGAGATGGTTAAGAAGGTAGTGCGCCTAAACCAGGAGTATATTCCTACTTACGAGAGTGGTGCTACACTCTACATCCGTCCGTTGCTCATAGGCACATCGGCTCAGGTAGGTGTGCATCCAGCTACAGAGTATATGTTCCTGATCTTCGTTACACCAGTAGGTCCTTACTTCAAGGGCGGTTTCTCAACCAACCCTTACGTCATCATGCGCGACTACGACCGTGCTGCTCCTCTGGGTACCGGTATATATAAGGTGGGTGGCAACTATGCAGCCAGCCTAAAGGCCAACTCTATTGCCCACGCTAAAGGCTATGCCAGCGAGTTCTATCTCGACTCAAAGGAGAAGAAGTATGTCGACGAGTGTGGCGCAGCCAACTTCTTCGGCATCAAGGACAATACATATGTAACACCGAAGTCTACATCAATACTCCCTTCTATTACCAATAAGAGTCTGATGCAGATTGCCGAAGACCTGGGTATGAAGGTAGAGCGTCGACCAATTCCTGAGGAAGAGCTCGACACATTTGAGGAGGCAGGAGCTTGTGGTACAGCTGCCGTTATATCGCCAATATCTCATCTCGACGACCTTGAAACAGGCAAGGTGTACAACTTTGGCGATAAGCCAGGTCCATGGTCTACCAAGCTTTACAACACTCTGCGTGGCATTCAGTATGGCACAATAGAGGATAAGCACGGCTGGACAACTGTTGTTATTGAGTAACAGGCAGTTAAAAGGGCCTTTAAAAGTAAAAAATAGTTAATGCGGGAGCAAATTTACGCTTGTATGTCATTGTATATGAAATAAAAAGCGTACCTTTGCACCCGCATTTTGCACAAATAACAATTTAATTCACAAAAGTTCTATGTATTTAGATCAGGCAAAAAAACAAGAGATCTTTGGACAGTACGGAAAGTCTAACACTGATACTGGTTCAGCTGAGAGCCAGATAGCATTGTTCTCATACCGTATTTCCCACTTGACGGAACATCTTAAGAAGAACCGTAAAGATTATACTACCGCACGTTCTTTGACACAGTTGGTAGGAAAGCGCCGCGCATTGCTCAACTACTTGTACGACCGCGACATCAATCGCTATCGTGCAATCGTTAAGGCTCTCGGTCTGCGTAAGTAATCTACGCAAAGAGACTTTGAAGAAAAGTAGAGCAATTTGCAAAGAAAACGAAATCCCGAGGATTCAATTACGAATTCTCGGGATTTCTGCATTTAGGGGGACAGGAGAACATGAAAACTAAGACATAAGAACAAGAGAACATGAAAAACTAAGACATAAGAACATAAGAACATGAAAATCCTTGGAAGCGTGTGTTAAGACATAAGAACATGAAAATCTAAGACATAAGAACAAGAGAACATGAAAAACTAAGACATAAGAACAAGATAACATGAAAAACTAAGACATAAGAACAAGAGAACATGAAAAACTAAGACATAAGAACAAGAGAACATGAAATCCTTAGTAGTCTAATTTTATGTTAATATTCTTTTTTATTTCATAAGTTATTTCTATCTTTGCATAGTGTATGAAACAAAAACCGTGAAACATACGGTGAGAACACTACTAATTTACTAATCAAAATATTTTAAACCTTATGAACAAAAGAACAGCCGCAACACTTGCGCTCTGTCTTTCGATGTCTGTTGCATCATATGGACAGAATCAAGCGAGCAAACATTCCGTTAAGGGCGTTGTGCTTGACGAAAAGGGAGAACCCGTAATCGGAGCAAGCGTAAAAGTTCCTGGCAGCAAGAATGGTACTGTTACCGACATTGACGGTAACTTTACACTCTCTGTTGCCAACGAGAATGCCACCGTAGAGGTGACTTATCTTGGCTACGACGCCCAGCGTGTTAAAGTGAGCAGCGGTAAGGCAGCTACAGTACGCCTGACACAAAACTCTCAAAATCTTAATGAAGTGGTTGTCGTAGGTTACGGCACCCAAAAGAAGGTGAACCTCACTGGTAGTGTGGCTTCAGTATCTTCAGACAAGCTGACCAACCGTGTAGAGTCGAATGTGCTTTCGGCCATTCAAGGTACAGTACCTGGTGTTACCATCATCTCGCGTCCAGGCTCTACTCCTTCCATCAACTTCCGTGGCCGTGGCAACCTTGGCACCTCAGAGCCTCTCTACGTAATCGATGGTGTTATTGCCGATGCCACATTCTTCCAGAACCTCGACCCCGAGAGTATCGAGTCTATCTCGTTCCTTAAGGATGCCGCTTCGTCATCAATCTACGGTTCGCGTGCAGCCTATGGTGTTGTGCTCGTCACAACCAAGCAGGGCAAGAAGGAACGCATGTCTGTATCCTACAGCGGAATGGTTGGCGTAAAGACACCTACATATCTGCCCGACCTCATCAGCTCGTCCGAGTATGCCGAGCTTCTTAACGAGGCCATGTACAACCGCAATCCTACCGGAGGCAAGAATCAGGCTTATACAGCCGAGCAGGTTGGATGGTTCAAGGACGGCAGCAAGCCCGACCTTTATCCAAATACCGACTGGATGGACCTTACTATGGACAAGCACGTTGCCACAACACAGCATTCGCTCAACGTTAGCGGAGGCAGCGACAAGGTGCAGTATTATCTCGGTGGCGGCTACCAGTACAACGACAGCTTTATACGCGGACGCAACAGCAACATCTACAACTTCAACATGAGCCTGTCGTCTAAGGTAAAGAATTGGCTGGCTGTAAACGGTAGCGCCAAGTACATACGCAATCAGAACGAAACAAACCAGGGTGTGCCCGACTTTACCAGCTTCTTGCTCGTGCCTTCTACCATGGTGGCAAAGCAGAGCAATGGCGAGTTTGGTAGCATTTCGGGTGGACAGCAGGCTACATTGGAGTTTATCAACAGAAACCCGTTGCGCAGACTTTCGAAGAAAGACTGGTCGAAGTCGGCTTTCGAAAACTCGCTCTATAGCGTAGGCATGGACATCACACCATTGAAGGGACTTAAAATTTCGGCTTCGGGCTCTTACAAGCGCTACGAGTACAAGTATAAGAGCTACTCGGCCAAACAGGATGCTGTAAACAACTTCGAGTCGGGCAACCCGATATCAGGTACTTCGAGCGACGTCAACAAGATGAGTATGTCGTGGAGCAGCAGTTCGCGCCTGCAGACCAACCTCGTTGCCACCTACAACTTCAACATAGCCCAGGACCACTCGTTCACACTCCTTGCCGGTACATCCTACGAGGACAACAAGTACGAGTCGCTCTCGGGCAGTCGCAAAAACTTCCCTACCGAGACATTAGAGAGCATGGGCGCTGGCTCGTCAGCACCCGAGGACATCTCTAACGGAGCCTCAATGAGCAACTACAAGCTTATGTCTTACTTCGGACGCATCAACTACTCGTTCAAGGACCGCTATTTGTTCGAGGCCAATGTGCGTACCGATGGCTCGTCACGCTTCTACAAGTCAGAGCGTTGGGGATGGTTCCCATCGTTCTCGGCAGGATGGCGTGTAAGCGAGGAAGAATTTATGAAGCCTATAACATGGATCAACAACCTCAAGATTCGTGCCTCTTACGGTACACTGGGTAATATTAATAATGTGGGCAACTACGACTACTTCCAGCTCTACGACAAGTCGGGCAACTATGTGTTCGACAAGGTGCCTGTTGAGGGTATTGCCGAGTCGAAACCAGCCAACCGCACTCTTACATGGGAGAAGGTGGCTATTGCCGACGTTGGTGTAGACCTCGACCTCTTCGACAACCACCTGAGCGTTGTTGCCGACTACTATGTTAAGAAGACCAGCAACATTCTTCTGGGCTACAACGTGCCTGTAGAGACCGGCATTACACAGGCTCCGTCGCAGAACGTGGGCAAGGTTAAGAACACAGGTTTCGAAATGGCTGTTACCTACCGCAACAAGATCAGCGATTTCCGCTACGAGGTTACAGGCAACATCTCGTTCAACAAGAACAAGATTGAGGACCTCTCTGGCTCTGACAACATGATTCAGAATGGAGGCGACAAGATTAGATACATTCTCAAGGAGGGCGAGTCTATCGGTTCGTTCTACGGTTACAAGACCGCCGGATTGTATACACAGAAGGAGATTGACGAGGGCCACTACTACACACTCGGCCGTAAGCCTAACGCCGGCGACATCAAGTACGTGCCACAGCGCGACAATGTGGAGTGGGGATCGGCTATTACCGACGAAGACCGCACCATCATAGGCTGCGACGTGCCTAAGTTCACCTACGGACTTAACCTCAACCTCGGCTATAAGGACTTTGAACTTTCGCTCTTCGGACAGGGCGTGGCTGGTGCCAAGGTAGCGTTCGAGTCAGAGCAGGTATGGGCATTCTTCCTCAACTCCAACCCGCGCAAGTTCCACCTTGGACGTTGGACCGAGGCCAACCCTAACCCTAACGCCAACTATCCGAGAATTTACGGTGGTGTGTCTCAAGACACATACAACCAGAACTTCTCCGACCGCCAGTTGTTCAGCGCCAACTATTTCCGCATCAAGACCATCACCCTCGGCTATCGCTTGCCGCGCACATTGGTCAACCGCATTGGCTTGAACTCTGTCAAGGCTTTCGTTACAGGCGAGAACCTCTTCACATTCAGAGGCGACAACATCATGAAGGACTTCGACCCAGAGTCGGTTTCAGGTCGTTCGGTTTCGGCGCTTGGCGAAAAGTCAATCGCTTTCGGTTTAAATGTTGAATTCTAAAAAAAAAAGTAAAAGTTATGAAGACTAAATATATCAAACATTTGGCTGTATTGGGAATGTTGACGCTTGGCGTATCATCATGCGACCTTGGCGTTGTTCCGCCAGACGCTATCTCGGCCGATAGCTATTGGAAGACCGAGCAGGACGCCTGGTATGCCATGAACGAAATATATGCTAACGGAATGCCCGATTTTATCGATGGCATCTCCGACGAGATGTATACCGACAATGCCCACAGCCACAAGCCATGGGAGGGCCCGTTCGAGGCTTTCCAGCAGGGTGGCGTTACAGCAGGCGATGGCGCAGGCAGCTACAACTATACCACCATTCGCCTTGCCAACAACTATATTGCCAACGTAGACCGCTGCTCGATGAGCGACGAGCTTAAGGAGCGCACCAAGATGGAGGCACGCTTCTTCCGTGCATGGAGCTATTACAATATGGTAATCAAGTTTGGCGGTGTGCCACTTGTTACCGACGTTATGGAGTACAATGCTCCAAACGTGGCGCGCGACGACGCCCAGAAGGTTAAGGACTTTGTGCTAAGCGAGCTGGGCGAGATAGCCAAGAAGCTGCCCGAATCTTATCCCGGCGGCTCTAAGCTTAACGAGACAGGCCGCGTGACACGCTACGCAGCACTTGCCCTACGCACACGTGCAGCACTTGCTTTCGGCAATTATACCGAGGCTGAGGCTTCTGCCAAGGAGCTCATCGGCTCCAACAAGTTCAAGCTCTACAAGGTTACATCCTTGACCCCTGCCCAGGAGCTCGAGGCCAACGAGATGACACAGTTTGTAGACTTTGCAAGCCTTGGCATCGACAAAGACAAGTTTGTCAAGGGCATCTTCAGCTACGGAGGCATCTGGCAGAACGACAACGGCAACGTGAGCGACCCTGAGGTTATCCTTGCACACGAGCACACCACAGGCTCCAACAGCGTAGACTGGGCACGCTACCAGTACGCTCGCCCGTCGCAGCTTGTCAAGGGCTACTCGTCTTACGAGCCACTTGCCGAGCTTGTTGAGGCCTACTGGAATGCCGATGGCAAGACAATGCCAGCAAAGGTGGATGTAGACGTGAACAAGGCCAACTACGACAACCTTTATGCCAAGGTTAGTGGTCTCGACCAGAAGGGCTACATTGCCAAGGTGCCTACACTCGACCTCAAGGACGACGCCTACATGCAGCAGTTCCGCAATCGAGACAGCCGTCTCTATGCCTCAATACTCTTCCCGTTCAAGGGTTGGCACGAGACCGATTTCGGCACATTCTACTATCGTTGGAATCCGGCATGGGCAGGCAAGGACGGCAACGAGTCGTGGACAGGCTTCAGCTTCCGCAAGCTTGTGTCTGTACGTCCTTACGACACCGGCTGGGGCGAGAACTATAGCTACGACGACTTCCCCGTATTGCGTTACGCCGAGGTGCTCATCTCTGCTGCCGAGGCTCACATCATGAACACAGGCTACGACGCCACAGCCCAGGGCTGGCTCAACCAGTTGCGCGACCGTTGCGGAATGCCTAACGTTCCTACATCGTTTGCCTCAAAAGAGGCTGCGCTCGACTTTGTGCGCAACGAGCGTCGTATAGAGCTTGCTGGCGAGGGTCAGCGTTTTGCCGACATGCGCCGTTATGGCAACGAGTATTGCGCCAAGGTAATGACCGGCACATCTTACGGCATCAACAAGTATGTGGTTGTAAAGAAGAATTGGGAGAGCAAGAACATGCTGTTCCCAATCCCAACATCCGCACGCGACCTCAACCCGCTGCTTGAGCAGAATCCGGGTTACTAATCGCCTTGTTTCTCTTTTTTAGTTCTGCTACAAACAGGAGATAATATATATTTGAGAGGGTGGCCCCTGAGAGAGAATAGACGGCAACATGCATGTCGAAGCTCTCTTAGGGGCTTTTTTCATTTCCCTTTTTCTTAATCGCCTCCAAATCCACACTAACATCGCCATTTTCCTCTGCCTTCAGCACAGCAGCCTGAGCCACACGACTTGGCATTGGCTTAAATACAGCATCGTCGATAAGGTTCTCCAGTTTGCTGTCTGGGGTGAAGATAACGTTGCCCAGACCCTCAAGCTGCACCTTGTTGCCGTTCAATAGCTACTCGCGCACACAGCTGGCCACATCGGCAAGCACGCACTTGTCCCGTCGTCATTTTCGTGCGACTATTGTCGTGGTCCATTTACATTATACTCGAGGCGTCTTTCGAGTAATGGCATTGGCCAGAGCGTGTAGTCGCGTGTGAGCAATCCGCTTGTGGATGGACGTTGAACATGTGCCCGTTGGATTGCATGTGCAAAGTTAATACATCCCAAAACATCAATCATACGATTGAGTACGATACGTGCGATTGAGTACGATTCAGTACGATTTTGTTTTGTAAGACATAAGAACGTGGTTTTATTTAGACAGAAGAACAAGAGAACATGTTTTTGAAAGACATGAGAACAGAAGAACATGTTTTTTTATTAAGACAAGAGAACATGAGAACAAGAGGACCCTTTCCAGCGCCACTATCAGCCACGAGATTTGCCAACATTCTGCACATTTCCTTCCGACTTTTGTCCAGATACATAAATTCTGCTCCACTTACGTGTGCGCCAAGGATAGGGAAAGCATTGGGACGATGGGCTGGTGCATGTCTTTTGAGACTTGCGAGAGCAAAAGTGCCACGTTTTCGAGTCCGCGACCGAGTTTTGGCATCTTCGGAGCGGTGATTTTACTGATATCGTGCTTCATATTCTTCTTGTCGTTTAAAGATTAAACTCTTGATAATGAGCCTTTTAGAGGGAAGAGGGTGCGTTCCCGTTCCAGTTGTTCCAATTATTGTTTGCAGTATGCGCGTTCTTGTTTTCTTATATATAACTACTTAATAATCAATTAATTAGATAGTCTATAAAGAGGGGTGTCGCATGTGGATATAGTATTTGGAACAATTGGAACAACTGGAACTGGAACGCTAATCACGTGATTAATTTCTGGCGTCTTTTTACCTTCCCAGCCACTTCACCTCTCCTAGGCCCTTGTCGGCGCAGCATCTTACGGCCAGTCGAATCTCGTTTCTCACTCCTTCGGCAGTCGCTATTCATCAGGAACATTGGTTGTCGTTCCTTGAAATTGAACCTGATGTGTCCGTCTCTCGGTCGATAGGTAAAGGTTATTAATGTGTTACAGGATGTTAGTAGGGATAAAAAAGTCTGCGTTCAGTTTATTGACGCAGACTTTTTTTGTGTCCAATCTTCTCAGCAGCCAAAGGGCCGAGCCAATCATAGCCAACCCCGCTATCCACGAAATGGCGGCACAGGCGGCAATGCCGAGCTGCTGGGTGAATCCCGCCACAACGAATGTTAGGAACGACACAAGGGCTACGGTTAGGGCGTAGGGCAACTGCGACGACACGTGGTGAACGTGCTTGCACTCGGCACCAGCCGATGCCATGATGGTGGTGTCGGATCGTGCCTGTGCCCATCGACATGCTGTACAATATGGTGCCCAGTACAATGCCAATGAACAGCGACGAGTATACCTCCTTGGTCTTGAGCGCCAGCGCAATGGCAACGACTGGAGGAAGAAGAGACCATACGGTCCCGATGAAATTGAAATCCATAAACTGTTTTTATGCTTGTTTTTTGGGGATTCATCCTTAATGCGTAGCGAAGAACCCTGTGTTTTCGGGTTGCAAAGGTAAGGCTTTATTGGTATATGTGAGAATAATTAGTAGGCAAACTCTTCGTTAAATCGTTTAAAAGTTGTACTTTTGCGATTGACAAACATTATTTATTAACCAAACCACTAAACAAACATAGCATATGGTTATTTGCGATTTGAAAGACAGCGCACGCTTAGAGGCGCTTCATCCATTGTTCAAGATGGCGTTCGACTATCTTAAGAGCCACAACTTCCTCGAAATGCCCCTGGGCAAGATAGAGATAAAGGGCGACGAGCTGTTTATAAACAATGCCGAGTCGGAACTTAGAACCAAGGAGGCGCAGCAGCTGGAGATGCACCGCCGCTACATCGACATACATGTGCCGCTCGACGGCGAGGAGATTATTGGTTGGACACCAACAGCCGACCTTGACGAGGCCGACACAACCAAGCCTTACGACGAGGCTAAGGACGTGGCTAAGAGCAAGGGGCCTGTGCACACCTACTTTGTGGTTCGCCCGGGACAGATGGTTATCGATTGGCCTGAGGATGCTCATGCCCCGATAATAGGCGAGGGCAAGCTGCGCAAGGCTATTGTTAAGATTAAGCTGTAAGAGAGAGATTAGGGGGGTGGCTTCTGCTTGCAACACCCCTCTCTTGTAAGCAATCAGTTTTTTTTTAACGTTCAATTATATTCCTTCCCCTCTCAATTATGCTTTTCCTTTGCCATTAACCTAATACGCTAAAAAAAGGACAACGATGATGAGACACCTTAAACTACACCAATATGTTTTTGCCGCGACAGCCATTTGGCTGCAGGCCACCGTATCTGCCACGGCGCAGGTACAGGAGTTGCATGTGCAACGCGACACCATCCCCACTTATTTGAAGTTGCAAAACAAGGGTATTGTGAACAATGCCCTCGACGTACTTAACGGCAACGCGGCGGGTCTTAGCGTTACGTCGAACGGCATGGACCGCATGGCGCAGCTGTCGTCGGTACGTGTGCGCGGCACCACCTCTATAGTTGGCGGCAACGACCCGCTTGTGATTATAGACGGCGTGACGAGCGACATAGCCACCCTGTCTACCATCTATCCAGCCGACATAGAGAGTTTTGCCGTGCTTAAGAATGCGGCAGAAACGGCTCTGTATGGCTCGCGCGGAGCATCTGGTGTGATAGAGGTGAAGACCAAGAAGGGCACGGGCAAGGGCTTCCAGATATCCTACGAGACGAATGTGGGCATAGAGGCGATGTCGAAGAAGCTGGAAATGCTGTCGGCAAGCGAGTATCTTGCTGCGGCGCAGAGGCTGGGCGTTCATGCCAACAACGGCGGCTACAACACCAACTTCTACGACGTGATAACGCGCACGGGATTTGTGCAGAACCATTATCTGGCATTCAGCGGAGGCTCGGAGAGGTCGAACTATCGCGCCTCGTTTGGCTACATCGACCACAACACAATAATAAAGACCAAGGACTACAACAACTTTGTGGCGAAGATAGACGTAACGCAGCACGCCTTAGACAACCGCCTGACGGGCGACTTTGGCGTGTTTGGCTCTACGTACAAGAACAACGACATCTTCGACTCGCAGATGTTGTTCTACTCGGCTGCTTGCCAAAACCCAACATATCCGGCTGGGCGCGATGCCAATGGCAATTGGACCAAGAATGGGTCGGCCTACCGCATCAATCCGCCAAGCGCCGTGCTTGCCGAACGCAGCGACCAAAGAGAGATGTACTTCAACACGCACATGCGACTGGTTTACAACCTGGCACCGTGGCTTAAGCTGTCGGCATTCGGCAGCTATTCGTACACGTCGAACGAGAACTCTGAGTTTTGCCCCACATGGGTGTGGGCACAGGGCAACGTGTATCGTGGCGAATTTAAGAAGCAGGAATATCTTGGCAACGTGTCGCTCAACTTCGACCGCAGTTGGGGTGGGCACGCCCTGACGGCAGGATTGTCAACCGAGTATCATTATCAGGAGAATACCGCCTTTTGGACACGCGCCAAGGGCATTACAACCAACACCTTTGGCTACGATAACATTGGTGCCACAGCGTCGCGCCCATACGGAGCCACGGGCAGCACGTACGAGGACCAGTCGCTGGCGTCGGTTATGGCCAATGTCTCTTACACCCTATATAATAAGTATACATTGGCCCTGACAATGCGTGGCGACGGATCGTCGATGGTGGGCGACGACAACACCTGGGGCTTCTTTCCGTCGGTTTCGGCAGAATGGAACGTAAAGAAGGAGCGTTTCTTGCAAGGATTCAAGGGCATAAGCACCCTGAAACTGCGTGCCGGATATGGACGATCGGGCAATTTGGGCGGAATATCGGCCTACACCACAATGGACAACGTGCAGCAGACAGGCATAGTGCCCGTGAACAATACGCCAACCGTAACGCTGGGCATGATACGCAACAACAACCCCGACCTGAAGTGGGAGACTAAGTCGACATTCAATATAGGTGGCGAGATAGGATTGTGGAACAACCGACTGATGCTGACGGCCGAGTATTACTACTCGAAGACCACAGACATGCTGTACGCCTACGACGTGCCTGTGCCGCCATTTGCCTACGACAAGCTGCTTGCCAACATAGGCTCGATGTCTAACCAGGGACTTGAGATAGGATTCTCGATAGCGCCTGTGCAGACAAAGGACTGGGACCTGAACGTGAGCATGAACCTGTCGTTGCAGAAGAACAAGCTGCTGTCGCTATCGGGCAACTACAACGGCATGAATATGTCAGCTGCCAACATCACGGCCATTGGCTCTATCGACGGAGCAGGACAGAATGGAGGCGACAACAACCATGTGCTCTACCAGATTGTGGGACAGCCTTTGGGCGTGTTCTATCTGCCCCATTGCACCGGACTGTACAAGGACGAGCAGGGAACGATGAAGTACAAGATAGCCGATCTAAACAACGACGGCAACATCGACTTTGGCGACGGAGGCGATCGACGCGTGTGCGGACAGGCTACGCCTAAGGCTATGCTCGGATCGAACATCTCGCTGCGCTACAAGGACTTCTACATGTCGATGCAGATGAATGGAGCCTTCGGACACAAGATATTCAACGGCACATCGCTTGCCTACAACAATATGTCGTCGTTCCCCGTATACAACGTGCTAAAAGGGGCGCCCCAACGCAACATCGTAGATCAGAATGTGTCCGACTATTGGCTTGAGCGTGGCGACTACCTAAACCTGGAGTATCTCACCATTGGCTACAACATACCCGTCAAGAGCCGTGTGGTTAGCTCGCTGCGCGTGTCGTGCAGCGTGAACAACCTTGCTACCATAACATCGTACAGCGGACTGACGCCAATGATAAACTCGTATGTGATGAACTCGTCTATGGGCATTGACGACAAGCGATGCTATCCGATGTATAGAACCTACTCTGTAGGAGTGAGCGTGCAGTTTTGATAAAAATTTCTTAAACGAAATCGTTAGTTTATGAACAAATGGTTTAAATTTTTTTATATATTCTTGGTTCTTTGCCTCTCCTCGTGTCTTGACGAGACACCCAAGGACCAGATGCCAGAGTCGGGTATTTACGACTCTGCCAACAGCTTGTATGTCAACGCCGTTGCGTCGCTCTACAATTATGTGGGAGCCCATGAGGAGGGCGAGGGCCTACAAGGCACATGCCGTGGCGTATACGACTACAACACCCTGACCACAGACGAGGCTATAATGCCTATACGTGGTGGCAACTGGTACGACGGTGGATTGTGGAAGAATATGTACGATCATACATGGACCTCTACTGATACCGACCTGTACAACGTGTGGAAATATCTGTACAAGGTGATTGTGCTGTCTACTAAGTCGCTTGAGACGATTGACCAGCACAAGGCGCTGCTAACGGCCAGTCAGCTTGAGGAGTACAAGGCCGAGGTGCGTGCCGTAAGGGCAATGTTTTACTATTATGCCATGGACATGTTTGGACGTGTGCCTATAGTTCAATCGTCTACACAGAATACGGCCGACATACAGCAAAGCAACCGCAGCGAGGTGTTCGGCTATATAGTTAAGGAGCTGCAAGCCACGGCTCCGCTTCTGCCTAACGAGCACAGCAATCTGCAAGGCAACTATTATGGCAGGCTTACACGCCCCGTGGCTTGGTTTCTGCTTGCCAAACTATCGCTTAATGCCGAGGTTTATACGGACGACAATTGGACAGATGAGTGGCGCCCGCAAGGCAAGACCATTATGCTGGATGTGGACGGAACGAGGATGAACGCATGGCAGGCTTGCATACACTATTGCGACCTGATAGCCAATGCTGGATACGAGCTGGAGCCCGACTATACAAAGAACTTTGCCGTGCACAACGAAAACTCAAAGGAGAACATCTTTACTATACCATTGGACAAGATGTTGTATACAAACGAGTTCCACTATCTGTTTCGCTCGCGTCATTATGCCCACGGCGGAGCCTATGGCGGAGCATCGGAGAACGGCACATGTGCCACTCTGCACACAATGTCTGTATACGGATACAACACGGCATCAGCCGACAAGCGTCTGGACATGAACTTTTATACGGGGAGGGTAGTGGTAGACGGCAACGAGGTGAAGCTAGACGATGGCACGCCCCTGGAATACATGCCCCTAGCCGTTGAACAGAACCTGACGGCAAGCAAATATATAGAGACTGCCGGAGCGCGTATGAAGAAGTACGAGGTGGACCGCACGGCTTATTCGGACGGCAGAATGCCCGACAACGACATAGTGCTGTATCGTTATGCCGACGTGCTGCTGATGAAGGCAGAGGCTAAGGTAAGGAATGGAGAGAATGGCGACGGCGAACTGAACGAGGTGCGTGCACGTGTGGGAATGACTTCGTTGGCGGCAACTCTCGATAATATTCTTGACGAGCGCCTGAGAGAACTGGTGTGGGAAGGCTGGAGGCGACAGGACATGATTCGCTTTGGAAC
>ERZ1023621.218-NODE-218-length-17200-cov-12.726801_pt1 | contig 17200 bp, 9 predicted proteins | sample MGYA00380330_ERZ1023621 | MGnify/ENA primary metagenome ERZ1023621 (study PRJEB33179, sample SAMN07448975) | human gut metagenome | biome: Human-gut; feature: Human associated habitat; material: Faeces | host: Homo sapiens | place: India: Bhopal | collected...
GAAGCATCAGTTTAATCAGATAAATCCGTATTCATTTATTATTGAATACAGATTCCCCGCAGCAATCAATTATACAAACTCTATTATTAATAATGAAGATTTGTATTCGACTTGATGCTGCGGAGGCCGGAGACCTCCGCTACTATATAAAAAACCACCCAACCCTTACAGATGTAAGGATTGGGCGGACCGGAGATGTCTTGTGCTTTTATTTGAATATCACAAAACTACAAATTGATAGGATATATTTCTCTTTTATGCTGTGCGCAAAGTAGGGAAATGGTATTTACCATATTACTTCTTTACAACCTTAACAGCCTTACCGTTCTTAACAACAATGTTAACGCCATGCTGCAACTTGTCAGTGCGAACACCGTTGAGCTGATAGATACCGTCAGCACCCTCGCCAAACTCGTCAGCATTGATACCGTTGATACCAGTAGCATTTCCAAGCTCTACACCTACGTTAATGTCCTTTGCATAGTAAAGGTTAACCTTACCATTTACAGACTTTGTAACAGCTTCGAAGTCATAGAATGTGATAGTAGACTTCTCTGCGTTATATTCCTTAGATGCAGTAACATCGAATGTAAAGAGCATACCAGTTCTGCCCTGGATGTTGTATTCCTTACCTGAACCATCAGGCTGTATACCGATACGACCACTCTTCTTTACAGTAATGAAGTGATCAGGGATACGTGTGGCAGAAGGAGTGTATGACTCTTTGTCGATAGATAGACCCTCTGGCAAGAGAATGTTAAACTCAAGACCCTGAAGATCGTAGTTCTCGTAATCAAGAGCAAACTCTACCTTCTTTGTTTCACCAGCCTTGATAGTGAAGTCCTTTACAGACGGAGTGAAGAGGAGAGCCTCATTGTAAGCATTTACAGAGAATGGCTCCAAGAAGTATCTTGTCTGAGGCCAAGACTCAATGCTTGTGTCTGTGAAAGTAGCAGAAATTTCATTGAATGTAATTTTGTTACAAGCAGCAAGTGAGTTGTCAACATCTACATCAAATGTGAAGAAATCTCCCTGGCAAGGAGCAAAGTCATCGCTCTTTACAAGAGACAATGTTGCAATAGACTTCTTTGAGCTACTGAAGATAAAACGAGCTTTCTTAGAGATTTCTGTCTTTCCGTAAGTAAGATCGAATGTACCATCATCGTAAGTCTTGCTGGCAACGAACGAAAGACCTTCTGGCAAATTGATTGTGGTCTTCATTGCACCGAAAGTCACCTTATTGTCTATTTTCACTGTGATAGTGGCAGTGTTTCCCGGTTTGAGATACACTTTATCCACTGACAGCTTGATATCCTGTGCATAAGCTCCAACGCTCATAAAGAAGGCAAGGAGCAAGCCAAGCACAGAAGACATTAGTCGGATATTTTTCATAATTTCTTAATAATTTAAATTATTCTATTGGCGGGTTCCAAAATGGAATACCCGCCAAAATGTTTTTTTTTAAGATTCTTGACTTACTTGTTTAATGATTTCTTGTAAGTCTCGAGGAATACAGAGTACTCTGACTGTGTCATTTCTTCTGCATCGTACTTCTTAGAAGCGATATCGAGGTCTGCATCGTCAACCTTGCCGTCCTCGTTGAAGTCACCCTCAACCACTGTGTCGAGCTTCTTGGCAGCAGCGATAGCAACCTTGAGGTCGATGTTAGCGATGTCCTTGAGGATCTGCTCCTTGTCAGCAAGGAGATCTGTAGAGCCTTCAAAGTCAGCCTTAACTGCTACGAGAGCATTCTCAGCCTTTGTGATTTCGCCTGAGAGATAAGTCTTGGCATTCTCCTTAGAGAGCTTAGCAAGTTCTGCCTTAGCCTCGTCGATGCGACCCTGTGCCTCACCAAGCTTAGTGTTGATTTCAGTCTTAGCAGCCTCAGTAGCGAGATACTTCTTGAATGCAGCTGGATCCTTGGCGTTAGCAATGCGAGCATCGAAGTCGTCAAGCATCTTATTATACTTCTCTACGTCAGCGTTGAGCTTGTCTTCTTCCTTCAACTTCTTCTCAGCAGCCTTCATCTCCTCGTTGAGTGTACCGAGATACTTGATGAGATCAGCCTTGATAGCCTCTTCTGCACCAGCAGCCTTTGACTGAGCAACTGACCACTCTACTGATGAGCTGAACATTCTCTTTCTCAAGTCAACATAGCTCTGGAGCTTGTCTACTGTTGATGCAGCCTTGGCAATAGCACCATTGATTGTAGTAACTACGACACCGTCATCTTCCTTAACAACGTCATCGGCAAGAGTCTGAGGATTAGCATTGTAGAATTCCTTGATCTTAGCACTTGCGCTTGCAATGTCTTCAGTTGTAATGATAAGTTTGCCTTCCTTATCATTAGTACCGGTTACAGCGATACCGATTTCCTTAGAAGCGTCTGCAAAGGCAGCCTCTGATGCGAAGTCAGGATTTGCAGCCTTAATCTTTGCTACAGATTTATAGGCATAAATATTTGTATCATATGCCTTAATTTCGTCAGTTGCCTGTTCGATTGTCTTGTATCTGTTTTCTGAGTCTCTAGCATCGAAGAATGTCTTAACGACATCGTTTGCTTCTGCTACAGTTGCGTTGAGAGCAGCCTTGATAAGATCTGCATTATCTGAGATAGCTGTTTCGAACTCTGTCAAGTTAGCCTTTTCAGCAACGATTTCGCCTGGCTTGCCTTCCTTGTTGCACTCAGCAACCTTCTTCTCTGCATTAGTGTAAGCATCCTCAATCAGTACTGAGTAATCGTAGAGGGTCTTGATGCTCTTCTCGATGCTAGTCCTGAGAGTCGCATATTCAGTACCATTCCATATGTATTCGTTAGCGAAGAATTTACCCTTGCGGTAAGAGTCGAGCTGAGCAACAGCCTTGTTGTACTGAGCACGCGCATCGTCGCGAGCTTTCAGCAACTTGGCCAAGCTTTCGTTGTTAGCCTTGATGATAGCTGCATTCTCTGCTGTCTGTGTATCGCTCCACAATGAACCGAGCTCGGTCTTAACCTTAGACAAAGTCTCCATATAGCCAGCGTAGGCAGCTGCCAACTTGTAAGCCTTTTCAGCGTCCTCGCCCATAGCACCGCAAGCATTCTTTATCTCTGTAATCTTAGCCTGCTGTGCAGCAAACTTCAACTCATACTCCTTAAGCTTCTCCTGGTCGTTCTGGAACTTAGTAGCAATAGCCTCGCTGCATGCGTCAAGCTTCTTCTGAACCTCAGTGTACTCTGTCTCGAGAGCGCTCTTTGCAGCCTTACCCCACTTAAGCTTCATAGCGTTAGCAGTTGCTGAGTATGCATTGAACTTGTTACCGAAATAAGTACTTGGAGCCTTGATTGAATATGTATTGGTTCTGTCCTGAAGTTCTGTGAAGAGTTTAGATGTGTTCTCTGCGAGTTCTGCAAGATCAGTCTGATCGAACAGTGTAGTATTTGCAGCAGAGAAATTAACCATTTTGGCTACAGACTCCTGCAATTCCTGAACTGCTACATAATTCTTCTTTTTATTTACCTGCTTCTCCTCATAAGCATAGCGGTTCCATATATTCTTGGCACGCTGTTCAACATTTTGGAACTTTGCTGCGTGTGCATTAAGACCTGCAACTTCTGGATACTTCTCCAACTCAATCTTTGCAGTATCTACGAGTTTAGCATTGTACTTAACTACATACTCCTCGAACAAATCAAGAGCTGCTTTCTTGCTAGCTGTATTTGCTGCTGTCCATCTCTCGGTGTAAGTACCTTTGCCAGTTGTCTGATTAATCTTTTGATTATAGAAACGATTTGAAGAATTATACTTAGTCCAATCGGCATCAGTTTTAGCCTTACAACCCTTGATTACGTCATTGGCAGCCTTAACGTCAGCAGCCATCTTTGTTTCATCGGTAGTAACAATTGCGCTGTAGGTGTCGTAAGCGGCCTTTGCATTTGTGTAGATAGAACCCTTTTCGGCATCAGTAGCATCTGCACCCTTTGAGCCAATGAATGAGCGTACTGTCTCGAGTAATGTCTTCAATGCAGCTTCGCCTCCATTGTTAGCAACTTCATTTTTTGCTGCATATTCGAGAAGCTGTGCACTAATGTTCTCTATCTCCTTACCCTGCTTGTTAATTTCTGCCTTAACCTTAAGGTAGAAACCAGGAACCTCAGCTGCATAACCGTTGATATCCTCAATACGACGATTCATGATCTCAAGAGTGTTATCAATGTCAGCCTTAACACTTCTGTATGCCGCTGACTGAACTTCGATAGAAGAAATCATAACATCCTCTGTTGACCAAACAGAAACGTTTGTAGCATCGCCTACGTTAACTTTAAGAATGGTACGGTCTTTCATCTCAGCAGTGGTAACAACACCATTAAAAGCCACATAGAACTTTCCTGTTTTTGTATTGCCAGTAGCGGTAATTACAATCTCGTCATTTTGCTGAACATCGAATGAAACATTGTTTGCATCCAGTGTGCCACCAACAAATGCCAAACCGTCCTTTGTGATTTTAACATTTCCGTTAGCTTGTACCTTAGTGTAGGCTTGAGTACCATAAGGAAGGTTGTTAAGCTCAGCCTGCACCTTTGTTGCGTCCTCGATAGCCTTAAGGCTTGCGAAGTTCCAATTGAAGTCGTGCGCAAATGCACCACTTGCAGCAGACATGGCTGCCATCAAAGTCAAGATTTTTTTCATAATCTTTAATTTTTAATTTGTTATTACTTAGTTTGTCTGCAGGATAGAAGAGCCAATTAATTGTGCACACTCTTTAGAGATGTGGAAAAATATACCCTTGTCAATTTGCTCTTTGTCTCCTTCTGTATTGCAAAATTCGTTAAGTTTTTTGAATTGACATATACCCTTAAGTTCATATTTCGTGAAATATATGCTTTTTTTCGTGAAGTAAACGTTTGCTTGATATAGCTCAATTGTGTTGATTATCGTCTTATATATATAAGGTGTAGCTATAACACTAAAGAAAAAAATGAATAAAAAGTACAATATTTATACGTTTTACGCAATAATTTCGTTTTTTCACGTAATTTTAACAGGTAAATATGCTTTATTTAAAAATATATTCGTAATTTTACCACGACAAACTAAAATCTGACTATTATATGAAATTGAAGCTATACAATCGTGACGAAATATTCCTGGTAAATCTTGATACCGTATTATATTTTAAGGCAGAGGACCATTATACCAGTGTGTACTATGCTAAAGATACAAAACAGTTTCTTCCATTCGGGCTCTCGCAGCTTGAGGAGGCTATAAAGAACCAGACCAATAGTAGTGAATCTTTCGTCAGAGCAGGGCGTAGCCATTTGCTCAATTTTGAAAAGGTGGTACATGTTAGCGTGGCTAAGGAAACGGTAACAATGTACAATAATGTAGACACATTCGTGACGGTGCATGTGTCGCGCAGTGTTGTTAAGGATCTTGCCAAGATTATGAAAGATGGCGAGTCTAAAGACAAATCTTGTAGGGGGGGGGAATTTCCATAAGCCCTCTACTGGTTTAGATTTCATATTCTAATGAAACATATTTACAATGACATAAATCAAATCTGTTCGTGAGAATAGACTCATAAAATCAACTTTTTCATTATAGAAAGGAACAGCAGAATAGTTTTTGTATTGACAATTTGAAAAAATCAATTTTTTTTCATTTAAGACAAGAAAGTCCAGACACTTAAGGTTGGTGTGAGAATATAGACCTTAAGTTCTGGACTTATTTTTTTTGAGCTTTTTATTTAGTGTTCTGTTTAGAACATCTTGTCAGGATATACACCCTCGTCGTGAAGCTTCTGGAACTTCTCAACAACACTTGGGCGATCCTCAGGATAAGTTACGCCGAACCACTTAGATGTAGTGTCGAGCACCTCGCAAGTAGCAGTGCCATCATTGATGAGTTTGTCTACCATCAATGGGATAAAGAACTCGCTCTTAGGATTCTCCATGTTCTTTGGATCAGAGAGGAACTCCTTGAAGAACTCGTTGCTGTGCTGGAAGTAGTCGGGTGTGAATCCCCAGAAGTTCATAGATACTGGTGTGTTGTCTGGTATTGCAACCCATGTCTCGCCGTCATCGCCAAGATATTTAACAACACCGTCGAAGCGCTGAATCTTAGTGCGCTCTACTACAGATGTAAGAAGGTGCTGCTCGTTGTTAGAGCATACGCCACGGCTTACGGTACCGCTATCAGAAAGTGTATTGCCTACGCGGAAGCCAACCATAGAATACTTGCCAGTAGAACCTTCTGGAAGTTCGCTAAGCCACTTGCCCATAACCTGGAATGAGTCGCGATCGTAGAAGTCGTCGCAGTTGATGACGGCAAACGGCTCATTGATAACACTCTCGCCCATCATCAAAGCGTGGTTGGTACCCCAAGGCTTTGTACGTCCCTCAGGACATGTGAAACCCTCTGGCAGAGCGTCGAGCGACTGGAACACGAGTTCGCATGGGATGTGACCCTCGTATTTAGAAAGCACGATACGACGGAAGTCGTCCTCGAAGTCTTTACGGATTACGAACACCAACTTGCCGAAGCCGGCATTGATAGCGTCGTAAATAGAATAGTCCATAATAGTTTCGCCGTGAGGACCCAGTGTATCAAGCTGCTTAAGTCCACCGTAACGGCTGCCCATTCCGGCAGCAAGAAGGAAAAGTGTAGGTTTCATAATCTTTTGTTAATATTTTAGTTTATGTAAACAAATCCATGTTACTGGCATAATGCTTAATTCAAGTTTCGCAAGCGAAAGAAGTTATTGGAAGTTATTGGAAGATAACTCGCTTCGCTCGTGAATTTAATGGACAATGCCCATATAGTTTAAGCTATAAAGCTATTGTCCGTTAACTTCCAAAACGACCGAAGGGAGGGCTAACTTCTTTAATTCCATTTACTTCTGAACTTGCGAAAGTTCAATGCTTAATATATATCAACCACAAAAGTAACAAAATAGTATGAGATAAAAAAACTTTGGGCAAATATTTTTTATTTTTCCTTTATTTATTCGGCTTTCTCCATATCTTGTAACCTAACGCTGCCACTACCACACTCATCACTGGAGATATGATGTTGAAGAAGCAATATGGCAGGTATGTGAATGTAGCCACACCCAATACCGTGCTCTGTGTCATACCACACGTGTTCCAAGGTACAAGTACCGAGGTAACGGTTACGGCGTCTTCGGTAGTGCGGCTAAGCAGTCGGCGCTCGTATCCCTCGCGGTCGTATATATCGCGGAACATGTTGCCTGTAAGCAATATGCAAAGGTACTGGTCGGCTATAGCCACATTGAGCATAACGCCAGTAGCGGCTGTAGAGCCCACGAGCGACGTGCGTCCCTTAACCATATGTATAAACAGACGTGTTATGCCCCCCACCATGCCACCTGCAGCCATACATCCTCCAAAGCACATGGCACAGATGATGAGCCATATTGTAGGCATCATGCCAGCCATGCCGCGTGTGGATACAAGGTCGGCAAGCATTGGATTGTCGGAATGTAGAGCTGTGCTGCCATATACGCTCTTCATAGCAGCCTTGAATAATGAAGGGTCTATCTCGCGCATAGCATCAGTCTGGAACACCAAGCCGAATATCACGGCAAGCAAAATGGATAGGAACAGGGTGATGACAGGCGGTATCTTGCGTGCTATCATCAGTCCGGTGAGCACGGGTACAAGCAGTAGCCACGGTGTGATGTTGAAGCGTGTGCCAAGCGACGATGCAAAGGTGGCTATGTCTTGCGAACTGCTTGTAGAGCAAAAGAATCCAGCCACGGCAAAGATGACGAGTGCTATAGTGATAGACGGCACGGTGGTTATGAGCATATAGCGTATGTGCGAGAACAGCGGTACGCCAAGCGAGCCCGATGCAAGTGTGGTGGTTTCGGATAATGGCGATATCTTGTCGCCAAAATAGGCACCCGATATTATAGCGCCAGCTATCCATCCATCGTCAAATCCCTGGGCGCGTCCGATGCCCATAAGAGCTATGCCTATTGTGGCAATAGTGGTCCACGACGACCCCGTCATAACACTTACCAATGCGCATATAAGGCATGACGAGGCAAGAAACACGCCGGGATGGATAATGTGTAAGCCATAATAGATGAGCGATGGTACAACGCCGCTAACCATCCATGCGCCACCAAGGGCACCTATTAGAAGCAATATAACCAAGGCACTTGCCACACTCGACACATTCTTGACAATAGCCTTCTCAAAGCTTGCCCATGGCACATTGAGCCAACCCATGCCTATCAGTACACATAGGGCAGATACCGCAAGCAACGTTATCTGTGATGCTCCGTCGAGCGCACTACTGCCAAAGGAACGTATGGTGCACGTAAGCATTGCCACGAGCATAACTATAGGCATAAGTGATAGTATTGCCGAAGGGCGTTTCTTGAGATGTTGTTCTTGTTTTGAGCTTTTTTCCATTTATTGTGTATTAATGTTTTGGTAGGAGGTATGATTTCTGAACCATACATTATATCTTATGCTGTATAAATATGCAGTTGTTTGCAATTGGCGTGCAAAGATAGCGCTTATTTGGCTAAAAAACAACATGATAAATGCATAAATCTAAACATAATGTGTATATTTATATAAAACGCGAATAGCTATTGTATAAATATACAACGGTTTGTAGCCCTACAAATAATAAGTAATGTGCATCAAAGCAAAAAAGCTTGAGGGGTAATAGGCATTGTGTGGAGATTTTTAGTAACTTTGTAGAATAATACACCTTATTAATTAGAACATATATAAAAGGAAGGATAGGAATCCGCATGAAACCGGTACTAAAGAAAACTCTAAAGATAGTGGCGGCTGTAGTCGCCATACCCGTTGTCATCGTCATGTTGATGGCGGTGTTGCTATATGTGCCTGCTGTGCAAAACTGGGCAGTAGATCGTGTAGCCGACTATGTGTCGTCGTCAACACGTATGACTGTTGGCATTGACCGTGTTAGATTGCGTTTTCCTCTTGATCTTGCCGTATACGGATTGCGTGCTACGCAACCCAACGACTCGCTGTATAATGTTACCGATACCATTGTAGATGCCAGTGAGCTTACGATAAGCGTGCGACTGATGCCATTGCTGAAGAGTAATGTTGTGGTAGACAAACTCGACTTTAACGATGTGCGCCTAAATACAGCCCAGTTTGTGCCGTCGGCACGTGTAAAAGGCAATGTTGGCAGACTGCTATTGCGGAGTCGCGGCATAAATATTGCCAAGGAGACTGTAAGCGTAGACAATGCCTCGATAGCCGATGCACACATAGACGTGGCATTGAGTGACACCGTGCCCGAGGATACAACCAGTACGCCAACACGATGGCAGATAGCTGTGGGCAAGCTAAAAATAGAACGCTCTGAAGTGAGATTGCACATGCCAGGCGACACGCTGCGCATAAATACTGGCATTGAACAGCTTAAGGCAGAACGTGGCAATTTCGACCTATTGCGTGGAACTTATCGCCTGGACATGCTCGATTGGCAAGGAGGAACACTTGGTTACGACAACCGCTACGAGAAACCATTGCCGAAGGGGTTTGACTTTAACCATATAGCATTATCTGATATAAAGTTGGGTATCGACTCGTTGCTCTACGGCGACGGAAGTCTTGCCATGCACTTGCGCCAATGTGCCATGAAGGAAAGCAGCGGACTTGTATTGAGAGAATTAAGTTGCAAGGTAAAGCTTGATACAACTCATGTTAGCATGCCAGACCTAAGACTGCGCACACCAAAGTCGATGGTCACGGCAAATGTAGACATGGACTTCTCCACATTTGCCGATAAGAACCCGGGCAAGATGAAGGTGGACCTAAAGGGATATGTGGTAAAAAGCGACTTTGTGCCATTGCTCGCCTCCTTGCCAAGCGCATTGCTGCGCAGTATGCCCGACACTCCGATAACACTTAATGCCGATATCGACGGCAATATGCGTGCGCTCAATATACGACAGATGGATATCACTTACCCAACTGTGTTTGCTATGAAGGCGCATGGTAAGGCTCAAAACCTTATGTCGACCGACCGTCTGCGTGCCGACATTACAGCCGACGCACATGCATACAACCTGAACTTTGTAAAGACAATGCTGCCAAAATCGGTTGCCAATGCCTTCAATATACCATCCAACATCAGCCTAAAGGGCAACTTCAATGCAGAAGGTACACGTTATGCAGCACGTTTCAAGGCAGAGCAAGGTGGAGGAACAGTTAGCGGCAATGCCACATTCGATTCGCGACGTATGGCTTATAACGCGAAACTTGACGCCAGCAATCTGCAGTTGCGCAACTTCTTGCCCAATATGCCGTTGCATCCATTCAGCGGAACACTTACTGCCAATGGTGTGGGTGTAGACTTTCTGTCGCCAAGAACAAGACTTAATGCCAATGGCGCGGTAGAACAGTTTGGCTACGATCGCTACGATCTGTCGGATATGAAGCTAACTGCTGAGGTGAATAATGGTACAGGACGTGCCGTATTGCAAAGCCATACACCACTGATAGACGGTACTATCGACCTAACAGCCCTACTTAATCCAAAGCAGGTAGACGCCCACTTGGTGTGCGACCTTATAAATGCCGACTTTATGCGCATGGGCTTAACCAAGCGTCCATGCTCGACATCGCTCGCCGCAGACGTAAAGATGAAGAGCAATCTAAAGACTAACCATAGCGTGCACGGTACGGTAGGCAACATCGTTATACGCGATTCGGCAAATGCCTATCGACCAGAGAATGTATTTATGGACTGCTTTACACGTAGCGACTCAACACATGCTGCCATTACCTGTGGCGACTTTGTGTTGCGTCTTGACGGTGCCGGGTCTATCGACCATATACTAAGTAGGCTTGAGGCTACAAACGCTGAGGTAGAGAAGCAACACAACGAGCGCTATATAGACAATATGCTTATACGCTCGAGTCTGCCCGATGTGTCGCTTTATGCCAATGTGGGCAAGCAGAATGTGTTCAGTAGAATGCTAAAACGTTTTGGTTACGACTTCCATAATGCCTTTGCCGACCTTGCCGTATCGCGCAAAGAGGGTATTAATGGCCGTTTGAGTATTGACTCGCTTGTGGCTTCTGGAGTGCAGATAGACACAATACGCATGGCGTTTACATCCGATTCGGCAAAGACAAACTTTGAGGGACAGATACGCAACAACCGCTCTAATCCGCAGTTTGTGTTTAATGCACAGATGCGCGGAGCCGTAACAAAGGAGTCTATATATTTAGGTACGCGTGTGTACGACGGCAGAGACCGACTCGGCATAGCCCTTGGTTTGAAGGCCGACATGCAACCTGGCGGTGTGAAGATGTCGTTAGGCGGCATTGATCCAGTGCTGGGCTACAAGAAGTTTAAGGTTAACAAGGACAACTATGTGTTCTTTGCCGAGAACCAGCGTATATCAGCCGACATGCGCCTACGTGCCGATGACGGCATGGGTGTGCAAATATACTCGAACGATAGTACAGAGACAAAGCAAGACCTGAGTGTGAGTCTTAACCAGTTTGACTTGCAAAAAGTGCTTGCCGTAGTGCCATATGCGCCACAAGTAGCAGGTCTGCTTAATGGTGACTTCCACTGGACAGTGTCAGAGGAAGGAAGTATGTCGGTATCGTCGTCGGTAAGTGTAGACCGAATGGCCTATGAGGGATGTCCCATAGGCAATTTGTCGAGCGAGTTTGTGTACATGCCTAAGGACAAGGGTAAGGAGCATTATGTGGACGGTACACTGTCGATGGACGACTATGAGGTATGTGCGCTATCGGGTATGTATAATGCCGAAGGCGAGGGCAGCATAGATGCTGACATGACACTGTCGCGCACGCCTCTGCTGTTGCTTAATGGATTTGTGCCCGATCGCCTGATACATTTCAAGGGATATGCACAAGGAGAGGTAAAGGTTAAGGGTTCGCTGTCGCATCCTGATGTAAATGGCGAACTATACTTTGACTCAGCCTATGTGGCAAGCGACCCATATGGTGTGCAGATGAGGCTATGCGACGACCAGTTGACAATAAACAACAGTCGTTTGCAGTTTGAGAACTTCCAGATGTTTGCACGCAACGGCAATGCGCTAACGCTGTATGGCTACTTCGACTTTGCCAACTTCGACCGCATGAATACCTATCTGCGCATGCGTGCTGACAATTATCTGCTGATAGATGCCAAGGAGAACGCACGCTCGGAGGCTTTTGGCAAGGCTTATGTAAACTTCCTTGGTTTGGTGGATGGTCCGCTTGACGCATTGCGTATGCGTGGAAAGCTTGATGTGTTAGGCTCGAGCGATGTGACGTATATATTGCGCGACTCGCCATTGTCTACGGAGAGTCAGTTGGATGGATTGGTTAAGTTTGTAAACTTCCGCAATCCTGAGACGGCAACCGTAGTAAAGCCTCCTATCAACGGACTGAATATGGACCTTACTGTGAACGTGGATGATGGCGCTCATGTGTTGTGTGCACTCAATCCAGACCAGTCGAATTATGTAGACCTTATAGGTGGTGGCAATCTGCGAATGCTATACAATGCCACAGACGGACTGTCGCTATATGGCAGATATACTATAGCCGAGGGCGAGATGAAGTACTCGCTGCCAGTGATACCGCTTAAGACCTTCACTATAAAGGATGGCAGTTATGCCGAATTCTCGGGCGACCCAATGAATCCTCGACTCAATATAACAGCCACTGAAGAGAACAAGACAACGGTGGCTACCGATGGTGGAACAGGCAGAAGCGTAATGTTTGAATGTGGTGTGGAGATAACGAAGACACTGAAAGACATGGGTCTGCAGTTCATAATCGATGCTCCTGACGACCAGCAGATGCACAATGAACTAATGACACAGTCGGTGGAGAATCGCGGCAAGCTTGCTGTAACTATGCTTACTACGGGCATGTATCTGTCGGACAACAATCTTGGATCGTTGTCGGTAAACTCGGCTCTAAGCTCGTTCCTTAGTTCGCAAATCAACAGCATATCGGGTAGTGCCTTGCGTACATTGGACCTATCGTTCGGTATGGACAACACAACGTTGGGAACAGGCGAGGTGCACACCGACTATTCGTTTAAGTTCTCAAAGCGTTTGTGGAACAACCGTCTGCGTATAGTTATAGGTGGAAAGGTATCGACAGGCGCTGAGGTGGAGAATCAGAATGACACCTTCTTCGACAATGTTACGCTTGAGTATAGACTGTCGCCAACATCCAACAAGTATCTAAAGCTGTTCTACGACCGCGACTCGTACGATTGGCTCGAAGGTTATGTAGAACAGTTTGGCGGTGGTTTCATATGGAGGCGTAAGTTGCGACACTTTAAGGATATCTTCAGGTTTGGAAAAGAGAAGCCTGAAGTTGGTGATACGATAAGAACGAAATAAACATGAAAAGAATAATATATATATTAATAATGTGTGCCTTGCTCGTGGCTTGCTCCGAGACAAGCTCTGTGCCAGCCGACGACAAACTGTTTACTGGTTTGCGCACAACTGTATACGAAAACTATACACCCAGCGAACACTTCTCTACTGTGAAGGAAGAAGTGGAGGCTGCACTTGCTACGGCACCAAACGGTTCGTTCCTCGGCAGTCCGTATATACGTATGCCGTGGCCGTCGTATCGTTTGTGTATATACAACTGGTTTCGTGACTCGGAAGAAGGACCTGGCAAGTGGCTGCGCAAGACATTTGGCAAGGCACCAGTATTATTAAGTGCTGTCAATCCATCGTTGCATGCACAGGTAACGAAAGAGTTGTTGAGATCGCGTGGCTACTTTGGTAATTACGTCAACTACGACGTGCTGACCAACGACAGTACCAAGCGTGCCAAGGTAAAGTATACCGTGAATCTTGGTCCGTTGACCACTATCGACACCCTTACCTACCACAATTTCCCCGAAGCGGCTGTTCATCTAATAGATTCTACACGTTCGGAGGCTGTGGTAAAGAGTGGCGATCCGTTCGACGTGGCAACACTTGATGCAGAGCGAACACGAGTGTCTACATTGTTGCGCAATAACGGATTCTTCTATTACCAACCTTCGTATGCAACATATCTTGCCGATACCTTGGCCATGATGGATAAGGCACAGGTGCGACTGCAGTATGCCGATAGCTTGCCGTCGAGAGTAGGCAAGCAATGGTATATAGGATGTATCAACCTTGAGATGCGCCGCACTGCCACGCAAGAGTTGACCGATACGGTGAACCATAAAATATACACAATGATATATTCGGGAAGACGTCAGCCTATACGAAGCTTAGTATTGATACGCGACATGAAGCTTCGTCCGCATAAACTATATAGTTATGCCGACTATGTGCAGACAATAAACACACTAACCTCAAAGGGACTCTTCTCGCGTGTGGACTTGGGGTTTGCACCGCGCGACACATCAGAGGCATGCAATGTGCTTGACATTACGCTCAACTGTGTGTTTGACAAACCTTATGATATATACTTTGAGGGCAACCTTGTAGGAAAGACAACGGGGCGTGTTGGTCCGGGTATGACACTTGGTTTTGCCAAACGTAACGCCTTTCGTGGAGGTGAGAAACTGTCGGTTAATCTTAATGGATCGTACGAATGGCAGACAGGACATAGAGCTGATGGCACAAGTTCCAAGTTCAACTCGTATGAGTATGGTGCCGATGTGTCGCTTGAGTTTCCGCGCCTGCTCTTTATAGATAACTACCTTACTAAGCGACGCCTGAAGAAGTGGCAGAAAGGTAAGCGTGTTATACCTTATTATACTACACCAAACACACTGTTGAAGGCGGCAAGCAATGTGCTTAACCGCTCGGGCTACTTCAAGCGCCACATCGTGTCGGGCGAATTGACTTATACCATTCAGCCTTCGGCTACAAGGCTGCATCAGTTTTCGCCACTTATACTACAGTATGAGTTTATGAAGGACAAGTCGGCTGCATTCAACGAGGTGTTGCAACAGAGTCCGTACCTTATGGTTTCGATGGCCGACCAGTTTGTGCCTAAAATGCGATACACATTTACCTATCAGTCGCCATCTACCTATCGTAATCCAATCTACTGGCAGACCACAGTGAGCGAGGCATCAAACATATTGGCATTAGGCTATATGGCATTTGGACAGCGGTGGAAAGAGACGGGCAAGAAGATGTTTAAGAATCCATTTGCACAGTTTCTGAAGGTTGAGACCGACTTGCGCAAGACGTGGCAGGTGACAGAGCATAGTCAGATAGTGGGACATATCAATACGGGTGTGGTATGGGCTTATGGCAATGCCAAGTCGGCTCCGTATAGCGAGCAGTTTTATGTAGGGGGAGCCAATAGTATACGTGCTTTTAATGTTCGAAGCATTGGTCCAGGTAGCTACTATACCAATCAGTCAAAGTTGTCGTATATGGACCAGACTGGAGACATCAAACTCTTGGCCAACCTTGAGTATCGTCCGCGTATAATGGGCAATCTATATGGTGCACTCTTCCTTGATGCAGGCAACGTATGGGCTTTGCGCAATGATGGCTACCGCACAGGCTCGCAGCTTCGCCTGAAGAACATATTTAAGGAGACAGCTCTTGGTACCGGTATAGGCATACGCTATGATATGGACTTCTTTGTTCTGCGTCTCGACTGGGGCGTCGGCATACACGTGCCATACAAGAGTGGTTTCTACAACTTCGACCATTTCAAGGACTCGCAGAGTCTGCACTTCGCTATAGGATATCCATTCTAAGGGGTGGTAGAGTTGTTGTTTATCGCCGTATATATTTTCCTCATCGGCACAATGCGGGTAAGACGTGGAGACACGGCGTTGTACACATAAACCCAAATCGGTCATTAGAAAAAGCTTCTTGTCATTTTCTAATGACCGATTTGGGTTTAATTAATAGGTTTCCTTTAAATTCCTGCCGCAAAGTTAAATGTTACGTTTTTATAGAATTGCATATATGGTTATAGAAAATGGAAATAATGAACCAAACAAGCACTATTTTGTAGTATTGAACCAATTAATTATCAAAATGACACGATACTACAATAAATATGTTGATAATGATAATAGTCCTTATAACTATATTGCGTACTTTTGTATATGTACAAAATCATAACTCTAAAAACAATAATAATATAAATATTTAACTATGCAAATGTCGTTGTTCTCCTCAAAAGAGTCTGCTCGAATTGTAGGGCTTGTTCTATTAATCATTGTTATCTCTGTTAATTGTACGGCGCAGAGTAAGTGTGCTGCCTATACTGTTGTAGAAAATATTAGCTACAAAAACGACAACTTATCCAGCTCGTATATATCAGAGCGTTGTAAGCTTGATGTCTACTCTTGTGATACCTTAAAGAATGTTCCAGTTGTGGTGTGGTTTCACGGCGGAGGTTTGACAAGTGGCTCTAAATACATACCCGATGAGTTGAAAGACAAGGGTATAGTGGTTGTTGCTGTTAATTATCGTCTGTTGCCTCGTGTTAATATTGATGAGTGTCTTGACGATTGTGCAGCAGCTGTAGCATGGGTGTTTGGTAATGTTTTGCGTTTTGGTGGTAATAAACGTAGCATATACTTGTCTGGTCATTCTGCCGGTGGGTATATAACGGCGATGCTTGGTCTTGACAAGACATTACTTGCACGGTATGGGGTTGACGCCGACAGTATAAAGGCTCTTGTTCCGTTTAGCGGACAGATGATAAGTCATTTCGCTTACCGTGATATGAATGGTATTGGTAATCTGCAACCACTTGTCGACAAATTTGCCCCTCTCTTTCATGTGCGTCCAAACTGTCCACCACTTGTCCTCATAACAGGTGATGCAGAGACAGAGCTCTTAGGGCGTTATGAGGAGAATCTTTATATGTGGCGTATGATGAAGCTGTGTGGACACACTGCTACATCTATATACAAGATAGACGGTCATGACCATGGGGCGATGTGTCATCCTGCATTTCATATATTGTTGCATACGATAGCAAAATACCGCTAAATCCAACTGGTACAAACAGCAAATTCAGTTAAATGTAGCTAAAATCTATAGTAAATACCAATAAAATATCAATATTTATTAAATGGTAGACGAAATGTTTGGTAGTTTCAATAAAAAGTCGTACCTTTGCAGTCGCAATTCAGAGATAGGGCGTTTGTCTTGTAAATCTGAGTATGTTTTTATGGTTAATATCGCGGAGTGGAGCAGTTGGTAGCTCGCCAGGCTCATAACC
>ERZ1023621.222-NODE-222-length-16896-cov-9.502999_pt1 | contig 16896 bp, 9 predicted proteins | sample MGYA00380330_ERZ1023621 | MGnify/ENA primary metagenome ERZ1023621 (study PRJEB33179, sample SAMN07448975) | human gut metagenome | biome: Human-gut; feature: Human associated habitat; material: Faeces | host: Homo sapiens | place: India: Bhopal | collected...
GTACCACCGTGATGGGAGTGCTGACGCCATTCGACTTGAGCGTGAGCGTCACGCTGCGCTGATGGCCCGTAGTGTTGCGCGACACCTTGAGCGTGTCGGTGCAAAGCACATTCTTGCGTATGTCGGCCGGCGAAAGCGTGTGCGTAAGCCAGTCGCAATCATCAAATCCGGTAAGTTCGGCCCCGTCGGCATACACCGTAAAGGTGATGACAGGTTTGGCTGTGAGGGTAACCCCGTCCTTGGTGGTAGCGCTGTACAAACCCTCAGAGTTGATATTCTTTAGTGTGAAAGTGCCCGTAGTGCTGTCGTAAACCGGCAGGCTGATGTTGAGATAAGGTTTCTGCGTAAACACGGGGCTGAACGAGCCAATGTGCTTGGTGGGATTTGTCAGCGTGAAAGTGGCTGTGCGCTCCTGGCCCGTTGTGTTGGGCGTGAAAGTGAAAGTGGCACGGCTGCGGTCAATGTAGCCCTTGCGCACCACGAGTGTGTCGGGAGCAGGCTTGCCGTTAACCGACATCTGCATCCAGTCGCTCTCGCAAGTATATGTCCAAGTATCGGTACTCGTCACTTTGATTGAGTCCTCTGTTTGGTCAGCATAAACAATGAGGGCGTTGTTGTTATGTGTGCCTTGCCAGTAAAACTGGTGAAAGTCGTTGTCTGCGTCATCACACGACGTTACAAAGGCTGCGGCTGCAATAGTAGCTGCCGCCAGAGCAAAGAGTGATTTCAGTTTCATAATTTGTGTCTGTTAAATTGGTATGTAGTGTTATGCTTTAGAATGAATGTATGTACGTGCGGCATGGGCCACTCCCCCACTCCACCCTCGTTTAGTACCACTCCACGTTGGTTGAGTAAGAGCTGCGTTTCTCCCACTTCAAGGCATCGGCCAATTCGGAGGCACGTGCGCGGAAGGTGAAGTTGAACGACGAATAAGGCTTGAGCACCACGTTGGCCGACATTTCAAAGCAATGCAAGTCGCGCGAGAGCGACATGGTTGTCATTGACAACTTGTGCATTTCAAAGTCGTAGCCAGACGAGAATGAAATGTTCCAGCCCTCGGCTATGCGCAGGTAACCCGAAGCATTGAGCGTCTGCGTAAACGAGAAGGGGTAGCGCATTCGGCGCACATTGATTTGCCGGCTGCGGTCCTCGGCCATGGTGATGCCATACGACAGCGTGAGCGACCATGGCATGCTGAAGGTGAGATAGCCGTCGGCATCAACCTTGGCCTTGTTTTTGGGTTTTCGTCCACCCTTGCGCGCGGTTTTCAAGTCGGGGTCAACATTGGCATCTTCCACATCGTCGGCATCAGCGTCTGCAGTGTTGTTGTCCTTGGCCGAACTGTCGGCCTTGCGGCGTCCGTGCAGAAAATCCATCAGCTTGTTCCACGTCTGGTTGTTGAGCGTGTACGACAAGTTCTGCGACATGCCTTGGAAACGTCCAAACCGGCCGTAGCTCCATTCGGTGCGGTCGGAAGTTACCACCTGGCCATTTTCGTTGAACTTGTAAGCATAGGTGGCAAACACAGCCGCCATCGAGAAGGTTTTGTTCTTGCCCAACTTCAGTCGCAGTCGCGTGCTGAGGTTGCTCCACGGCTGGCGGCTGGCCGCCATGTTGTACGACAGCGAGGCCGAAAGTTCGTCGATGAGCGATATTTTGCGGTAACCCGTAGAGTCGCGGTCGGAGCGCACCTTCATTTCGAGGTTGTTCGACACCGACATCGATATCAAGCCCTGCTTCGACCCCGAGGGGTAGCCATATATGCCGTTTGAGTAGGGCGAATACGCCACCATGGTTGAATTGCCCGAGGCATCGATGCGCTCATACTCCTTGCGGTAGCCATAGCGCGAGGCGGTAAAGTCGGGCGCATAGCTAAAGGTGACAGCGGGCTTGAACACGTGGCGAATGGCCACAATCTTTCCGCCGAAGAGCTTTTTCCAGGGTTTGTAAAAACCATAGAGCGTGGTGTTGGCTGTTACGCCCACATTCCAGTCGTAGAGGTTGTAAAAGCCATAGGTGGTGTCGCACACCTCCTGCTGCAGCAGCGTGTTCCACGAGCGGTTGATGCGTGAGGCATACATGATGTCGCGAAACGAGAACGATGGCGATATGTTGATGTACTTGAACAGCTGGAAGGTGGCATCGATTGGCACACGATGCTGCATGCCATTGCGCCAGTCCTTTATCAGGTTCGACTTAAAGAGCAGGTTTTCCTTGGTGGTGATGGAGTTTGACATTTGTCCGGTGTACGACATCGAAATCTTTTCGTACCACCGCTCCTTGCCTGCCTGATGCTTGCGGCGGAAGGGGTAAAAGCGTGCCAACGATATGCTCACATCGGGCAATGTGAGGGCTATGGTGGAGTCGCGCATGTTCTGCGTCAAGTTTGCCGAGGCCGATATGCTTAGCCCGATGTTGGTAAAGGTGTGGCCAAAACTTACCGAACTGGCGCGGGTGCTCTGCGTGTACGACAGGGGGTTGTACATGCTCTCAAGATTTTTGCGCTCATAGTTTTCGGAGGCAAAGTTCACACGTGCCGAAAAGGTGGTGTTGGGCATAGCCTTCGAGTCCTTGGTGTGTGTCCATTGCAGTTTGAGGCTCTTTGTCACAGCGTAGTCGGGCATGTTCTTTTCGCCCTCCACCGTGCGCAAGTAGCTAAAGTAGAAGTTGCCGCGAAAGCGGTAGCGCTTGTTGTAGTTGGTCTCGGCACTCAAGCCCCACGAACCCTTGGTGTAGATTTCGCCCAGGGCCTTGAGGTCCATATAGTCGTTGATGGCCCAATAGTAGCCACCATCGCGCAGGTAAAATCCGCGGCTCGTTTCGTCGCCATACGATGGCATGACAAAGCCCGACGAATACTTTTTGTTGAACGGGAAGAAGCCGTAGGGTATGGCCAGCGGCAGTGGCACGTCCTCCACCACCAGGTGTGCTGGTCCGAACACCACGTCCTTGCCCGGCCGCACCTTGGCACGCGACAGTGCCAAATAAAAGTGCGGGTGCTTGGCATCGCAAGTGGTGTAACGCCCCTTTTCAAGGTATAGTGTACCGTCGGCGGCACGTTTTGAGCGTTCACTCGTCATAAAGCCGTCGCCTTGTTTGGTGTTGACGTTGAGAATGTAGCCCTTTTTGGTTTTGAAATTGAACGACATGCGCTCGCTGTCATATTGGTCAGTGCCCTGTGTGTATTGCGGACGTCCGTCGAGCCCGCCCTCCACCGTTGAGTCGGCACGGGCCTCAGCATGCACCATGCTCGAGTCCATGTTCATCGATATTTTGGCTGCCGTCAGCTGCATGTTCTGATAGTTCACTTGTGCCTTGCCATAAAGGTAGGCCAGTCCGCTGGCGGCGTCGTATACCATGGAGTCGGCAGCCTGATATTCTACCGGCGAGTCAATGCCTGGTTTGGTCTTGACGGTGTCCACCTTCACCGAATCGCTGTGGGTGGTGTCCGTGGCGGCCGCTTCGTCCTTCGGCACACGCGGCTTTGCGTCTGCGGTGCGTGGTGTGGCGGCGGTTTGTTTGGTTGTTGTGGTGTCAGTCGTCACACTGTCGTGTACTGCTGGCACAGCCGGTTGCTGTGGCTGCAAACGCAAGTGGCTGGCCACAACGCATAGTGTGGTCAGCAATGACAGTATGAAGAGAGATAGTTTTCGCATGAATTGTGTTGGGAGGGGGATATAATACAGGGTGAATGCCGGGTGCGCCTTACGGTGCAGGTTGTTCACTGCCCGGCCGAGGGAAGCAATTCGGGCTCAAACAGCTTTACCCAGTTCCAGAAAATGTCCACGCCCTCGTGTCCAAATTTTTCGAGGCTTTTAGCTGTATCTTCGGCAGAGCGTATGCGGTCGGGGTGGCTCTTTGAGTAGTACTTGTCGGCATAGCACACGAGTTGTTCCTCAAGTGTTTCGGGCCGGTAGTCGCCTTCGGGCAAAGGTAATTCGCGTGCCTTTATCACCTCAGGTGTGAGTCCGGTGCCGGTATGGCGTTCGCACACGCGCGCCACCTTGTCGAGTCCTTCCTTGCGCATCAGCTGTCCGCCAAGATAGCCGTGCATCAAGTAGTGGTGCGTGCCATGACAGTGAATGGCAGGTGCGTCGGTCATGAATATGCCTATATCGTGCAGCATGGCCGCCTGTTCTACGAAGGCACGGTCGATGTGCAGTTCGGGGTGATTATCAACGATTTTAAGCGCCCTATCCGTCACCTGTTTGCTATGTTTTATGAGCAATTTGCGCAAAGGCTCATTGTCGGCATAATACTTATTTATAATATCTAAAGCACTCATCGTGAGTTTTTAGGTGCAAAGTTAGTGCAAACCGAAAGTAAAGCGAAAGAAAAAGTGTACTTTTTCTTTCACTTTACTGAGGTGCAGCCTAACTTGGCGAAGCAAAGTTAGTGCAAGGGGAGTGAAATGCAAAATGAAAGTCCAAAGACTTTCATTTTCATTTCCGAACCGCAGCCTAACTTGACGAAGGAAAGTTAGTGCAAACCGAAAGTAAAGCGAAAGAAAATGTGTACTTTTTCTTTCACTTTACTGAGGTGCAGCCTAACTTGGCGAAGCAAAGTTAGTGCAAGGTGAGTGAAATGCAAAATGAAAGTCCAAAAGACTTTCATTTTCATTTCCGAGGTGCAGCCTAACTTGGCGAAGCAAAGCAAGCAACACATCTCATTCAATCCACCCACACTTTGTATACAGCGCACTTTCCCTTTACGTCCGTTACGCGCAATACGTACAGCCCAGTTTCTACACCACGGCATTCCAACAACTGCGCGTGTGCAGCACGCGATGTGGCCACCAATCGTCCATCAGTTGCAAACACCTGCAACTCACATAGGTCCGACGCGTCCGAACGCACCTGCACGTCATGCCCCACCACCCTCAAAAAATGAGAATGGCAAACAGTTTCACATTTTACGGCTGTCTTTGCAGCCACCAAGGCATAACGTCCCAAATCCGTTCCACACGTGTTCAGCGTCAATGTCATACCCTGATAAAGCGCGCACACATCACCCGTCAAACGATCAAGCAAAGCATAGTTCGTCAAATCAGTATGCCCCTTTGCAGCAAAGCGCAAAGTCAGCGTGTCATGCTGTGCCGCATATATGCCAAGGTCCAAAGCCCTGCCATCAAACACCGTCACATCACAAGCTTCCCCATCGTGCGACTGAGCGAACAGAGCCAGCTGCGGCTTGGCCCCGGCATCAAACAAGGTGGCCGAGCCCTTCAAGCCCTTTGTTCCCGTCACAATCCACGCCGAAGCCTCAAGCCCCGTATGCTTGCTCGTCAGAGTCAAGCACAAAGCATCTGCGGCGGCCTCCTCCGGCACCTCATCGGTCAGCATGTCACCGTTCAACACCAAGTCTATCGACTGTTGAGCCTCAGCAGTCTCCACAAAGAAAGCCTCTCCCGGCCCAATGCGCATGGCATCACCCACCAATTGTCCATCAGCCAACACGGCGGTATTGTTAGTATTACCATCGTAAAGCTTCACACCTTTTATGACAGAAGCATTGCCCTTGAGCAAACGAGCCACATTGATATAACTCTGAAACGGATTACCCACCAAAAAGAATGTACCCGCTTTTTCGCCCGAAAGGTGCAATGTCAACGGCACGCTTCCCTTATACACATGGCGCTGCTGCGTATTTTCTCCACCACCCACATAGCCCTTATAAGTATAATTCTCCGGTGTGGTGTTTGCATCGTCTTCATACACAAAGCGCCCTGCCCGACTTCGGTCAAAGTCCGTTTCCTGCAATGCAAGCTGTGTGCGGTCATAGTTATTGTAATAATTATAGGCAGTATGCTCCTTCGGAAAGCGGAAACGGAACACCTGCGTTGCGGGCAGTGCATCGTTATCCACCCACAACGAAAAGCCTTCACCGCAACCATACAAATGCTTCAGATGGTTAAAGTGGTTGGTCCACTCCGTCTGCGTCACAGCCACAGTCGTCTGCTCGCCTGTTGTTCCATCACCCAACAGTTTTCCAGGGGCCGTCTTGTTCCACAAGCGTTGGTATATGATAGGATTAAAGCGGTTTTGCGGTGCACTTGTCTCATCAAGCATTGTAAAGTAATCACCAGTCTGCACGCCTTTCATGCTGGCCGGCACAAACGCATCACCCGTATAGGTGTCGTGCAACGTTGGTGCAAGCAAGTAATAGCGGTTGGGAGCAAGCGCCCACTCTACCCACGCCTTGGTATAGTTCAGACATTGTGGTGCGCCCACTGCCGCTTGCGGTTCAAAATGAATGTTGTTGCAGCAAAACAAGTCAGCACGCATCACCTCAGACTCGGCCACACTGAGCACAGGGTAACGCACCGCCTGCGAGGGAATGACCACATCCGTACAACAATAGGGTGAGCCATTCGTCCAGTTATTCCACTCATTCCAGTCGGCCGTAGCGGCATTCTTGCGCCAAGTCGTCTGATTAGGGTGTACCGTATATGGCACACTGGTCAGCAAATTGCCACTGCCATCATATACCAGCAAATTATAGCGTCCGGACACCGACATCACATAAGTTCGCGAAAAGTCTCCAGTGGTGCTCGTCGTAAATGCGTCATTTATCCCTTGCTCCTTCATCACCACACGGTAGTCCGTTTCCGAGGTACCTGTACCACTTACAGTAATGCTGCCGCCCTTACATACATCAGTAATAGCAATGTCCTTTATTGTAGTTTTGCACGATACCGTGTCCTTACAATCAGGAATGCCATCGTTGTCAATATCCCCACGCAGGAATATGCCGTAAAACTTTTGAACGTCTAATGCCGACACCACCCCGGCTATGGTCAGCCTTATCTCGTCATACATTTCCTTGGGCTGCATAAGCAACAAATTCTTCTCGCCATAACCTATCACATTGGCCCCGAGCACCTTCCAATCGGTAAACTTATCACCCGTAGGCTTACCCTTATAATAGGTTTCGACCGTGAGCCAAGCACCCACCGAAGCCCCAAGAGCATAGGTCTTTTGGTCCACCACAATGCCCAACTGGTGACGGAAGTCAAGTGTGTGGCCCATATTCACCGCTATTACCGAGCCACCACCCACATCAACAGTGTTCACTATGGTCATGGCCGTGTTAAGATTGCCATCAACCAGGCAACTCAGGTTATCGTCAACCCCCGCCACCTTTACAACCCCTGCCATTTGGCAAGCATTGGCATTGATGCTGGTGCCAGTTGTATCGCTCAACACCACTGCCCCGCAACTCAACGCATTGGCACAAGGCGAGTTGCTATCCTCCATAAAGGCATAGTAAAGTTTCAACTTTGACAGTCCAAGATCGAGCACACCCGATTTCCACAACACTATCTGGTCAAACTGTATGGGCTTGGCGTCCTTGTCAATAGGTTCGACACGTATGCTGAAACGCACTTTCTGCGTTTTTGTGCTGGTGCCCACACCCGCCCCAATGGCATTGCTCTCGCTAATGACATGCCGGTACACCTCCTTGTTATCCTTGTAGCAGCGTATTTGGAAGAACTCCAACACCTTAGCATCAATCACCTCATTGTCACTCTCCACCACGAAGCCCACATTCACGGCCCCCTGTTGGTCGGCTGTGCCATCAAACATGAGTCCGTCTGTACGCTGCACACCTGCAATAGCCAGATTATTGGCCACACCGAGGCCACCCACATAAGTGGCATAGTTGCCATAGTCCTTGTCGAGCAAGTTCTCAGCATGTTCAAGGTTAGATATCGACACCAACGAACCCGAGCCATCAGGTATCTGGTCGTTCATCAGGGTATAAGTGCCATACACAGCCTGGTCAAGGTTTACAAAGTCTGTGCCGCAATGCTCGGTCTTGTCCAGCCCAAAGTTGTCACCCACCACCAGTGTCACATCGTCGTGGCAGCCATCAGCTGCCGTGGCGCGGAAGGTGTATTCGCCTGGCACATTCATTCCCGTCACATAGCCCGAGGCTGTCACCTTGGCATTAGCCCCTTTGGGCTGCAGCAACAGCGTCCAGCTTACCGACAAGGCCGGATTGCTGTGCAGTTGGAATGATGTTTGCGAGTCGCACACATTGGTGTTGGTAGTGGTACGTATGTCACAATGGTGTGCCACATCGGGGGCCTCCTTCACAAAGCCATAATACACACGCGTACCGCCCAAGTCCACTTTCAAACCGCCATAAAAGGCTATGCGCGCCCCCGAAAAGTCGCATTTGGCCAGTATTGATGCCGTGCCGTCACCCCCCGTGGCCACGCCCAAACCAAGTACGCCGGCCGAGAGGGTCTCGGTCTGCACATTCTTGCCTGCGCGGTTAAACAGTTCTATGTTAACGGCCGACCCGAGCGACAGGTCGAGCAACGCAACATTTTTATACTTAAAGCCCACCTCGCTGCCAGCCTTGAACACTTCCTGTCCGTTATCGTTCTCGCCTCCTGGGGCACATTCTATCTTTGCACCGCCCATGTAAGCCAATCCCACAAACGGAGTGAGCGACATATAGTTGTTCAGGTCATCGTCAACAAGTTTCTTCTTTTCCTCATCTGTTACCGGAAAAGGTATACCGAGCAGCACGGGGTTCTCTCCCGACACCGACTTGATGTAAGCCCCGGGGGCAGTCGTCCCCACCTTTTCGCCATAGGCTTTCACACCATTATCGGTGAGCAGTGTCTGTGTCACACGGCCCACAAAGGCATATTTAATTTTGAGTGCCATGCCCAAGTCAAGGTTCACACCGCCCGAGGGCTGCAAACACACCTCGTCAAATATTTCGCGCGCCTTGGCAGTAAGGCATATACATGTCTCGTCCGAACCGGGGATTTTGATAAGCGTCAAACTCACCCCACCAGCATTTTGGCCCTCCTGCACAGGAATGGTGCTACCCAGCACGCCATCGCGATAGAACACCAGGCTCATAGCCTTTACCACATCAAGGGTAAGCACACTGGCCCCCGATGAGGCCACCACACAAAAACCAGCTTCAGTGCCCTCGCCATAATAGTTGTTCTTATCGCGCACACTCACTATGGGGTTGACCGTCACGCCCGCTTTAAGCACCGAGGGGAAAGTGGCATAGTCCGACAAGTCCTCGTTGGTTATATTGCCCAAGCTGTCGGCCCACTCGCCCACCCCTACAGCACTTACCAGTTTGTTCACCGTGCAACCACTGCCCACCAGTGCCCGGCGGTTTTCCAGATACTTCCAGTTCGACACTGTTGGCTGATTTTCATTGGCATCGCGGTCGTACCACACGGTGCGTCTGCTGTCAAGCAGTCCGTCGGCCGTAGGCGTATCGCTGGCACTTTGCGCCAGCACCGCGGTAGCAAACTGCAACAAGCAGCAGGTTAATAGCACACTTATGCGTTGTATCATAGTTCTTTATATGCTTTTAGTCTCCCAACTTGCTCTTTCCCGTAATAGTCGAGAGCTTCCCCTTAAATCTGTAAAGTTGATTGCGACGTAAATAATAGGTTTTATTGCTCACGTCGGGAGCGATAATGCCCGTTCCCTGTTCGGCAGACGACACATTGGCGGTTGTAATGGGATAGTCGAGCGGTTGATGTAGTTGTAGGTCCTTCTTACAGAACACGCGCAGTGCCAAGCGGGTTGCCGTGGGCAACACCCAAGCCCCAAGAGTTATGGTGCTGCCTTCGGCTATCACATCGTTGCCCTCAGCCATAGCTATCACGGTATAGGTGTCCTTGTAAAGCTTTTGAGTTATCGGGTTGAAAGCCTGCGCAAAGGCATCGTAGCTATTGAGTTTGACCGCGGTGTTGGTATGGTTGGCCATCAAAGCCACCCAATGCACATCGCCCTTGCTCTGCTTGTCTATGCTGAGTGTCATTTCCACACGTGCCATGCCACGGTACAACACACCCGTCAATGGTGAGTTCGAAATTATCTCGCCATTGCTCTGCTGCTCTCTGAAGTGCACCACACGGTTGCCCATAGCCGTATGACACTCGCCATAGAACAACTGCGGCGCATAACTCAGGTAACCACTCAAGCAATCATCATTCTTTAGACCAAAAGAACCATACAAAAACTCCTTCCAACCAGTCACATTGGCCTTGACTATGTCGGCTTGCGCCTCAGCCAAAGTGGTACCGTTTTGCAAATTAAGCATAAACAAGTTTTGCTCACCCGTGGCAGCGGGTATCAAGTTATGCGATGGTGGGAGAGCAATGCTCGAACTGTAGGCCACAGCAATGACACGATACTGATAGCCGCGCATCTTTTTGAGTTTGCCCTTAGCCGTCAAGCGGTGGTCCGAAGCGGAGGCACGGCTACACGTCACCTTTTGGTCATTGGTAGGGTCATAAACGAACTCACTGTCGCTAATGGTTGCAGCCTCGTCAACGGCCTCGCTGCTTGCTTCGTCGTCACCTGTCACCTTGCGTCTGAAGGCAACGATACGCACATGGTCGGTTTGCACTGCAGCGGCCTCGCCGTCCACCTTCGGATCGTAAGGGTCGGTAGCCGCCCCCGGTGGTGCCGAGCGGGTGGTGTTTGCGGGTAAAGCATAAGTGCCGCCAAAGGTGATACTTACAGGCACAACAACGCTTTCACTGTCCACCTCACCTACTGTCGGTTGAGGCGGCACCGTGGCGATGTCATCACTGCAGGCTGCAAGCACAGCTACCAATGCCCCGCATAATAGCCGGGCGCATCGATACTTCTTTTTACTGAATATCAAAGTCATGATCTTTCTCAAAATTCGGCTCTACCTGTATGGTTATGTCAGCGGTTGCCTCACCCAAGCTGAGCGGCTCATTTTGTTGCAAATTGAGTGTACCGATGGTATAGAAGCAATTTGCCCGGAGCGGAAAGTTGTAGCTGCGAGTCTTGCCATCGTCCACCGCCACACGGTAGGTTTTATACAGCACACCGCCCTTGTAAAGTTTCAAATTAAGCGTGCCTGTACCTTGGTCGGCCGAGGCCTCTACCGGCAACACATAAGCGCCATCAAGCACTGTTCCGACACGTTTTTTCAACGTGGTGCCCGTCACGGCCACTCCCGCCAGCGTGCCTTCATTCACCGGCAGGTCAAGCAGTGTGGTGCTGCCATCGGCTGTGGCCGTGCCGTGATCCAGATAGGTGCCATCTGCGGCATCGGGCTTTGCCACAAGGGGCACTTCGCTATGTTGGTCTTTATACAGCACCAACTTGATGTCGGTCACCCCCTCGGGTATGTCGTTAAGATAAGCCTGCACCCCGGCCACACGCCGGTACAGGTCAATGGTCACCAAGTTGTTGCCACGTTGGGGCACGCATTCTGCCGTGCCGGCAAAGAGTTCAGCATGGTTCATATCGTGCGCAGTCTTGCCAGTGGCCAAACGGGCCACGGCTTGTCCGAGCGTGGTGCCATTGGTTATGGCTGCAGGCAGATTGTAAGTAGGGCCTGCACCCTCACCGGTGGCGCCGGGCTTATTGTCAAGGCCAACAGCCAGCAAGGTGTATGTAGTACTTCCGTCGTAAACGAAAATGTTAGGGTCTATTTTGTAAAATTGCAACGCCGTCTGGCCGGTCGATTGTTGCCAGTCTACATCGAGGCTTTTAATGCACTCGGCATCGCTGCCTGTGCCTTTGAATATGTACAGTTGCACATACTCCACATGCTGCACATTGTCTGAGCTTTGCAGCGTAGTGCGTTGCACACGAGCCGATGTTTGCAAACATACGCTCACATGGTCTTGCGTGGCACCCTCATCTGCCAACACGGTGTCGGCTGTGCACGAAAGCAGCAACCCACACAATAATGCCACCACGATTGAGGCACATATTTTGATAGAATAATTCATTGCACATAATACATTGATGTATGGTAAAACGCCCAAGCGCATATTTATGGCATCTACGACAATGCTTTTACCATACAAAAATTATTCTGAAGAAAAAAGGTTCAAGAACCTGCACACACAGCACAACGCCCTTGAACCTTTTGTATGTAATTTTAGGGTTTAAGCCAATAAGACTATTCGTCAATGCTCATGTGATGCATAGCTTCCCAGTTGTCGTTCACGCGGATTACAACGTTCTGTATCTTGCTCAAGTCAGTGGGTTGATCGGTACCAGGAACGGGAGTTTCGGGATCGGTGGTACTGGTACCCTGCTTGTGAATACCTATTGAGTAGATGTGGTTGCGGAACAAGCTGAACACATCGGCAGTCTCGGCAAAGCCCATGGCTGTGATTGGGTCCGACAAATTGGCTGATGCCGTCTCGCCCGTCTTACCTATCTGATCATTCGATGCGTCCAACTTCACTGGCCAAGCATAGAGCACATTGCCTGTTGCATCAAGCAATTGCAGTTCAAGGGTTGACTTGCCCTCCGTTGCACTGAATGGTACGATAAAATTACTGGCAAACACTGAGCCTTTCAAGTAGCTACCGCTGTAGTGCTTTGTCCAGTTGGTGTCTTTCTTGTCGTACACACCATCATTGTTCTTATCGCCACCGGGGAACCAGTCGGTTATTTTGGCACTGAACAATACATTTGCTTCATCGCCATTAAGGAATTTGGCTGTTTTGCCGGCAGGCACCGAACCATTAACCATATACATCACATTGGCATCAGTCGTCGTAAATGATCTGTTGAATGAGCCAAATGTGAGCACCGTGTTCTTGCTGCGCGATACCATGCGTATGCTGGCCACATCGGTTTCACCTATCTTGGCAGGAATTGAAGTAAAGTAGCCATAAGCGCCGGCCACCTGGCGGTGCAGGGTCACATCTACGCTCTGTATTGCCTTGCTGCCATCAGTTCCATCAATCTTTCCGTCTTTCACGGTAAACTCTTGCTCGCCGGCAAACACCTCCTTGGCTTCGGCATCTGCCGGTGTGGTGGCTGTTATATTCTTGTCTAAAACATCGCCCTTGGCTGGCAATTTCAAATTGTAGTTGCCTTCATTGTAGCCTACTGCCGTCACAACATAACTGCCAGCGCCCAACTTGTCGGCCTTGGGTATGGTAAAGGTGAGTTTCTTGCCATGGCCATTGGTATCATAGTCAGTGGCTGTGTCGTTCCAGTTGTCGAGTGTGTGGATGTATACCACTTTGTTCTTGTCCGCACCGTCGTCCTGCGAACGTACTACGAGTGTTACCTTCTCAATGCTTTGGCCGGCAGCTTCGCTCTCGAGCGTGCGGTCGGCTGCGGCACGTGTGGCACGGTCGCCACTGCTTGCCAATGTAATGGTAAATTGCTGTTCAGCTCCATTGTTGTCTGCCACGACGCCTTCATCGTTGCTGCAAGCTGCAAGCGACATGAGGCCTGCAAGCATTGCACCTGAAATGAAATACTTCTTCATTGTTTTAATGTTTTAGTTAAGCTGGTGTTTTTGAGCACCAGTTTATGTGTTATCCTTATGCTTTGGCGGAATTAGCAAACAATCTGACAAGTTTACGTGGTGACTGGATCGTTTGCCAGGTTTTTTTGAACGTTTTTGTCAGTCTGACCTTACCATAATAAAAAGTGTATGTGGCATGCCATGCTTGCTTGCCAACTTGTCGGCCCGGCATTTCCGCCTGCGTGTTATTCTATCGAGTTATTCTATGTCCAAAGTGTGTGCTGCCTCCCATTCGTCGTTGATGCGCACATATATGTCGTACCCTTTCTTTTCGGTGTCATACACATAGCGCAGACCTGTTATGGTGTTGCGGTAAAGGGTGGTCACCACATCAGTGGGGGCGAGTTGCGGCACGAGGCGGCCATTCTCGTCGTATATGTCAATGCTCACACGGGTGGCATTGCGTGCCACCGAAGGAGGCAAAATGGTGTGTGTGTCAACCTCAGTGCCGGCAAACCGCAAACTGTTGCGCATCACACACTCTCCTTTGTAGCAAAACTTGTCGTCCACTCCGGCAAACAGCCCCGTTTCTGTTATTGACAAGGCAGCAGCATGATACTGCGGCGGCAGGTTCTCTACCTCAATGTGAAGTTTGCTCTTGACGCGTTTCAGCAGCAAGGTGTGGTCATAATGCCAAGCATCGTACTGCACGGTGTCGCACACGAGGTAGGGGTCGCCAGCCTCATCGAGCGGCAAAATCGCGGGCAATTCAGTCTCATTTTCAAGTCCGCCCCACACAGTCACGGCATATTTGCCAAAAGGCAAGTCGGCCGGCAGGTTGATGGTGGCTTGGCATGCGGTGTCTGAAGCTGGCAAAACGTGCTGCTCGGCCACCACACGCCCCGTTTGCACATCAACTATGTGCCATGCCACCGATTTGACATAGGTGGACAAGGGGGCTTGTTCGGGCTTTATCGGTTCGTCGGCAAAGCTGCCCGCATTGCTGTAATTGTAGTCGGCCACACCCACATGCAAGGACAAGGGCGGACAAGGTGGCAATTCGTCACGAATGCAGCTAACCAACAGCACCGGCAGCCACATGAGTACGAACATTTGTTTGATTACTTTTGTCATTGTATAGACTGTATTTACCCGTTGTCGGGAGTCTTGCTTGTCCCGTTTAGCTTGTCTGTTTTTTAACTAATTCGGTCTACACACCGTTTTTTAGGCACAACTACTTATTCCATGCTGTCGATAGCCTGGCGGGCTTGTCTCAGGCATGAGTCCTCACCAGTGCCAAGCACCTGACGGGCTTCGGCATAACGGCCTTGTGCTGCCATGGCATAGGCCAGAGTGCAACGCAACGTGTCGGTACGGCGGTCGGGGGCAATGGCCGAGGCTGTCTGTACGGCCTCGGCAGCATGGCCGGCACGCAGCAGGAGCACAGCCAAGTTGTTGGCAGCCACTACCGACTGGGGGTAATGGCACAAGGTTGTGCGGTACACCTCCATGCGCGCCGTGTCGGTGGACTGGAGGTCGGCCACGTGCAGCAACTCGTCTTCGTTAAAAGCATCGGGACGCGTAGCGTAGAGGCGTAGCATTTCGGCGTCGGTCGTAAAATTGCGCAAAGTGTAAACATAGGTGTAGGTTACACGGCGGTCCTTTGCCAAATAGTGGTCGCGTATGTCGGGCCAGCAGGCCAAGCGGCGTATGTACCGCTCCTGCACATCGTCATTGCCACCCGGATGTTGCTTTAATATGTTGCTGACGAGCACTGAGTCCTTACAACCTGCAGCGGTCATGGCTGCCAACACGGGTTGCCAGCCTTCGGGGCGGGCACTCACCTTAATTTGCGCGGCATAACGCGGCGGCAAATGCAACTGCTCAAGCAACCAACGGCGGGCCGAGGCGGCACGATTGGTGGCTAACATCAAATTGTGACGGTAGCTGCCCTCGGCCGAAGCCGCGCCGCTTATGGTCAGGCTGGTGAGTGTGGCAAGTGAGTCGGTGAGCACCGGGCGCAGACGCTTTGTCATGGAATCGAGTTCGGCGCGGTTGCGCCCCATGTCGGCACGTATGTCCCACTTGTCTACTACAAAGAGCAAGCGCGCCTCGCCCTGGCCCGTCACCACCTTGGGACGTACCACAAAGGTGTGTGGTGCAAACTGCGCCAGTTGCTGCGGCAAGTCGGCCACTGCATTGACTGCACGCCCCATAGCCAATGTATCGATGGCTGTGCAGCGGCCACAACCATCGGTGGTGAGCATTGCACGCAAGCGGACCTGACGCAGGGGAAGGGGCATGTGCAATGTGTCGGCATAGGGCAGAAGGGCCACATGCTGCTTGTCATAATGCAAGGCCACGGGGCTGTAAGGGTCAGCGTAACCCTCGAGCACCTGCCGGCGATGCAACTTGCGACTGAACTGGCTGCGGTCGGCTACCAAGGGGGTGAGTTCGGCCACCACACTGTCGGCACCAATCACCATCTGCGGCACGACTATCAAACGCTGGCGGCGCGTCAGTGCCTTACGCGGCACAACAAAGGTGGTGTGCACCACGGCGCGACCGGCTGCATTGGTGTGCCACAGCGGCAACATGTCTGCTTCAAGATGCACACGATTTTGCTCGAAATTATGGTGTGCGCATCCAGCCGTCAGCAACAAAGCCAACAGTAACGACAATGTATGTAAAATACGCATGATTAAAAAAAGATATTTTGCTGCTGCCTGCCACAGCGTACGAATGGACGGACAACACCCATGTGTTGAACTACTTGCACGAGGCTGACAAGAGCCTTCTGTGCTTAAAACACGTAAGCCACACTCAAGCTGGCCATGGTTGGCCCCCAATAGTTGTGGCGACGCGATATACTGCACTTTTCGCAGTAGATGCGTTCACCCTCCTTGTACCACAGACGAGCATAGCCTATGCCTATCTCGGCCTCAACATTCCAGTGTGGAGAAAGTAGCCAAGCATAGCCATAACTGATGCCACCTCCGGCCAAGTAGCCGTCGTAGAGTTTTTGTTTGAAACCGCCGTAATACTGAGCTGCGTGGGCGTGCACACCCACAAAATGGCCCTCGAAACGCTGGCAGAACCAGTAGCGCAAGGCGGGCTGCACAGCCCATAGGTGCATTTTGCGCCCACGGCTGAAGTTCCACGGATTGTAGGCTGCCGCAACGTTTAACGTGGTTCGTGGCGAAAGCCCTAACTCTACACCGACATTGGGAGTGGTTGCGCCCCAACAGAGTGCGTTTGTCTTGAGTCCTGCCCTCTGCGCTCGGCATGGCAGGATTTGAAGTAAAATGAACAGGCTTAATAGAGCTAACAAGCGCTTATTGGCAATAATAAGTATGAACAGTCCCTTCAAGGAATATGCTGTTTCATTTGTCATCAATGAAGATCATTTCGTAGCGAACGACAATGCAAGCAAATGCAATGGCGGTCAAAACACGTTGACCATTTTGTAAGATATGCTTTCGCTGCCGCTATAAAGAAAAAGAACTGAGCCTAAAAATTCGTCCGCTTAACAAACCTATAAGTTGTGCCTTAATCAATACGCCGCAAAGGTACAATAATAAACGAAAAACACCCCCCCGACAACTTAATTTTTGCTAAAATACACTGGAATGCTATGAATTTCGT
>ERZ1023621.231-NODE-231-length-16635-cov-37.646080_pt1 | contig 16635 bp, 7 predicted proteins | sample MGYA00380330_ERZ1023621 | MGnify/ENA primary metagenome ERZ1023621 (study PRJEB33179, sample SAMN07448975) | human gut metagenome | biome: Human-gut; feature: Human associated habitat; material: Faeces | host: Homo sapiens | place: India: Bhopal | collected...
CACAACAGTGGCTCGTGCCTTACGCACAGTATTCTTACCTGCGCGACAAGAATGGTACTGCCGACTTCACTCAGTGGCCAGACCATAATGTCTGGGATGAGGCTGAGCGCAAGGATTTGACCAACCCTGAAACCGAGGCGTACAAGAACGTGGAGTTCTTCTACTTCGTGCAGTTCATTCTGAACAAGCAGATGCAGGAGGCACACGAGCATGCCAAGGCTAAGGGGGTCATCCTGAAGGGTGATATTCCTATCGGTGTGCATCGTCACAGTTGTGATGTCTGGATGGAGCCTAAGTACTTCAACATGAACGGTCAGGCAGGTGCTCCACCGGATGACTTCTCTGTGAACGGTCAGAACTGGGGATTCCCTACTTATAACTGGGATGAGATGTTGAAGGACGGTTGCCAGTGGTGGACCCGCAGATTCCTGAATATGTCTAAGTACTTTGATGCTTACCGCATCGACCACGTGCTCGGCTTCTTCCGTATCTGGGAAATTCCGGTAGATAGCGTACATGGTTTGCTCGGACAGTTTGCTCCATCCCTCGGCATGACCCGTGATGAGATTCAGGGCTACGGCTTGAACTTCCAGGAGGATCGCTTTACCCGTCCGTTCATCACCGACTGGGTCTTGGACCGCATGTTCCATGAGCGTGCTGACGAGGTGAAGGAGAAATATCTCGACCGTCTCGACGATGAGCGTTATCAGATGAAGCCAGAGGTAGATACCCAGCGCAAGGTAGAAGCTCTCTTCGCTGATGTAACAGATGAGAAGGAAATCTGGTTGCGTGACGGCTTGTATGCCTTGATAAGCGATGTTCTCTTCGTTCGTGACCGCAAGAATCCGGAACTCTTCCATCCACGTATCTCTGCGCAGCTCGATTTCATCTACGAGTCGCTCTATGATAGTGATAAGGTTGTGTTCAACCGCCTTTACAATGACTACTTCTACCGCCGCCACAACCAGTTCTGGTATGGCGAGGCTATGAAGAAACTGCCTAAGCTGGTTCAGGCTACCCGCATGCTGGTTTGTGCCGAAGACCTCGGTATGGTACCTGATTGCGTGCCATGGGTGATGGACGAGTTGAAGATATTGAGCCTGGAGCTCCAGAGCATGCCAAAGGATCCAACGGTTAAGTTCGGTCATCTGAGCCGCAACCCATACCGCTCTGTCTGCACCATCACCAGCCATGATATGCCAACCTTGCGTATGTGGTGGGACGAGAACATCTCTCGCACCCAGGAGTATTACAACACGATGCTCTATCGTGAAGGACCAGCTCCTCATCCGCTCCCAGGTTGGTTGGCAAGAGATATCATCGCCCGTCACCTGGCCTCTCCATCCATGCTCTGCATATTGAGTGTCCAGGACTGGCTTGCCATCGATGAGAGACTCCGTCTGCCGGATGCCGATGCCGAGCGCATCAACATCCCTGCCAATCCAAAGCACTACTGGCGCTATCGCATGCACCTCAGTCTGGAGGAATTGGCTGCCAGCAAGGAGTTTATGGAGAACATCACCGAGCTGATAGCTCAAGGTGGAAGAATCTAAGGTTTTGCGAAAGTAATAGCAAAAGTGAGTGCAAAAGCAATAGAGAATGCATGTGCGTGCAAACGTTTGCACCCTGATATACAGAAAAATACCCTCCCAATTTGCGGAGGGTATTTTTGTTTTTTGTATCTTTGCACTGTCTTAAGAATAAATTGAATATGATTAAGATGAACTAGCAAGGAAACAAAAACAAGAATAAGCAATATCTGAACAATATGAAGAAACTGAATGTATTAGTGATGGGTCTCTTGCTCCCGATGTTGGCAGCAGCCCAGACCGTTAAGTCGCCTAACGGCAACGTCTCAGTAACTTTCTCTTTGACAGAAAAGGGACAGCCTACCTATGAGATGAGCTATAAGGGAAAGACTGTATGTAAGCCATCCCATCTCGGATTGGAGTTGGCGAAGGATAAGCATGCCTCTAAGGGTATGGAGGAAACCAGCCTGATGGATGGTTTTACAGAAACAGGCAGCAAGACATCGACCTTCGATGAAACCTGGAAGCCTGTATGGGGTGAGACCGCTACCATCCGTAACAACTACAACGAGATGGAGGTAAACCTGAACCAGGCTTCATCCAAGCGTAACATCACCATCCGCTTCCGTGTATATGATTATGGTATGGGTTTGCGCTATGAGTTCCCGCAGCAGGAAAGCCTGAACTATTTCGTGATTCAGGAGGAGCATACCCAGTTTGCCATGGCAGGCGATCATACCGCTTACTGGATTCCTGGCGATTACGATACTCAGGAGTATGAATATCAGATTACTCCATTGACCGGTATTCGTCCAATTATTGCGAAGAACCGCGAAGCTTACAAGAGCAATTCTTCTACCACCGTCTTCTCGGATACCGGTGTTCAGACCTCTCTTCAGATGAAGACCAAGGATGGTCTCTATATCAATATCCACGAGGCTGCCTGCCTGGATTATCCAACCATGCATCTCAACCTGGATGAAAAGACTTTGACCTTTGAGTCTTGGCTGACTCCTGATGCCGTAGGCAGAAAGGGATTCATCCAGACTCCGTTCAATACACCTTGGCGTACCGTCCTCGTTAGTGATGATGCCCGTGATATGCTTTCATGCAAGTTGACATTGAACCTCAACGAGCCTTGCAAGATTGAGGATACTTCATGGATTCATCCAACCAAGTACTGCGGTGTATGGTGGAACATGATCGTTGGCACCAAGACCTGGAGCTATACCAACGACCTGCCATCTGTTCGTCTCGGTGTAACCGATTACAGCAAGTGCAAGCCTAACGGTACTCATGGTGCAACCAACGAGGAAGTAAAGCGCTATATCGACTTTGCTGCCAAGAACGGTTTGCAGGAGGTTCTGGTAGAAGGCTGGAACGAAGGTTGGGAAGACTGGTTCGGTCATCAGAAACTCGATGTCTTCGATTTCGTGACTCCATATCCTGATTTCGATATCAAGATGCTCAATGACTATGCTCATTCTAAGGGCGTGAAGCTGATGATGCACCACGAGACATCTTCTTCTGCACTCAATTATGAGCGCCATCTGGAGGATGCCTTCAACCTGATGAACAAATACGGTTATGATGCCGTGAAGACCGGTTATGTCGGCGATATCATCCCAAGAGGTGAGTATCACTACAGCCAGTTGATGAACAATCACTATCAGCGTGTCATCGAGACAGCAGCCAAGCATCATATCATGGTAAATGCCCACGAGGCAACCCGTCCTACAGGTATCTGCCGCACCTGGCCTAACCTGGTTGGTAACGAGAGTGCACGTGGTACAGAATATGAAGCATTTGGCGGTAACAAGTCTTATCATACCGTGATGTTGCCATTCACCCGTCTGCAGGGTGGTCCGATGGATTATACCCCTGGTATCTTCGAGACCAAGCTTTCTGAGTGGAGCAACAACCAGAGCTATGTTCATACCACACTCTGTGGTCAGCTTTCGCTCTATCTCGTGATGTACAGTCCTTTGCAGATGGCAGCCGATCTTCCAGAGCATTATGAGAAGTATGATGATGCCTTCCAGTTTATCCGTGATGTAGCTTGCGACTGGGATGACTCCAAGTATCTGGAGGCTGAGCCTGCTAAGTATATCACCGTAGCCCGCAAGGCAAAGGGAACCGACAACTGGTTTGTTGGTGGTAAGACTGATGCAGCCCGCACATCTGTAGTAAAGCTTGACTTCCTGGATAAGGGCAAGAAGTATGCTTGCGCCATCTATCAGGACGGCAAGAACGCCGATTACGAGAAGAATCCTAAATCTTACCAGATTATCCACAAGACTGTGAAGAAGGGTGATGTCTTGAAGATTAAAGAAGCACGTGGTGGTGGTTTCGCCATCTCATTGCTCGCTAAATAAGTCTATAATTTCCGTATTTCCGTCCAACTGTCGGGTTGGACGGAAATACGCTAAAAATGAGTGTAGATAATCTGGGACACTTATTCTACGTTTTGCTCACGTTAATGTCCTGTATAATAGCAACTTAACAATATGAGAATCCAGAAACTAATAATTGCAGCATTGACAGCATCGATATTACCTACTTCATTGAGTGCTCAGCAGACATTCAATGAGATGATGTATTCCAAGGAGAAAACCATGTTTGTACTCAATGCCCCTACAGCCGGCAAGTCTTCTGTTACCATCCGTCTTTATAAGGACGGACAAAAGGGAAAGGCTTATAAGATGCTGAAAATGAGGAAGATGGGTGATGAGCGCTGGGGAGCTACCGTGAAGGGCGACCTCAAGGGAAAGTTCTATACCTTTGATATCGGCAAGGGTGAAACACCGGGAACATTTGCCAAAGCAGTAGGTGTGAACGGAAATCGTGGTGCCATCGTTGATTTGTACGATACCGATCCATCTGGATGGGATAAGGATGTGCGCCCTGCCATCCAGTCGCCAGCCGACCTCGTTATCTACGAGCTTCATGTGCGTGATTTCTCCGTTTCTCCTACATCGGGTTTGAAATATCAGGGCAAGTATCTCGCCCTTACCGAACCTAAGGCTATCGAATATCTCAAGAACCTCGGCATCAATGCCATCCATTTCCAGCCGGTATTTGATTACGCATCAGTAGATGAGACCCAGCTCAATAAGCCACAGTTCAACTGGGGTTATGATCCAAAGAATTATAATGTGCCAGAAGGCAGTTACAGTACCGACCCATATTCTCCGGGAACCCGCATCAAGGAGTTCAAGGAGATGGTGATGGCGCTTCACAAGGCAGGCATCCGAGTGATTTTCGATGCCGTATACAACCATACTTTCGATATCAACGGCAGCAACTTCCAGCGTACTTATCCTGATTATTATTATCGCAAGACCAAGGATGGCAAGTACTCTGACGGTTCCGGCTGTGGAAACGAGACTGCTTCAGAAAAGGCTTTGATGCGCCAGTTTATGCTGGAGAGCGTGAAGTATTGGATAGATGAATATCATATCGACGGTTTCCGTTTTGACCTGATGGGTGTGCATGATATCGAGACCATGCAGGCTATCCGTGAGATGGTGAACCGTATTGATCCTAGCATCTATATCTATGGTGAGGGATGGAGCGCAGGCAGCTGTGCTTATCCTGCCGAGAAGCTCGCCATGAAGGCGAATACCCACCAGCTCAATGGTATCGGTGCCTTCAGCGATGATATGCGTGATGCCCTCCGTGGTCCTTTCTCTGATGACCATAAGGGTGCGCTCCTGGCTGGTCTTCCTGGACAGGAGGAGAGTCTGAAGTTCGGTATCGTGGGTGGCATCGCTCATCCGCAGGTGGATATGACCAAGGTGAACTATGACAAGAAGCCTTGGACCAACAACCCAACCGAGCAGATCAGTTATGTAAGCTGCCACGACGATATGTGTCTGGTTGATAGATTGAAGGCAAGTATCCCATCCCTGACAGATAAGAATATCCCAGAGGAGATGCGTACTGCCGAGTTGCTCCGCATCGACCAGCTTGCACAGACCTGCGTCTTCACTTCGCAGGGTGTACCTTTCATCCTTGCCGGTGAGGAGATGCTCCGCGACAAGAAGGGGGTTCACAACAGCTTCAACTCTCCAGACAGCATCAACCAGTTTACCTGGACCAATTTGCAGAAGTATCCACAGGCATTCACATTCTATAAGAATCTGATCCAGCTCCGCAAGAACCATCCAGCCTTCCGTCTTTCTACAGGCGATAAGGTACGTGAGCATCTGGAGTTTTTGTCTAATCAGGATGCCAACGGCAAGGAACAGAGCTGTCTCGTAGGTTTCCAGCTCAAGAACCTGGAAGGTATTGATGCCTGGAAGCATATCGTAGTCATCTATAATTTCAACAAGCAGACTAAGAAGATGCAGATTCCTGAAGGCAACTATACCGTGGCTTGCTGCAACGGAGTCATCAACGAGGAAGGCCTGGGCTTTATCTCCGGCAAGGAAGTAGAGGTTGCCCCTCAGTCTGCCTTGATTCTTTATCAGAAATAGTCTATATATATATAATAAGGTGTAAATTATGAAAAAGATAATAGCTTCATTATTGCTTATGGGTAGCGCAATAAGTATGAACGCAGCGGTCAACGTAAGCCGCATAGAACCAACTGACTGGTATGTGGGCATGAAGGATGCTTCGCTCCAGCTGATGGTGTATGGCAAGGATATCAAGAATGCCGATGTTACGGTAGATTATCCTGGTGTGAAGGTGGATAGCATCGCCCGCCTCGATTCTCCTAACTATCTCCTTGTTTATCTCAATCTCGATGGCGCCAAGGCAGGAGAGATGACCCTCAATTTCAAGCAGGGCAAGCAGTCGAAGAAGGTGAAGTATGTGTTGAAAAACCGCGAGATGGCGGGAGACAAGCGCATCGGCTTCTCTAACAAGGATGTGCTCTACATGCTGATGCCTGACCGTTTTGCCAATGGAAATCTGAAGAACGATGCATTCAAGAACATGCGTGACAAGACCTGCGACCGCACGGCACCTAGTCTTCGTCATGGTGGTGACCTGGAGGGAATCCGCCAGCACCTGGATTATTTCAGCCAGTTGGGCGTAACTGCCCTGTGGTTTACTCCGGTTTTGGAGAACGATAGTCCTAATGATGGCAAGAACAGTACCTATCATGGTTATGCCACCACCAACTACTATCGTGTGGATCCACGCTTCGGAACCAATGCAGAGTATAAGCAACTCATTGATGAGGCTCACAAGAAGGGTCTGAAGATTGTGATGGATATGATTTTCAACCACTGCGGTTTCGATCATCCTTGGGTAGCCGATATGCCAACAAAGGATTGGTTCAATACTCCGGAGTGGCTTGCTCCTGAAAACCAGACTCCAGAGCATCAGAAGAACATCGGAACCATGGATGGTGCTGCCAAGGTAAATGACAAGTATCTCCAGACCAATTATAAGCTGACTCCTGTACTCGACCCATACGCCAGCAAGGTTGATCTCACAGAAACTGTGGATGGATGGTTTGTTCCATCTATGCCGGATTTGAACCAGCGCAATCCGCACGTCATCAAATATCTCATTCAGAACAGCGAGTGGTGGATAGAGACTGTAGGTATCGACGGTATCCGCATGGATACCTATCCATACGCCGACCGTGATGCGATGGCACACTGGATGAAGGTACTTGGCGAAGAGTATCCTCACTTCAATACCGTGGGTGAGACCTGGGTAACCGAACCAGCCTATACCGCTGCTTGGCAGAAAGACAGCAAGTTGTCAGAGAAGAACAGCTATCTGCCAACCGTTATGGATTTCGCCTTCTTCGACCGCATCAATAGTGCGAAGAACGAGGAGACCGATGACTGGTGGAACGGTATGAACCGTATCTACAATGTGTTCTGCTACGACTATCTCTATCCTAATCCAAAGAGCGTGATGGCATTCGTCGAGAATCACGATACCGACCGCTTCCTGGGTGAAGGCAAGGATACTCTGGCATTGAAGCAGGCCTTGGCACTTCTCTTGACCGTAAACCGCACCCCGCAGCTCTATTACGGAACTGAGGTGTTGATGAATGGTATCAAGAGCGTAACCGATGGCAATGTGCGCAAGGATTTCCCTGGCGGTTGGGCTGGTGACAAGCACAATGCCTTTACAGCAGAGGGTAGAACACAGGCAGAGAACCAGATGTTCAACTGGCTCAGCAATCTGTTGCATTGGCGTCAGGGAAATGAGGTCATTACCAAGGGCAAGCAGACCCAGTTCTGTCCTCAGAAGGGTGTGTATGTCATCGCCCGCCAGTACAACGGAAAGAGCGTGATGACCATCATCAATGGCAAGAAGGAAGCCAACGAACTGAATGTTTCCCGCTATGCTGAGATTATCGGTTCTCATGACAAGGCTACGGATGTTACAAACGGTCGCACCGTTCTGATCAACAAGAACGTGAAGCTCCGTCCTCGCCAGACTATGATACTTGAGTTCTAAAACGCAAGTATATTCCTATATGAACGTTCCTGGAATTGTGTTTTTACACTTCTAGGAACGTTTTTTTCTTGATAAAAATTCTTTGGTTTCATTTTTTCTTCGTATTTTTGCATGCAGAAGTATAAAAACTTAATAAAAATGTATAAGGAAATAGGCAAATGGTTCTTGGATGTTGCGAAGTATATAGTAACAGCATACGTTTTGACCACAATGTTTGTAAAGGTTGATTCAATCTTTGCTGCATTAGGGGCAATAGTCATCATGGTGATAATGTTTGCCATAGGTGTCTATTTCTTGCATAAAGATAATGATAACGAAAAAAAAGATAAGGAGAAGGAGAAATAAGTATGGATGCAGGATTGTTAAGTATGTATATCGCTCTTATGCTTTTAGGCTTAGGAATGATAGTATTTTCCAAAATTGAAGATAATAAGAAAGGGAAGTAAAATGAGTAATGGATTATTGGTGATGTATGTCTTTTTGGCTTTAATTATTGCTGGTTCTTTAATCTATTCAAAATGGGAAGATAAGCACCAGCAACAAGAGCAATAAATGATGATTAGATACATTCTTTCCATAATAAGCATTTTTTTCATAACCTTGAGCAGTTTTGCGCAAGGTAGCCTTCCTAGTCGCTATAATGTAAGCTATCTCAATATGGCGGCAGGAATGCCTAATAATTTTGCGGATGATATTTTCCAGGATTCATACGGCTTCGTCTGGATCAGTACACATGGTGGTGGACTGGTACGTTATGACGGATTCAATTATATGAACTTCAATCTGGGTTCATCCGGTATCAGTCTGCGAAGCAATAGCTGCCGCAATGTCTATGAAGATCATTTCAAGCGCCTTTGGATAGCCTTCGAGGAAGGTCCGCAGGTGCTCGACCTCAAAACGATGCAGCCTATCATTCCACCTTGTGAGAATGAAAAGATAGAGGCTCAGCTTAACAAAGCACTCAAGAACCTTTGCACCCGAATGTATTGTGATGCAAAGGGCAATATATGGATGGTATCCATCAATATCCTTACCCGTTTCGCTTTCAATGAAAAGGGAGAGGTAAGTAGTGTCTTATCTATCGATTGTCCATTCAATGCGCCTGACCTCGGTCTTTGCGATGTGTATCGCAATGGCACGGTGGTGATGTGCAATAATGGAGTGGTGAATGAATTCTCTGTTCAAAACAACAGATTGGTGGCAAAGAACATCAGTTCTATGTTCTTACCGCTTGATTACCGATATGCGGGAGCCGTCATTTCTTATCATGGAAAAATCTGGTTGGCTACCAACCGTGGTTTGTTTAATAGTGCCAAGCAGGAATTCCACTGTTCGGCAACCGATCATTCCCTCCAGCATGAGGTAGTGACGAGTCTCGCCGTTTCTCCAGATGATAAGCTTCTGGTGGGTACTCTCTGTGGTGTGGATATCATAGATGATAAGACTGGGGATATTGAGCATTGGAATTGTAACAGTGCGGTGAATCCATTGAGTAGTAACTTTGTGAACAGTCTGTTCTCTAATGACGGACAGATATGGGTGGGTACTGAAACCGGTGGTGTAACCAAGTTGGCTCCACGCCAGTTGCAGTTGGAATTCTATCGCCATGACCCGGCTGATGCATCTAGTATTTCTCCTAATGCGGTCAATGCCATGTATGCAGCTGCCGATGGTACGCTATGGGTTGGTACCGTGGAGGGAGGTCTCAATGCCTTGGCTCCTCATTCCAAGACCTTTACGCATTATACGACCGCCAATTCCGGTTTGCCTCATAACAGTGTTTCTACGCTTGCAGCCGATAATCGTGGTAATCTGTGGATTGGAACCTGGGGGGCAGGTTTTGCGGTGATGAATCTGAAGCAGCCTGGCAAGATTACTCCTTTTGTGGTGGATAGCAAGTATCAGCGTCTGCTTCTGTTTGCTGGTGTCTCGGTTTACGATTCCGTGAATGATGGTATGTGGCTGGGAACCAATGACGGTCTTTTCTTCTATGACTTCAAGCGCCAGCAAATCATCGAACCGTTCAAGGGTAGCTTGAATGTGCGTGGTTGCATCGGTAGCTTGATAACTCCTCAAGGTAAACTCCTGATGGGTTGCGTGCAAGGTATGGTAGAAGTAGACTTGAAGTCTCGTCCTCATGGAAAGGGTGATTTTGCGGTTAAGTATCATCAGTATAAGCTCGATGACCCGAAGAGTGGGGTGATAGATAAGATTCTGTCCTTCTGTCTTGCCAAGAATGGTAAAATCTGGCTCGGCAGTAATGGTTATGGCTTATATTGCTATAACTATGATAAGGATGGTAAGACCCACGTGAAGTCGTTTACTACCAATAATGGATTGGCGAATAATACCGTCAAGGGCATTGTGGAAGATAATCAGGGCATGTTGTGGATAGCCACAGACAACGGACTGTCTGTCTTTAATCCGAAGACGGAAACCTTCAGCAGTTTCTATCGGGAGGATGGTCTGCTCAGTTCCCAGTTCTATTTCAATGGAGCCATTCGCAATGCCAAGGGAGAAATCTTCCTGGGAACGGATCAGGGAATGATGGCGGTGCAGGGACTCAATCTTTCTGCTCTTTATGCGGGAAAACTGCGTTTTACCGAACTTCTGGTAGATAACCAGCCGGTTTTTGCCGGCAGTGATTATCTGGATGAGGATATCTCTATTGCCAGGAAGTTGAGTATCCATGAGAGCGATAAGTCTTTTACCATCAATTTCTCAGCACTCAACTATGGCAGTGGAACTCAGGGAGTTTATCTCTATCGAATGACGGGGTATGAGAATGAATGGGTACAGCTCAAACCGGGGCAGCATAGTGTCCGGTATTCTACTTTGCCTGCCGGTAATTATAAGTTTGAAGTGAAATATACGCCTTCTATCAATTCCGATAAGGAGCAGGTTATCTCTATTGATGTTACAGTGACTCCTTATTTCTGGAAGAGCTGGTGGTTCGTTACACTTATAGTAATAGGTATCATAGCTCTGCTCCAATATGCTTATGTACGCCGTCTTAACAAGATGCGTGAACGGGAGGTAGAGGCGCTGTATCGACCTATCGAAGCGGCACTCAAGGACAGTGATGAACCGGAAAAGCTCCAGAGCCGCATACAGATGATTCTGCAAAATCAGCAGCGTTATCAGGAAAGTCAGAAGAAGAGTATCGAAGCTGACAAGAAACAGGTTGTGGAGAATATGCATCCGTTCATGGAAGGCGTCATGGAGGTGATGGAGAAGAATTATGATAATTCCGAGTTTGGAGTTCAGGAACTTTCCGATGCGATGGGCATGAACCGAAGTGTACTGAGCAAGAAGTTGACTGCAGAAACAGGCTTGCCTACTGCTCAGTTCATTCGAAACTATCGTCTGGATATTGCCAAGAAGATGATAGTTGATAATGGTGCCAATCGCAACATTACCGAGATAGCCTATAGGGTAGGTTTCAATGATCCGAAGTATTTCACCCGCTGTTTTACCAAGCAGTATGGAGTTTCACCTACATCTTTCAGGGATGCCCAAGAAGATGAAAAAGTGGAGAAGATAGCAGACGAGAAACCGGATAAAGAGGAAAAATCAAATTAGTAAATTTAAAAATAGAATCCCAGAAAATAGGAATTGCTTGATATAGGTCAAGTGATTCCTATTTTTGTATGTGTGGGAACACAGAGGGTGGATAAGTATGTAAATCAGCTAAAAATAAGATATTTATGCGTTTTGTCCACCTATATTTTTCATTTGTCCACCCTATAATTACTGATTAATTGTACTTTTGCCACCGAAAATTTGTGATGCGTATGGCTTTGCCCTGCGCTACTTACTTCCATCCGCAACCCCTAAAATGAGTAAACGGACGAAAGCAACTGCAAACTATAGAAATTAGAATAAACAAAAATACAAACCTAAAAATTGATAAGCAATGAGGAAACAATTATTCTCTATGATGCTATGCCTTGGTGCTGTTGGTGGCGCTTCTTTTGTTGCCCCAATGCCCGCAATGGCTGCTGTTGCACAGGACCAGGTGATCACAGTCAAGGGACAAGTTGTAGATGATCAGGGTGAACCTCTGATTGGCGCAACAGTCAAGACTAAGGATGCCAAGACAGGTACAGTTACCGACTTGGATGGTAATTTTGAAATCCGTGTGAAGGCGAACGCCACTCTTTTTGTAAGCTATCTTGGCTACAAGGAGCGTGAGATTGCAGTACGCGGTCGTGCCATTATTGATGCTATCCAGCTCTCTTCTGATGACCATATACTCGACCAGGTGGTTGTCGTAGGTTATGGTACCCAGAAGAAGGCAGACCTTACCGGTTCCGTATCTATCGTCAATGCTGAGGAGATGAAGAAGGTATCTAATTCCAACATCTCTACCATGCTTGAGGGTAAGGTTGCCGGTGTACAGATTACATCAGACGGTCAGCCTGGTGCAGATCCTAGTGTGAGAATTCGTGGTATCGGTTCTTTCGGTAGCACAGCTCCTCTTTATGTCATCGACGGTGTGCCAATGGGTACCACTATCCGTGACTTCTCTCCTAATGATATCGAGACCATCCAGATTCTGAAGGATGCTTCTGCGGGTGCCATCTACGGTTCTCGTGCTGCCAATGGTGTCGTTATCATCACTACCAAGAATGGTAAGAAAGACCAGCCTCTGAAGGTGAACTACTCCGGTTACTTTGGTGTTGACCAGATTCCTGGCGATGTATATGATGTAATGAACGCTGACCAGTATAGCAACTATCTGGGTCAGGCTTGCAAGAATTCCAACACTCCTCTGCCTGGCGGTTACAAGATGGGCGAGGATGGAATGTATCATTTCCAGGACGAAACCAACACAGATTGGTTTGACGAGGTATTCAAGACCGGTATCCGCCAGAACCACAACGTAGCCCTCAGCGGTGGTAGCTCTCACAGTACTTATAATGTATCTCTCGATTACTATAACCAGAAGGGTACCTTGGAAGGTGCAGGCCCTAACTACGAGCGTTATACTGCCCGTGTCAACAACACTATGGACACCAAGTTCGTGAAGTTCCGTACCAGCATGGTTTACTCTCACTCTAACCAGGATAACATGGGTCTTTCCAATGCCTCAGAGTATGTCCAGGGTCTTTATGGTGATGTAACCAACGTGCTCCGTGGTACACTTCTGATGCAGCCAACCATCAAGGCTTACGATAACTCAACATGGGTTCTCGATGATAAGGTAGGTGCTGCCAATGGCTATCGCTACGATGCATACGGTTATGGTGTTTACTATGACAGCGTACATGGTGATATCTCAGCTTCTAACCCATTGCTGGTTAATAACCTCCTGCAGCGCAACACCTTGGTTGACCGCTTCGTAGGTACCGCTTCTGCCGACGTAGATTTGTTGGGTATGGTAGGTATCAAGAGCAAGAACCATGGTCTTCATTATAATGTAAACCTCTCTTACAGCAAGACAGAGGCAAAGGATAAGACCTGGATTCCTTCCTGGATTCAGAGCAACCGTGTATATCTTGCCAAGGAGAATGAGCGCCTTACCAAGGGCTCACGCAACTACAGCGATGCCTTGGTTGAGAATACCATTACCTACAATGGAACAATCGGTAAGCACAACATCAACCTGCTCGCTGGTATGACTTACGAGGAAGAGAACACCAACCTCTTGACAGGTTGGGGTATCAACTTCACAGAGCCTTACTTCCTCCAGCTTCAGAATGCCAAGAACACTTACTCAGAGTCATACGAGTATAAGCATAGTCTGGCATCATACGTTGGCCGTTTGAACTATAACTATGCTGAGAAGTACCTGATTTCTGCAGTAGTACGTCGTGATGGTAGCTCTCGTCTGAGCAAGAACATCCGTTGGGCAACCTTCCCATCTGTATCTTTGGGCTGGCGCTTCGATAAGGAAAAGTTCTTCCCAATCAGTCAGGATATCGTTAATATGTTCAAGATTCGTGCCAGCTATGGTGAGCTCGGTAACGAGAACATCGGTGAGTACCAGTATATGGCTACCATGAACCGTAACAACATGACTTACAGCTTCGGCAACAGTCCTGTAACCGGTTCTGCCGTTTCTACCTTCGTGAACAACGATATCGCATGGGAGAAGAAGAAGACCACCAACGTGGGTATCGACCTCGCGATGTTCAACAACCGCCTGGAGTTCACAGCCGAGTGGTATAAGAACAAGTCAGAAGACTTGCTTTACTCTGTTCCTGTTCCTGCACAGACTGGTGTATCCAACACCTCTGTAACCATGAACGCTGCCTCTATGGAGAACAGTGGTTTCGAGTTCAGCGCAACCTATCGCAACCGTGACCACGCCTTCAAGTATGACATCAGTGCCAACTTGAGTACCTTGAAGAACAAGGTAACTTCTCTGGGTATCGGTAAGGACTCTTACATCTCTGGTGCATACGCTACCTACGTAGGTCAGGAGATCGGTCAGTTCTATGGTTGGGTTTACGAGGGAATCGCCCGTACACAGACAGATCTCGACAACCACGCAACTCAGCAGGGTGCTAATGTAGGTGATTGCCTCTATAAGGATATTTCTGGTCCAGAAGGAACTCCTGATGGTGTAATCGATGCATACGACCAGACCGTATTGGGCAGTGGTCTTCCAAAGGTTAACTTCGGTTTGAGCACCCACATGGAGTATAAGGGCTTCGACCTCAACATTTCTACCTACGGAGTTTTGAACTATCATGTATCAGATGATATCTATAATAGCTTGAACTCTTGCTACGGTTATGGTAACAAGGAAGTAGGCATGCTGGATGCCAACCGCTGGTCAGAGGATGGTACCTACCTTTCAAGTGTTCCACGTACCTACGCTGCCAACAATGCAACATTGGCATGGAACGACCTCTTCAGCTCTCGCAAGATTCAGAATGCTGCTTACTGGAAGATTGCCAACGTAGAATTGGGCTACAACTTCCCAGACAAGTGGTTTGGTGGATATGTCAGTGGTGTACGTCTCTATGTATCAGCACAGAACCTCTACACCTTCACAGGCTATCATGGATATAATGTAGACTACGCCGGCGGTACCTTTACCCCAGGTTACAACTTCTGCTCTTTCCCAAGTGCCAGAACGTTTATGTGTGGTCTCCATTTCACATTCTAATAATGAGAATAGACAAGAATAAGAATCATTATTTAAAAGAACATTTGATATGAAACTATATAAATTATCATTAGCTCTCTTCCTTGGCCTCGGTGCTATGGCTACCACCTCATGCGAGGACAAGTTGGATGTTACCAATCCTAACCAGCAGACCACCGGAACCTTCGGTTTCAATGCTGATGATCTGGAAGAGTGCGTTATTGCAGCATACAACCATATTCGTATGGAAGGTTCTTCGGCACGTGTGGGTTATACCCTCGATGTGACACGTGGCGATGAGGTATGGAACTCATCACAGGTATGGTATATGCCTTTCGATGACATGGACGACCCAGTGACAGATGAAATCTCCATGTGGCCTTGGCGTGAGGCTTACTATACTATTAATGTATGTAACTTCATTCTTTCACGTACCACAGGTGATGATGCTTCGCTCAGTGAAAGCATGAAGCGCATCAAGGGACAGGCTCTCTTCCTCCGCGGTTATTCATACTATACATTGGCAGGATATTACCAGAATCCTGCGCTGATTACTGATTATGCCAACTATTCTACTCTGGATGGTCTCTATGGCAAGAACAGTACTTATGATGAGGTGCTCGATCAGGTAGAGAAGGATTTCGCTGAGGCAATGACTCTCCTCCCATCCCGTGATGAGGGTGGTGAGTGGGCCAAGGGTCGTGCTACCTGCGGTGCTGCTGCCGGTTACTATGCCCGTACTCTGATGCAGCGCCATAAGTATAGCGATGCGCTCACCGTACTCAAGGACATCATGAACAAGAAGTATGGCTCTTACAAGCTGATGGCTAATTATGGCGACAACTTCCGTGAGGGTTCTGCTTACGAGAACAATGCCGAGAGCCTCTTCGAGATTCAGTATCTCGACTATGGTTCACAGGGTGTGGATGATGAGTGGACTCCAGTCAATACCAGTCCTAACGCTACACAGGGTCATGCCGTAGAGTCTAACTTCGCTCCAGGTAGATTCGGTGGATGGGCAGACCTTTCTGCATCTCCATGGTTGTACAACCTCTTCAAGCAGGAGCGAACCACAGCAGGTAAGTTGGATCCACGTCTCTACTGGACCATCGGTACCTACGAGAATGATTGGGAAGGATTTGAGAATGGCAACGTGGCTTATACCAGTCAGATGACGGCTACTGATACCATCATAACCAACAACAACTATGGTGGTCTTCCTATCGCTAAGTGGACCAATTTCCGTACCAACCTTTATGATAAGGTGACAACCGGTCTTCATTGCGGTATCAACCTCCGTATGATGCGTTACTCAGACGTGTTGCTCCGTGCAGCAGAGTGCGAGAACGAGGTGAATGGTCCAACACAGCAGGCTATCGACTGGATTAACCAGGTTCGTGAGCGTGCCAACCTGAAGGACTTGAAGCTTTCAGACTTCAATAGCAAGGATAAGCTCTTCGAGCAGATTGCCAATGTAGAGCGTCCTAAGGAGTTCGGTTGCGAGTATGGTCGTGGTTACGATTTGATTCGTTGGGGATTCTTCTATGATCAGGGTCGTTTGGCTCAGTTGAAGGA
>ERZ1023621.236-NODE-236-length-16542-cov-11.999454_pt1 | contig 16542 bp, 17 predicted proteins | sample MGYA00380330_ERZ1023621 | MGnify/ENA primary metagenome ERZ1023621 (study PRJEB33179, sample SAMN07448975) | human gut metagenome | biome: Human-gut; feature: Human associated habitat; material: Faeces | host: Homo sapiens | place: India: Bhopal | collected...
CAATGCGATAGTATACTGTGGTCAAATACTCCATAAAGCATGATTCTTTTTTTAATGTGACTTTCTTTTGTAGCGCATAGTCAGAACAGCATATCCCTTTCCAGCGTTTCGGCTTCCTCTGTTGTTACTTGTTATTTTGTCACTTGCTTACCCGTTTTGTCAATGGTAATCCAATCACCTCTTAGAGGCAAGACTTTCACAAATCCTTTTACGGTGAATTTCTTTACATCAACATACTGACAAGGAATTACTTCTTCTCCTTCTTCATTCACGAAGCCCCAAAGATTGTTTAGCCTGACACCTGCATATCCATTCTTAAACATCCTTACGTCTTCATACTTGTTGCAAGGAACGACAACTTTGCCAGTCATTCTGACTAATCCCCATGTGTCATCCTTGTTTTCCTTGACGTGGGCGTATCCATTTTCCATGTCAGACACATCACAATACTTACAAGGAATTATCTCTTCTGAATTCATGTTAATCCATCCATATTTGAAATTCCGCTTAGCTCGAGCTATTCCGCCCTCTTCAAAGGACCAGAGAAAATTATATACGCACGGACCCAATAATTTTGTTTCGCTATTATATATTCCGTATTTTATATCGCATATCTCGCCTTTTGCGTATCGAGTAATCCTGTACAAGAAAATTCCGTGTCCTATACATTTTGGATAGAAATCTCCTACAAAGTCATACTTTGCCTGTAGTTCTGCAGCAATCAGTTCCTTTTCATCTTTTGTAAGCGCGTTGAATTCACCAATAGGACCTGTCAATGACGGATTCTCAAACCCAATCGTCATTAGTGAAGTGCAGCCAGCAAACGCCATTCGCTCCACAATCTTCACATTCTTGTTTAGATATACAGACTCCAGATGCTTGCAACTTGCAAAGGCTTTGTCATAAATACAGCATTCGCAGTCATCACTTATCACGATGTTGAGACTTTTCAGTCCGGAATTTCTGAACGCAGACTTGTCGATAATCTTCAGGTGACTTGGAATATTTATCTCTTCCAAAGCTTTGCAGTCAGCAAAGGCTGCTTTCCAAATCTTACCCAAAGTTTCTGGCAAGGCAATTTCCTTCAGATTTTCACAATGAGCGAAACTCTCTATTCCGATGAAATCTACTCCAGGCATTGTTATCTTGAAGAGCTTTATGCAGCTTGCGAAAGCTCTTGTGCCCAAGTCGGTAACTGATGCTGGCAATACCACCTCATGAAGATTGTCAAGTCCTAGGCATGCTTCATCGCAAATAGCCTTCACACCGTCTTTCACTTCAAGGTACTCAGGATTGCCGAGTACTTTCAACAAGCGAAGTCCGTCCTCGCTGTAGATTGGTCCAGAACACTTATAGCGTCTGGCTTTCTTGATTATTGCTTGATCTTCTTTTGTCAATATTGTATTCATATCTTCTGTAGTATTCGTATTCTTTACTTATATTGTCATAACTCTATTTTGCTTAAGAGAATAAAACTGGGTGCAAAGGTAATGCTTTTTTGCCTTTGCACCCAGTTTAGTTATTCGGAAGAACCGGAATGTGATGTCGGAAAATCAGGAAAGATGCCAAACGGTGTTATCAGATAACAGTTATCAGGAAATTAGGATAAATCTTGCTCACATTCTCACGGAATTTGCAGAAATTAGATTTGCTGTCGCCGTCACCCCACTGCTTGGTGTATCTGATTTCACGACCATTGAAAGTAAATGTACCATGAGACTTCTTGCCTTCTTGAAAGACTCTGATATTTTGTGTGTCACTCACATTCACGCGCCCGCCACCGATGTAGCCTGTTATCTCTTTATTAATGTCTTGAACGCTGTCTGAAGAATTGGCAAGTCTGTACTCCACAAACTTCTCCAACACATCATACATTGAGTAGCTACCATTGCCATTGATAGCATAAGCTCTTCTGGGATGACCACCTTGCGCCACCTTTTCCATACTCTGTGAAAGTTCTGGAATGCCAAGGGCGTTGATTGCCGCACGGATAAGGTCCTCATTGTTCTTGAAGAATGTTGTCAATAGTTCTCTTTCTTTCTGCTCCATTGCCATAATTATTATATTTTTGTTAGTATCGCTGTCTTTATCGTCGCCTGTTTCGGCAGGCTTGCCCAAAGTCTTGATGTAGTCTTTCAGTCTGTACATATTCTCTACCGAGATGTCCTTTTGATCGCTGACAGGCTGAATGATGTTGTCAAGAAGCTCTTGATAGTTTATCTGAATATACTTATCGCACTTGCACTCTGCCCGCTCTATGTCTTCCAATTTGCAGTTGGTAGGCTTTAGGAAAGCAAAGATATTTATGTCGTCTTTGTATTTTTCTGTGATATACTGATAGTATGCTTCCGTCTGATACAGAACAGTTTTAACGTTGTTCTTATTAGGCTTATCGGGTCTCTTGCCGTCTTTGTCGAAACATTTGATAGTTTCAGGCGCACCGATTTTGTTCTCTATCGCGATGTTAATGTTTCTCACCTTATCATTGACCATTGCCGTACACTTGATGACAATATCAATGTCTCCATCCTCGTATGCCGGTTTGTCTGCCGATGTTCGCTTTATAAAGATGGGGTATTCTGCAATGACATTGTATGACAGTATGGAAAAACTCTGGGAATAGATGCTGTTTGCAAGTTCCTCATCATATTCTGCACAGTCTTGCATGTTTGCCCATTTCAGCAACAGAACTATCAGTTTCTTGATAGGTCCGGCATTGGGGTCGGCATTAAAATCCTTGTTGCCGAAGAACCAAGCCAAGAATTGGGTGTGGGTTGTCTCCTTTCTTGACTGGTTGATGATGTCCCACGTTGTAGGCGTGGCATAGTATTTTTTCAAATCATTGATGGACTCATCAAGATTGAATTTTATGATCAGGTCTTTTATTTCCTGTTCTGTTAAATTGTCTGTTTCCATATTAATTGTTTTGTATTTACATTTTTATTATTCTTCACTCACTTCCCTCAGCTTCTCCCACAGCTTTACCATTGCCAGCGTGTCGAGGCAGCAGTAGTCGAGCAATGCCCGACGAGCTTTCTTTTGGGCATCTGGCCCCATAAACTGTATCTGAGGATAAATGCTCATTGCCTCGCCGCCGTTCTGAACACCACCACTGAGGTTGTGGTAGTCGAGTTCGGAATCATCGGGGAACAATACGGGGAACACCTTCTTGATGGAGAACGAACCGTTCATGGCAGGCATATAGTAATAGCCGGCACGGAACGGGTCGATAACCATTTCTTCTGATTTGTACTGCTTCAGCCACAATGCCTTGGGACATTGGCAATAAGTGATGTATTTTGACTTTGATAAATTTGCCATAGGCTTTTATATATTTATCTTAGTTATTTTTTGCGTATAAAAAAATACGCTCAAAGTTACAGAATATTGATTAAAAGATAAAATAAATGCTCGTTTTTTTATATAAAAGACAAAAAAGCAGTATAGGTATCTTGTTATTGATTCCCTATGCCGTTTATATTCAATCTTCCAGCAATATTCTATTTTCATTGTTTGCCAGATAGTCCTTCAAATCTTTTATTGTCTTTATATCCTCTCGTGATAAAAACTTTGAAAGCATTTCATTAGCATATTCGAATATATTGCCCCAACCAACACCTACTTCATAATTGCATGCAGCATATTTACTAAGATACATCTCTACCTCAAACCTCGCATACTTGTTAACTATAATCTTAAATGACTCATAGTCCTTTAAAGCGCCCCAACTATCACACGGATACCCTTTTCTGTATTCAAGGATATTTTCAAACTCTTCGTCTGTTGTTTCATCGTCCATAAAATCAGGTATATACATGAAATCCTCGTCTTTTTCTATAGTCGTTATTTCATCAGCGTCTGATACTATGAGCGTAAGCAGTTCGTCTTTGTTGTCACTCTTATCACTCAACAATTCGTCAAGCACCATTTCTTGAAAAGGTTCTTCCTCTTCCCAAAAATACTCATCAATAAACAGATTGACATAATCCTTTTCAAGTTTATCACTATGCTTGTCATACCATGCAGAGAAATCAGACTCTATTTCTTCTGCTGGTTCACCGAATATCTCAGCCAAGTCAGAATAGTCCATCTCACTATAATAATCGTATGCATCACCCATAGGATAACATAACTCTACGGAGAATTCATCTTCATTATTATTGCATTTGACCTTTACGTCAACTCTGATATCTGTGCCATAGAATCCACCATACGTAACAAGTTTGATGTTGAGTGTTGCTACATCAAATGTATATTCCTTACCATTTATTTCTTTTGTTATATAGCTCATATAATCACTTTGCGTTCTTAACAATATCTATGTTACACTAATGATTCTGTTGATGTCGCAAGTTTCAACATCATTACCTTCACTTGGTCGAAGCTCATTGGCTCATACTCTAATATCTCACCTGTCTCTTTTATCAAGCGGTAGCGCAGATGGGTGCGGATATGTGAAATTCCCTCTGGACGATTCAAGTCGTTAACAGTAGGCTGAATGGTGCTCACCTGATGATATTCCACCAGACGATAGTCCTTATCGCAACTTTCTTCCAGCACTAAGTCTTCGAAAGTAGTGAGATTCTGCTTTGCCTCTTTCAGCAAGTCTTTCAAAGTGTCAGCCCAATTCTCGTTGCCCTCTATGCTATCGTATATTCTGTCCATATATCCCTTTCCTTTGATGGCATGGAATAGTTCGATGAGATAAGCGAAACGCTTCTCAATATAATCGGCTATGAATATATGTGCACATTGGTTCCAAGAGTTGAACCTTCTGCGGCATTTTGGCGAGAGACATCACGCCAAACTCAAAATGCATCAGTTCTTCTGGTTCGAGCCTCATATTTCTCACCATACCTTTGCCATATATCTCCTCGCCCTTTTTGCATACAAGACGGGGCAGGTTGCGGTTGCGTGCCCCACTGAAGAACACTACAAGCGGTTTTTTGCGAGGCATCAGAAGAAACTCTTCCACCACATCCATTGTTTGGCTTGGCAATACTGTATGTAGTTTATCTTCTGGCAAGAGTAGCAAGATGCTGTTTTCTGCAGTCTGCTTGTCTACTACCGCAACATCTCCATTCAGACATTTCTCCGAGAACTCGCGGAAGAAGTCTCTGTTGAGTAACTTTGATACTTTCAGCAACAAGGCGGTGTCGAGACTCGTCTTGCCGAATATCTCGTATGTGGCAGAGCTCGACTTGCACAGTTCTCTGGCAAAGGCAGCAACCGAAGGATACTTAGCCTTTACCTCTTTCAGAATCTCTTGTCAAATATGATATTTCTCCATTGTATTTTATTGAATTATGTTCAAATGTCTACTTTCTGGATACAAAGGTAACAAAAGTTTTGCCTTTGCACCCTATCACCTTATTCGGAATACCCGGAATGCGTTGTCGGAAAATCAGGAAAGAATAGTGCGGTTCGTATGCCATAGTCTTTATTTTTGGGGATTAGTTTTAATTATGTACCTTTACAGTTGGAATACCAATGTCTGTATTATAATATAAATCTCCGTTCCGTGTCACCGAATGGCCGTTCCGTGTCACCGAATGGCCGTTCCGTGACACCGAATAGCCGTTCCGTGACACCGAATAGAGATTTATATTGCTTAAACCAACAAACTATTTTATATTAATGCCCGATTAAAACGGCACACTAACGAGTTACAAAGGTTGTCAAATACCATATCATTCTATTTAACCATGTGTCAACATATGTAAAAACACAATAAAGTTTGCCTTATTATCCAAAATCGGTAGTTAGGGCTTGCTTGATTTTTGGGGGTGCAACCCACGTTTCAGACCAACGAGGAAGATACCGTCAAGAAGTGACAGAACGGGATTTCCCCTCCACTTTAGGGAAAACCATACGCAAGTTTATAGCTTTCCCTTTGCAACATTGGCTAATAAAGCATATCTTTGCAGCAGAAAAAACAAGTAATAACCCTCAAAACAATCTGGATTATGAAACGTACACTATTAGCAATCGCAGCGGCAATCGTGATGATAACATCCGCAAACGCTCAGAGACTTACCAATATTCAGGCTGAAGCCAGCTTCATCACCGACAAGATGATGGTGGAATTGGGATTGAACAAATCTCACCGCAACAGCATCCTGAACATCAATCTGTCATATCTCAACGGCATCAACAGCTATCGCGACATCGACGCCTATGGATGGCAAAGCCGCAACAGGCAGCTAAAACACATTCTCTCGCCCAGTCAATGGAGAAGATACTGCGAATTGTATTACTTCTACCGTCCGATAAGTTGGTGCGACAGAGAATATGTTCACAACATCTACATGAAATACCCGAAACACTGCTGTCACCCCAAGCACCACTGGTGTTACGACGACAGACACTACAAACACCACAAGAAGTATGACAAACATTGTAAACACCACAAGAAGTATGACAAACACTATAAACACCACAAGCATCGCAAACACTATAGGGACAGAGATGACGACTGACGCAACGGTAGGCGCATAGTCTGCCCCATAATAAAAGGCTATATAATAATATTTATTGCTGTCTGGTAAAACTTTATCAAACAAAATAATTTAGGGCTGACCCTTCTCACGAGGTGTCAGCCCTTTTGGTTATCTTTGTTTTTGCTAAATTAAAACATAATATTATTATTTGTTCAACCATTTCATTGCCCATTCAGCCAAAGGTGAGGGGCAAGCAAGCATTCCGCAGTTTTGCTGTAAGTTGAGAAACGAGAAACGTATGCGGTTCTTGGGCTGGTAACGCTCGTTATACACAACAATACTTCTTCCACTGACACAATTTTCGGCCTTTACCTCTACAGGGATTATCTCATCCTCTCGCTGTAACAGAAACTCAATCTCTGCCTTTCCTTCCGAAGACCAATAGTAAGGCATTGAACCATACGATGGCAACAGGCTTTGCAGCACTGCATTCTCCGCCATTGCGCCTTTAAATTCCGTGTAATTGGCAGTCGGGTCAATGACAATGCTTCCCGGTAGTCCGGCCAATCGTCGCAACAGTCCGCAATCACTGGCATAAATCTTGAATATGTCTGGTTCTTCGTAAGCACTTAAAGGCATTCCCGGTTTCGACACCGCATTCACGCGATATATCATACCAGCATCTTCAAGCCACAGCAAAGCGTCTTCATAATCACGACTTCTTGCTCCTTTCTTTATAATCTTATATATGAACTTTCTATTTTCCTTGGCAAGTTGAGATGGAAGTGAATACCAAATAGCATGAATGCGCGGTATCTCGCGAGGTTCTGCATACTTGGCAAAGTCAAGCTCATACAAATCTAATATGCCTTGCAATATGTCGTCCACAGCTTGCATGCCTTGATTTTCAAGCATACTCACGGTAGCTTCTGGCATTCCTCCAGACACCATATATCTGCGGTATTCAGACTTCAACTTGTCAAGTATAATAAGAGGCAATTTCTCTGGCTGTTCTATCTGTTCAACAAAATTGAATGTCTGGGAATCGCTGGCTCGCAGATACTCTTTGAACGTAATCGGATACATATGCATAACCTGCACCTTTCCTACTGGTACGGTCATTCTCCTCCTTTTAACAGCCACTCCTAACAGCGAACCTGCTGCAATAATATGCCATTCGGGAGCATCTTCACAAAAATACTTTAACGAATTGAGCGCTTCTTCACATTCTTGTATCTCATCGAATATGAGCAGTGTCTTGCCTGCAACAAGAGGCACTTGGCTATAAAGGGCTAGTTCCTTTATTATGCGTGCAGGTTCCTTTGACTCAGTGAAGGCAGACAGTAACTCTTTCTGGCGGTCAAAGTCAAATTTCGCCGTATAGTCGAAACATTCTCTTCCAAACTCCTCCATAGCCCATGTCTTGCCAATCTGACGGGCACCTTTCAGCAGGATTGGCTTATGCTTTTCAGCATCTTTCCATTCCTTGAATTTATTTATTATGTCTCTTTCAATTCTCATATTCGCACCGATTACTTCTGTTTTGTGCCAAATACGACACTTTTCCGAACTTGTCAGGTGCAAATATACAATATATAGAGGAATACTACAACTTTTCTGAAAGTTATTTTTATTTATTTTCCAATATTAGTATCCCATTAAAATCGGGACACTAATGTGATGATACTTTTAAGGTGTCTCTTTAACATGAAGCTCACATTGCTCAAATGCGGAGACATTAGCTTGTGGATCTGCTTCCTTAGAATAGTCGTTGACAAGGCATACCACGGCATTGCATTCGGCTTGCACTGTCTCTGGCGGTAAAAGAACAGAAAAAGCGGTATAGGAATGTTGTTGTACAATTCCTATACCGCTTATATTCAACGCTTTAAGCTGTTCACGTGGTTTTTTGAGCTGTTAGTATTCGTCATCATTCCAAAGGAAATCGTCCTTTGAAGGATAGTCGGGCCAAAGGTCCTCTATGCTATCGTATGCGTCACCCTCGTCTTCTATCTCTTGCAGATTCTCAAGCACCTCAAGTGGCGCGCCAGAACGCATGGCATAATCTATAAGTTCGTCTTTGGTTGCTGGCCAAGGGGCGTCTTCCAGTTTGGAAGCCAATTCAAGTGTCCAATACATAGTTGTAAGTTTTTTTTAATCTGTTCTACAAATGTTTTTCCAACGGGCTTAGTTCTTAAGGCTGCTGCATATGTGAATCGTTTAACAGCCATGCCCCGTTTTTCGGCTGCAAAAATAGCAATTTTTATGTTATTTGCAAGCAATATATAGTTTTTTTTCGGCTACACCCTCAATAAAGTTTAAATATAGCGCCAATGCGAAGAAATAATCGCTTAATCTATTTAGATATTGCGTATTTAAGGAGTTGAGCGCATGACTTTTGTCTACATATAGCAAGCTACGTTCTGCCCTGCGACATACGGCTCGGCACACATGTGCCTGTGCTGCAGCCTTGCATCCACCTGGCAATACAAATGTGCCAGGAGGCGTAGTTTGTGCTTGTAGATTGTCTATCTCATGCTCAAGCATTGCCACATCATCGGTTGTAGCACCGCCTGTGGTTGATGCAGATATTGAGGTGCCTATATGGAACAGGCAAGTCTGTATGGAGATGAGTTGTGGAGCAAGGTTGCTGGCAGTAAAGGTATGCAGCAAACCAATGTGGGCATTTAGTTCGTCGAGGTCGCCACATGCAGCTATGCGTATATCGGTCTTAGGCACACGCTTGCCACTGGCAAGAGATGTGGTGCCATGGTCGCCCGTCTTGGTGTAGTATTTCATATTGATGGAGCTTTTGCACGTTGTAATAGATTGTTATCTTGTTTAGAAGGATTGTTCTCCTTAGAATGGTTGTTCTCTTTAGAAATTTACGATGTAGCAAGTCTTGAACCTGTCGGTATCGAAGAAGGCAACGCCTGCCCAATAGAGATCGTAGCAAACGCTAACCTTGGGATTGTGGAGCAACCCTTGCCATATACGCTGTGCCATTGGGTTCTGGGCTATATCCTCCACTATCAGTATGGTATGGCTGTCGGTATGACTCAGCAGATGTTCGACATAAGCCTCGCATCCATCCACGGCACACACACGGGCTATCTCAACGGTATCTATATCCGCATCCTGCCTATCATCTACATGTGTACGCTGGCATGCGCGTCCTACATATGAGGCAAGCAAGGGCGTATCGGTTCCGTTGCTGAGCATATGGGAAGCCTGACGATAGTTGGCTATGCGGAAGTACAGCTCCATACGCTTGCGCACAAGCCACGGCAACGAGGGATGCTTGTGACGCAACTCATCGTAGCCGTAATAAGGATAATGCTCGCACAAAACATATCGTATAAAGCGGTAGGCCGACGGCGACTGTACCCCAAAGCCTCGGCTGTGGGACATACGGCGCAACCAAACAATATAGCGTTTCAATATATTCATAGCCACAAAATTAGGCAAAATATGCGAGAAAAACAATAGAACATGGCTGTCTTTCGGCAAAGTTGCTGTAACTTTGCACCCGGTAAAGAAAGATTGTTAAATATCTAACTGATTTTTCGCATATCAAGAAGTTAAAGGAGTTAAGAAGTTAAGGAGTTAAGCCGTATGTCTTGCTGCTTAAAAACTATGCCAAAAGACTATTGGCCGTTCGCTCGACTTTGCCGCTTGCCTTAGCAAGAACTCCTCAGCGAGGAGTAGGGAGCGAAGTTCCCTTGAGCTTTACGAAAAACTTCTTTCGCTTGCGAAACTTGAATTAATAATAAGCAACAGAAAAGTAGACCGTATGCTTTGGAAATTTTTTATTACCTGCAACAAGATTGGTGCCTTTACTCTGGGTGGCGGCTATGCCATGATTCCGAGTATGGAAAAGGAGTTTGTAGACAACCATAAATGGATGGACAAGCAGGAATTTATGGACATTATGGTTGTGGCGCAAACCACACCAGGTATTTTCGCCATCGACATGGCAAGCCATATAGGCTACAAGCTGCGTGGCATTTGGGGCGGCATAGTGGGTGCAATAGGAATAGCTTTGCCTTCTATCATAGCCATACTTGTTATAGCCATGTGCTTTCACAACTATAAGGACAATCCATGGGTTGAGCGTTTCTTCATGGGTGTAAGACCTTCGGTTGTGGCTCTGATAGCCGCGCCTGTGTTTAAGATGGCAAAGACTGCCAATATTGGATGGAACAATGTGTGGATTCCGGTGCTGGCATGCTTGCTCATAAGCAATCCTTTCAGCAACAATCCCGCGTATAAGGTGTCGCCTATACTTATAATAATACTTGCCGGTGTGGCTGGATGGCTGTACGGAAAATGGAAAAGGAAGAATAACTAAAATAGGAAAGGTACAATATATATGATATTTCTAAAGCTGTTTATTATCTTCACTAAGATAGGAACTTTCAACTTTGGTGGCGGCTATGCCATGCTGTCGCTTATACACAACGAGGTAGTAGTTAAGAACGCATGGCTAAGCAATGCCGAATTTACGGATATTGTGGCTATAAGCCAGTCGACACCAGGTCCTATAGGCATTAATGCCGCCACCTATTCTGGATATGTTGCTGTATTGAACCAGGGCTATCCCGAATGGGCAGCTGTACTCGGCTCTATTCTTGCATCGCTCTCTATAGTGTGGCTGCCGTTTATTATAATGATTCTGATATCACACTATCTGATGAATCATAAGGACTCGAAAATTGTGAAGGATATCTTTGCTGGTTTGCGCCCTGCCATCATCGGACTGATTGCCGCAGCCGCTGTGCTGCTTATGAATAAGGAGAACTTTGGCGACTGGCATACAGAGCCAATGACGTTTGGCATTAGCGTGGCTCTGTTTGCTGCCACATTCTACTTTACAAGGTTCAGAAAGGCTAATCCTATATTGGTGATGCTGATTTGCGGAGTGGCGGGATTGCTGATATTCTAAAAAAACAACGACAATTATACGGACCCAAACGTTGTATATCCGTATAATTGTCGTTTATTGTTTTGAGGCTATTCCAAATTACAGAGTGGCAATTGTCACCCTTTTATCCTTGGTTCATATTGCGCCCCGCATCTATCCTAAGGAATATAAACATAAGTAAGGTAAATCCCCACAACGACGAACCGCCATAACTGAAGAACGGCAACGGTATGCCGATAACCGGCGTAAGACCCAACACCATGCCCACATTGATAAACACATGGAATAAGAATATCGATGCCACACTATAGCCATACACTCTGCCAAACGTAAAGGGTTGGCGCTCGGCAAGCTTCATAAGTCTTAATATCAGGGCAAGAAACAGCAGAAGCACACTTGCCGAACCTACAAAACCTTCCTCCTCGCCTACGGTACAGAATATGAAGTCGGTATCCTGTTCGGGCACAAACTTAAGCTTGGTTTGTGTGCCATTGAGGAATCCCTTGCCTTTAAGACCACCCGAACCAATGGCTATCTCGCTCTGATGTACATTGTATCCAGCACCTGCAAGGTCCTCGTCGAGTCCTAACAGCACATTAATACGCACACGTTGGTGTGGTTCCATTACATTGTTTAGCACGTAGTCGGCAGAATAGAAGAACACTACCGAGCCTATGGCAAATGTAAGAATCATATAATAGCTCATCAGACGGGTGCGCAGCGCATTGAGCAGCAAATAAACAAACATTGCCACACACACACCAAGCTGCACCCATGTTACGTCGAAACGTATAACGTAGAGCGAGAAGAGCATTGCCACAAGCGTAATACCTACACTATAACCTATAATGCTCATAGCCTGCCGGCGCTCATGAGTGTACACATAAACCATACAGGCCGTGAATATCTGCACAAGCAAAAGCACCACAAACTTACCTACAGAGGTTGGAGTATCGAGCAACAATACACTCTCGTACTTGATACCTACTACAAAGTAGAACACCATTGCTACACCCGTAAAGAGTATACTGCCTGGCATTCCCTCGCGATAAAGCACAAGGAAGAAGGTAAGGTATACCAAGGCCGAACCAGTCTCGCGCTGTCCTACAATGCAAAGCATTGGAATAAAGATTACGGCACATGCTGCGGCAAAGTCCTTGAGGCGATGTATGGAGAAGCCATAGGCACTCATAAGCTTGGCAAGGGCAAGGGCTGTAGCAAACTTACCAAACTCGGCAGGCTGTATACGTATAGGTCCAAGGACAAGCCAAGAGTGGGAGCCCTTGATGTCGTGCGGATTAAAAATGGTGGCAAAGAGCAACAACAGCAGCACACCATATATTATATAGGAGAATGTGTCGAAGAATCTGGTATCCATCATCAGTATTACAAATCCCAGACAGATACTAGTTCCTATCCACACTATCTGCATGCCCGAGCGTGTGCCGAGGCTGAAGATATCGTTGTCGCCAAACGTATAGCTGGCACCGCAGATGCTTATCCATCCGAATATCATCAGCGCTATATAGATGCCTATAGTTATCCAGTCGACTTGCGACCAAATGCTTTGCGGTTTATTGGTTGGCATAATAATCTTAGTTATTCTTTAGCCGGAGCTTCTTGGGCCTCCGGCACAATCTTATCAACAATCTTATTCTTCTTGGCTGGCTTCTTTGTAGCAGTTGCCTTTTTTTCTTTCTCCTGTCCGGGGAATCGCGAACCGTAGCCTATACGACGATGTTGCATAGCTTCGGCCTGTTTCTCAGACGATGGTGAGAGTTTGCCCATAATGTATTGTTCCATCATCAATCCGCCAATAGGCACACCAAAGTCGGCACCCCATCCACCATTCTCCACATATACGGCAATGGCTATCTTTGGATTGTTCATAGGGGCAAAGCCCATAAATACAGAGTGGTCGCGTCCATGGTTCTGAGCAGTACCAGTCTTGCCACATGCCTCGAATGGCAAACGCGAAAGCATCTTACATGTTCCTTTCAAAGCCGACGACCTCATACCAGCCACAACATAATCGTAGGAACGGCGCGAAGCCTTGGTATAATGGCGATGTCGGTAGAGAGTGTCAAGAGGCAATCCCTCTACCTTGCGCACAACATGAGGCACATAGTAGTAGCCACGGTTGGCTATTGTTGCTCCAAGATTGGCTATCTGTAATGGTGTTAGCGTAACCTCGCCCTGACCAATGGAGATAGAGATAATGGTTAGTCCGTTCCACGAACCACGATAGTTGCGGTCGTAATAGTCGGCATTAGGTATCATGCCACGCTTCTCGCCCGGAAGGTCGATGCCAAGGCGATAGCCGAATCCCATACTAACCATATAATCACGCCATACATTCATTGCCTCATAAGGGTTTTTGTATTTTGTGCGGTTGCCCATCATATAATACAAGCCCCAACAGAAGTAGGCATTGCACGATGTGGATATGGCATCAACTAATGCTATAGGCGCCGCATGCGAGTGACATCCCACGTGCAAGCCACGACAGTAGAAGCCATGACTGCAAGGAAAAGCTGTTGAGGGCGTGATAATACCCTCGGTCATATAGGTAAGCGCTTGCGATGTCTTGAAGGTTGAGCCTGGAGGATACATACCCATAATTGAACGGTTGAGCAATGGTTTCCAAGCGTCTCTCGACAGCAGACGATGGTTCTTCGAACGCGAACGGCCAACCATTATGCGAGGATCATAACTTGGCGAGCTTACCATAGCGAGCACCTCGCCAGTCTGAGGGTCAAGAGCAACGATAGAACCTATCTTTCCTTCCATAAGTCTCTCGCCCAAAGCCTGCAGTTTTTCGTCGATACCTAAGGTAAGATCGCGTCCTGCCACTGGCTTGCGGTCGTATTTGCCATTCATATAATTGCCCTGAATGCGTCCACGAGCATCGCGAAGTAGTATTTGTACTCCTTTCTCGCCACGCAGTTCCTTCTCGTACGACTTCTCCACACCAAGCTTTCCTATATAATCGCCAGGCTTGTAGTAGTCGTCATCCTCAATGTCAGAAGGCGACACCTCGGCAACATCACCAAGCACATGAGCAGCTACACCCGTCTGATATTGGCGTATGCTACGGTGTTGAACATAGAATCCGGGGAAACGGAACATCTTCTCCTGAAATATGGAGAAGTCCTCGTTGCTGAGCTGACTCATAAACATTTGCTGCGTGAAGCGCGAATAGCCAGGATTCTTAGAGTAATCCTTAATGTCGTTCATGCGTTTTATGAAGAACTCCTTTGTTATGCCGAGCGCTTGGCAGAATTCGGTTGTGTCGATACGTCCCTTTGCCTCGTTCATAACAACCATAATGTCGTAGGCAGGCTGATTGTACACCATAAGTCGACCATTGCGGTCGTATATGGCACCACGCGACGGAAACTCCACTTTCTTCAAGAAAGCGTTGGAGTCGGCATTTTTCTTATAGTCATCGCTCATGAGCTGCAAGGTGAAGAGGCGTATTATATATACTGTAATGATAGCTATAGCCACTCCACCTAAAACATAGCGACGTTTTTCGAGATTGAAATCTGTCATCTTCTATTTCGAACGTTTTCTATTACCAATATCAATATGGCGGTAAGCACGGTACTGCCCAATATGCTTGTAACCAACTGCATCCAGTTGTAAAGGTTGAATGCCTCAAGCGAGAAGAAAGCAAGGCACATTAAGAAAACCAGTATGACTGTATAGCTGACATACTTGGACACGCCTAATGTTCGGAACGATGGTGTAAGGTCTTCGGCGCTGTCGCGTGGCACAAAAAGCTCAAGCAGATATGGCTGCAACATACCCACAAATGTCATTGAGGCAGAAGCCACACCCGGCGTATTTGAGAATATGTCGATAGCAAGTCCCATGGCAAAACACCACAACAGCGTAGCCCACTTGCCTTGTCCACGCTGCATAGGCAGCACAAAATAGGCATACAGCAATGGGGTGGCACAGCCAAACAAGCGTATGTGATTAAGTACAAGCGCCTGTATCACGACCAATATGATGAAGAAAACTATGTTTCTGATGAAGTTCAAGTTCATATATATATTTGAATAGGATGAGACATTTGCGGCATAAGCCTTATGGTTATTGCCGTGGCTATACTCTACTGACGAGCCTTGAGCGAGTCTTCGGCAGCACGCAGAATCTCAAGTTTCTTGTCCATCTCGGTGTCGTTGATTACGCAAACATCACGCAGACGTGCAAAGTCGGTAGATAGCGATATCTTGAGTCGATACGACATACCATTGTCTGAATTGTAGACATGCTTGATGCGTCCTACTACAATGCCGGCAGGAAATACCGATGAGTAGCCAGAGGTAATAATATAGTCGCCAAGCTTGAAGTGAGCATGACGTGGAATGTCGTCTATGTAGGCATATTCGGGCGATCCGCCTGTCCAATGAAGATAGCCAAAGTAGCCACGTCCCTTTATAGAGCAGCTTATGTTAGACTGCTGACTAAGCACAGGAATCACTACCGAATAGTGTTCGCTTGTAAGATATACTATGCCCACAACACCCGTTCCACTAACTACGCCCATATCCTTCTTTACACCATCGGCAGAACCTCGGTTTATGGTTATGAAGTTGTTGGCCTTGTCAAGCGACGAGCTTACCACTTGTGCAGGTATTGTCTGGAAACCTTGCATCACATTGTGTTGCATACGCTCTATCAGCGTGGTGTCCTTGCTGGTCTTGCGCACTTGTTCTGTAAGCATTGCCACCTCTCGTTCCAGGTAGAGATTGCGCTGGGTAAGTTGTCGGTTAACGTCGGTAAGCTGGAAATATTGCGTTACAGCAGAGTTCCACTCAAACACCTTGCCACTAACGGCATTAGCCGACGAAAACCATACACTGCCCTGATAGCTATTGTAATGGAAAAGCAAAGCAAAGCTTGCCACTTCGAGCAGTAGGAAGACAAACCAATGGTTATGGCGTGCAAGAAAATCTAATAGGTTGCGCATTTTTTAAAAGTAAAAGGGTAAAAAAGTAAAAAAGTAAAAAGGTAAAAGAGAAAACAAGTAAGGCTACAACCTAAAGGTCTATCGCCAAGCAAGACTACTAAGCCTCGCAAAGCAACAGCATAAGCTATCACCAAGCAAGACCACTAAGCCTCGCAAAGCAACAGCATAAGCTATCACCAAGCAAGACCACTAAGCCT
>ERZ1023621.237-NODE-237-length-16461-cov-6.521517_pt1 | contig 16461 bp, 13 predicted proteins | sample MGYA00380330_ERZ1023621 | MGnify/ENA primary metagenome ERZ1023621 (study PRJEB33179, sample SAMN07448975) | human gut metagenome | biome: Human-gut; feature: Human associated habitat; material: Faeces | host: Homo sapiens | place: India: Bhopal | collected...
CTTCCTGAGCAACAACCTCTTCTTTTTCCATTTGCTTGGCAACTTCCTTTACGTCATCAGTTGCATCCTCTGGGAGACCGTAGCGGATGATGTTATCCTTGATTTCCTCTGCGCTTACCTTGCGCATCACATCGTATGTACCTCCAACTGTTGGATTATATACCACAGCATAATGCTCATCCTCTATAAGAAGGTCATCGCCACTGTATTTAGTTGGTGAGAGATTGATTCTGGAGAGCTCAGGGGCATCACCCTGGTCGTATTCCTTTGCCTCAGTGAGGAGTGCATTGTAGTCGCCGTCATTTTTGAACTTGTCGAGACGGTCTGTAGCATCGGTAGTCTGGAGATACGCCACTGATGCGTAATACATCGTTGGAGCTTTCTCTTGCTTTTGCTCAGCCTCTTGACTTTGTTCTTGGTCTATTTTCAGCTGCATGGCATCGATATGTTGGTTGATCATGTGAGAAGCCTTTTTAACGTCAGTAAGCGTGGTCTTGATGAACTCCGGTGACTCCTTCAAGCTGTCCAACCAACTCTTGAGGTAACTGGCACTGTCTTCCTTCAAGTGCTTGGTCATACCGAAACGCTGTGCTACCAGGGCGGCACTCAGTTCAGCAACAAGTTCCTCACGGGCATATTCTGCGCTTCCGAAAGATGCAGGCTTCAATCTGCCCAAATGGTTCTCTGACCCCGTAGAGTGAGCCATCTCATGTCCGAGATTGGTGTAGAAGGACTCTCCATCCTTGAACTGGCGTTTCTCTGGAATGACAATCTCATTCTTCGAAATGCTGTAGTAGGCATTGTCTCCATAGACAGGCTTGATAGGACAGATCCATCCGTTTTCCTTGATCATCTTATCCATGGCAGGGAAAGAGAAGTCATCACCATGATTCAATGGTCGGTTTACTCCTGCAGCTGCCTCCAGCTTTTTGTAGAGTTCCGGACGAGCTTCCTGCAAGTTGGTCTGCGCCACATTAAACACATTGTAAACCTGCAATTTAGGATATACATTATACTCCTTGCGTCGCTCCTCGGACATCAAGCGGTAGTCATCGTATTTGATTTTCTCCCTTGTCTCTTTGTTCACAACGGTGAAAGTCGTGATGAAAACCGGGAAACTCTTCTCGCCTTTGAGGATTGTTACCAGAGGCAAAGCTTCACCATTGTTGTCCTTAACCTGCTGTCTTTTTCCTTGCTTGTCTTTATTGAAGTTCAGACCGGCAACTCTGTCGAAGGTACAGAACACCGGCAACTTATATCCCTGCTTCTCACAGTGCATCATGAGCATCAGGGCATTCATGCCGTTATACTCACGCCCAGATAGGTTCTTAGGCCATGTCAGGGAACCTTCAGTGAACCAAGGCTTCTTCCAGTCGTTCTGCAAGGTGTTGATCTTCTCAATCATCATCTCGGCGAACTTGTCCAAAGCCCGGTCTTCACTGCTACGGCCATCAGTATTATATTTCTTGTAATCAGCCATAATCATTCATTATTGGTTGGTGGATGCAGCTTTTTTCTCCCATGGAGTAAGCTCGGTGATACGACAAGTAAGGTCAAGGCGGTCGTTGTAGGCTCCCACCTGCAAATCACCCTTGGCATTGATGCCAGCCTTAGCCTGTACCCAGTCTGCCTTTGTTGTGTCAAACTGCATGAAACGAATCCAGGTGTAGGCATAGTTGTCACCATCCTTCTCGCTGCTGTAGGCAGAGAATAGGGTATAAGGTTTGCCTTTCTTGTCGGTCTTCACCTCCACCTGCTTGCCGATGGTTCCTCGGAACTCAATGGCGGCGGTGATTGCGTCCGGGCTTCCGGCATTGAAGGTATACACTCCCGACGCCGAGAGATTGCGCTAATGCCCAGCGCCTGTCTTATGGAATTGGAGAACTCCTGCCACCTCGATACGGGAACCTACGGGATAGTTGACCAGTTCAGCCTGATTGTCACCATCCTTGGCTACGCTGATTTCTACAGTCTTGTTGATACCGGTCTTGGCTTGAACCACTACGCTGATTCCAAAAGAGATAAACTGCTTACCTTCCTTGTTGGCACGCATCTGTGCCTGGCGGCTCACCATGCCGCATACGGTTACATTACATTTTATCATAATAAACTTGGTTTATTGTTTTACTTCATTATTTGATTTGAACAGATTCCTGTCTGTCCTGCTGATTGTCAACGCCTTTCTGGTAATTCTGTGACATCTGCTGAGATACCGTCGCTGCCTGGATGATAGAGGCAACACCTCTTCGCTTGTCATCATTGCTCAGATTGGCATTGCCGAGCGTCTGCTGGAGCTTTGTCATTTCAGCCTGGGTCATTTCTCTTGTAAACTGGACGGTTCCGTTATCTACATGGAGATAAGGCTTACCATCCTGAATGTTCACGGAACAGGCTTTATAAGAGGGAAGGAGCGAGGAGAGGTCGATGCTCTTGCTGACAACCGAGTCGGTCACAGTCTGCATTTTCTCTTCTTCGCTCTTGTTGTCTATCTGCAGGGCAAGTGCCATGAGAGAGGTGAACATGGTCATAGCCATCTCAATGACAGGGTCTTCGCCTGGCATTTTCACTCCGCTGTCCTCTGATGACAGAAGCTTCTTCATCCAGTCTTCAGGACTTTGTGCCGTGTCAGTCACTTCGCCTTGTGAGGCAGGATTGCTAACCTTGTACTGAGCGGTGATGTCCTTGCCGTTGTGGAGAGTCTGCAACTGGATGTTTCCCTTTTGAGAGATTTCAGCAAGATATGCCGCTGGGTCTATATCCCGTGCCTTGCCATCCGCAGAGATGCTTTTCACTCCAAAATGCAGATGCTCACCAGTGGTTCTGGTTCCCGTATTGCCAGTCACGCCCAATCGCTGACCGGCATTGACGTTATCTCCAGCCTTGACTGCAATGCTGCTCAGGTGCATGTAGGTACATTGATACTTGCTGCCGTCATTTCTGTTGTATTCTACAGTTACAGACAGTCCACCTGCAGTATTCGGATTGTTATTGACCCGAGTGACCTTGCCCTTATCTTCCGTAGCCAGTACATTGTCATGCTTGGCTTGAATGTCGATGCCCTTGTGCATTTGCGTGTTGGCCGGATTGAGCGGATCTTTCCTCATTCCGAAGGGTGAGGTGACGAGCATAAACTCGTTTCTCTTCAATGGATAGGAATACTTTTCACTCTCCGCAGGTTTTGAAACTCTCGTCTTCTGGCTGCTTTGTTCTCCTTGCTGACGAGGATTGGTTTCGGTACCGAAGGATTTTCCTTGCGCTTTCATCTCCTTCATGACCATCTGGTCATACTTCTGCAGGTTGTTCTTCTCGATGATGCTCTGAAGACTTGAAGCATACTTCTTGTTGGAGGCATAGCCGGAGTTCTGCAGTCCGTTTGTCCATCCCTTGTAGTCATCAGGGGATAGCTTGAAGAGCGAGCTGTATCTCTTGTTTCCTTTCAGAAACTGTGAATGATGCTCGTATGAGTCGCCAACAGAAGCATATTGACAGAACTTCTCGTTGGGACGGTCATCGGTATATACGAGGTACTTGCCACCGTTCTGAACCCAACCGGAAGTAGCCTTGATGCCGAAATGATTGTTTCCCTTTCGGGATAACTCGCTCTGTCCGCTTGCACTCTCGCAGATGCCTTGTGCAAGGGTGACAGAAGCAGGTATGCCATATCGTCGCATCTGCTCCATGGCATACTCTGCATATTGTTCTACATATTCTTGATTCCTTGACATGATGATTACATGTTATCTGTGTATTCCTGATGAATTGTTCTGTTCCTGCTGAGGACTCTCTACCTTGGAGGGAGAAATTTCCTCAGTAGCACGTTTGGGGGCTTCCAACTGGTCGCATATGGCAACCCGTTCTCCTGCACGGATGAGTTTCGGCAGATAGGTGTCGAGAGCATGATATGGGAAACCAGCCATGGCCAGAGGCTTACCGTCAGCATCCTTGGTATGGGAACTCTTGGTGAGTGTGATGCCCAGGATTTTTGAAGCTTTCTCTGCATCCTGGCTATAGGTCTCGTAGAAGTCACCACAACGGAAAAGTAACACAGCATCAGGATGTTTGCCTTTTAGCTCGTAGAATTGCTTTAACATCGGAGTCATTGCTACAACGGCAGCCTTAGTCTCAGCCTTTGCCTTTTCTTCCTTCTGCTTCTGCTCTTTCTTTTCTGGAGTTTCCTCTTTCTGTTCCTCCGTAGCCTTGTCTTCTTCTTGCTGAGCGGTGTTCTGCTTTACCTCATTGCTCTGTGCTTCCTGCTCCGATTTTTCAGTGCCTACAGCTACCGCATCGGTCCGGTCTTTGCGCAGTACATCGGCAAAAAGACTGGCAGCAAGGTGTTTCTTGTAATCCTGCATGTTCTCGGCGAGCCACATACGTTGCCACTGGGATGGTGAGATCTCACGAGGTTTGAGCTTTTCACCATTCACTGTAGGCATACAGAGGATGACACTCGGCTGATTGTCCGTCTCTTTGGTCTTGAAGATGTTGACACGTTGGATTTTGTCCACTTCTTCGGCAGGAACGTTGCTCTTGAAAAGGTCAACCTTTATTTCCGGCTTATTGGAAGCTTCCATGTAGTATTTCTGTGCCATGTCCTGACGCATAGTGTCTGAAAGTTCCTCGTCTCCTTGCTTTATTGTGGTGAAGAACAGGTTGACATCGGCCTTGTCTGGATATACGCTGAAAGCCTTTTCATTCTCAGGTTTCAGATAGAGAGCCCACTTGCCCTCATCGTCACGCAGCATCAGGATCTTGTCGAAGTCCACGGCTCCTGAGCGTTTTACGGCATCCGAGACATCGAGCAGGGTAATGGTTTCCAGGCTCCAGTTGTTGAGTCTTGCAACAGAGACTGCCTTGCCGTCAAAGAAACTGTCGTCAGGACGATAGCCCATGGAACCATCAACATTGTAGAAGGTGACGGTTTCATAGCCTTCCTTCTGCAGGGCATGTTCGATACGTCCTTTCTTCATGCCAGGGATGTCGTTATCCATACCCAATGATGCACCTTCTGGAAGGACTACATCTGCCATCTTTCCCTCTGCATCCTTTACGAGGACAAACTCCTTGGTGGACTTGTTGGGAAGGGTCTTGATCTCGTCAGCCACATAGTAGTGCTTTGGAAGGATGCTCTTGATGGCATCTGCCTGATTTCTGGCAGTCTTGCTGTTCAATTCAACCTTTTCGCCACGTTCTGCCTTGTGGAGCATATCCACGGCATTGTTGACATCCCTCTCCAGTATATCAATGAGACAAGGGTTCTCTTTCAGTTCTCTTGACCAATAATCGGTCATAGCCATGCTTTCCGGGGAGAGCTTGGCTGAGATTCCCAATTCCTGGAGCTTTACGGCTGTGGCAACCTCTGTGACCAGATGCTCCTGCTTCATGGCATCCTCTGCAGAGACCTTTCCGTTCTTCGTTACCATACCTTCACGAGCCAGTCGCTGCCCATGCCCTGTGGCTGTAACAAGTAGCGATACTGCATCACGGGCATAATCCTCATAGTGTTCGTATGAAGATGCTTTGGGCAGGAAGACAATGTCTTTCTTGCTGTCGTAATGTGCCACACCTGTAGAGTCACTGCGGATTTCGACCATGTTCTCACGTACCTTCTCCAGAAGCTCTTCTACACCTTGGCGAATGGCAGTGGAGGCAGACTCAATATCCTTTCGGTCGTTCAACCTGCCATATTCCTGGACTGTTGCTTCAAAGGCGGTCTTGTCAACCATGGGTAGGGTAGTCTGCTCGATATTGAACAAGGCTCTTACTTCACGGCTTCTGATGCCTTTGTAGTCAGCTTGCTTGTCTGAAGGGAGAGCCTGGTAGTCTGCACGGCTGATTTTGTCCTCAGGGTTGTGCTTGTTGACATACTCGTTCCAGTTGTACCAGAGGAACGGTACTCCTTTCTCTTTTGATTGAACAGACTCGCCACGTTTCTTCGCTTCCGAAAAAAGCGTATATTGGTTGGTCTTGTAGCCGTTTTGAGCGGCGTGCATTCCTAAGATGATGGCATTGAAGGCTGATACCTGCAAATGCTTCTGATAGAGTCCAGGAGCCTTGCGGCCGTTGTTGTCCAGCCAAATGCCATTATCTTCCTTGGCTTTCCCGAACGCCTTGGTGAACAGTTCCACCTGACGTTCTGCAGCCATCTTTTCTTGCTGATTCTTTTCTGTCATGGATATGATGTTTTTGTGATCATTGCTTATAGCCAAGAACACCAAGAACCTTGGTCTCGGCTATGGATTTGATTTCCCACTCTGTCACACTGCTGCTCATGTGCTGACGTAGCATGCGGTCTGCTTCCTTTGTCGAAGGTGCATTGACGTAGATGGTCTGTGGTGAGAACTTCTTTACGCCAGTTTCTTCATCCTCAGTGACAAGGGAGACGACGGTCTTGTACCAGTGGTTGGCTTCTTTCTCATCTTCTTTCTGAATCTCCGTGATAGGTTCACGTGAGATGGCTGTGATATCGAAGTCTCTGGTTCCGATAAGCTCAGTAGCAGCTTTGGTGGCACGTTTCTCTGTCTCGGTGAAGCTTTCGGCATCTACCAGGTATTCTTCACTGACTTTTTTGTTCTTTCCTGTGTCAAGGGCTTTGCCGTATTTGACACGGAATTTATACCAGTATCTTTTCATCTTTGTTCTATGTTATCTTTGAGCAAGTGGTCTCTCGATGACTGTCTGTCGTTCGCCAGCCTCGTATTTCTCGGATGCTATCTGTCGCATCTGGTCATTCTTTGCCAGCACAGCATTGGCAAGGGTGTTGAGAGGCAGCGCTCCTTGACGGTAGGCATCCACAACTTTTTCTGGAAGGGCTATGGTACATGGCACTCTGTCAATGGTTGCGATCAGGCAGTTGGCTCTTATCTCCGGATTCTGGATGCGTGCTTTCAGAGGCTCTTCGGGATAGATGCGATAGTTGACTCTGCCACCAGCTTGTTGCGGATGATCCTGTGTCTTGAAGTTGTCCAAGGCTTCATGTCCTGCCTTATTGAGAAGATTCATGCCTCCCATGCCTATGAGTACCATTTTGAGAATCGGGTTCTTGACAAACATACCTGCAACAATGCTTGCAATAGGCATCATGTTGTCCTTGATATTGATGGACTTGGTCTTACCGGTGAACATGCCGACGAGCATATCTGGAAGCATGGCCAATACATAACCAAGATTATGACCTATATCACTGATACCGTTGAGGCCGAATGACGTGAGAAGCCCTTGCCAACCGTTCATGTTAGTCTGTTCGGGCTGCGTGTTGTTGGCTTCACTTTCAGATTGGTTGCATTCTTCTTATGTGTGAGTCTGCTGTGCTTCTTGGTGAGTTTGTGGCTTGTTCTGCGGTTTCTGCTCCGCTTGTGTCTTCTTTTCCTGCTGCGTTCGTCTGTATTCATCCTCCTTTCCCGGTGCAATGATCATGGGAACATCGGAACGGTCATTGAGTTTGTCACCAACATGAGTGACGAGCATGTCGCTTCCTATCCAGGTGGCAGCAGTCTTCAAGCCACCTCCCAATCCTCCCATACAGGCAAGGTCGGTTACAGAGCCAAGGGCTATACCAGCGTTCTTTTCCCAGACCGATGGCTTATACCGCTTCTCTGCCTCCGAGTCTATCTTGTGCTCCAATGGCGATTTTGCGACTTCCTGCGGTAGGTAGAAGATGGTACTGGTGGCAGCCTTTCGCATGATGTAGTCGATGGATGATTTCGGTATTTTGTCCTTTATCATCTTGTCGATCATCTTCTGTTCCATGGAGGCATTGACTGTGATATGCTGTCGCTTCAACTCTTTCTTGACCATCGCAATATAGTCTTCCGTGGTCTTGGATGTCCATTTGCCTGTGTATTTGAGAGTGTCATTTTGCGCCTGCATGGATGCCATACCACCGTCAGGTCCAGCTGCTGCTGCCATCAGACCTGCAAACGAATTGGAGTTTGACCGCAACTCGTCTGCAAGCTTGTTCTGTAGTTCATTCCGAACTTTATTCATTATCGGTATGACCTTAGTATTGAATATCTTATCCTGTTTTGACTCTACCATAGCTTTATGTTTACAAGTTTAATTGGTTGAGGATTTGTTCCCTGGTCTGTTCGATGGCGTTGTGATAGACTTCCATCTGTTTCGGGAAATATTCTTCCAGCCATTCGTCCTTCTCGATGTTGTCGTTGATGAACTTGATGGCCAGATTTCTTTCTATCTCAATAGCTGCTTCGCCTTTCTCGCTGTTGTTGAACCAAGCCTTAGTCCACCATCTGATTCCCGATTTATCGGGATAGACGCTCACCAGGCGTGGAATGTCGAAGCTTTGAACATCGATGTCCAGTTCTGCCAGTGGGTCAACTGTTCCGCTTGTCGCTATTGCCCGGTCTTGTGCTTTTTTTTTTCGATGGCGCTCATGCTCGACAGAAAGATCTGATGGCGCAAGGCGAGATAGTTGAGGAAATCTCCAATGAGGAGGTTCTGTACTCGCTCGGCTATTGGAATGCTTCTAGATCCCATTCCCAATGGATTCGCCATGGAAGGCAGGGTTTCATAGAAGTAATTCTTCATGACCGACATGGTGAAGATGTTGCGAAGTGCAAGTTCCGTATGCTCTGGAAGGGCATAGATGCCTTGGCTCATGTCGCTCATGTAGTCGGGGAAGAAGCGCATCATGAGGTCTTCAATCTCCTTATGGTCTTTGTCATACATGGTATGAACATCCATGTCAAGAGTGACGAACTGAGGTGCTGAGCCTGGCTTGCCGTTCTGTTCCATCACTTTCAGATTGCTATAGATCATGGTGAGAAACTCCAGTGGATTGAGTTCTTCGCCCTTGTATTTGACTTCTACATGGAGGGAGTCGCCACTGACAGCGATGACTTGCCCTGCCTTTACCTCTTTGCCGTAGTTGGCAAACACGTTGCTCAGGTGGGCATAGGTCACTTCATAGTCACCGTATCGGGTAATCTGGTAGATGCCGTGAATGGCATCGTTGCCCAGACCTGTCACCTTGCCGGTAGCTACAGCAGACAGCAGATAGTTCCTGACCTTGAAGTCAACTCCATGATGGAAAAATGATTCTCCTGTGTGCGGATGCTTCTGTTTGCCGTAGCCCAGGGACATGGTCACTTCTCCGTTTCTTTCCTCGAATGGCATGCAATAGCCACTGTCGGAATGCAGTATCATTTCTTGTGTATAGTGCATTGTATAATACTTTGTTATAATATTTGTTATCTTCGTCTGCTTACAGTATTGGTTTGCTCTACTTCTTGCTGCTTTTCTTCTTCCTTGTGGTTGCTTGTCTTACGGTCACTGTTGCCACCAAGTAGGCTGCTTAGATTGGCATTGTTGCCTATCATCATCATTCCGAGAACGGCTCCAGCTATCTTGCCTAACCATCCGAAGCGACCGAAGACGAGGAGGGCAGAGACTACAAGTCCTACAAGGCTGAGACCTGAAACGTTTCCTTTGCCTATGTTGCTGAAGAAGTTTCCGAACATGTCACCGCCATGACCAGAGAACATGGCTCTAAGGAAGCCAGACATACCGCTCCACTTGGAATCCACGCTGCTGATAGCCCCATTAACATTGTCAGAGAGTCCTGTAACAGAGTCTTTCAGGTCTTTCACGCCATCGCCAATCCCTGATACAGTGTCGCCAATCTTCTTGGTGGTGTCTTCTCCTATGACGGCATCGCTGACAATGCCTACAACGCTTTTGTCCGTGGTGAGTTTCTCCCAACCAATGTAACCAAGACTTCCTCCGACAACTGCGCTTTTAGTGGCAGAACCTACGCCTTTCAAGGTCTGCTGAGGATGAAGCACAGCACTGCCCACTGAGTGTGCAGTTGCACTGGTCATCCTTCCTCCCAATCGGAGAGTTGCTTTCAAAAATGAACCCCAACCCATAATGTTATGTATTTCTAAATTATTGTATTGTTATTTGTTATCTGATTATGTTGAACCTTTACTTCAAGGTCTTGCATTCCTTCGCCATCGTTCTTTACATCGCTGTACAATAGTAGGCTTGTCAACTTCACTCCTGGCTCCGTAGTCTATCTCTGCCCATACGTCTGACAGTCTGGTGTACTTCACTGCCCGTATCAACCGTTTGAGTTTCTGGTTCATCTGTTTGAGTTTCGGTCGTATGCCAAATACTATCTCCAGTCGCTGCTTCTCTGTCATCTTGTTATTAAAGAGACATACCTGTCTAACGTCATTGACTATCTCGACACTGCTCATGACAAGTTCCCGATAGAGCCTATTTCTATTTGCCGATAGAGCCACGGCAAGAGCATTGGTCGTCTGATGGCTGAGCTGGTGGCTGTAAGTGCCGAGCTGTCCAACGAGTCGGTCTATCTCATGATAGAAACCATAGATCTGAGCTGCATAGCTGATGATGCTGTTGAACCGGTCAAGATAGTTATTGAACTCCTTCTGTAGGTTGGTTGTACCTTCTACCTCTTCCTTGATCCATATATGGCCTGTAGAAACAAGTTGCATCATCTGTTCCTGCTGCTTCAACTCTTTCTTGGCTTTGTCGGTATATTGGAATATCATACCTGCCAGGACAGGGTCATTACCCTGGGCACGGAGAAAACTCCCATCCTGCCCATCAAAGGGAAGGATGAGAGAAAAGAGAAGTAATATGAGAGCATAGAGACGTTTCATAAATGTTATCCTCAAATAATCTTTCTTATGGTGTTACAACTCTGGCGCATCTGCGCCATCTGCCAAGGGCTTGACTGGCTATTTCGGCATTGCTCCGGTCGAGCATTCCTGCCGTGACATTGTTCCAGACATCGGCCATGGTGTAGTATCTGATGCTGAGACATAGCCTTGACAGCTTCTTGTTGAACTGTGCCAGACGGTCGTTCAGTTCCCAGAGGGTTTTGCTTCGTTCTGCACCAGTGAGCATATTCTCATTGCCACCTTTGGCTATGGCATCCTTTAAAGTGGTATATACCGTGACGAGCTCTGTGGCAGTCTCTATATAGAGGTTATTCATGCTTGCGGTTGCCACAATACCCTGTGGGTTGCTTGCTATGGCCTTCTTCAGATTGCACAAGTTGATGAAGATCCTCACACCGTCGTCATAGAGCGAGGTGCAGGCTTTCAACGTTGAAGCATAACCCGATGCTGTTTTCAGATAGCTGTTGTACTTCTTTTCCCATTTGTGAATCTGCGAGAACTCGGCTGCGATGGTGTTCTGCAGGAATGCAGTCTTCTGCTGGTCTTCTATCTGGTTCTTGATTTGACCGTTGATAAGTTCGTTTCCCTCAGCCAAGGCAACATACTCCAATGGATTGCTGGAGGCAACCTGAGCATGAGCTATAGTAGGCAGCAGCATTAACGCCAAGGTAATGGCTGCAACAACCTTACTTCTTCTGTTATCTGTTGGTAATTTCATATATGCCTTTTCTCTTTTTGTTGTATTCTACACGTTCACGGATGATTCTCACCACGTCCAACCTTTCTTTCACACCGTAGATGTCCAGTTTGGGATTGGAGCGGTCGCCGCTGAATATCCATACTGTCTTCAAGCCGAACAACTGTTCCAGGATGTCACGGTTCTCGCTGAAATCCACCACTCGGTACAGCTCGATGTAATCACTGGTTCTGGTCAGTACTCCATGCTGGATGATGAGCTGTTCAGAGGTGATGATATATCTTAGTTTGTAGAGATATAAGCATCTATAGAGCACGATGCAGGTCATCACACCTCCAAGTACCACGAAAGGCATCTTGTAGGTGATGCTGTCATGACCGGCAACAAGGAAAAGGGCACAGCTGATGATGAACGACATCCCTTGCGAGATGATATACTGCGCCCAATGAGGGCGTAGGGTGATGATGTTGTATCGTCTGATTGGGTCTGCCATATTCATTATCGTTTAAATCCATGATGTTTGGTTTCCTCGTTCTCTTCTTGCCGTTCAATGGTTAAGTCCACACCGTTCTCGTCAAATGCGGTCTCTACTACGTCGGTCATAGAGAACTGTTTCTTATCAAGTAGCTCATCGTTGAAGTCCTTGTAGCCTTCCGATGGCTCTTCCCGTATAATCTTCACGGGAACGAGGTCTTGGTCTTCGTGCAGGTTGAGCTTCTGTAGCAGTGCATCCTTGAAGTCCTTGAATGCTTTGTTCATCTTGTTAGCAGCTTCCTGTTTGTCTTCTTTACACAAGAAGGGAGAGTAGTGATACTCCAATGCCTCTTCTTTTGCAGAATCGTAAACCCGGTAGAGCTGTTTGAGTTCTTGGGGTAGTAAGCTGTAGTTCTCATCATTGAAACTTAGCAGTTCCTTGATGGTTCTCGGCTGTTTGTCGAAGCTTTCCATGAACTCCCTCATTTCAGCAGGTACATTTCCTGGAGCTACAGGACTCTGTTTGCTTGCTATATCCTCGAAGTTTGCCACAAACTGCTTTCCTGCCACATCCTTGTCAAAGCCAAGGTGGAAGGTGGCTTGGGGTGCTGTTTTCAGCAATCCCTGTATCTGCCCATAGCTTGGGTTACCTCCGGTAGAGACATAGACTCCGGCTTTCAGATCCTGCCGTCCACGCTGGTCCAATCCTGATTCCTTGCGCATCTGCAGCTGGTAAAATGCCATGGCATCGTATGCGCTTTCAAAGACAAGTACGATACGGGCATCCTGGAGTGCCGTATTCTTGGGACTTGCCATCCATAATCCTTCGCTGGCGTTGGTGCCGGTAGCCATGCCTTTTCGGGCAGAACCGTCCTTTCGTGGATAGCCTCTTTCCTCTAAGCCTACACATTTGTCCGGTTGCCCAGGGATGTACATGGGGAAGGAGATATTCTTATAGATGCTGCCATCTTTTGCTGTTTTCGATGCGAGGAAGAAGCTGTGATGGAAGGCACAACGGGTGGCGAAATCAATTCCTCTTGACTTGAAGAAGGCGTAGAACGGCTTCTGTGACTCAAAGTCTTTGGGATTGAAACGGTCTATCTTGTAGTCATTGATATCAAATGGCTTGCTGCTGACAGTTGGATTATGCACGTCCTGACTCCGATGTTCTACCGGGATATTAAGCAGGCGTTGGCAGACCTTATGGACAAGGGCTGATTCCTTCATGCCATACTTGTACTCCTTGAAAAGGTCAGGATGCTCCCAGATGAAGGAGGTAACAGAGTAGAGCTTGATGGTTGGCGGCTTGAAACAGCAATTTTTATTGGGCATGACAATGTACTTGTCTCCACTGATTCTTTTTCCGTCGCTGCCCAGGCGTACATACGCAGGATAGCGCAAGCCATCACGCTTGTAAAACGTGTAGCCTGCGTCCTCCAATACGTCCTTGATGTTAAGACGGCTTCTGTAGTCTGCAAATGTCTGTTCGTCTGTCATCTCTTGAATGTGAATTGTTGTTTATCTCCCATGGCCTAAGCCTACACCGTGTTCTCCTGCATTGAGTCCTGCATCGAAGGCTCGTGAAGCAAGGTCTTGCGGTGAATCCACGCTGCCCTTGAAATAGACATGTGGCCCATGGGCATGGTCATGATGGTGTTCTACGAATACTGCCGGTGCTGGACGGTCTCTGCCCAGTTCACTCATCACGGCAAGTCCTGCAAGGAGAGCTCCTCCAATCTGAGCCCCGAAATTCTTGCCTTCTCCAGGGATGGTTTTCATATCCACCTCCTTGAAGATGTGGGAGAAGAGTTTCATGCGGTGGTAGTCATCGATAGCCATGAACTTGTCATACTGCTTTTGGGTAATCTCATGGCTGATGCTCTCTCCGTTGATGACGGCTGTCATGCGAAATTTGGCATTTCCTTTCTCATCCTTCTGGATTTCTCCCTGCTCATTACGCACTGGCTCAACCTTGATGTCATCAACCTGAACCTCTCTGCCATGCTTGCCTTCACGGAACCATCCCTTGTTTTCGTTCTGCTCATACAGGCTATTGCCATCTACATGAGCAACACTGCGGTCTTCTGGCTCGATAGTAATCTGGTCGCCATTAGATGGTAAAGACTGGTCAATCACCATCTGCTGGCGGTTGTTGAGTTCTGCCTCTATCTCTGGTCTGAGCTTCAAGCTGATCTGCTCTTTGGAATTGAGCATATCCATCGTCAGTTTGTCCTGGAAATCGTTTCTGATGGCATTGTTGATGATGTCAATGCGGTTTTGGACTGGTACCTGCTTGATGGAATTGTTGGTCAACTTCTTCACCTCATCCTCTGTGAGGTCATAGACAAAGTCCTGCTTGGCAGCAGTGGACTGAATGGTCAGGGTCTTGTTGGCTGCATCTACGATGATGCCGTGAGACGAAAGACACTCCTGCCATTTGTCATTGCTGAAATAGACCTTGGAGGTGATGAGTTCTTTGTATGGCTTGGCAGGTTCCTTGGGACGTGGACGAACCACTACAGGGGTAATGACTGATTGCAGGTCTGCCAACACATCCTGCGAAGGTTGCTGTACCATGTTTTGCTGACCACCTTTATAATAGAAGCCATAACCGCCATTCTGCAATTCGCCCGGCTTCATTCTGCCGTCAGGACGTTCTGGTACGATTGGAGCACCCTGCATGAACATGGCTCCTCCAACTCTGCGCATGTGGAATCCTTCCTGGCATCGTGGAGTCCAACCGAGGAATCTTCCGTGATATGGATCCATCATCATGTGGGCATGTCGTTTGTTCCAGGGAAGTCTGCCGTATTCGCCAACGCCTATGCGGTAGCCGTGGAGTCCCATGGCAACACGGCCATTGGCATTTCGTGCATGAACGAAGTCACGTGGCATGTAGAAATCGTTCTTCACGAGTTCTGCCATGGTGTTGTAGGCTTGCTTGTTGGCTGAGTTTGCTCCCCAGTCAACCAAGGCTCTGTGCTGTTGTGCGGTGATAGCGTAGGTCAGCAGAGGGGAATCGTGACCTTGAACGGCCAACTGATAACCTTCTCCTTGTCTGATGATATGTGCTTGCATACCATTCTTTCTGAGAATCTCCTGAAGCTCTGGTGCCAGGTCTCTGCCTACTGGTAATGCATTTGATCTGATTGACATATTCTAATGCTGTTTATTGATTCTGTACTGTGTGATTATTCGCCAGCTTCAATCTGCTCGCCCTTCCAATCGACAAATTCCTCTGCCGATTCCTCATTGACAATGAGATCCTTTTCTTTGCAGAAGGCTGTGTATTCCTCTTGCCATTCAGGTGAATGGTGATTGATGTAGTCAAGCCAGCCATATTCTCCGCTCTGGACTTTCTCCACGAGCACGTCTTCTGGATAGTACTTTACATTTGCCATGAAATCTTGTTTTATGGGTTAATACTTTGGGTTATCGCTGCATCATGCGCATACCCAGTTTCTTCTGTTCGTTCCACATCTCTTCGGTATAGTTCTCTTCTGGGATGTAGTCGAGATTGCCGTCTTCATCCATATTCCAACAGCCGAAGATGCCGAAGTTGAACTTATCCCAGTCACGCTTGGCTTCTCGCTTCCAGACAAGTTCGTTGCCTGCAGCGAAACGGATGCCGGTGTTGGAGTTGAGGTCGATACCGATGGATTGTTCTTCGTCATCCTCTACGATGGTAAGGATGTCACCATTCTGCAACTTCTGCATCTCTGCGCCAGTAAGGTGGTAGCGGTCTGCTACATACTGGATGTTTCTGCCGATGACTGGGGTTGGAACACTGAGCACCTGCTTGCTTTCTGGATCAAGCTGGAAGAAACACTTACTGCCGAGATCCTTGCCAGCCTCGTTGCTCTCCAAATGGCCAACGATAGGCTTTCCTGCAACAAGGTTCTTCTCCTGCAGCTCGTTGAAGAGTTTCAAGTCTAACTCATCGAGCTGTGGATAGAAGAGCACATCAACGCCACCTTCGGCTGTTCTCACAAGGCTGAATCTGGTTCGTGCCTTGACTTCCTCACCATCATCGGCTGTGATATGAACTGGCAGGACTGGCGACTTGCGGCCATTGTAGATGTTCTGGAGGACATCGGTCGGCAAGTCGTCAATCATTGTCTGGGTGAGTCCGAAACGTTCAAGGATGCCATAAGGCATCTCGTTCTCATCGAAATTGTAATTCATTTGCTTCTGTTTTATTCGTTTTTTATTTGGTGGCTGACCTATGACAAGTCTTATTCAGACTGCGCTTAAAGCCAAACCGACAACAAAGTTACATTGTAGATATAGAAGAAGTTAAACATGTACGTTAGTATCATCAAAGTTTTATAGATAGTTATGAAAATAGTATGATTATTCTTCAATTATCATACTATAAACATAAATAAAGTTAGATATAATAGGGAAGAGGTAACTTCTTTCGTGTTGTTGAGTTGAGTCTGATTACCTTTGCAACATGAAAGCAATAAAGACACTCATATTGATACTGACAATGATGCTTACAAAGACTCATTCACATGCCCAATTCAATACGATTGGGTATGTGAAGAAGCATAGTATATCTAAAAAGAAGAGTCCACAAGAAACAACTCATGTTGCCACTGTGGACTCTGTGATGAAGGA
>ERZ1023621.241-NODE-241-length-16344-cov-32.772055_pt1 | contig 16344 bp, 10 predicted proteins | sample MGYA00380330_ERZ1023621 | MGnify/ENA primary metagenome ERZ1023621 (study PRJEB33179, sample SAMN07448975) | human gut metagenome | biome: Human-gut; feature: Human associated habitat; material: Faeces | host: Homo sapiens | place: India: Bhopal | collected...
ATATCCTGGGTATGTGCAGATTTGTGCCTGAGAAGAACCTGCATCATCTGGTGGAAGCGTTCGTGAAATGGAAAAAGACGCACACGGATCTCACGGATTCCACGGATATAAAGTTAGTGTTAGCAGGCGATACGGATTTCGAGGATGATTATTCATTGGGATTGAAGCAGATGGCAAGGGAGAATGGTGTGGTGCTTACTGGCTTTATCAAGGGCAGAAAGCTTCATTCACTGTTGACGAATTGCCGTTGCTATTGTCTTCCGTCTTCGCACGAAGGTTTACCGATTGCCCTGTTGGAGGCGATGAGCTATGGGGTAAAGGTAGTAGTGAGTGATATTCCTGCGAATCTGGAGGTTGGCTTGCCAAAGGATGATTACTTCCATTGTGGCAACGTGGATGAACTTTCAGAAAAGCTCGGAAAGATTATCGAGACTCCATTGCAGCATGTGGATTACGATATGAGCAAGTATGATTGGGACCAGATTGCTGATGAAGTAGGAGAAGTGTATCAAGGGTTGAAGAAATGATATTGCAGGATTTTTATACCATTCTTCAATCTGCCGTAGGAAAAACCGTTCGATTATCTCATACGCTTTCTGAAAAGGAATGGAATGAAATCTTTGGACTAGCCAAGAAGCAAGCGCTTGTTGGGATTATGTTTGAAGGTGTTGAGCGTTTGCCGCAAGAGCAATGGCCTCCAAGAAATGTGGTCTTGCTATGGGCGATGATGGCAGAAAGTATTAAGCACCGGAACCGACAGACTACTGATGTATGCTTTCGTTTAACCGAAGCGCTTGACAAAGATGGCTTTGAAACTTGTATATTGAAAGGACAAGCCAATCATGTATATTATGATGCATTGAACTCGGAACATTCTCTAGGGCTGTTAAGAATCTGTGGTGATGTAGATGTCTGGATTTGGCCAAAGGAAAAGACTAAGCATCCAGTAAAGTCTATCATTGATTATTGTCAAAGAAAGAAGAATTTATTATCTTTATGCCATTTACATGCTGAGGTGAAGCCTGTGAATGGAGTTCCTGTTGAGATTCATTTCCGTCCTTCGTTCTTGAATGCTCCTTGGAGTAATCTATGCTTTCAGAAGTTATTCAAGTCTGCAGTTTTTGAAAATAAGGAAATAGACGAATGTGGAACGATTAAGAAACTGCGAGTTGACTATGACTTAATCTTCCAGATGAATCACATTTACAGGCATCTGTTGGATGAAGGTGTTGGTATGCGACAGATTCTTGACTTTTATGTTCTTCAGAAAGCATATCTGCAAGAAAGACAAGAGCAGTCAGGGTTGATGAGTGTTGATGTACTGATGAAACATATCAGTGATTGTGGTATGAAACGCTTTGCATCAGCTCTGATGTTTGTACTTCAAGAAACATTTGGTCTTGATGATGAAGAGCTATTGTGTCCAGTTTCGGAAAAACATGGAAAGTTCCTCATAGAAGAGATGATGGCTGCAGGAAACTTCGGGCATTATGATGAAAGGATGAAGACTTTAGCTGTAAAGAAAGGAAAACTTTCATACCAGTTGCAGAAAGCGCAGCGTCGTTCCAAAAGAAATCTCAGATTCTTAACGAGTTATCCTGAAGAGGTGATTTGCGAGCCTTTGGCAAGAATTTATAACTTTATTTGGAGAAAGCTTGCTTTATATAGATTTTAAAAGATATACGGGCGAACGGCTCCCTCTCCCCTTTTTAATTAAGCTACTTTTCGGGGATGGAGCCTAGTAGCCCTTTTAATAATAACAATCAAAAAACTTACAAACTTATGAATGACGGTAGATATTCTACCTTCATCGAAATGAAGAAGATGAAGGAAAATGGTTTGATATGCGATGAGAAAGCATTGATACACCAAAGGCAGATTGACGAGATTTGCAGAATCATCAAAGAGAGGATGGAATATGGAGAATATAATCCATCCCAAAAGATTAAGTCGGAGAATGATGTCATCTCTATCTTTGCAAGACGAGGTGCTGGAAAGACTACTTTCGTAAAGTCTTTGAAGAAGTTGATTCGTGAGCATGTGAATCAAGATGCTTTTCATGGTATCGACTGTAGTAAACTCGTTGTCATAGATGTGATAGAACCTAACCAGATTCAGAAAAAGGAGAACTTTATGATTCGCTTCCTGGCTTCCATTCACGGCAAGTTTTTATATTTGATGGAAGATTATAAAGAGAATGATAAAAGACGTTTTGATGAAGCAACATCAGCTTTGTATGAGGCTCTGCCAATCATTGACGGCGTTGGAAAGTTGGGCATGTATGCAGATTGGACGGATGCGGACTATGTGGCTGATAACTTTGTGAACCTTGCCATGAAGGCAAAGGATTTGGAACGCCGATTCCATGAGTATATCAATGTGGCTCTGAGTATTCTTAAAAAGAAGTCTCTGTTGTTTATCCTTGACGACTGCGATGTGAACATCGAAAAGACATTTGAGATATTGGAGACTATCCGTCTTTATTTCACTTCGCCACAGATTATTGTCGTGATGACTGGTGATGCCAATCTCTATGGAATGACAATCAGACAGAATTATTGGAAGTTTTTCGAAAAAGACTTTTTGGAGAAGGAATGTGATAACTCTGCTTCCGCCGACCGCAAACGAGCAGCCTATCGTAAGATGGTGAACCGTTTGGAAACTCAGTATCTCCAAAAGATGATAAAGCCTGAATATCGCATTCTTTTGGATAATGTGTATGAAAAGTATCGTTATAACAGAATCATTACCAACCAAGGAAAAGATAAGAATAAGGCTGAATCATACTCTGTGACAATATGTTTCTCCAATGGTACGACCCAAGACTTGAGGGTAATCTATGAGGATATTTTCTCATATCTGGATGTCATCAGCATGGATGAGACGGATAAGGCTACCTTTGTAAATCATGTTCTTAGACAGCCTTTCAGAAACCAATATAGACTGCTTTCTGTATATGATGACTTTTTGCGTGACAACTCTCAGCTATCGGAAGAAGAGAAAAAGATTGCTTTGACGGATAAGCTGCTGAAAGTATTTGAGGTGTATATCAATCAATATGCCGCAGATAATAAGCATTTGATGGCAAAGACATCCATGTATGCTGGATGGATTATGAAATTCTTGATAGACAACAAGATTGTGGCTACAGGCAGTCACATGATGCCCAATATGGAGGATGACAGCTTGAACAATGCCATATTGGCTTTATGTACTTCATGTACTCGCCAGATTCATACAAATCCATCCATAGCCTTTGATTTTCTGGTCCGTGTGTCTTTTATCCGTCAGGTACTCCTTTCTTTGGGAGAAGATGGCTCAAAGTTGAATGACTTTGCCCACATATACTATGATTCAGGCACCAATAAACTATTGGGTAATGTGTTGGCATATGCCAATGCAGAAATGAATATGATACCAAGCATCCGTCCAGAGAGCAATTTGCAGAATACAATGGCGGGGGTATTTGCTATTAATAAAGACCTGGTTCTCCAAAATGGTGTTAAGGGATTATTGGTAAGATTGATTCAATTGAGAACCACTTCTTCTGATATGTCTGAAACAAAATTTTGTTCGATTTATCGCCTGTTTGCAGCTATCGCAGAGATATTGAGAGTGACGGAAAATATCAATGTAGAAGAAGATGAGAATGGAGAGAAGCGTAAGGCAGTTATTAAAGCCAAGTTGCAGCATTTGGCCCAAATACATACGTATATTGAACCAAATGACTTGAAGCCTGGCAATAAATTGAGAAACAAAGTTGGAACTCAGATAAATTTTAATATCGAGGATGCTTCTACGGCAATTGATGATTATGTGGAAATACTTTGGCAATGGATTTCGGACTATAGTCAAGTGGATAGGTTGACACCTTATAACTTGGATCGAATCTTTACGAGAATGTACTATACTCTTAATGACATTACACCAAATGGTACTGTTAATGAGAGTGCAGAAATGAGAGAATGTTTTTCCAACTATATTCTTGCATTCTGGAATGCTTGTATCGTAGAAGATTGCATTGTAAATGGAGAGGTTAAGGGTATAGAACTGGGACATGATGGTAAAATTGTAGATATATTCATGTACAACTATTGGAAAAGATTCTTAGAAAAACATCAAGAAAAGATTTCTTTTGCCAAATGGATGATTTCTTGTCCTCTACTGCAAAGTTATGTCGCAGAACGTGTTCTTAAATTTATAAACATAATAGAAGAAAAAGAAGTTGTGCCAGAAGCAGTGGTCAAAGAATATGTTGAGAGTAACCAACTTTACTTTTTGTTGAGTCAACAAATTGCCTTAGCTGAGCAAAAGGATACTCTTGAGGCGAAGAAAGAGGAGAATCTTAAAAATCTGTTTGTTTTAAAGGCAGAACGTGATAATTTAGATAATCTTTTTGATAAAGAGGTGGAAATTCAGAATATAACCAATGAGCTGGCAAAGAAAACTATTTCTGCAAAAAGAAGAGAACTTTTGGCAAAGCAATTGAGTGATTTGCGCAAGGAAAAGAGAAATTTTGAGGATTTAGCTTTTGAAGACGAGGATACAATCGCAGAAAAACTACGTTCTTTGAAATATTCACAACGTATTATTCTTAGAGATTTGTCAAGACTGAATCGTAAGGATATGGAAATTTCTAAACAAATTGATGCATTGAAAAACAACTCATCAAAATTATTCCAAGATGTCAATCAAACAGAGGTCTATCCTTTCTATGTATTTTTAGATTTTTCAAAATAAATATATCATGAGACTTCCGTTTTCTGCATATCTCCTTAGTGATGTGTGGACATTAGTAGCCTACGAGCATGGTGAGCAAACATCGATGGCTGATATACGCCGACGGCTCTATATGCTTGGCAAGGCTAAGGATGTGTACCAACCTGATTATTGCTTTGAAGGTTCATTTGAGGAGGAAATGCGAGAGTTAGGCTGTGACGACAAGTGTAGCCTGTCGCAACTCATCGTCAAATCGTTGAAATCCTTGGCGAAGCGTTACTTGATGTACTTGAAAGGTAATCTGTACGTAAAGAAAGATATGCTTGACGAATGGATGGAGGTGGTTAGAGTATTTCCACCTTTGTTGATAGAGGCTGCTTTCTTTTTGGATGATTCGGAGTTTGAAAAGGATGAGTGCAAGTTTTTCCGTGAAATACTGAAGAGTAACTTTGCTTCCACTGCTACCAAACGTCCATACAACCGCAACCTGGAAAAAATGGTAGCGGATGAACAAGGATTGATAGACCTGCATATCCATATCAATGGTACCGCTGAGACTGATTATATCTGGTGGACGCAAATAGGCAATGTGGAGAAATGGATATTTTCATTCAAGTCTGCCTGGAACAAGTATTTCGTGAGGATGCAGAGGGAGCAGTTGACAACAGTGCCTCTGAATGACTTTGTAAACAGGATACGAACAGGAAAGAAACTGTTGAATACTATCATTCATACGATTCCCAAATATTCCAAGGGAAAAATTCCTCTTTCTTTTCCATACGAATATTGGCATCCTTCATACGGGAAAAATGACAATCCGCAGTTGGCTGTCGGGGCATATTTCTATTTGAAAGTACTCAAACTGATGGATGCTGGAGAATTGGATGGGAAGACCGTGAAGAACTTTCACCATCTCATCCTCATTCTTGGCAGTATCCACAAGATGATGGTACAGCAGGAATGGCAAAAGGGATTCAAGCAGTTTCAAATGGTGACAGAAAACGGATTCAGATGGCGACATGAGGAAAAGAATATAGAAAGCCGACTAAGACAACTGAGCTACGATAATGACTTTCTGTTTCTGAAGCATATCGAGGGGCGGTTTTCACCAAAGGATACACTCTATGATAACCTTGCTTTAGTGCAGGGTATCATAAATGGATACGAGAGTTACAAGAAGCGTTTGGCGGATAAGTTCAGCAAAGGTTTTGCTCCCAAATTTCAACTGGTGGCTCACTTTATCAAGCAGAAAGATACAAAACCAACAGACAGGCAGATAAGGCACCGGGAGGTACGTAAAGGTATTCGTAGAAAAGGTCATGCACTCTATTTGATGATGTTATATGCTTCATACAAGAAAATCAAAGAGTGTGAGGTTGTGGGCATTGATGCCGCAGCCAATGAGATGGATGCCGGACCTGAGGTGTTTGCGCCGACCTTTCATTGGCTACGCAAGAAATGGAGAGAAAGGAAGAAAGACATTCAGATTACTTTTCATGCAGGTGAGGACTTTGTTCACTTGTTGAGCGGTCTTCGAATGATGGTGGAAGCTGTGGATTTCTTGGATATGGAACAAGGCGACCGTATCGGTCATGGTACGGCGGCAGGAATAGAACCTTCGCTCTGGATGAACCGTATTGGAAAGACGGTGAAAATGAGAAAGGGCGAATGGTTGGACGATTTGATTGTTGCCTACCATTTGATTTCCGGCAATGAAAACAAATATAACGACTTGATACAGTTGCTGCCCAAACTTCATAATCGGATTATGGATTTACATAAGGAAATCTATGGCACATTCAACAGCATCAAGGAAATGACGGATGCCTGGGCTTTCAGAAAATATGATGGTGACATCCTCCGGGGCTACACCCATATAGATAAGTTTGACTTTGCAGAGATGGAAAAAGTGACGAAAATGTTCAAGGACGATACGGCAGCAAAGAGACTTTACCGGAAGTATCATTTTGATACGAGAGTGAAGGAGGAATACAACAAGCTTTGCGACGTGGATATTGAGAAAGGTCTTTTTACGGCAGAAAACCTGTATCATATTCAAAAGCTAGTGCTCAACAAGATTGCCATGAAAGGTGTAGCCTTGGAAGTCCTGTTGACGAGCAACACAGCTATCAGTTTTTATCGTGAAAGCAAAGAGCATCATTTGGAAAAATGGCTTGGTGATGATCTTGATGAGGAAGGTATGTTGACACCACCGATAGTTGTGGGAAGTGACGATCCTGGTATTTTCATGACAAACATCTATATTGAGTATGCCCGTATCGCAACCTATCTGGAGCAAAAAGGATATGGTTATACGGAACGTATGCATATCCTTGAGGATTTGATCAAGAATGGCGAATACTTTAAATTTGGAGGTTGAGATATGACGGTAGCGAATCTAAGTGTCATAGTTGCTGGCTATGCATTATATCTGAATGTAAAGGAATTGCATGGCATATTTACCTTGTATTGTCAACAGACTAAAGAGCATTTTGTTTTTTTGTCTGAATCAATGACTAATTCTCGCTTGTTCTATTTCCGGTATGATAAGAAAAACTATGTGGCTGGGCGACATACTATCTTCTATGATTATGCCGATCATCAGCAATATCATATAGTTGGTATTTCAAGAAATTCTTTTGATGTCATGAATGTTACAGTGAGAGAATTTGCAAACGTAAAGAAAGATGGAGAGAATTACAGAATCGTGGATTACAAGGAAAAGAAGGCTTACGATTTTGAACTGATAAAAGGAGAATAGAATTAAGGCTATGGATTTTCAAAAACAATTTGATACAGTGACAGGAGCATTGAACATCTTTGATATGTCGTACTTGGTATCAGGTGCAACCATGTTGGGGGTGTTGGTATATGCGTTTCCTAGCTTGAAAGATTTTGTGTTTCATAAAGACCAGGTAACGGTATCTATAATAATCTGTATTGTTATAGCATACGTGTTGGGGATGATAAGTTGGATAGCTGGTAAGCAGTTCCGATATTGGATGATGAAGCACTTTGGGGATAAGAAAACGAATGATGAGGATTTTGAATCTAAATTTCAAGAAACAGCCCAGTGTTTTGACTTCCAAGGTGAGACTATCAAGAAACTGATGAAAGATAATAATTGTGCAGCCTATTCCTATATGTGGATGAGATTGGATAATTCGCAAGACGAAGACTGCCGAAGTAGATTTGTATTTGCTTCTCGTTCATGGGTGCTGAGAGCTATATATGAAGGACTAATTCCACCAGTCTTCGTTTTTGCAGCAACGATATTGGTCAAGTATTTCTCTGTGTGGAAAGGTTGGTGTGAGACCTTCAGTCAATGGCAGAGTGACTGGACTGGCAAAATAATTCTTCCTTGGGGAGAAAATATTATTGTTGGAGTCATTGGAGCCGTTGTAATGACCTCTGCTTCATATATTATCGTGAAACTCTTGGCAAGAGAAGCCAGAAGATGTGCCAATACGCAGATAAGGGAAGTGATAGTGGCGTATTATTATTTTATTGAAGATAGAGAACAAGAAAGCCTGTTAGAGGCAGAAAACGATGTACTGCAAAACGCACACGTGGCAGAAGAACGCCACTTGCATAACAATAATCCTTTGCAGAAAATTATAAATTGGTTAAAAAGAATATAATTATGAATACTATAATCCTATACATATCGGACATCCATTTTACTGGTAAAAGAGCAGAAAATGAAGGTGTCGTCATCAATGCCTTCATTCGTGATGCAAAAAAGCAACTTGAAGAGATTCCGCACAAAGACGCATTTGTCTTTGTTGGTGGAGACTTGGTGCAGAAGGCTGATGATAAAGAATCATATGACAATTTCTGGAATGATATGATAGTTCCACTTATGGCATTAGGTATCAAGAAAGAACATATCATTTGCGTTCCAGGAAATCACGACATTCAAAGAACAAGCATAGAGGAAAACAAAATCGTTTACTCTTCTATTGTCAGTCAAGACTTTACCGAATGTAAATTCAATGACTTGTTGGAAAGCGAGACTCAGGCCAATTTGTTAACAAAGAAATTTGGAAATTACGAGAACTTTCTGAAAGAAAAGTTAGAATGTCCTCATTACAATTCCATTGGTTATCAGATAGAATTGAACGATGAATGGAGTGTTTATTGTCTAAATTCTTCGCTGACTTCATTTGCTGGAATTGACGATTCAGACTATCCTTTGCTAAAGGATGACAAGGGAAGATTAAATATCGCAACAAGAGCATTGTATCAATGGGTAAATGTTAATTCCAAAAAGAAAATTCTGGTCTTACATCATCCATTCGAATTTCTAACGGAATGGGCAGCTTCTGAATTGAGAAAGATTGTGAAATTACATTTTGACTTGGTTCTGACAGGTCATACACATGAGCAAAATATCCTATGCAACAATAATAACTCAGACAGTTTCATCTGGTGTATGGCTCCACAGCTTTATACTGACAAAACTGACAAGTTGGGATATTGTATTATAGAGTTGAAAGATAATGCAGTTGATAAGATAACATATAGGGAATGGTTCTCCAGTCGCAACTCTTTCCGCAAGGGTATTGATTTCACAGAAGATGAAGACGGAGTTATCAAGTTTGACAGTCCCAAGACTTTTGTTACAGATCCAATTACGGTTAAGATGGAAGAGCGTTTTCGGGATACAATGAACGTATATGGAGACCAACCGCTTATCTGGATAGACCGTTTCTTCAGTTTGGAAAGATTCGATCGCTCTTACAGATTCAAAAAAGATAATCTGTATGATGAAACAGACATTATGGACACACCTAATAATCTCAAGATTATCACACCTGCCCAATATGGATTAAGTTCGTTTGCATGGCACTTCATCCTTAAGCAATGGAAAGAGCGCAAAGAATTTTGCCTTTATATAGATGGTGGATTAATAAGAAAAGGTGCCGTGAGCAAAGTTATTGATGCTCAATTAAAGGCTTTTGATGTAAAAAGAGAGGATGTAAAGCGCATCATTATAGATAATTGGGTGATTTCCAACAAGGATGCCAAAACAATATTGACAAATATAACGCAAGACTATCCTCAAATACCGATTCTTATATTATGTCCTATGTTGGAAAAAACGTTGGTTGAGACTGAAAATGTAGCAACTTCAGAATTTGATTTTGCTATATTGTATATGGCTCCATTGCAAACAAGCCAAATCCGTTCCATGGTTGAGATATACAATAGGTACAAGCATATAGGGCAGAATGACATTGTGTTGAAAAGATTGGATGACGACATCCAAAACTTTAACATGCACCGCACGCCATTGAATTGCATCACCTTGTTGGAGGTATTCAGCAACTCTTTTGATGAGAATCCCGTAAATAGAACAGCTGTAATAGAAAAAGTATTGAGAATCATCTTTGACAACGAGGAGGTTCCACACTATAAATCTTTACCAGATGTAAAAGACTGCGAGTTTGCCCTTGGGTATTATTGTGAACTGATGATAAGAAAAGAAGAGTTTTACTTCAATGCCCAACAATTCAGTGATGAGCTATACGATTTTTGCCGTACTCAAAAAATAACAATAGACGTCAACTATCTTTTTGATTTATTGCTCAAAAATCATATAATTTGCCAGTATGAAACCAATTTGTATGGATTTCGGTTTGCTTACTGGGTATACTATTTTGCAGCAATGCGAATGTCTAAGAGTAAAGACTTTGCCCAATTTATATTGGACAAGGAAAATTATGCCCATTATCCTGAAGTTATCGAGTTTTACACAGGCAGTGATAGGACAAGAAACGATGCAGCAGACATTGTGAAGAGAGACATTGTTCGTATTTCAAAAACTGTGCATGAAAAAGTTGGTATGCCTGAAGGTATCAATCCTTTTTCTCGGTTACGACTTGAAACAACAGACGAACAAGTTAAGAAGGCAATCAAGCAGTTAGAGAATAATCTTCAAAAGACAAAGTTGCCTAATGAAATTAAAGATGCTGTTACAGATAACAACTATAATCCTTCTACACCTTTTCATCAAGCTGTTTATAAGGTATTTGAAAACTATTCAGTAAACTATTTGCAAGAAATGATAGGTATAGCCTCTAAGACATTGAGAAATAGTGATTATATAGAACCAGAGAAAAAAGTAGAACTCTTAACTGCAATAACAAACGCTTGGTTTGACACAATACGAGTAATATATTTAATGGCACCTGCTTTGGCTAAGGATGGTGTTGCCAGATACGATGGCTTTAGCCTAAAACTAACAGAAGGGTTTGATAAACTTAAAGATGACCCTAAAAGACTGCTGTTAGCTATCATTGCGGCTATTCCTGAAAATTTGGTTCTTTGGTATAAAGACAACATCTATTCTTCAAAACTGGCTCAATTGATATTTGACAAAATTGCATCTGAGGGAAATTCTGTCATAAAGCACCTTTTGATTTGCATTATAATACATGAGCAACCAGACAGATGGAATGATGTCGTAAGAAAATATATGTCAGAATTGGATAAACATTCTTTTTTCTTTGGGGATACTCTTGATACATTGAAAACAATGTACGCAAATGGTATTATGTCCGAAGCGAATATTGCGAAAACAAAGGATTTAATACTCTTAGGTTATACAAAACTGGTCTCTAATGACAATAGAATGCATCCGGGAAACATGAGACATATAAACAAACAAGTTGCTCTGCCCAATAGAGAGGAAAGTGAGGAAGACTTGTAGAAAAACAATGTCTGCCATATCGAATTGAAAAGAAAAAAACTTATGAATCCAAACAACACCCAACACAAATCCTTCCTCTGGCACCTCGACTTCGAGCCATTCACCTGGCACACCTTCTACGGAGAGCAATGTCCGCCATTTGTTACCGAAGAGAACAAGGAGGCATGGCGACGCTATCTGAATAAAGTCATCAAGAAGCATCTGAAGAAAGAGGTGATGAATACACCTGAGTTCAGGGATATTGAAATCCAGATAAGGGAAGAAAAGCTGTTGCGCATCAAATGGGACGAGAAGAGAAAACGGTCCATGGATTTTTCGAAAACCCTCCCTCAATGGTCTTTACACCCCCTTCGGTTCCCCCGTTCCCGGGGGACAGAAACCTCCCTTGTCCTAAAGGGAGGCTCCACCTCTATTCCCAAGCCCCTTTCTCCTCAGAAGCAAGAGGATGTAGTTGGCGACGCTATAGCTCTGCCAGAGTTCTCGCATCGTCAGCAGAGCCTTTAGATAAGCTCAGCTGCACTCGGCAATTTGAAAGCAAGCTTTCATTGCGCTCTTTTGCATGAGCTTTGCCCACAAGGGGCTGACGATAATAGATTACGCAACATAGTTGCGATATTTTGTGCGGTGTAAACCGCTTTGCTTACGACTTGCAATTATCATTATTAGAAACACAAACTTTACTAACGTATATGAAACAGAAACAATGAGAGAAGCACCAATAATTTTACCAGTGTTCACAACCAGTGTGCCTTTGGATTTTCCGTCTGAAGGCACGTTTGCGTTCAATAAGAAAACCCATAAGCAGTTGGAAGTGACGGTGAGAATCAACGAACACCAGTACTTCAACATGAACTTCCTGAACCATGACGGATATATCATGGCATGCTGCAGATGGGCGCATGTTTTGGACTTTGCAGAGAATGGTTATGACCGTTACGAACAGATCATCAAAAAACATTTCCGGAAGGAATATCCTGTCATCAGCAGTCTGTATGGACAACATACCGATACGGCTGAGGACATCCACATCTCCCCCATCGGCTTTGAGGGTAATCCCAAGGAATGGTATATCTCCATGCGCATCTATGGAGAAAAGTTTGATAATCTGCTGCATGGCAATCTGCTGATGAACGTGGCGTTTGCCTCTGCCGTGGGTAATCTGTGCATGGCAAGCGTAGATGTGTTCAAGGAAATCATGAAAAGCGATGCCAAGCTGCCGAAGATATTGCTGAAAGAGTTGACTGGTATCGACGAGATAGACAAGAACTTTGACTTCGGCAATTATCTGGATGCCAGGAATCCAGAGACAGGCGAGATTATATCTACAGCGAGAGAAGACGGTAAGGCTTCGGGAGTGGAATTGCCTGAGGAAATAGATATGCCAGCTTGCATGAAGGCATATCCAACTAATATTTACATACCGACATTTATGGAATCGCTGAATGAAAAGGAATTTGTTACTTTCTGTAATGCCCTTTATTTCGAAATCATGTCAAAACAACAAGCCTTGAAGGATGTTGGCTTTGCCAAAGATCGTGACTTTCAATACTTGGAGGAATATGTTCCTGCTGTTGGTGATAAATTAATAGCAGGAGAAGAAGCCAAAACAGAACGACTACTGATAACCTCTACTGTTTTTCTCATGATGTCGAGTATGCGTAATTCTTTGTATGATGAATTGTACCAGATTAAAGATACAGAGACTGAGGACAATAAACTCGCTATGGAATTGGATGGGTATGTCAGAAAATTGATTTGGCGCAATTGGGACACCAACTACTTGGAGGAACTTGTAGAGCAAATTGAAAGCAAGCAATGAAGGAAATCAAGCTTTTTGATTACCAAGAGGATATGAAGGAACGGATTGAGAAGGCGTTGCGCCTTCATCGGTCCGTGATGGCACAAATGCCAACGGGTACGGGAAAAACGGTTCTACTCGCTTCGGTCGTAGAATCGTTTTTGAGGGAACATTCCAATTGTAATGTTTGGATTGTTGCCCATAGAAGGGAGTTGGTGTCGCAGATAAAAGACACTTTGAATAAGTTTCTTTTGAATTTCAGTTTTTCGAATCACCCCGTCCCTCTTTCCAAAGAGGGTTTTTCTAAAATCACCCCGTCCCTCTTTACCATTAAAGAGGGCTCCACCTCTCACCCCGACCCTCTCACCCTCAGGGAAGAGGGAGGAAACCGCTCCTCCTCGTCGCTCGGAACCGCTACGCTCTAAGGTTGGCGGACCATCAAAGGTCTCGCCAGATTGTTTGTCGGCTAGCGCATCAAAGGAGGCGTCTGAGTGTTTGCCAGATTGTTTGTCGGCTAGCGCATCAAATGTTCCTATCAAGGCTGTGTCGATACAATGGTTGTCGAAGCACTATGACGAGATAGAGGAAGAACCGGGAATGATAGTGATTGACGAGGCGCACCATGCGCTTGCCAAGACCTATAAGGAGATGTGGGAGAGATTCCCGAATGCTAAGTTCCTGGGACTGACGGCTACACCTTGCCGATTGAACGGTAAGGGTTTTACTGATCTGTTTGATGTGTTGGTGCAGTCGTGGGATGTTCCTGAGTTTATCAGCAAGGGAAGATTGGCAACATACGATTTTGTGAGCATCAAATCGGATGGGGTGACGCAACGGCTCATCGACTCCTTGCAGAAGCGAGGGGCAGATGGTGACTACCAGAACAAGGAAATGGATATGTTGCTGAATAAAAAGCCGAGCATCGAAAGGCTCTATCAGAGTTTGGAAGAATATGGTAAAGATAGAAAGGGCATCGTGTATGCTATCAATATTTCCCATGCCAATGCTATTGCCGAGTTCTATAGAGAACACGGCATAGCGGCTGTTGCCATTGACAGCAAGACTCCTGCGAGTGAGCGCAGGATGCTGATTGAAAGGTTCAAATCTTCTTCCTTATCTTTTTCGAAAACCCACCCGTCCTCCCTTACCCTTAAGGGAGGCTCCACCGCTTTTCCCAAGCCCCTTTCCCCTCAGGGGACAGGGGATGTAACCGCCCTCCGGTGCTCGGAACCGCTACGCTCTAAGGATGGCGGACCATCAAAGGTCTCGCCAGATTTTTTGTCGGCTAGCGCATTAAAGGAGGTGTCAAAGGGGGCGTCAGATTGTTTGTGCGGTGTAAACCGCCTTGGTGATGAACTTGCTCCTATCCAAGTGCTGGTGAATGTTGACATCTTCTCGGAGGGATTTGACTGTCCGGATGTGGAGTTTGTACAGTTGGCTCGACCTACCTTGTCGCTTGCTAAGTATCTACAGATGGTGGGACGTGGACTGCGAGTGGCTAAGGGGAAGAAGAACTGCTTGATTATTGATAACGTGGGACTGTATCGGGTGTTTGGATTGCCTTCGCAAGTATGGAACTGGAATGCTATGTTCGAGGGAAAGCTGAAAGTTGGCAAGAAAAAGGAGACTCCGAAGGAAAGAGATTTCTTCTTGATGTACGGAAAGCAAGAAACTATGCCTGTTGGTCAAGACTCGGAAATGATGATGGTGATGAGCCATGAGGAACTGATGCAGTCATTGCAGTATCGGGAGTTTGTTGATTGCAATGATGATTTTGCCATCGTCAAGTTGAATGATGGAAAGATGACGGTGGTAAACCGCCAAGGCGAACAGGTGATAGAACCAGGCAACTATTATGACATGAAGTTCTTGCAAGGTAATATCTTATCCTATCGACCTCGCAGAAAGACTGTATGTTACTACGACCTCTTGGCGAGAGTTGTCATAGACGAGGACATTCATGCGAAAGATGCTCCCGAGGTAATCACCATCAATAAATGGGAATTTATCGAATATAATGGTCTCTTCCGGTCTCGTACCTACGAGTACTTTGCTTTACCTTTTCGCCCTTCCCAATATGACCTATGGAATTATGGATATTATTTAATCTACAACTTTCAACGCTCTACAGCCAGTGGTTGTCAGGAATGGATATATAAAGAGGAGGATGGCGGCTCTATGCGAATGCATAAAGAAAACAGTGAAAAGGTTTGTTTTTTACGTGGCGACCATACTCATGTATATTGGCTGTGCGCCGACCTATACGACAGTGGCATAGTGGTCATGGACAGCCATGAGGATTATTACTTCGTTGACTCCAGCTTGAAAAAGACCTATATAGGTTGCAATCAACCCAAAACAGAAAGCGAGAATTTGACGGTTGCGATGCCACGGCTTGGCAAACTGGTCTATGAGCGAGAAATGAAGCGCAGGAAAAAGCAAGAGGAACAGGAGTTATTGCTGATGCAAGAGAAGTCGGAGGCAGGGCATGTAGAATTGTATCAGGCAGGAAAGAAATGGGGTGTGAAGGTAGATGGCAAAGTTATCGTGCCACCTCTCTACCATAGTATCGCGCAACCTGTCGGTGCTTATTGCGCCTTTGAACAGATACCCCAACATTGGGGTGTTATGACATTAAAAGGAAAAGTGATTGTTGATGCCAAATATGAGAAGGTGGAGATTCGTGACAATGGAATCGCCGTGGTAACAGGTATCACGGGAAAAACACAGACAATCAAACTTTTAAAGGTAAAAGAGTAAAAGGACAAAAAGGCTTTTTGCTTTTTGAAATGACAATGAAGAAGATAAAGCTTTTTGATTATCAGGAAGACATGGTGAAGAGAGTTCAGGAGGCATTCAAACATCATGATGCTGTCATGGTACAAATGCCGACGGGAACGGGAAAGACGATGGTTTTAGCAAACATCGTTTTCTCGTTCTTGGAGAAGTGTAATCATCCGATATGGATTGTTGCTCATCGAAGAGAACTTGTTTCGCAAATAAAAAATACTATTTTTTCGAAAATCACCCCGTCCCTCTTTACCCTTAAAGAGGGGAATTTTTCGAATCACCCCGTCCCTCTTTCCAAAGAGGGCTCCACCTCCACCCCAAG
>ERZ1023621.248-NODE-248-length-16002-cov-71.706340_pt1 | contig 16002 bp, 19 predicted proteins | sample MGYA00380330_ERZ1023621 | MGnify/ENA primary metagenome ERZ1023621 (study PRJEB33179, sample SAMN07448975) | human gut metagenome | biome: Human-gut; feature: Human associated habitat; material: Faeces | host: Homo sapiens | place: India: Bhopal | collected...
TCTCGATGTTCCATTCCTCTCGCTTGATTTTGAAAGGGTTCATCGTGATAGGATGTTCTTCTGTGTAGGATATGTATTTGCCTCCAAAGTATTCACATAGTCCCTCATACGAGTTTCCTGTATCTACCAACACGATGTCGGTGTCCTGCTCATGGGCTTGGCGCACCATGGAGTTTACATAAAAACTCTTGCCGCTTCCCGAAGGACCGAGGACAAAGAAGTTGCTGTTGTCGGTCAGCTTGTTTCGTCCCTCTTTTCCTGATATGTCGATGGCTACTGGTACTCCTTGGCGGTCGGTATAATAGACCTTGAAGGGTGTGTCCTCGCTATGCACAATCTTTTCCTTGTACATCAGGCAGGTGGCAGCATCGCCCAAGGTCAAGAATCGGTCGTAGTCGGCATTCATCCCATAGCAGTTGCCGGGGAAAGAGTTGACAAACAGTTCCAACTGGTTGTAGGCTCGCTTCGAAATATGGATGCCCATCCTGCCAAAGGCATTCTCCAGATGGTTGGTACACTTTTGTATATCCGTGTCTGGCTTCACCGTCACTATCATATTATAGTGGGTATATACCAGCTGCTTGTTTTCTCTCGCTATCACCTCCTGCACTCGCTTGATGTCCTCCACGGCAATCAGATTGCTTGGGTTCGGCATGCTGGCATGGCGGTTCTTCTTTTTGTCGAGCAGGGCAAGCTCACGCTTCTGATTCGGCACAAAGATGATTTGGTTATACACCACACTCTCCACACCAGGAATGCTGTCCACCAATGCTACCAGATCCACTGGCATGCTGGTGTTGTTCACCTCGATGTTGGTAAACGGACGGATTTGTGTCGGCAAGTTGGCGCAATCCACATCCACAAGACTATATACCTTACAGCGTCTGTCACCCATACCTATCATCTCGTCATCCACCTTGAATCCTGTCATGCTCACCATCTTGTCACGGAAGTTCATGGCAAAGAAGCGGTCAACATACAGACTTGCTTCTTGCTTGTTCAAGAACTCCGACTTGATACCGGCATCCTTCAGCTGGTCTTGCACCTTTCTGATTTTCACCAGGAAATCTCGCCATTTCTTGTTGTCGAAGGACATCAGACGGCTCTTCTTGTTCTCCTGCGTAATGGTCAGATAGGTCATACTGTCCGTATGTTCTCTTCCGTTGAAATAGCGGAAGTAGGATTCGGAAAGGAACTCGTGTCCCTTGCCACTCTCATCCTTGAACTGCTTTCTGGTAAAGATGTCCTGCTTGTGCAGGGCATAGCCTTCACCCAGAGTCTGTGCGATGGCAGCAAACAGATTGGTGAACTCATAATAGCTGTCTATATTGGCAGAATATTTCTGCACTGGGTTCTCCATTCTCAGGATGGCAGAATACTCTCCAGTCTTTGTATAGAGCACACCGATACCGTCCGTGTCTTCCACGGAGAAGTAGATGTCCTGAAAGATTTTCTTCCGCTTGCCACCAGTACCAAAGGCATAGACCGATATGGCCATGCCAATGCAGATTGCCACGAAAAATAAGATTACATATAGTACCATATTCGTTTATTCTTCTGTTTCTTCGGATGATTGATGATTTTCTCCCATACTGGATGATTTGTTGTCATTCTCTTGATAAGAGGTATTGTAGCTTTCTTCGCCATAAAGGGTTGATACACTATCCTTTGCAGTGGAATCCATCCTGCTTGTTTGTGTTTCCACGGTCGCAGGATGTTCTTCTGCCTCTCTCGCCCAAGCAGCTCTTGCCTTGTCAGCACTCCTCATGGCATCCAATGTGGGTGGCTTGTAGGTCTTGTCCTTGCATGCGGTCAGCAATATGCCAGCCAATGCCATAATGATAATGTTCTTTGCTTTCATGCTCATAACCATTCTTTTATGTCAAAGATGCGATACTTTCGCTGAAACAAATAAAGGTAGACCCACACCCTTGGGGGAGAATGAGCCTACCAGTCGTTCACTTTCTACTTGTCATCCACATCTTGGTCATGTCGATACTTTTTTTGTTTCACATTTTTATATGCGCTTGCTGTAGGCATAGATAAACACTCCTTGGTCGTTCTTCTTGGTATGCAGTCCCTTCCGTTGCTTGAACATGATGAGACCTGCACCCGTAGTGATTGCCACGACCAACACTATCAGTCCTGCAATAATACCCATCAGACAGTAGGCGGCAATGAAGCCGATGATGGCTCCTCCTGCCGTGGCTGCTGCCCAATAGATATACCGCCCTTGTATTCCCATGAATTCAAGGGGCTTCTGGAGTCCCTTGAACAGTGGGTAATCGGGGTAGCGGATTTCCTGCTCTTCTCTTGCCATTCTTCACGTCGTTTCTCAATTACTGAATATGCACGGAATAACTCTCACTCGTTAGTTGGTCACACCGAAGAACAATGGCAATGCCTGTGCTGCTGCCACGAGGAAGATACATGCTCCTACAATCATCATGATCTTCTTCTTGACATCCTGCTCCTCATTGTTCATGGCGATGTAAACGCTGATGGCACCCACTACGGCAACAACACCTGCAATGGCATAACAGAGCTTGACCACAATAGGCACGTATTTGGCTATTTCCTCCGTCACAGTTGTCAAGGCAGTGGTTCCTGCTGTGTAGTCACCTGCCGAGTTTTGCGCCATGGCAATGCCACCGCCCACAAGGAGCATAAATGCCAATGTCTTCAAGCGTCCTGAAGAGAGAACGCTCTTGGCGGTCTTCTTCAAATAGTTCGTTGTTTTCTTAAACATTCTTTCTTGTTTTACTTGTTAATGATTCGTTTGGCAACACCTTATTATAATTATATAGAAAGGTGTTTTCGCTTTCACATGATATACTCTTCTGCAGTTGAGTCTTAAATCTGGTAGCCAAAGAATGCTGGGAACAGTATGGATGCGCCTATCATAAACAGACAGGCTCCTATCAGCGTCAGTATGGACTTGGTAACTCCATCTTCCCCTGTGTTCATCTTGATGTATATCTGCAAAGCGGATATAATCACCATCACAGCAGCGACAGCGTATGTCAGATACAGCACATACAGCATCATCGTCACCACATAGTCGTGCATCCCTGCCAGTGCGTCTGCTCCCCAGCTATAGTCCACATTACCGCATTTGGCTGATGCTGACAGGGGGAGCAGCGCAAAGACAAAGGAACTTACTACATTCTTTATGATATGGCTAAATTTCATCCTTGACTGGTATTGTTTTGATGTTTGGTTGTCCTGGCTTTGTCTCGCCTTGTTTCAATAGGCTCTCCGTGAAGTCGTCCTGCCATAGTCCGTCTATCCATATGGGAGAAGTGGACTCCATCTGCCCATCCATCTTTTCCTGCAACGACTCGGCTGTGTTCTTCGGCTTCTGTTGGTTGACATCATTTCCTTCGTCTTCATCAACATCATCTTCTCTGCCGGAAGAATCCGTTTCTGGAGAATAATCACTCATTCCGTTGTTCTCTGTTCCCATACCATAGCCCTCATCGTATGATGTGCTGTCTTGGAAACTTGTGTCGTATTGCTTGTCGGCAACGCTAAAGCCACCATCGCTTTCATTGACGGCTACTGCGGCTTCCTCTTCCGTTATGTTGCTGATGTCAAACACTTCCTCGTTGCTCTTGGCTTCTTCCTTCTTACCATACAGGTCTCTGGTTATCATCACCGCATAGTAGATAGCGTATGCAATGGTAAGGCTGATGGCGAATATCAAAAATGGACTCATATAATACTTTATTTTATAGATGATTTATACTCTATGCAGTGGCAAAAGTGCCAGTTGCGAGTGCAAAGTAAAGAGTAAAATCCGACATAAAAGAATTTTGTAAAGTATGGCCATCAAAGTTTAAGATATATTCAAATTATAATCATATATCATACTCTCAATCATACTTTAATCAGCTTCTTCTGTTAGTTTTCGCATGTTTGGGAAAAGGGCATAAAAAAAGCCCTCCGAATGGGAGAGCTTGATAAGGTATATCGTAATACCTTTATTTTTCCATGTATTGTTTCAGTTCCTGTGTGATATATGTCCAAACTTCTTGGAAGGTTAGTGGCTCCTTGAATTTGATTTTCTTCAAATAACTATTCCACATAATATTTCGTTTGGCATCTGTCGCAAAAGAATCCTCGAAAAGGCTATATTCCGTAGAGATGGCGGTGCCTCTATTCTCAAACGTGGCTGTGATGGCTTCTTGCAATGTGTTCAAGTCAATATTTCCTGCTTTTAGTATTCTGTACACATCAAAGAAGTCTTTCATGCGGCTGTTCTCTGTCGCATGGTCTATCATTGCCTGATACTTTTCAGCCACCACGGTCTCTAAAGAGTAAGCCAAAATGTCAACTTCTGGTAATGTGTCCAGCAACACCGGATAAGAAAGGTCAACGGGTGCAGGAGTTATGATGTCGCCAAAGCCTACATCCATGGAAATAACTTGGCTTGCCGTGTCAAGTCCTACCTTGACATGCACTCGCACACCATTATATTCTTTTTTGAGAGTGATTTCTTCTACGCTAATGCTGTCCTTTTCAAAGACAACTCCATCTTCCAGACATTCTATGTCGCATAAATTTCTGAATGTCTCCTTGATATTGTCCAACTCACGGCTAATCTGTTGACCAAGGAAGTCTATGTCCAATGTTGGTCTTGCTTTCAAATGCTCATGGGCATACAGTAATGCACCACCTTTCAATATAAAGCGTTCTTTGTATGGACTTACCGACAGACGGTACAACAGACGCTCCTGAAAGTATCGTGTCAATATCGATTGGTAGAAGACATTCTCTTCTTTCGATATATTAAGCAGTTTCGCTCTTACCGAGCGAGCATAATTCTTCGTTGTCATATTTATTATTTTATAGTTCCATTTGTAGATATGTTCCCAATGTTTTGGCAACTCTCAGTTGTGAGGCATATTTCATCAGTTTGCTGACATTACGATCTCTGCGTTTCAGATATTCCTTTATAATCTCCGTACAGACATCTATGCCGATTTTGTTTCTATACTTTACTGCATCACAGACACATTTCTCCACGTCATATATCCTCACCTTGAAACCCTCAATCTCTGTATTCGTAATTCCAAGGTTAAAGGCGGTATCACTCCAATGGTATAGTGTAATTGGGGGATAATCTGGAAGGGTGATTTTTCGGCCTCTTTTTATTGCAAGACAATATTCTTGTGGTACCTGTGTAGTCAACTGATAATGTGACCAAGCGGAATACAGACACAACACACCACCAGGAACAACCTTTTCCACATCAAGCATTTGACTTGCCAAATGGTCATCGGTTGCATACACACCTCTTTTTATTCTGGTGAGTTCGCCATTCTTGGCGGCTTGCAATACTTTATAGTATGCAGCTCTTCCTGCCATATCTTTTGCAGAGATATAGCCTTCAGATTTTGGATTTGTCATACGCTTTTCCATGATTTGCATCTTTAATTCTGTACAAAGTTACTACATATTTTCAAAAGTGTAGTATGTTTGTACGGAAATCTACGCAAAAATCACGCAAAATATAGTTTTCTACGGAGAATATTGACTTTCTCCGTAGAAAATTATCGTTTTATACATCCTCTTTATGCGGAATAATGGATTTTCTGCCGATAAGATAATCATTGACATCCTTGTATTCTGCATATCTTATGGATTCGTTGATTGCCCTGTTTTGATAACAGTCCATGATTGTATGGGCAGCCACCGTTCCTGCTTGGTCATTATCAAGATAACAATGGATAGCAGTGTAACACGCCAATCGTTCCATGCATTTCCCAAGGCTACTGATGGAGTTCAGTACAATATAATCACATGGATCTTGTATGCAAATCACATTGTCGCCTCGCTTTTCCAAAGTCTTGTACGAAAGAAAGTCCATAAACCCCTCGAAGATGCAGCATCTGTCCTGCACTCCAACTTGCTGTGAATGTATCAAGGATATGTCTTTCTCGCCCAAACAACCTTTATAATATGGGTTACGCAGCTCATAACCATCCCTGTTATTTGGAAAGGCTATACCAAAATACCGCTTGCCCTTAAACGTGTACCAGATCTCCTTGCAATAGCGTTTACCTATGTCCGCATCCACATGGCGTGAACGCAGATACGACATAAGCACAGGGTAGGACAATTCTTGGATATGTACCTTGTCCATCTTGTCTGTCTCTACTTGTGTCGGTATGGGAGGTTTTGCCTTTGTGGACTTTGGGTTGTTCATGTCCGCTGCTATATGCTGCAATGCAGCACCCACATCATCCGTATTGTAGAGAAGTTGGGCAAGAGCAATGATGTTGCCACCCTTGCCAAGAGCAAAGTCATACCATTGGTTTCGGCTGAAGTTCACCTTGAACGATGGCTTTGTCTCCGCATGCAATGGCGACAGATAATAAGATGTGGACTTGCTGCATCGTTTGGGCTGATGTCCCAATGCGCTCAGATAGTCCGTGAGTTTGATTTCCTTTGCTTGTTGTATGTTCATCTTTCATTCATTTTTTGTTCATTCGTGCGCTTATTATATATACACCAGAGTGAATGAACGGTTTTGTGAAGTCATTTTGTCGTATGTCCATGTAGTTAAATATGATGCCACTTCACAAAATCCGTCCGTTCTACTATTATATATACACCGAGGTGAATGAAGTGGTTTTTGAAGTGACTTTCGCTTCATCCTCACTTCTTTACCTCCTGCCCTTCAAGCAGCGGAAGCGAAGGATAATCCTTCATTCTGCAATACTCGTTGTTGCCACACTTCACCACCAGTTTGCTCTTCAATAGGAAGGTCAGCAGCTTTGACATCACTGTTCTACCTCTGGCAAAACCAATAGTTGTATAACCTTTTGTCAATGCGTTTATCACATTCTCATAACCTGACACCACTTTCTTGCCGAAAGCCATTTCAAGTGCCTTGTCATGCTGCTCATCGGTAATGTCGGCTATTGTCATCTTCGGCTGTTTGGCTGTGGTGGAGTCAACCACATAGTCCTTGGCAATCTCTGGAAGTCCCTCCTTGTTTATTTGGAACGCAAAGGGCGCAAAGTCCTTGTCTCGGATGTTGAGCGGTTTCACTTCACTCACATTCGCCATCGAATTGCTCTTGCTTATCACCAGTACCGTCTCTGCCTTGTTGCTGAGTTCCGTTCCTATGTGACCTCTTACATTGTCATCACCCTTGTTCAAGTGTAGGACACAATGTATGTGCAGGTCATAGCGGCTTGACCATTGCATCAGTTTGTTGATGATATGGACAGACTCGCTCGGATTGTTGATGTCGAGCATCAAGTCCCTTATGCCGTCAATGATGACCAAGCCAAAGCCCTTTTGCGTCTGCAAGGCATATTCTATCAGTCGCAGTCTGAGGTTGGGACTGTACTCTCGCAGTCCGAAGAACACAAGGTTCTCACTGTTCATGTTGTCGGGCAATCCTGCAAGCCGGAGGATGCGCTGCATCACGCTGTGACAGTGGAAACGGCTCTGCTCCGTATCAACGTAGAGTATCTTACGCTTGTCATCGGGTAGTTTTGCCGTATATTGCAGCACCTTTCCGTTAGCAAGCGAGGCAGCTACCAAAGCGGACACGTTGAACGTCTTTCGGCTCTTCGCCTTGCCTGTGGAGGCACTGAAGTTGCCAAGCGTGGCTATGGTCGAGTTGTCCACCCATATTATCTGTGGCGGTGTCTGGTAGGTCTCGTCCGCATGGATAAGCGATGCCTTCAGCAACTTTTCCAACAAATCAGCATTGTCCGCTGCGCCTTCAAAGAGGCTCATGTCGTTCATTTCTTCCATCGTCATCTGCTCTTCAAGGGTTTGTTCATCACATAGCGTATGGCATCCTGCTCATACACCTCTTTTGTTTTCACAGGGTGCTTCTTGATCCATTCCACCAGTTCTTCCTTGCTGAAATAGATGGTCTTGCCGTTTGGCTTGTAATGGGGAATGGCAAAGGTACGTGTCAGTTTGTAAAGCTGACTCTTTGAAGCGTCAAGGAATACGCTTGCCTCGTCAAGGGTGAGCACGTCTTTTCCTGCAAAGAGCCATTTCTCCAAGCACTTGATGCGGTTCAGCACATCCTCCACTGGTCCAAGCAGCTTGAATGCTTCTTCCATTTGTTGAATGCGCTCGGCAAGTCTCATTGGTGTCATATCTGCCAGTTCTTGTTCTGTCAACTCGTGTTTATCCACGTCTATCGTTGGCGGTAGGATAGTGCCATCCTTTGGTGGATTGTTTGCCTGATTTGTTGTCTGTCCAATCATTGTCGTAATTTTATTTATCGTTACACATAACGAGGTCGCCCTCCATAACCAGGTTTCTGATTACGGAGGGCAAAGGTAAGGGCATTTCTGACCAATCGGATGGAAGTGCGCTTGACTGTCAACCGACTATCAAGCCAACTGTCAAGGTTTTCATCTGTCAGATGGTGTCCTTGCTGTCATTTTTACCGCAATCTGCTATTTCTTGCACTTTCTTGCGGATAGCCTCATAGATGCTGGCGTTGGTACTTTTGGCATCACTGGTTGCTGAGGACAGCTTGGTTGTTGTAAGTGGCTTGTCTGTTGATGAAGACAGGATGAGTTTATGCTTGGCAATGACCGATTGCCATTGCTTGCAAATCAAGTTCTTGCTGCAGAGCATGTCAAAGAAGAATGCCACACGTCTGTTACTTCTCGCCTTTAGCTGCTTGCAGACTTGGCACGAGAAGAGTTTTCGCATATCCTCTTCCGACACATCGGCTGAGAACAAATGAACCTCATTGGCATGGCGCGCAATGAGGTTCAACTGAGTAGAATCAAAGTAACATTGAAAGTCCTGTTTCGGTTTGGGGTCTTGTGCTGTTTGTAATATTGACGGTGGTTTACCATGGAGATACTGACCGTTTGGAGGCGGCTCCGTGGTGTTGAACTTGTGATGAAGAGCCTTGTAGTCATGATACTCGAAATCCACTTTGGTAAAGAATATGACTACTAAGTCCTCACGTTCTTCAAGAAACTCCTCCATGATGTAGAAGTTCTTCTTGTGCTCGTTCTTTCCTGCCGCATACTGGCAGTCCGTATAGGAATGGCTGTTGAGAAAATCCTTTTTGTAGCGGTGATATAGTTTACCGCATCCTATGACTTCCGTCTGATAGCACTCATGGGCTTCCTTGAAGAACAGCCACAATTTGTTGGTACCACAAATGCCACCTACACCGTTAGCGAAGGTGCATTCATTGCATTGGGGTAAAAAGAGAGAACGAGGAGTCGTCTCGTCCTTGGTTGTTTGATGTATTATTATGTTCCATTTTTATTCTTCGAACGCACTGTCCAATAGGGAAACAGCCTCGTCCTTTTTCTTATTGATGATTTTTGCGTAAATTTGTGTCGTACGCACCTCCGTATGACCGAGAAGTTTGCTTGTAGTGTATAGATCTGCGCCCATGGTCAGCTCCATCGTGGCGAACGTGTGTCTTGAGACATGGTAGGTCACATGTTTGCTGATACCTGCCGCACGGCTCCATTCCGGGATGCAGTCGTAGTTCTTGCTTGGCAGTGTTGGAAACACCTTGTCCTCGTCACTCGCAGATCCACGCTCAGGCATCCAACGAAGGGCTTGCTTGTTGAGAGGAAGATAGAGAGGCTGCTTGGTCTTGTACTGCAATATCTCAACTCGTGTCTTGTCACCCTCGGTGATGATGTTTTTCCACTTCAAACTCTTCACGTCACTGATACGGAGTCCGCAGAAGCATGAAAACAGGAACGCCGCCTTGATATCCTCACGCTTGCAAGGGGTGTCAATCAGTCTCTTCACCTCGTCAACGGTCAGATACTCTCGCTTGGTACCGCCACCTTTCAGAACATCCATGCGAAGACGCAATACGGGATTGTCGTCCATTATCTCTTCCTCAATAGCCATGTTGAAGGCTGCTTTGAGGCATTTGAGATAGTTCATCACCGTGGACTTGGACGGATGGGTGTGCTTGTAGGTGATATAGTCGTTCAACAAGAACACCATGAAACCATTGCAGTATTCCTTGGTCATCTCTGCGAGTGTCACGTTTGGCGAGTGTTCTCTCACTGCATTCAGCACGCTGTTCACCCAGTTTCGGGCAGATTGTCTTCCTCGCTCCACTTGTGCGTCACGGAATATCTCCAACCAATCCACAAGTCGCATTTTGATTCTTGACTTGTCTTTGAGCCCTGCGATACCGTTAGTGATGCTCATGATGCGTTGTGCCTTGATGGCATAGACCGCTTGCATCGTCTGCTTGTTCTGCTCCCTGGCAGCTGCGTCAACCTCTGGTATGAGATAAAGGCGCAGATAATCATAGGTACGGCGACCGTTGACATTGATGGATAGATAGACCGACTTGTTGCCGTTGGCAAGTTCCTTGAAGCGGATTCTCACAGGCTCCTTGGTCTTGGAATTTCTCTTGCGCTCAGTCTCTGCAACGGCAATCTCTGTCTTCACTTTCTTGGTGGCAAGATACTCCTTGTATTTGTCCACGTTGGCATCCGGATCTTCTCCATGCGGCTTGTAGCCTCTTCTGCCGACACGCTTCTCAAAGGTTCCGTCCTTCAATGCCTTCATGCGTTCCTTGGCCTTTTTCTCAGCTTCTTTCCAGATTTCCTTGTGCTTCTCCTCGCTGTCATCCTTACGAAGATAAAGACCAACTGACTCATAGGCACGTTGTCCCTTACCATAATATATATCAAGGAAGAGGGAACGGTCTCCATTGCGCATCTTGCGACTACGGACTATCACAGAACTGGTGTATTCCTCAACTTTCTCCACTTGGTTCAGCTCGTCAGAAGGATCCGTGAAAGTCTCTCCATTGACAACCTCTCGCATCTTGCGTTCTTTCAGACGCTCTGCGGTTTCCATGACCAAGGCATTATTCTGCTTGTCAGCCTCGGTAATCTCTGGGTTGATATAGAGCTTCAGAAACTCGTACTTGCGCTCACCATTATAATATATGTCGAAGTAGAGCGACTTGCTGCCGTTGGCAAGGTTCTTGAAACGAAGAGTGACAGCTTCACGCTTGTTGGGTCTGCCTCTATGTTTTTTGATTGTTCCATCTATGGCTCTGTCCTCACCGTCATCGTCAATAAACTTCCATTGGTGTCCTTCTCTGCCAGAAACAGCTCCGACAACTTCGTTTGTCTCACTTTCCTTTCCCTTGGCACTTTTGCGAGTTTTAGCAGTATTGCCATTCTCCTTCTTACTTGCTCGTGCGGTCTTCTTGCTTGAAGTTGTTGTAGAAGCAGGATGCTCCAAGGAAGCCTTCACTGTTTCCAACTTTCCCGACAGGATTTCTTGCACTCGTTGGTTCTTGATAGCTTCAGCCTTCTGCAAGGTCTCGGCATTGACAGCCTTAGCCTTGTCATCGTCCTCAGGAAGCAGATAAAGCTTCAAGAACTCATACGACCTCTTTCCACTTTTGTAAGTGTCGAGATAAATCGACTTTGTGCCATTCGCCAAATCCTTGTAGCGTATGCGCACAGGTTCATTGTTACTTCTCATGTTACTTTGTTATTTATTCTACTTATTGTCATTTTGCGAGATTTGTTACTCACGGTGCAAAGATACGAAAAATAATTGGATTTGTTACCCAAAACAAGAACCAATTACGAACCATTAACTATGATAAATAATAAAATCAAATGGCAAAGTAACAAACAAATAACAAAATACATACTTTATTAAATACTTGCTATATGCTGTATATATTGGTATTTACGCGCGATTTCTTATCATTTTGATTGTTGCATGAGATTTGACGTTGTATTGGCGTTGCTCGTTTCGGACGAACAGGGCAATGCGAAGGCCTTAACAAGTGGAACGAGTGACAGGACTGGCTCCACGCTTTCATGTATATATACCAACCATTTATTAATCATGTCAACATGGTAGCCGTTGGCAAAAAACGGAACGGTATGATTGACAAAACAATTATCTGTCTTAGCGCACGAGCTAATTCTGGAAAAACGACATCAATCAGAGAGTTGTTTTTCCGCCTTACAGGACATTACCCTGAAAGTACAGGAGATTTCTTGTCCATTGTACAAGATAAAAATGTCGAGCATGGTATAGGCATATCATCTGTGGGAGATTCTTGGGGAAATCGTGAACCAATAGAAAAACTTATTGATGCTGGTTGTGAAATTATCGTGTGCGCCTCACGTACTTCTAAAGATACCGTGAACACGGTGTATGAGTTGGCAAGTAAAAACCAGTACAAAGTTGTCCAAATTTCTGCTCTACATGGCGAGCATAATGACACTATAGAAAATTATAATCTTTATTGTTGTAAAAATGCAGAAGCCATAGAACAACTCATCAGAAATATAATACGAAACCAACTAAAAACAATAGAATTATGAATTCAAAATACAAACATTGCCCATATTGCGGAGAGGAAATACTCGCTGTGGCAAAAAAGTGCAGATACTGCGGAGAATGGCTTGACACAAACGATGTGCCTGGCAACCCTCAACAGACAGAAAGCGAAGAACCAGAAGATTATAGTGAAGAAGAGATGGATGAGAAGCCTTCCTTTATTCGAAGAACATGGAAAGTTCTATTGCCTGTACTTGTCATCATATTGCTCTGTGTGGGTAAGATTGGGTTAAAAGAATTCGGAAAGAATGCCGTTAAAGAAGCAGCTAAAGAGCATTCATCAAGTAGTGAGATGACAGATTCTACTGCTGATTCCGATGAAGCCACTTATGTCTTTCAATACATAGGTGATGGCGAAATTTACTATATGTATTTGACTGATGGACAAGGTAATGTTTATGAATATGATGACGAAGCATCATACGAGGATTTTGTTTTGCCTGCAATAGCTTCAAGAGAATTGTATTTAGAACTGAACAATGCAGAAGATTTCAACAAATTGGCGAAGTCAATAATGACATTCCCTGTTTCTGAAAAACTTGTATGTGAGGGGCTGAATGTTACGGATATTGTCAATAAAGAGTATTACGATTTCAATCCATTCCAGGTGGAACTGATAAAGAAAGGTTACGGATATCAAACTTATTATATAGCAAAGTCGGAATATGACGAAGGAAAAAGATACATAAGGTTTTCAAGAGGTGAAAACAATGGAGTCAAGGTGGAAGTTAGAACATGTAATGTATTTCTATGATTGAAAACAATTAAAATATAAAGCAATGAAGAAAACGATTTTAATGTTAGTGGCTGCGCTATTTGTTCTTATCGCAGTCAATGCTCAGACAAGAAAGGTTACACCTCGAATAAGAAAGTCGGGGAATCCTGCGCAGGTAATCAAGGGAAAAACTGTGCCCATAAGAAGCAGACAGGCTGATAAAAGAAAGGTTCATAGTAATTATTCGACATCCAGAAGAGGTACATGGAATGATACTGAGAAAGAGGAAGAAACCGAATTGTCTATATTCTCAGCAGAATATAGATACAACGAGGAGATAAAAGGAGATTTTGAAAAATGGAATGATAGACGTGAATTCGAAAAATCCGCTGATTACGACAAACGTTTGCAAGAGTACTCAAAAGCGGTGTTTGACTCTATTTGCTACAGTGTTATTAGTTACAAAATTAAGAATAACAATTGGAAGATGAGATTGGACACTTATGATGCAGACAAGGAAGAATTTCCTATAATATGTACGTTTGACGATGTAATTGCGAGAATACGCTATAAGGTACCTATCGACATGGCTAAAGAGTTTAAGGAGAACTTTAATCATGACGAATTTTATGGTAAAGGGCAAATGTGGCAAGCTCTGCGCCGATGTGACAATTTTGTCTATGTCACGGTACCAGATAGACCTGACGATAATGACTTATGTCCTTCTACAATCTTGTTTAGCCTGACTCCTTATATAAGATGGGACAACAGAGATAGAAGGACTGTTAGTGAAAATTCCTTTCATGATACGGATAGGATAAGCCTTACTTTCACGAGCAAGGCAAAGCCTGTGGCTGTAAGGTTCAATGATTTAGGCTTAAATAATAAGTATCTTGCTAACTATGTTTATGTGTTCAAAAAAGGACAGAATGAAAGTGAGATATTTAATGGTGACGATGTTGACCAACAGCCTTCTTTCCCTGGTGGCACCAATGCATTAAATACATTTATCGCATCTAATCTTAAGTATCCTCCAGAGGCACAATTAAACGGCATTCTAGGAAGGGTTATTGTAAAGTTTATCGTGGAAAAAGACGGCAGTATAAGTAACGTTGAGGTAGTCCTATCTGCTGATCGGGATTTGGACAATGAGGCAATGCGAGTAGTCAAAGCCATGCCGAAATGGATTCCTGGACAAATAAATGGAAAAGCCGTAAAAGTGGAATGTAGCCTTCCTTTCGTATTCCGATTGCAATAAGACACAAAGAAAATATGATGTGTCCGCTCCAGCCATTCTCCTTCATTATATGAGAGAATGGCTGGTTGCTCGTTATCGACCTAACCCTTTGCCCTTTCTTGGTTTTACCATCCGAGTTGCCAGTCGCAGACTTTGCCTTATCCATTCTATTTCATCTTCGTTCTTCTCACGTCCCCAATCCTTGGTATCGCTGCCGCCACCACCTTGGCTTTCAGCAAAGTTAGTTGCCTCGTTGATGTAGCCAACATACAGGTACATTGCACAATAGATAATTTTGTCACCATGATTAATGAAGCCTATTGCGAAGCTATCAGTAAAGAGACAGCTGTCGTGAATGCTCGTCATACGTGGATAGATGTCTGCTATCTCTGCCAACGCCCTCATGCCAGCCTGTGTCCAAATCTTATTGATTATCTGTTGCTTGCGGCAGAAATATAAACTAAATAATAGGAGATAAGATTATGGCATTAGCAATTAGTGGTATCCCAATGCTGACAGGTGATGAGGCTTTAGCTTTCAGAGAAAAACTGAAGAAACATTGAAGAAGCGTGGTAGCATAGATTTCTCAAAGCAACGTGCTGAGATGAAGGCTATTTTAGCAAAAGCAAAATTTTAAGTTAGTATTTAGTTAATAGTTTATAGTTGATCTTGTAGTAATTGGCTGATAACTTGCAGATTTCTTGCTTTTTTCTTGGTGGTTTCAAGAAAAAAACGTAATTTTGGCGGCATCTAACATAAAATACAAAGGTATGGAAGGAAATAGATATAAATTAACAGAAGATAATGCTGCGGCTGGTATGGTTGCTGAGCCAACTCCGGTCGTAAGGCCTTCTTTGTCTGTTCAGGAAATGAGACATTGTCTTATGGATGCAATATATTCCTCCAAGGATGTTGATAAATTATATTCCTGCTTGGTTATTCTTAAAGGTAAGCCAGCAACAGAATATCGTAGCAAGTATCGTGCTAAGACGGATGCAGAACTTTCTGCAGAGTTGTCACAATTCCCATCTTGGGATGAAACAGAACATCCTGATTTGTCGAATATTGATTATCGGCAGTATAAACATAAGAAATCTCCAAGAACAATTAAAGCAATATCAAAATGGCTGTAACTAGAGTAAATCAAGGAGAATTTGTAGAGGTTCCATTTGAATTGCCTGATGGAAGCATCTTGCCACACCCTGCATTGGTTCTTTCAAATGAGTATTTGCAGGATTATGAAGATGGCTTGTTTTATGCCGTATTGTGCGCCTAGATAAAATTTCGTACCTTTGCACCATAATTTTAAATTATTCAAATTATGGTACAAGGCAAGAAACAATTAAACAGCAAACCAAAGTTTGCCGATGTTGTAAATACATTTCGTTTATATAACAGAAACAAGCCCTCAGCTGAGATAGCTGGGGGCTTGCATGTTTATAAAACGTATACTATTCCATACCGGTCATTTGGTCATGGTCATTTTCGGTCAAAATAAAAAAGATAACGATAAAGGTACAACCGTATTGAATATCTTATCAAGCATACCATTTATTTTTAAATAGGGTTTACTTTAATATATTTTTACTTGTAAGTGATATATTATATTGCGTTCGTTAGCCGAACTATTGAACAACAACTTTCTTCACACTTCCATCACTATACTTCACGATGTTCAAGCCCTTGG
>ERZ1023621.263-NODE-263-length-15228-cov-9.248138_pt1 | contig 15228 bp, 9 predicted proteins | sample MGYA00380330_ERZ1023621 | MGnify/ENA primary metagenome ERZ1023621 (study PRJEB33179, sample SAMN07448975) | human gut metagenome | biome: Human-gut; feature: Human associated habitat; material: Faeces | host: Homo sapiens | place: India: Bhopal | collected...
TAGCCGCCTCCTTTTATAAGAAACCTCAGTTATCTTTTGATAATTGAGGTTTTTTCGTTTTTCCCATACTGATCATGCTGATGCTGTAATTCACGATAATGAAGCAGCTCTTGTTGATAATGCTGTTCTTGCACGTATCTCTTGCTGACGAGGTAGCTCGTGCCGATTTCGCTTATAGCTCAGAGTCTTTCCATCATTGTTCTTTTTAGTTCACGCAGGTGATTTCTGATTCATTCATTTTCTATTCATTAGTGATTATTTTTATAATTTATCTATGAAAAGTTGATTGATTTAAGTCAAAGAATAGTGTTATAAAGTGTTTAAGAATTTAAAATACCGCTGATAATCAGTGAATTACTTGTGAGATTCGTTTTTTTTTCGTATCTTTGCAAACGATAAGAATAAGGATAACAGTTTCTTATGTTTTTTCGTATAGACTGGTATCCGTTAAGGTATCTAACGGAACTGATATGAGCAACCGTTCTTTTTCTCAAAAGTTGCCATCGCGAAATCACTGATGTTGTAGTTCAGCTTTTCAGGTTCCATAAAATAATTAATATGAAGAGAATAACAATGTTGATGGTCAGCATTCTCATGCTGACGCTGAATGTAGACGCAGCATCGGCTGTAACGATGTCTAAACAAAATGTTTCCTCTAATGAGTTTGATTGGAATCCAGTGATGGAGGCGATAATTCAGGTAGAGAGTGAAGGAAATCCAAGAGCAAAGAGTGGTAATTCTGTTGGCGTGATGCAGATAACTCCAATCTTGGTAGCAGAATGCAATAAGATCTTGAAGCGTAAGAATAGTAAGAAGCGTTACAAGTTGTCTGATAGATACAGTATCTCTAAGTCTAAGGAGATGTTCCTGTTGATGCAGTCTGTTTATAATCCTCTGAATAGTATTGAGCAGGCCATCCGTGCCTGGAATGGTGGTAACCATTACAGCGTCAAGAGAACGCAGCGCTATTTTGAGAAAGTAATGAAGCTATTGAAAAAATGAAATGGTTTTATACAATCCGGTTATTCCAATGGAGTAATCGGATTTTTTGTTTTATAACTTGTCCTTTCTGTAATGTTTATCTGAGATTGCTGACATTGCCGAATGATTCGTCTTTTAGTGCTTTTTCATGGGTTTAAATAGCGACCTCTCCATTCCCTTTATCGTCTGGTTCCGTCCTTATTTAAATGAAAAATCGGATAAGAATGTTGAAAATCAACTTCTTACCCGATATTAGTTGCGGCGGCAGGACTCGAACATGCGACCTCCAGGTTATGAGCCTGGCGAGCTACCAACTGCTCCACACCGCGATATAATCAACTCATTTCTGAATTGCGAGTGCAAAGGTACTAACTTTTCTTGAAATGACCAAATGTTTTCTGTATATTATTACCGTTTTAACGGATTTTAAAGTTTATTATTTGCTTATATCGAATTAAAGCACTAAATTTGCACACAGATAATTTATTGTGCAACTAATAATAACAGGGGGACTTTGATATGTCAATATCCAAAACTCGACAGAAACTGGTAGACGTTGCTCGGCAACTTTTTGCAAAGAATGGTATAGCCAACACGACGATGAATGACATTGCTGTGGCTTCGGGCAAGGGAAGACGAACGCTGTATACTTATTTTAGTAGGAAAGAAGATGTATACTATGCGGTTATAGAATCAGAGTTGGAACGTCTTTCCGACAAGTTGGATGAGGTTGCCGCATGTAAGATTCGCCCCCAAGATAAGATTATCGAATTGATTTATACCCATTTGAGTATGATCAAAGAAACCGTGGTTCGAAACGGTAACCTTCGAGCAGAGTTTTTCCGTAATATCTGGATGGTAGAAAAGGCTCGCAAGAACTTTGATGAAGACGAGATTGAACTTTTCAGAAAGGTTTATACTGAAGGAAAGGAAGACGGTGAGTTTGACATAGAGAATGTAGATTTGGTTGCCGATATCACCCACTATTGTATCAAAGGTTTGGAGGTACCCTTCATCTATGGTCGTCTGGGGCATGGCTTGACTGAAGAGAGCAGCAAGCCTTTAGTTGCCAAGGTGGTCTATGGTGCTTTAGGAAAGTCTGGGCTAAAATTGTAAACTGAAATTTATATTTAATGTTGTCAATGTCGAACATGAAATTTGATGTCGAACATGTTATATATAATAAGGTGTATAGTCAGACTCTAAGCAGAAAGTATTCAACATGCTCCGTCAAAGAGTATTCAATATATCCAAGCAGAGAAATTTATAAACACATCATAAACTATAAAACAAAACAAAATGGGATTATTAACAGGTAAGACAGCCCTTGTAACAGGAGCTGCCCGCGGCATCGGAAAGGCTGTCGCAATGAAATTCGCCTCAGAGGGCGCAAACATCGCATTTACAGACCTCGTTCTTAACGATGACATGGCTGCCGGTTTGGAGGCAACACGCAAGGAAATCGAGGCTCTTGGTGTAACTTGTCGTGCTTATGCAGGCAATGCTGCCGATTTCGAGGAGACAGAGAAGACAGTTAAGCAGGTACAGGCAGACTTTGGTTCTATCGATATCTTGGTAAACAATGCTGGTATTACCAAGGATGGTTTGATGCTTCGTATGTCAGAGGCTCAGTGGGATGCTGTTCTGAATGTAAATTTGAAGTCTGCGTTCAACTTTATCCATGCTTGTTCTCCTATCATGCTCCGTCAGCGCAGTGGCTCTATCATCAACATGGCTTCTGTTGTAGGTGTTCATGGTAATGCTGGTCAGTGTAATTATGCTGCTTCTAAGGCAGGTATGATAGCTTTGGTTAAGTCTATTGCCCAGGAGTTGGGTCCTAAGGGTGTACGTGCTAATGCTGTAGCTCCAGGTTTCATTGAGACAGCTATGACAGCTCAGTTGCCAGAGGATATCCGCAAGGACTGGATGAAGAAGATTCCTTTGCGTCGTGGTGGTCAGACTGAGGATATTGCAAATGTTTGTCTCTTCCTCGCTTCTGATATGTCCAGCTACGTTAGTGGTCAGGTTATCCAGATTGATGGTGGTATGAATATGTAATCTATCTGTATCAGAACGTGCAAGTAGTTTACGAAGATAATCATATAATTATTGTCTCAAAGAGAAGTGGTGAAATCGTGCAGGGCGATAAGACCGGCGACGAGCCTCTCTCTGAGACGGTAAAACAATATATCAAGGCGAAGTATCAGAAACCGGGAAATGTGTTCCTGGGTGTGGTACATCGCCTTGATCGTCCTGTATCAGGACTTGTTGTTTTTGCCAAGACTTCCAAGGCGCTCAGCAGATTGAACAATATGTTCAGAGACGGCGAGGTGCACAAGACCTATTGGGCCATAGTGAAGAATAAGCCCCGTTTGGAAGAGGCTGAGCTGGTGAATTGGATTGTGAGAAACGAGAAGCAGAACAAGAGCTACGCCTATGATCATGAGGTGAAAAACTCGAAGAAGGCGATTCTGCGTTACAAGATGATAGGTTCTTCCGACCATTACTCATTGCTTGAGGTGAATCTGTTGACAGGACGTCATCACCAGATAAGATGCCAGTTGGCAAAGATGGGATGTCCTATCAAGGGAGATTTAAAGTATGGCGCTCCTCGCAGCAATCCCGACGGCAGCATTTCATTGTTGTCGCATAGGATTGAGTTCGTTCATCCTGTATCTAAGGAGACTATCGTCGTAGAGGCTCCTTTGCCCGATGACAATCTATGGAAGGCGATAGCACCATAACCGATAGAATCCATATCACTGATACCATAGGCGATGGTTAGTAAGAAATTGACTTCAGTTTTACAATATAAAACTTAGAATCCATGTCTACAAAGAAAAAATGCGGAATTTGGGCAGCAGTTATCGTATTTACCCCGATATTGCTGATAGCTTTGCTGACTTTGTTGCTTTATCTGCCACCTGTGCAGAACTGGGCAGTGAAGCGCGTGGCTGCCTATGCTTCCGAGTCTACAGGCATGGATATTACAGTAAAGCACGTGGAACTGGTCTTTCCACTGCGATTGGGTGTTGAGGGTGTGAAGGCGCTTCAGCCCATCGATTCGTTGAAAAACAGTAATGATGTAACTCTCAGAAATAAAAAAGATACAGTTGCTGATATAGAAAAAATGGTAGTTGACATTCAGTTGATGCCTTTATTCAAGCAGCAGGTAATGGTGGACGAGTTGGACTTCAGACGTATGAAGGTCAACACCACCAACTGGATACACGAGGCGCGTATCAAGGGTGATGTCGGGCAGATGGCATTGCGTGCCCATGGCATCGACCTGAGCAAGGAACTTGTCCATGTAGATGACGCCTTGTTGTCGGATGCCCGTCTGTCGGTAGAACTGAGTGATACCGTACCTCCCGATACTACGCCAAAGACCAACAAGTGGAAGGTGAATATCCAGAAGCTCAAGTTGAAAAACACAGCTTTGGCGCTTCACATGCCAGGAGATACTCTCAGGGTAAATGCCTATATGGGTGATGCTACGGCTCATGGTACCTACCTCGATCTCTTCAAAGGACTTTATCAAGTGCGTGCCCTCGACTGGCGAAAGGGCAGGGTAACTTACGACAATTATCAGACAGAAATGCTGGCTGGTAAGAATATCTCTGTGCTTCGTCCGGCAGAAGGTCTGGACTTCAACCACATTGCCTTGTTGGATATGACCTTGAAGGCTGACTCATTCTATTTCTGTGACTCGAAGATAGATGTAAAGATTCGTCAGGCACAGTTCAGAGAACGCTGTGGTCTGAACGTACAGCAGATGTATGGCCGGTTTGTGATGGATTCATTGAAGTTGCAGTTGCCCGACCTCTGTCTGCGAACTCCTTCCTCCACTCTTCAGACCATGGTCGACATGGATATGAATGCCTTTGCCGACAGCGCTCCTGGCAAGTTGACTGCTATGATACGAGGCAGTATCGGCAGAGAAGACCTCATGCTTTTTGCCGGTGCATACATGCCTCAAAAGATGCGTCGGAACTGGCCTTATTATCCTATGGAGGTTGCCGGTACAGTAAAGGGAAACATGCAGCATCTTAGCTATTCGGGTTTGAAACTCAATTTGCCTTCAGCCTTCCAGTTGTCCTCCGATGGTTGGTTGGCACATCTCAACGATATGTCTCAGATGAAGGCGAAAATACATTTAGATGCGCGTACCTATCATTTGGGATTTGTAACAGCGATGCTTGATCCGGCTCTAATGAAGGATGTGCGTATCCCTAATGGCTTGATTCTGAAGGGAGATGTCGCAGTGGACGGCTCTAAGTATGCCACCAAGATGACCTTGTGGGAGGGTCGTGGACGAATGAATGTAGAAGCATCTGTTGTTACTCATACAAAGAAAGACGGAAGTCTCGACATGAACCACCTGGCCTATCGTGCCAAGGTGCAAGCCCATCAGATACAGGTGAGTCATTTCCTGCCTCATCAGGAACTTTACTCTTTTACAGGATCGATGGAAGCCCAGGGCGTGGGCACTGATTTCTTGTCCAACCATACTCGACTCAACGCCAAGGCAAAGGTGGCACAGCTGCATTATGGCAAGTATCACATCAACAACCTGTTGGCTGTTGCCCATGTAGCAAATGGTAAAGTACATGCAGATATCGACAGCAATAATCAGTTGCTCAAGGGATTGGTGAGCTTGGATGCGCTGACCAACAGCAAGAATCTGGAAGCAACAGTAGTAGCTGATGTCAGGAATGCGGACCTTTACCTCATGGGACTCACCAAGGTGCCTATGAGAGCAACTGCCTGTGGACAGGTAGACCTGAAGACCAACCTGAAGGAGGACCACTACCTGCAGGCAATGTTGGGCAGTATCGTCATCAAGACTCAGCAGAAAGAATATCGTCCCGTGGATATTGTTGCCGACGTGTTGACTCGTCGCGATACAACCCATGCCGTACTCAATTGTGGTGACTTCCATCTTCGTATGGACACCCATGGAGGTTATAAAAAGTTGCTGTCAAGACTTGATGAACTGCAAGGCGAGGTGATGAGTCAACTCAAGAACCGACGTATCGACCAGGTGGCTATCCGTCGCGAGTTCCCCTTGGGTCGCATCACTCTTACCACAGGAAAAGACAATTTCATCTCCCGTTTTATCGAGTACAACGGCTATCATTTCAAGACGGTGGACATGGATCTTCGTACCTCACCCATATCAGGTCTGAACGGTCATCTTAATATCGACTCTTTGGTGGCACAAGGTGTACAGTTGGATACGGTTCGTGCCAACGTGATGACCCAGGGCGACACCATCCGGTATACGGCGAGGATTGTGAACAACAAGAAGAATCCGCAATACGTATTCCAGGCATTGGTGGATGGAGAGTTGGCAGAGCGAGGCTCCGATATCGCTGCCCGCATTTATGATGCCAACGGCAAGTTGGGCGTGCGTGTAGGTTTGGCGGCAATGATGCAGGAAAACGGCATCAAGGTGAGTCTTACCGATACTCATCCTATATTGGGATATAAGAAATTTACAGCCAACGATGACAACTATCTGATGCTGGGACGCGATATGCGTATCTCCGCCAAGCTTCAGCTGGAGTCCAGCAAGGGAATGGGTGTGCGTATCTACTCTAACGACGACAATGAGGATGCCCTGCAGGATATCACTATCGGCATGACCCGTTTTGATTTGGACAAGGTACTGAGTGTCATACCTTATATGCCTGATGTCTCAGGTATCATGAATGGCGATTTCCATATCGTGCAGACCAAGGAGGCCTTGTCTGTATCGTCCAATCTATCGGTCAACAACTTGGTTTACGAGAATTGCCCGATGGGTAATGTCGGCTCCGAGTTCGTGTATATGCCTATGAGCGATGGCACTCATGCCGTCGACGGAATACTGAAATACAACGATGAGGACGTAGCTACCATCAAAGGTACTTACCAGTCGGAGGGCGAGGGCTATCTCGACGCTACTGTCGGCATGGACAAACTGCCGCTCCACTTCATCAATGGATTTGTGCCCGACCAGCTTGTTGGTCTGGAAGGTTGTGGTGAGGGAAGTCTTACCGTCAAGGGCTCGTTGAGCAAGCCACAGGTAGACGGCGAGATATACATGGACTCAGTTTATTTAGTGAGTGTGCCTTACGGACTGAGGATGCGTTTCGACAACGACCCAGTGAGGATAGCCGGCAGTAAGTTGCTCTTCGAGAACTTCATGATGTATGCCAACAATGAGAGTCCGCTCAACATACAGGGCTATCTGGATTTCTCCAATCTCGATAAGATGATGCTTGATGTCAGGATGCGTGCCCAGAACTTCCTCCTGGTAGATGCTAAGGAGAATGCCCGTTCCGAGGCTTTCGGTAAGGCGTATGTCAACTTTTTGGGAAGTATGCGTGGCGCCTTGTCTAATCTGAAGATGCGAGGTAAGCTCGACGTGCTGGGTAATACCGACATGACTTATATCCTGCGAGAGTCGGAACTCACCACTGATACTCAGCTTGAGGAGTTGGTGAAGTTTACCGATTTCAAAGACAGTAAGCAAGAGACGGTGGTGCGTCCAAAACTCGAAGGCTTCGATATGCTCTTGGGTATGTCGATAGATGAGTCTGCCCATATTCTTTGTGCGCTGAATGCCGACAAGTCCAATTATATTGACCTTGTGGGTGGAGGCGACTTGCGTATGACTTACAATCCTGCCGACAATCTGCGTCTGTCGGGTAAGTATACATTGAGTAATGGCGAGATGAAATACTCCTTGCCTGTCATTCCACTGAAGACCTTTACCATTCAGGACGGAAGTTATATCGAGTTTACGGGCGATCCTTTCAATCCTACGCTCAACATCACGGCTACCGAGAAGATCAAATCGACCGTGAATGAAGGGCAGGGTACAGGCCGATCGGTAGATTTCGAGTGTGGGGTGAAACTGTCGCAGACACTGAATAAACCTGGTATACAGTTTATCATCTCAGCACCTTCCGACATGAACGTCCAGGATGAGTTGAACACGATGAGTGTGGACGAACGTGGCAAGGTGGCTATCACCATGCTGGCTTCGGGCATGTATCTTGCCAACGGCAATACCAATTCGTTCTCGATGAACAGTGCCCTCAGCTCGTTCCTCAATTCCGAAATCAACAACATTGCAGGAACCGCCATGCGCTCCATGGGACTTGATATAGGCATGACTGTCGACAACTCTCTCAATGCTGCCGGTGCATTGCATACTGACTACAATTTCAAGTTTGCCAAGCGATTCTTCAACAATCGTCTGAGCTTCAGTGTGGGCGGTCAGGTTTCTTCGGGAGCCGAGATGGAGAATGCTGTCAACAACGATACCTTCTTTAATAATGTGGAGATACAATATCGACTCAACGATGGAGCCAGTCAGTATATCCGAGGTTTCTACAACAACAACATCTACGACTGGTTAGAGGGTCAGATCGGCGAGTATGGTGTTGGTTTCATGTGGCGCAGAAAATTGCAGCGCTTCAGTGATATCTTCCGCTTTAAGACCGAGAAACAGGCTTTGCCACGTGCTGCAGCCGACACCCTGAAGGCTGTGCCTGCAGCTGTTCAACAAAAATGAAAAAGCAAATGATGAAAAACAGAAAGTGCATTCCCTATAATCATTCCCGCGGCTTCCGCCTGTTGGCTATGGTATTTGTTGCCATAGTGGTGGTTGCCGCAGGTACATCTTGTTCTTCCACGAGTGCTCTCAAGGAAGGCGAGCAGCTCTTCACGGGTCTGAAGAAAATAGAATATACCGATTATGAGCCAGGCGGTTATGCCGATTCTACGATTCTCGAAATGGAGTCGGTACTGGCTTCTGCCCCTAATGGAGCCCTCTTCGGCAGCAGTTATTATCGCACGCCTTTCCCTGTTCGCCTTTGGGTTTGGAATGCTTTCTCGCAGTCGGATGGCGCCATAGCCAAGTGGATTACCAAGGCATTCGGCTCACGTCCTAAATTGATGGGCAATGTGAATCCACGATTGCGTGCACAGGTAGCAGAGAACCAGCTTGCCAAGTATGGCTATTTTCATGGCAAGGTAAACTACGAGATTCTGACCCAGAAAAATCCCAAGAAGGCCAAGTTGGCTTATCATGTGTCTTTGGGCCCGTTGATGACCATTGATACGTTGCAGTATGTCAATTTCCCATCAGTAGTCTCTGCTTTGATCGATTCCACCCGTCAGGAGGCTTTGGTACATACGGGCAGCCCATTCAATGTACCTCGCCTGGAAGGTGAGCGTCAGCGCCTTACCCGTCTGTTCCGCAACAATGGCTATTATTTTTATCAGAATGGCTATGTCTCCTATCTTGCTGATACCTTAGATGTGCCAGGCAAGGCAAGCATGAAGATGATCATGGCCGACAGCCTCGACTCGCAGGTCACCCGCCAGTGGTATCTCGGCAATATCAATATCAACTTCCGCAAGCAGTTTACAGAAGAGCTTACCGATTCTTTCTGTCGCCGTTACCTCAATATCCGTTATCATGGCAAGAAGATGCCTATCCGTGCGGGTGTGGTATTGCGCGACTTGAACTTGCGTCCCCGACAGCTATACAGGGTAGAGAACGAGGAGAAGGCGCGCCAGCATTTGCAGTCGATGGGAGTCTTCAACTATACCAGCCTTCAGTTTACTCCTCGTGACACCACAGCTCAGTGCGATACCTTGGATGCCACACTCGACTTGATTTTCGACAAGCCTTATGATTTCTATATAGAGACCAATGTCAAGGGCAAAACTACAGGCCGTGTAGGTCCCGAGTTGGTTGTAGGTTTTACCAAGCGCAATGCCTTCCGTGGAGGCGAGAAGCTCGATATCAATCTGCATGGCTCTTACGAGTGGCAGACAGGCGAGAAGGGCAACGGAGCCAGCTCCAACCATATCAATTCCTATGAGTATGGTACGGATGTGTCACTCTCGTTCCCAAGCATCGTCACCCCGTTCAATCTATTTACGACCATGGCACAGCGTGAGCGCCGTTTCCGCAAAGGTCATATTCCGCGTTCATTCTATGGCGTTCCTTCCACCACAGTGAAGGCCTCGATGAATGTGCTCAACAGGGCTGGTTATTTCCGTCGCCATGTGGTGTCGGGTGAACTTACCTACGACTGGGCTACCTCAGCCAAGCATCGCCATTCGTTCAGTCCTTTAGTGTTGTCGTATGAGTTTATGAACAGCCGTACCGCAGCCTTCGATGAGGCCATCTCTGAGAGTCCTTATCTGCAGATAGCCATGCGCGACCAGTTTGTACCCAAGATGAGCTACACCTATACTTATACCAGTCCGGCGAAATACCGTCATCCCATCATCTGGTCGACGACTGTCAGCGAGGCAGGCAACATCCTGTCGTTGGGTTATCTCTGTACTGGCAAGAAGTGGAACGACGAGGACAAGGAGATGTTCCGCAATCCTTATTCCCAGTTCCTGAAGTTGGAGACTGACTTTGTGAAGTACTGGCGCATCGCCGAGCATTCCACCTTGGTGGGTCACCTCAATGCGGGTGTGGTATGGAGTTATGGCAACAGCGAGAAGGCACCTTATTACGAGCAGTTCTACATTGGCGGTGCCAATAGTGTGCGTGCTTTCAATGTGCGAAGCATTGGCCCCGGCCAGTATCTGCCTACAGGCAGCAAGTATTCCTATATCGACCAGACAGGCGACATTAAGTTTCTTGCCAACATAGAGTATCGTCCTCGCATCTGGGGAGACCTGTATGGAGCCTTGTTCCTTGATGCCGGCAACGTGTGGACACTTCGCAGCGAGGAGCACAGTCCGCAGGGACAGTTCAAGTTCCGAAAGTTCTTCAAGCAGATGGCTGTGGGCACGGGTGTGGGTGTGCGCTATGATATGGGTATGTTCGTCATCCGTGTAGACTGGGGTGTGGGGCTTCATGTGCCTTACGAAACCAGCAAGAAGGGCTTCTACAATATCGATTCCTTCAAAAACTCGCATAGCCTCCATCTGACTGTGGGTTATCCTTTCTGATTTTTGCCGGTAGTCGCATAGATGTAGACGAATGAAATATAAATCGCCAAAAAAAAGTGATAAAAATTGTGCAGCAGTCATTTTTTTATTACTTTTGCATATTGTTAGATAATATCAACTATTAAACAAATAAAATATGAAACCTACATTATTGCTTTTGGCTGCTGGTATGGGTAGCCGTTATGGTGGTTTGAAACAGCTCGATGGTCTGGGTCCTAACGGCGAGACCATTATGGACTACAGTATTTACGATGCTATTCAGGCAGGATTTGGCAAGATTGTCTTTGTCATCCGTAAGGATTTTGAAGATCAGTTCCGTGAGAAGATACTTGCCAAGTATGAGGGACATATCCCAGCAGAACTCTGCTTCCAGTCACTCGACGCTCTTCCTGAAGGATTCTCAGTTCCCGAGGGTCGTGAGAAGCCATGGGGTACCAACCATGCTGTATTGATGGCAAAGGACATTATCAAGGAGCCTTTCTGTGTCATCAACTGTGATGACTTCTACAATCGTGACTGTTTCAAGGTCATAGGCAAGTTCCTTTCCGAACTTCCAGAGGGCAGCAAGAACAACTATGCCATGGTAGGTTTCCGTGTAGGCAACACCTTGAGCGAGAATGGTACTGTGGCTCGTGGCATCTGCTCAAAGGACGATGCTGAGAATCTGACCACAGTCGTGGAGCGTACAGAGATTATGCGCGTAGACGGCAAGGTGTCTTACAAGGACGAGGAAGGCAAGTGGGTAGCTGTTGAGGACAACACTCCTGTATCTATGAACGTATGGGGCTTCACTCCCGACTATTTTGAGTACAGCGAGGCTTACTTCAAGGAGTTCCTCAGCGATCCTAAGAATATGGAGAACCTGAAAGCTGAGTTCTTCATTCCATTGATGGTCAACAAGCTGATCAACGACGGCACAGCTACCGTCAAGGTACTCGACACCACAAGCAAGTGGTTTGGTGTCACTTATGCTGCCGACCGTCCATCAGTAGTAGCAAGAATTCAGAGTCTGATAGACGAAGGCGTTTATCCAAGCAAACTCTTCTAAATGAACGTAAATATATTGAGTTCACAAGAAGCCGCTACCCTCCAGGAGATGATAGCGGCTTCTCAGCATATTGTGATATGTTGTCATAAGTCGCCCGACGGAGATGCCATCGGCTCTTCTTTGGGATGGCGTGGCTTTTTGCTCTCGCAGGGCAAGCAGGCACAGGTATGTATGCCCGACATGATGCCCGACTATCTGCAGTGGCTGCCCGACAGTCAGACCATTCTGCGTTACGACAAGCATCCTGCCGAGGTGCAGCGTGCTTTCGATGAGGCCGATTTGGTGTTCTGTCTCGACTTCAATGGCGCTGGTCGTCTCGACGAGATGCAGGATGTGCTTATCGGCTGTCGTGCCCGTAAGGTGATGATCGACCATCATCTGGCACCCTGTATGGATGTCGATCTTCAGATTTCTCAGCCCCACATGAGCAGTGCCAGCGAGCTGGTGTTCCGCATCGTGTGGCAGTTGGGAGGCTTCGGGCAGATGGACCGCAAGTGGGCTGCCTGTGTATATTGTGGCATGATGACCGATACGGGCGGTTTTACCTACAATTCCACCGACCCTACCATCTATTTTATTATCAGCCAGCTGCTTACCAAGGGCATCGATAAAGACAAGATCTATCGCAATGTATTCAATAACAGCAGCCTTTCTGCCATCCGTTTTCGCGGTTATCTGATGAGCGAGAAGCTCCGTGTGGTGGAGGGCTTGCATGCATCTTATTATTGTGTCACCCGTCAGGATATGAAGCGATTCCATTTCATCAAGGGCGACCTCGAAGGTTTGGTCAACGAACCACTGCGTATCAAGGGACATAAGTTTTCCATCTCCTTGCGCGAAGATACCGAGCGCGACAATCTGATATTGGTGAGTCTTCGTTCGGTCGACGACTTCCCGTGCAACAAGGTTTCCGAGCAGTTTTTCAATGGCGGAGGCCATCTCAATGCCTCGGGAGGCAAGTTGTTCTGCAGCATGGCAGAGGCAGAGGTGGTAGCCCAAAAAGCCATCAAGGCGTTCGAGGCATTGCTGAAATAAGAAAGATAAGTGATAAATAATAATAAAATAGGACTGCCAACATTGGCAGTCCTGTTTTTTTTTTGTACCTTTGCGCCATATTTGTATAAAAATTACGAACTTAAAGAATGAAGAAACTATTATTAGCAATGATAGCAGTAGCGGCTTTGATCTCATTTGCCGCTTGTGACCATAATGAGACATATGCAGACCAGCGCGACAGAGAGCTGGACTCTATCAATGCGTTCTTGCGCAATGAGAATATCAAAGTCATCAAAGAGGCCGAGTTTGAAAAACGTTTCGAAGCCCGTAAGGCTGGTGACAAGACGGTCAAGTTGACTGATACCGATCCCAATAACAACGAGTATGTGCTCTTCGAGAGCAATGGTATCTATATGCAGGTCATCAACGATGGCTGTGGCGACTATATCGCCAAGGGTAAAACCCGGAATGTGTTGTGCCGATTCACGGAGTATTGTCTTGCCAACCGTGCCAAGATATGCGACGAGGCCATCACACTGACCAATGATGTGCCTACTTATGCGGCAATGACCGATGAGATAAGCGTAACCAATACGTCAGGAACGTTTGAAGGCTCTTTTGTCGACATCAAAAAAAGTCTCTTGGCAAATACCTACAATTCCTCTTATTATGGTACCGTGAGTGCCACGGTTCCATCAGGCTGGTTGATTCCTTTCACTTGGATCAAGGTGGGGCGTCTCATTACTGCCGACGATGAACTGGCGCATGTGCGCCTGTTGGTACCTCATACTTATGGCACTACCTCAGCTTCAGCGAGTGTGTATGCCTGTCTGTATGACATTCGCTTCCAGGCTGCCCGTTAAGGGAGTGGTTTCTTTTCCTCTGAACATTCATCAAGCATTAACGTCTTAATAAGAATATTATGACTCTAATCAAATCTATTTCTGGTATCCGCGGTACTATAGGCGGACCAGCGGGCGATACTCTTAATCCGCTCGACATCGTCAAGTTTACTTCAGCTTACGCTACCTTTATTCGTCGTAGCGGACAGTCTTTAAGCAATACTATCGTAGTGGGCCGCGATGCCCGCATCTCTGGCGAGATGGTCAAGAATGTAGTATGTGGCACCTTGATGGGCATGGGTTATGATGTGCTCAACATAGGTCTGGCTACTACTCCTACCACCGAGCTCGCTGTCACCATGAGTGGGGCAGCAGGTGGTATTATCATCACAGCCTCTCACAATCCTCGTCAGTGGAATGCCCTCAAGCTTCTCAATGAGAAGGGAGAGTTCCTGACAGCCGCCAACGGCAATGAGGTGCTTGCCATCGCCGAGAAGGAAGACTTCGAGTATGCCGATGTCGATCATTTAGGCAAATATACTGAGGACAATAGCTTCAACAAGCGCCATATCGATTCTGTGCTTGCTTTGAAACTCGTCGATGTGGAGGCTATCCGTAAGGCACATTTCAAGGTTTGTGTCGACTCCATCAACTCAGTGGGTGGTGTCATCCTTCCAGATTTGCTCGATGCGTTAGGAGTGGAGTATACCTTCCTGAACGGTGAGCCTACTGGCGACTTCGCTCACAATCCTGAGCCATTGGAGAAGAACCTCGGTGGCATCATGGACGAGTTGAAGAAGGGTGGCTACAACATGGGTATCGTTGTTGACCCTGATGTTGACCGCTTGGCTTTCATCTGCGAGGACGGCAAGATGTTTGGCGAGGAATATACCTTGGTGAGCGTGGCCGATTATGTGCTGAGCCATACTCCTGGCAATACTGTCAGCAACCTTTCTTCTACCCGTGCTCTCCGTGATGTGACCGAGAAGCATGGCGGCAAATATACAGCTGCTGCAGTAGGCGAGGTGAATGTCACCACCAAGATGAAGGACGTTCATGCCGTGATAGGTGGCGAGGGTAATGGCGGTGTCATCTATCCAGAGAGCCACTATGGTCGTGATGCCCTCGTAGGTATTGCCCTTTTCCTGAGCAGTCTGGCACATAGGGGTTGCAAGGTGAGCGAGCTTCGTGCCACTTTCCCCAACTACTTCATCGCCAAGAATCGTATCGACCTGACACCTTCTACTGATGTAGATGCTATCCTCGTGAAGGTAAAGGAGATGTATGGCAAGGAGAAGGATGTCACCGTAACAGATATCGATGGCGTGAAACTCGACTTCCCTGACAAGTGGGTTCACCTTCGCAAGAGTAACACCGAGCCAATCA
>ERZ1023621.267-NODE-267-length-15057-cov-7.488202_pt1 | contig 15057 bp, 8 predicted proteins | sample MGYA00380330_ERZ1023621 | MGnify/ENA primary metagenome ERZ1023621 (study PRJEB33179, sample SAMN07448975) | human gut metagenome | biome: Human-gut; feature: Human associated habitat; material: Faeces | host: Homo sapiens | place: India: Bhopal | collected...
TTCTGATTCTTCCTCTTAGCAGCGTAGCCTCAGTAAAATCAGCACAATCCTTATTCTCTATTTATAGAATATAGATTTATCTAATTATTTTTATTTTCAGTCAATCAGCATAATGTTGATTGTTGTCAAGCGCACGTGGCTTTTAGACGATAATTGTATTAGTCGTTCAGCAACATTGGCATAATAAGCATCAGGATGTCTTGCTCGTCGGGCTGTGTAGAAGGAACAATCACGCCAGCGCGACTTGGATCGGCAAGCTGAATTGTAACCTCGTCGCTCGCGAGGCTGTTCAGAATCTCGTAGATGGCGCTTCCCTTGAAACCAATGTCCATAGTGGCTCCTGCATAGTCGCAAGAGATACTCTCCTTGGCGCTTGTGGCAAAGTCGATGTCCTCGGCTGTAAGACGCAGCAATCCCTTTTCGATGTGGAAACGAACAAGTTGGCTGCTCTCGCTTGCAAATGGCAACACGCGCTTAAGGGCGCCCATAAGCGACTTGCGGTCGATGGTAAGGCAGTTGGTGTTGTTGTTTGGGATAACCGAGTTGTAGTTGGGGTAGCGACCCTCTATCAGGCGACATCTCAGCATTCCGTCGGCGTAGCGAATCTCGGCGCTACGGGCGTCGAACTTTATTACCACGTCGCCCGAGTTTTTTGCCAACACGCCCTTAAGCAGCTGGGCTGGCTTCTGTGGCAGAATGAACGATGCTGGGTTCTCATCGGCTGCGATAGAGAGTATGCGGTTGCGTACAAGCTTGTGGCCGTCGGTAGCCACAATAGTAAGGCTGTCGGCAGTAAGGTCGAAGTAGATGCCTCCCATTACCGGGCGAATCTCGTCCTGGGCTGTGGCAAACAGCGAGCGCGATATGTTGTCGGCCAGTAGGGTAGAGTCGATGCTTATGGATGTAAGGTTGTCCTCCATCTCGGCAGCCACGGGATAATCCTCGGCCGACTGAGCTGTGAAGTTGAACGAGCCGTTCTGGTAGTCAATCTCCAAGGCCAGGTCGTCCTCGTTTACGTTGAAGTTCAGGGGCTGTTCGGGCAGCTCTTTCACGGCATTAAGGATAATGCGGTTGGAGATGGCAAAGCGTCCCTCGCCGTTGCACTCGTCAAGCTCGATGGTCGACTGCATGATATTCTCGTTGTCGCTGGCTGTAACCGTGAGCATGTTGTTGGCCACCTCGAAGAGGAAGCAGTCCAATATACTGATTGAATTCTTGCTGTTTATGACTCTTGCAAGAGTCTGAAGGCGCGCGTTGAGCGTTCCGCTGGATAATGTGAATTGCATTATATTCTGATTTTAACGTTACTATATGCAAAGTTAGTTATTATTATATGCAAAGTTAGTTATTTTCGTGACTAAAACAACCAACTCTCTCACAAAAATACTAAAAAAACTTTGTGGCACACAAAAAGGCGGTTAAAAGTTTCCGATTTTAATACAAATTTATTAATTTCGCACATTGGTTCCGTAGCCTGAACAATAAGGGGCGGAAGCACGATAAGTATTTATCACACTTTAAATATACAATATTCAAGCAATGGAATTACAAGGAAAGATTATTGCCGTTTTGCCAGAAAGAAGCGGAGTATCCGCACGTGGCGAGTGGAAAACACAGGACTATGTCCTCGAGACTCACGACGCTTATCCTAAGAAGATGGTGTTTAATGTTTTTGGCGCCGACCGCATTAGCCGTTTCAATATACAGGCAGGCCAGGAAGTAACTGTGTCGTTCGATATCGATGCTCACGAGTATCAGGGCCGCTGGTACAACACCGTTCGCGCCTTCGACGTGCGCTTGGTTGATCCGGCAACTGTTGGTGCCCAGCCTGGTGTTGTGCCTGGTAGTGCCTTCGGACCAGCTCCCGAGGCTCCTGCCCAGCCTGCTGCCCAGCCAGCCGCTGCTGCCGAGGATAAGGTTGACGACCTGCCATTCTAAGCCCCATAACGGCCAAGAACAAACAACGGCCTCGAAGAATGCTTGCCTCTTAAGGTACAGGCATTTTTCGAGGTCGTTTTTTTTATAGTTTAAGGAAAGAGTGAAGAATCCATGTGATAAGTGAAAAGTGAAGAACGAAGAGTGAAGAATCCATGTGTTATGAGAAGCCTCCTACTATAAAACCAGTTCTCTTGTTCTCATGTCTTCCCCAAAAACCTGTTCTTTTGTCTAATCCTGAAGAAGAAACTTAATAAATCGCAATCTTTATTACTCCATCCTCCTTGTTCTCAAATATGCGGTAGGCCTCCTCAATCTGGCTTAGCGGAAATCTGTGTGTGATTAGTGGGGTAGTGTCTATCTTGCCTTGTTCAATAAGGTGCAGCACCTCCTCGCAGTCGCATCCGTCCACTCCGCCCGTCTTGAACGTAAGGTTCTTGCCGTACATGTCGGGCAGGGGCAATATTTGGGGCTCGTTGTACAGGGCCACAACCGTAACGATGGCATTAGGGCGTGCACATTGCCAAGCTAGCTGGAATGTGTCCTTGGCTCCAGCCACCTCAATCACGCGGTCTGCCCCGCCATGGTCGCTGTGGCTCACAACAAAGTCGCGGCACTCGTTGGGTGTGGTAGTCAGCACCTCGGGATAATGCTCCTTAACAAAGTTGCGTCGCTCCTCCGACGGCTCGCACACGATGATGCGCTTGGGTTGCTTAAGCATTACGCACAGCAGAGTACAGATGCCCGTAGGTCCGGCGCCAATAATCAAAACCGTGTCTTCCTTGGTTATCTCGCTTATGCGTGCAGCCCAAAAGCCCGTTGCAAGCACATCGCCCACAAACAGAGCCTGCTCGTCGGTAACGCGGTCTGGAATGTGGTTTAGGCCTTGCGTAGCCAGCGGCACACGCACATACTCGGTCTGTCCGCCATCGATGCGGCAGCCCAGCGCCCAACCTCCATCAGCCGACGTGCAGTTGTTCACGTAGCCATGCTTGCAGTAGAAGCACTCGCCGCAGAAGGTCTCCACGTTTACAGTAACGCGGTCGCCCGGCTTTACGTCCCTCACGTCGCTTCCAGTTTGTTCCACCACGCCCACCATCTCGTGTCCCACCGTAATACCCGGCACAGCCCTGGGCACGCTGCCATGCTTGATGTGCAGGTCGCTTGTGCATATGCTGCTAAGTGTCACGCGCACAATGGCGTCGGTCGTTTCCTTCAACTCAGGCTTCGGCTTGTCTGTCAAGGCAAACTTGCCCTTCTCAATGTATGTGTAAGCTTTCATAGATCTTAATCCGTAAAAACTGAGTTAATGATATTTCTATCTCGATTCATCCCTCTTGGTTCAGCAGTCTCGCCACATCAGCCGGGTTCAACGCCCATTCGTATGTGTACGCCTCGTCGGCCTCTTGGGCTGTAGCTGCTGGTTCCAGATTCTGTGCCATAGCCTTCCAGTCGAGCAGCTCGCCTATTGTCAGCTTTGCCTCAAGCTTGCTTAGCAAGGCCTCTACCGACATGCTGTCGGCTCCTCGTATAGTCTGCGATGTGAACGGCATTTCCAGCCAAACAATCTCGCGTTTCTCTACGTCGAGCACGCCAAACACCAATCCTTTGCTCAGGTTGCTCTCGCTTATCCTTACCATGTGCTGCACACACGAGGGGTCGTAGGCCACGCCCGTCTCCTCGGAAAGTTGCATGGGATAGGCCGAGTCCATCCATCCCACCACAAGATTGGGCGAGAGCGTGCCGCACGAATAGGCGTTGCACGTGAACATAACGTACTTGGCTTTGGCCGCCAACAGATCGGGCATCGACAGCTCTATGTATTCTGCCGTGCCCACCATCTCGGGTATCGAGCGAATGTCGCCCGAGTGTTTTGCGCCTACGCAACTAAGGTTGTAAAAGGCGCACTCGGCCGTAGTGTAGTTGTCAAATGTTATGCGGCAACTCAAGTCCATGTCGAGCGGTTGGGCGTGCAATCCCTTACCCCATTGCAAGAAGAGGCGCACGGCGTCGCCCTCCACCTTGAATCGTGTTCCCATCAAGGCGCACGACGTGTCTTGTATTGTCGTGGCTCTGTCGCCCACGCCAACGGGTATTTTGTACAAGGCGGGGTCGATGTATATGGTCTTGGCTTCCGTCTTCTTGGCTGCAAATCTTCTCACCATCGACTCCTTGTATACGTCCATCACGTCGCTTGCCATCTTCTGTCTTTCCGTCTCGTTGTACAGAGCAAGCAGCTTGTTGGGCTCAATGCTTACGGTTCCGCCCGTGATGGGTCGGGCCAGGCGTGTTGCGTTTAAGTCGAAGTAGCTCTCGGCTGCGTTGCCCAGTGACAGCAGCAGACGGGCAGGCAACTTGTCGGCAATCTCGTCGAATGCTGCCAGCACCCTCTTGCTGCCAAAGCGCAGCATTGTTGCAAACAGACCGCGTGCAAACAGTCCAGGGCGCTCCTTCAGCAAATCAATCGTCTTGTCGGCATTGTTCTCTATGCGAGCCTTGTCCACACGTCCCTGCCATGTAGAATAGCTCTGGTTGTAGAACACGTCTATTATCTTGGCAAGATGCTCCATGCCCTTCTTGCGCGAGTATTCGCCCATGCGCAAGGCTCTAATCATGCGCACCCACATGCCTCGCTTGGGGTTCATGTTTTCGGCAGCCTGACGGGCTGTCATGGGCAGCGAGTTCATCCAAAGTGCCACGCGCAAGCAAGCCTTGCGGTTGTACTTCAGTTTCAGCTTCTGCTTCATTTTCACGGCAGCGTCGGCACCCATGTTCAGCGGACCAAATACGTGGTAGTACATCCTTCTGGCGTGGGCCACGAGCGTCTTGGGCTCGACAATCTGCACCAGTCCCGTCTTCTCGTACCACAGATAACGCAGAATGTCGGTAGGAGTCTTGAGCAAGGCAGCAGCCTCCATAGCCTTGTCATGGCTTATTAGGGTCTTAACCACGAGCATGGCGGTCTCCTTCATCGCCACCTGCACATCCTCGGGCAGAGAGAATTCTGTGAGCAGCTTTTCAAGCGAGTCCTTCTGGGTGGCGTCCAATGGTGTGGGCGACTCGAGTAGCGACGCAAACACGTTCTGCATGTCCTTGTTGGTAAACAGACGCAGCTCCTTCAGCTTGCTGCCCTGACCCTTGTACACAAAGTTGGCTGTACGAAACGGGGTTCCGCAGAACGGACAACCGTTGTATCGTTCCAGGGGGAAAGTGCCTTCTGGGATAAAGTGGCCGCATCTTAATGTTGTGCCCTTGAATCCCGCCTTCTTGCCTCCCAGCAGATTGGTGAACAACGTAAGCAGATGGTCGACTCTATTCTCGCCCGTGGGCACGTTCCACTTCTTTACCAGCGGAGCCCAGTTTAGGTTTACGCCCATCACGTTGTTGATGCACTTTGTTATTTCGGCAAGTGTGTCGGCAGACACGTTGTTGAGCGCATGCAGCAGTTCCTCGCTCAGGCTGAACCCGTTCTCCTTCAGTCGGGCCACAAGTGCCATAACCGGAGCCGTAGCTTCAGAGTTTAGGTTGATGTCCTCGCGGCGGATGTCGAGGTACAGAGCGCGGTAACGCAGGGCAACAGTTGTTAAAGTATTGTTCATATCGAGTAATGATTTAGAAGGTAATTGAGATACTTTTTGTGATAATTCGGCTTAGCACAAAAGCTAGCCGCAGATTGATCTTGAAGTAAGCATCTCTTGGACCTTTTTTGGGGGGGAGAAGAAGGAAATTATAATCCTCTGCTACACCTATCGGCACGTACCTCCACGGTTGTGGGTTTTCAGGTACGTTATGCTCTTTGGAGTAAGGACTGTTTGGTCCTTCTTCTTTTGCAAAGTTATAAATTTACTGTGCATTCTATCTTCATTATTGGAAAATTTTTTTAAGTTAAACGATAATTTCTTGTCAAAGGCCAGTCTAAAGGCTGTATCTCTTGTCTTTCGTGCGGCAATTGGCTTCGGCAGATTCGAATAATCGCGTGGCGGCTCTCGAATATTCGTTAAGGGGAAAGTGAAGAGTGAAGAGGGAAGAGTGAAGAATCCATGTGTTAAGGGAAAAGTGAGGTTTTGGAGGCTATGGCGCCCTCGCCATAGCATAATCTGCACAAGTATGTTGGTTGTCGGAGGCTATGTGCCTCGCTATAGCATGAGCAGCATGTCGTCATGAATATGTGAGTAAGAGTGGCTGCTTAGGGTAAGGCAGAGCGTGGTAGGGCGGGGCGCCCTACCCTCCAAATTGTGTTACCTAAATCTTTTAGTGACGAACCAAGATCGTTGTTAAGCGAAGGGTTAAGAGCGAAGAGTGAAGAATTCATGTGTTAAAAGTTTTAAAAGTGAAAAATTCATTTGTTGAGTTATGATTTAATCAAGAAGCAAGCGGATTATTCAAATTCTTCACTTTCAAAAAACATCACTTTTCACCTTCTGATTCCACTTGCTTGGAATCTATTGCAAAGATACAAAAAATTATGGCAACAACAAAATAGTTAAGAGAAAAAAAAGTTCATCACTCCATATTCCGTATGAACCTAAATTCAGTCATTTTCAGTCATTAGTCATTTAGTCATTTTCAAAAAAATATCATGTCAAAACCTCTATATAATTATATTATAATTATATAGGCATAATTTCACACTTTCAAAATCGAAAATGACTAAATGACTAATGACTGAAAATGACTACTTGGTAAGTGGACTTTGTTGTAACTTATTGCTTTACTGTAAGTTAGATATCATTCCAAGTCTCGTTCCATAGCTCGCCAACTCACTTTTCTTCTCCATTATCGCTCCGCCAACAAGGAATTATGCCTAAAAAGTGCCGATTTTGGGCGTTTTTTACAGCTAAAAATTGGGGAATATGAGGGAAAAATGTATCCTTTGTAGGGTACTTGTAATACAAAAATAACGACTAAAACATGCTAAAACAAACAATCGTGCATAAATAGAATCGGGGTGGAGATTTGAGGAATAAGATTTAATCAAGTCTCATAATGTGCTGATTAAATGGCGGTTATCATTGTTTGTAGCAGCGATGGCGGCTGTTCTTCTCGTGTGTTCTATCGTGGGTTGCACAACGGATTTTGCTGCTGAACAACCCCAAAAAACGCCTGACGATGCTGCAAAATTGACAAATTCTCGCATCAATTCCACCAAAAATGAGGGTGGAAACGGCAATCTCCGGCCTCCGCAGCACCAAGTCGAATTACAAATCATCATTAATAGTTTGTATAATTGATTGGTGCGGAGGCCGGAGACCTCCGCTACTTATAGGTTCATGACGACGCTAAACAACATGCTACTGCAAGCCCGGAATTACAACAACATTATAATAATAAACTATTATTATCACTCCATATTCCGGATGAACCAAATTTTTTATCGAGTACCTCAGTTCAACTGAGCCCCTTTACGTGTTTGTAATAAGTGAAATTGCAGATGGAGTCAGTTGAACCGACCCCATCTCAACCATACAACGTTCTTCTGTGTTACGGACGATTGTTATGGAGAATTAAGCCTTTGATTGGGTAGGTTTAATCCTCCAAATGTTGAAAGGAGTTGGTTTCAACCCAACCCCTTATATATTGAGGTGTCCATTCAATGTGCATCCCTCAGGACAGGCTACAGGTTCATGACCTTACCGCCCATAATCTTTATGGTTCCTACAAACTGATGGCTCATGATGGTTTCTTTATTAAAAAACTGCCGCAAGCTTATTTTACCACCTTCTTGCCTGCAGCCACCCAACCCAGGTATCCGTTGTCCAGCTCCACCACCTTGTAGCCGTTGTGTACCAGTATGTTGGCGGCATTCTTGCTGCGTTTCCCGCTACGGCAATTCACGGCTATTAGCCGGTTCTTTGGCAGCGAGGCTACGGCCTTTTGCTCAAAGTCGGGCTTAAGCACGTCGATGTTCACGGCCTTGTAGATGTGGCCCTCGGCAAACTCGGCCGCGGTACGCACGTCGAGACGTACAACCGAGGTGTCGGCAATCGTTTGCTCGTAGGCTTCTACCGACAGACTCTCGTAGCCGTTGGTTTGGGCATGGCACGCTATCAGGCCACAGAGCATGGTGGCGATACACAGAATTCTATTTTTCTTCATTTGTTTTTTGTTTTTTTGATGATACATGGGCGGGGCAGCCCCACCCTGAAATAATTAAAAAACAAAGGTACACATTTTATGCGAAACGTTAGTATATTTGACTGAAAATGTGTATCTTTGCAGAAGCTTAGTCTAAAGAATTATCAATGGGTATAATAAATAAAACAAATTACAAAATACTTACATTTCGACATCTGTGTACTGTTGTTCTGGTGGGATTGGTGGTCATAAACTTGTCGTGCTCGTCGACAAAGTATGTTCCCGAGGGACAGCATCTGTTGAAGGGCAACAGCGTGGTGAATGTGGAGGTTCAAGACGGCAAGGGCTTCAAGGTTTCGCAGCTTGTGCCTTACATGCGGCAGAATCCTAATTCGCGCTGGTTCTCGGTGCTTAACATTCCGCTTTACATATACAACCTTTCGGGTAGCGACTCTACGAAATGGTCGAACAGAATGTTGCGCCGATTGGGCGAGGCGCCCGTTGTGTACGACTCCTTGGAAATGCGAAAGACGTGCCTGGAGATGCAGAACGCCATGCACTCGTTTGGATATTTCGACGCATCGGTAACGAGCGAGACCAAGAACAAGGGCAGAAAGTGCGTGGTGGAGTATAAAGTGTGGCCGGGCAGAAAGTATAAAATCGATTCGGTTAGATATGATATCGAGGACGACTCGATACGTGTGCTGCTCGACGAGAGGATGCACAGACGCTGGGGGCTGAAGAGGGGAATGGACTTCTCGTCGGCCAACCTTGATGCCGAGCGCAAGCGGATATCGCAAACGCTGAACGACCTGGGCTACTACAAGTTCAACAAGGACTTTATCCACTACGAGGCCGACTCAACGGGCAAGCAAGGTAGCGTGGACGTGGTGCTGCACCTGATGAAGTACAGGGCATCGAACAACAGCCAGGAAACCAACCACAAGAAGTACATTGTTGGCGACATTTCGTACAGAAGCAACGACGGGACCACAATCCCCATACGTCCCAGGGTGCTCGAGAACAACACTTCGATAAAGAAGGGCAAGCCCTTTAGCTCGGCCGACTTGCAGAAAACCTACAACAATTTCTCGCAGCTGCAGGCCGTGAGGTTTACAAGTATAAGGTTTGACGAGCGACCCGACACGTCGCTACTCGACTGCAACGTGTTTGTGAGCACACGCAAGCCAAACACCATATCGTTTCAGCCAGAGGGTACCAACACGGCTGGCGACTTTGGAGCGGCTGCCTCGCTAACCTTTACCAACAACAACATCTTCCGCGGTAGCGAGCAGCTAAGCATACAGTTGCGTGGAGCCTACGAGGCCATAACGGGCCTGGAGGGCTACCAGAACAAGAACTACAACGAGTACAACGTTGAGACCAAGCTCTCGTTTCCGCGCATCATAGCCCCGTTTGTGTCGGGCCGACTCAACAAGATTGCAAGCATGCGCTCGGAGCTGTTGGTGAGCTACAACTTGCAGAATCGCCCCGAGTTTCACCGCCGTGTGTTTACATCGGCGTGGCGATACTACTGGAAGTCGACAAACGGACGCTACTCGTACCGATTCGACTTTATGGACCTTAACTATGTTCATATGCCATGGATTTCGGCTACGTTCAAGAAGGAGTATCTGGACGATGTGTCCAACCGCAACTCTATCCTAAGGTACAACTACGAGGACTTGTTTATACTTAAGACGGGCCTTAACTTTGCCTACACCAAGAGCAGCCATGCTGTACGCGCCAATTTTGAGCTAGGAGGCAATCTGCTTAACGGCATCTCGCGCGTGCTGAACCTTAAGAAGAACGTCGACGGACAGTACACGCTCTTCAATATAGCTTACGCCCAATACGTAAAGGGCGACTTCGACTTTACACAACTGGTGGAGTTTGACAGCAAGAACACGCTTGCCCTACATTTCGGTATGGGTATTGCCTATCCATACGGCAACAGCAATATTCTGCCCTTCGAGAAGCGGTATTTCTCGGGTGGAGCCAACTCGGTTAGAGGATGGAACGTGCGCGAACTGGGACCAGGAACGTTTAAGGGAACTGACGGACGCATTGACTTTATCAACCAGACGGGCGACATGAAGCTGGACCTGAACATGGAGCTTAGAACTTATCTGTTCTGGAAGTTAAACGGAGCCCTGTTTGTTGATGCTGGCAATATATGGACGCTCAAGAACTATAAGGACCAACCGGGCGGACAGTTCAAGATAGACGAGTTTTACAAGCAGATTGCCGTGGCTTATGGTCTGGGCCTAAGATTGAACTTCGACTACTTTGTTATGCGATTCGACTTGGGTATGAAGGCTATTAACCCCGCCTACTACAACAAAAGGGACCATTTCCCTATCGCCAACCCGAGGTTCGGACGCGATAGCTCGTTCCACTTTGCCGTGGGATTGCCGTTCTAATTATCTGACATTAATGATTTATGAACACGAATTAATTATGAGATTTAAGAATTCAAAATAATATGTTCTTTTTTTGTATGGTCTGAAATTACCAAACCAACTATAAGCATAAAATCAACTAACAACAACAAATTAACTATATGCAGAAAAACAACAAATCGAAGCAAACCCGATATTCGACGGTTGCTTTTGTCATGCCTATCGCCTTGGCTGGAATGACGCTCATGCCACAAGGCATCAAGGCCGTTCCATTGCGCTCGGGACTGACTGTGGAACAGACGGCAATTGAGCCCAACGAGACCTTTGCCGTGAAGAACGTGGCACAGATTAATCCGCACACAATTGAGGTTAACTATACCGACGGACGACAGCTTACCGTCGACTTTTATGGCGACAACATCATGCGCCTGTTCCGCGACGACAAGGGTGGGGTGGTGCGCGACCCCGTGGCTACGCCTCCGGCCAAGATTCTTACAGAGTTTGCCCGCCGCCTGACGGGAAACATCAGCGCCGTTGATGTGGACGGAACGTTGCAAATCACAACGCCTGCCATCAGCCTGAACATCGACAAGCATACGGGCAACATGAACATTGTGGACCTGCGATCGGGCAAGACGGTTGTGGAGAACCTTACGCCTGCCAAGATTGACAAGGGCAACACCTCGGTAAGCCTTACTCAGCACGAGGGTGAGTACTTCTATGGCGGAGGCGTGCAGAACGGACGTTTCTCGCATAGAGGCGAGAGCATTGCCATAGAGAACACAAACAGCTGGGTTGATGGAGGCGTGGCTTCGCCTACTCCTTTCTACTGGAGCACGGGCGGATATGGCGTGATGTGGAACACGTTCCGTCCGGGACGCTACGACTTCGGACACGACAAGCCGGGAGAGGTGCGCCTGCAGCATTCGGAGGATTATCTCGACATGTTCGTCATGCTCGACCAGACGCCCGTGCAGCTGCTCAACGACTTCTATCAGCTTACGGGCCATCCAGTACTTATGCCTAAGTTCGGATTCTACGAGGGTCATCTCAACGCCTACAACCGCGACTACTGGAAGGAGGACAAGAACGGCGCCATGGTGTTTGAGGACGGAAAGATGTACAAGGAGAGCCAGAAGGACAACGGAGGCACGAAGGAGAGCCTTAACGGCGAGAAGAACAACTACCAGTTCTCGGCGCGTGCCGCCATCGACCGCTACGTGGACAACGACATGCCTTTGGGATGGTTTCTGCCTAACGACGGCTATGGAGCGGGCTACGGACAAACTGGCTCGCTCGACGGCAATATAGAAAACCTGCGACAGTTTGGCGACTATGCCCGCTCTAAGGGCGTGGAGATAGGATTGTGGACACAGAGCGACCTGCATCCCAAGCCTGGAGTGGAGCCTCTGCTACAACGCGACATCGTGAAGGAGGTGCGCGACGCTGGCGTGCGTGTGCTAAAGACAGATGTGGCGTGGGTGGGCTACGGCTATTCGTTCGGACTGAACGGTGTGGCCGATGTGGCTCAGGTAATGCCTTATTATGGTTCGGACGCGCGTCCATTCATCATCACGCTCGACGGATGGGCCGGAACCCAACGCTATGCTACGGTTTGGAGCGGCGACCAAACGGGTGGCGATTGGGAATACATACGCTTTCACATCCCAACGTTCATTGGTTCGGGCTTGTCGGGTCAGCCCAACATCACGAGCGACATGGATGGAATATTTGGAGGCAAGAACGTTCCGGTAAACGTGCGCGAGTTTCAATGGAAGACCTTCACGCCCATGCAGCTCAACATGGACGGATGGGGAGCCAACCCCAAGTATCCGCACATCCTGGGCGAGCCTGCAACAAGCATCAACCGCTCGTACCTCAAGCTTAAGTCGATGCTCATGCCCTATGCCTACACCTTGGCCCACGAGGCTATTGACGGCAAGCCGATGATACGAGCCATGTTCCTTGACTACCCCAACGACTACACGCATGGCACAAAGACCGAGTATCAGTTTATGTTCGGTCCGTCGTTGCTCGTGGCGCCTATATACAAGGAGACGCGTGTGGACAAGGAGGGCAACGACATTCGCAACGGAATTTATCTGCCTGAGGGCACTTGGATAGACTATTGGAACGGCGACGCTTACGAGGGCGGACGCATCGTGAACGAGTATGACACGCCGTTGTGGAAGATTCCGGTATTTGTAAAGGCCGACGCCATTATACCGATGACCAATCCCAACAACAACCCGTCGGAGATTAGACCTGACTATCGCGCCTACGAAATATACGCCTCGGCTAACGGAACGGCTTCGTTCAGAGAGTACGACGACGACGGAACCACAACCCAATATCTGCATGGCGACGGCGTGAGTACAGACGTGAGCGTGTGTACCGACGGCAAGGGACGCATGCATGTGGACATCGAGCGCTCGCTGGGAATGTACAACGGATACGAACCTGAGAAGCAGACCGAGTTGCGCATAAACGTGACCCGTGCCCCGAAGAAGGTTATGGCCAAGGTGGGCAAGGACAAGATTAAGTTGACGTCTGTGCAGACGCTTGCCGAGTTTGAGAAGGGCGACAACGTCTATTTCTACAACGCCGAGCCTAACCTTAACAGATTTTCTACACCAGGATCGGAGGCCGAGAAGGTTGTGATAAAGAAGAACCCGCAGCTGATGGTAAAGATAGCGAAGACCAACGTTAAGGACAACGCCGTGGCTGTGGAGATTGAGGGATTTGAGTTTAACACAGGCGGACGCTTGCTGACGCACAACGGAGTGCTTACGGCACCTGAGGCGCAGATAAAGAAGGACGGTTGCGGCGTGTTCGACCTTACACCGTCGTGGAAGGCTCAGTCAAATGCCGACTATTACGAGATTGAATACGACGGCATGGTGTACTCTACAATACACGGAACGCAGTTTGCAATAGACCAACTGCAGCCCGAAACCGAGTACAGCATGAGGGTGCGTGCCGTAAACCGCGACGGAGCCTCGGAATGGACCACCGTAAAGGGCAAGACTCTTAACAATCCGCTCGAGTTTGCCATCAAGGGCATCAAGGCACAGACCTCGTTCCAGGACCAGCCTGGACAGAGAATCTCGAAGATGTTCGACTTTGACAAGAAGACCTCTTGGCACTCGCAATGGGGCAAAGGCGAGGCAATTCCGGGCGACGTGACGATAGACCTGCGCTCGGTTAACAAGCTCGACCGCATGGAATACATCCCGCGCGAGGATGCCGGCAACGGCACCCTGATGGAGGGAACCATAGCCTACAGCAAGGACAGACAGAAGTGGTCTTCTCCGGTGCCCTTTGCCTGGAAGGCCGACAATAGCACCAAGACATTCGCCTTTGAGGGCAACCCAGAGGCTCGCTACGTGCAGATGCACCTGACCAAGGCTGTTGGCAACTTTGCCTCGGGCAGAGCTATGTACATATATAAGGTGGCCGGAAGCCAGAGCATGCTGCAAGGCGACATCAACCACGACAACCGCATAGACGAGAACGACCTGACGTCGTATATGAACTATACGGGACTACGTCGTGGCGACAGCGACTTCGACTATGTGAGCGCGGGCGACATCAACCAGAACGGCCTGATTGACGCTTACGATATTTCGTGCGTGTCGAACGAGCTCGATGGAGGCGTTTATCCCAAGAACGACCATTGTTCGGGTACGCTGCTGATGACACCAAGCAGAACGACGTTTGCGGCTGGCGACATCATTGAGCTGAAGGTTCAAGGCAAGGATCTGCATTGGGTCAACGCGTTAAGCTTCGCCTTGCCTTACAACACCGACCAACTGGAGTACGTGGGCATCGAGCTGCTGAACATGAAGGACATGGTGAACCTGACCTACGACCGTTTGCACACCAACGGACAGAAGGAACTGCTGCCAACATTTGTAAACCGTGGCAACAACTTCTTGCTGGACGAGGGCGACAGCGACCTGTTTGTGCTGAAGTTCCAGGCCAAGAAGGCAGGAAAACTTGCGCTGAAGATGAAGGACGGAATGCTGGTGGACAGAAACCTCGGAACAACTGAGGTGAAGTAGTTTGCCGGCGGCCACGTCACTATATAGGAGTTAAGGAATTAAGGAGTCTTTTTGCGACCCAAGGGAGTAACGTTCTCTTGAGCTTTGCCAAAAACTCTTTAACTCCTTAACTTTTTTTCGCTTGCGAAACCTGTGTAAAAATATAGTGAATACGGATTTTTTGTATGATGTTGAAAGTTTCATTACTTGCGTTGGTATTGTCTGTTGGGATGCTTGCTCCCGCCAGCGCCCAAAGCAAGAAACCCCGCAAGACGTTTAAGCAAATCCTTTTAATGGCGGATAGTTTGCGACTACAATTGCGCCATTCTGCCGACAATGGATGCATGCTGCAATGGGGCGACTCTATCCTGATGGCCGAATTGGGCAAAAGCAAGATGAGCGAGAAGAAGAAGCAACGGTTTATGAAGCATTATGCCAAGATTCAACGGCGCTTAAAAATGTACGACCGCCACTTGTTTATTGGAGACTCGCTGTTGGCTGCCAATTATAATAAGGTGAAGTACGACACCAACTACATCGCCCGTCCTAATGCCCGATGGACCATTAAACTGAGAGGCAATCTGTCGGGTGCCGACCTGCTG
>ERZ1023621.276-NODE-276-length-14777-cov-10.667504_pt1 | contig 14777 bp, 10 predicted proteins | sample MGYA00380330_ERZ1023621 | MGnify/ENA primary metagenome ERZ1023621 (study PRJEB33179, sample SAMN07448975) | human gut metagenome | biome: Human-gut; feature: Human associated habitat; material: Faeces | host: Homo sapiens | place: India: Bhopal | collected...
ATGTAGTAGACCTTGACCTTGAACGCTTCTTCGATACCGTGAGCCATAGCAAACTTATAGAAATTCTCAGCCGTACGATAAAAGACGGCAGAGTGGTCAGTCTTATACACAAATATCTCCGAAGTGGCGTAATGAACAAAGGCTTGTTTGAAGTGAGCGAGGAAGGAACTCCTCAAGGCGGACCTCTAAGTCCATTGTTGAGTAATGTAATGCTCAATGAACTGGATAAAGAACACGAACGCAGAGGACTCCCCTTTGTGCGCTATGCTGACGACTCGATGATATTCTGCAAGTCAAAAAGGGCTGCAATGCGAGTGAAGGAGTCTATAACCCGATTTATAGAAAATGTTCTATATCTCAAAGTCAACAAGGAAAAGACCATAGTGTCGTATTGAGGTTGGGTCGGCTATTATCACCTTGCCAATATGAAGCGTCTCTTGCTTGTAACAGACGAATGGCTAAGGCGTAGAATCCGCATGTGTATATGGAAAGCTTGGAAGAAAGTCAAGACAAAAGTGGCAAACCTCATTAGATGCGGTATCAATAAATACCAAGCATACGAATGGGGTAACACTTGCAAGGGCTATTGGCGAATAGCTGACGGCCCTGTTCTAAAAATGGCGATAGATAACAATAAACTACGCTCCGCAGGGTATGCTACTTTAATGGAGGCGTATCTCGAATGGTATCCAAAATAGGAACCGCCGTATGCGGAACCGCACGTACGGTGGTGTGAGAGGTCGGAAAACGAAAGTAGGAAGAAAACTGCTTCGTTTTCCTCCTACTCGATTATCATTGTACGCTAACTATAGTTAGCTGTCTTTATTTTACTCAAGTCCCTTTCCGTGGCAGTTCTTAAACTTCTTGCCGCTACCACATGGACAAGGATCATTACGTCCTGGCATCTTGTCCTTTACAAGTGGAGTGTGGTTCTCTTCAATCTCGCGAGTATCCTGATTAGCAGCTTCCTGCTGTGCGATATCGTCGAGGTCAACCTTCTCCTCTGTATAGTTCTGACGCTGTGTTGGCTGTTCAGGAGCAGCTTCCTGAACTTCCTCCTGACGCTGCATTTCTGGTATCTGACCACGTGTAAGAATGCTTGAGATACGGTTGTTCATATCATTTACCATTGAGTCAAACAGTTTTGCACTCTCAAGCTTAAAGATAAGCAATGGGTCCTTCTGCTCGTATGATGCATTCTGTACGCTATGACGAAGTTCGTCAAGCTGTCGCAGATTCTCCTTCCAGCAGTCGTCAATGATATGAAGCATGATAACACGCTCAAATTGCTTAACAACGTCCTTGCCTTCTGTGCGGTAAGCCTCCTTAAGGTTGCAAGGAATATTGTATACACGCTTGCCGTCTGTGATAGGAACCATAATGCGCTCGTAGATAGCGCCCTGATTTTCCTCCACCTCTTTTATTATAGGCCATGCAACACTCTCTATGCGGTCTGTCTTGCGCTTGAATGTAGCCATTGCGCTTTGGAACGAACGCTCCTCAAGGTCTTCTCTCTTAATGTTGTCAAAGTCCTCTTCAGAGAATGGGCATTCCATAGCAAGAACCTTCAAGAACTGCTCGCGGCAACCTTCGTAGTCGTTAGACTCGATGATGTTTACAACGCGGTCCCAGATAACGTTAGTGATATCCATACCGATACGCTCGCCCATAAGAGCATGGCGACGCTTCTCGTAGATAACAGTACGCTGCTTGTTCATTACGTCGTCATACTCGAGCAAGTGCTTACGTATACCGAAGTTGTTCTCCTCAACCTTCTTCTGAGCGCGTTCAATGCTCTTAGAGATCATTGGGTTTTCAATACGGTCACCCTCCTGGAAGCCAAGACGGTCCATAAGGCTTGCTATACGCTCTGAAGCGAACAGACGCATAAGCTTGTCCTCAAGCGATACATAGAATACAGAGCTACCTGGGTCGCCTTGACGTCCTGCACGTCCACGAAGCTGACGGTCTACACGGCGGCTCTCATGACGTTCTGTACCGATAATGGCAAGTCCGCCTGCAGCCTTAACCTCATGTTGAAGATTGATATCGGTACCACGACCAGCCATGTTGGTAGCGATAGTAACAGCACCGAGCAGACGTTCTTCTTTGTGCTTGTTGCCATCCTCGTCAACGATTTCTACAACACCCATTGTGCTGCGACCTGCCTCAGCCACGATGTCAGCCTCCTTCTTGTGCAACTTGGCGTTAAGAACCTGATGAGGAATCTTGCGCATGTTGAGCATCTTAGAGATAAGCTCAGATATTTCTACCGATGTAGTACCAACAAGAACAGGGCGTCCGTTGTTACGCATCTCTACAATTTCGTCGATAACTGCAGCATACTTCTCACGTGCTGTCTTGTATACACGGTCGTCAAGGTCCTTACGAAGGATAGGACGGTTTGTAGGAATCTCAACAACGTCGAGCTTGTAGATATCCCAGAACTCACCTGCCTCTGTAGATGCAGTACCAGTCATACCCGAGAGCTTATGGTACATACGGAAGTAGTTCTGCAAGGTAATAGTTGCGAATGTCTGTGTGGCAGCCTCTACTTTAACATGCTCCTTGGCTTCAACAGCCTGGTGCAAGCCGTCGCTCCAACGACGTCCTTCCATGATACGTCCAGTCTGCTCGTCCACAATCTTAACCTCACCATCCATAACAACATACTCGTCGTCCTTATTGAACATGGTGTAAGCCTTAAGCAACTGCTGTAGGGTGTGAACACGCTCCGACTGTACTGCATAATGGTTTAGCAAGTCGTCCTTCTTGTCAAGACGCTGCTGTTCGTCAAGTCCCTTTTCGTTCTCAAGAGCCGACAATTCAGATGTGATGTCAGGCAATACGAATAGTTCCTTGTCATTTACCTGATTTGCAAGCCATTCTGTACCCTTGTCTGTAAGGTCACAGCTGTTAAGCTTCTCGTCAACAACAAAGTAAAGAGGTTCTACAGCCTCCGGCATACGGCGGTTGTTGTTCTCCATATAATACTCCTCTGTCTTGAGCATACCAGCCTTGATACCCTCCTCAGAGAGATATTTGATAAGTGGCTTGTTCTTAGGCAGAGCCTTGTGCGAGCGGTATAGTGCGAGGAAGCCTTCCTCGAGTTTCTTCTGGTCGTTTGCCTTCTGTCCCTCAGATATAAGCTGCTTAGCCTCTGCAAGATACTGTGTTGCAAGCTTGCGCTGTACGTCAACAAGACGCTCTACCAATGGCTGATATTCCTCAAACATCTGATCATCGCCCTTAGCGATAGGACCTGATATGATAAGCGGTGTACGTGCGTCGTCAATGAGTACCGAGTCAACCTCATCGACAATGGCATAGTTGTGCTTGCGCTGTACAAGGTCGGCTGGTGATAGAGCCATATTGTCACGCAGATAATCGAAACCAAACTCGTTGTTTGTACCGAAGGTGATGTCTGCCATATATGCCTTGCGGCGCTCTGGAGAGTTTGGACGATGCTTGTCGATACAGTCTACCGAAAGACCGTTGAACATATAAAGCGGGCCCATCCATTCAGAGTCACGTTTAGCAAGGTAGTCGTTCACAGTTACCACGTGTACACCATTGCCGGTAAGTGCGTTAAGGAATACAGGCAAGGTAGATACAAGCGTCTTACCCTCACCAGTTGCCATCTCTGCAATCTTACCCTGGTGCAAAACGATACCGCCAAACAACTGTACATCGTAGTGAACCATTTCCCACTTCAGGTCGTTGCCGCCTGCTGTCCAGTGGTTGTGGTAGATAGCCTTGTCGCCATCAATAGTGATAAAGTCGTTCTTTGGATTAGCTGCAAGCTCGCGGTCAAATTCGGTAGCAGTTACAACAGTCTCCTCGTTCTCGGCAAAGCGGCGTGCTGTATCCTTTACGATAGAGAAGGCAACAGGCATAACCTCGTCAAGAGCCTTCTCGTAGATGTCGAGCACCTCTTTCTCGAGCTTGTCGATAGCGTTGAAGATGCTTTCGCGCTCGTCGATAGGAGTTTCTTCAATCTTTGCCTTCAGCTCGGCAATCTTCTCCTTTTGCTCTTTAGCCGAGTCCTGTACATACTGTTGCAGTTGCTTTGTGCGTGCACGCAATTCGTCGTTGCTCAGCTTCTGAATCTCAGGATAAGCTTCCTTAACCTTGTTTACGAGGGGTTGTATGAGCTTCATGTCCTTTGATGACTTGTTGCCAAACAATGACTGTAATAATTTGTTGAAATTCATTGTATATTTTGTTTTATTATATGCTTGTTGTTAAATATGGGTGTAAAATTACTAAAAAAAATCCAAATAGCACCATTCTGGAGCCTGTAAACGGTATATTAAGTGTGTTTACCGTTGTTACAGGACCAAAATACTATTGCAGAGGTGCTGAAGAACAAGCATTTGGTGCACGTATACGTATGGCTTTAGCAATAGTCGGAGCAATGCGGTCGACTGTTGCCGGGGTTGTTATACGTTCAGCCTTTACTCCTGCTCCATACAATACGATAGGGAAGGGGATAAATGCTGCACGTGAAAAGTAATTTTCGTGACTGTCTTCGTTTATTATTTGCCAACCTGGAGCGGTTTCTATGATAAGGTCGCCGCTAACAGCTGGGTTGTATGGACTTGTTGTTACGTTGCGCACGCCTGCTGTCAGTCCGAGTAGCTCTTTAGAGCGTGTTATTACATCCGTAAAACTGATATGGCGTTGCTCTATAAGCTTGCGGTCAAGATAAATTTGGTTGTGGAAACAGGTTTCCACATATTTAGCTTGTCCGTATATAGCACCGAGGTACATGTTAAGCAGATTGGCGGTGCGGTTGATGTAGAATGTGCCCGACGGTATGCGGAATCGCTGATAGTCAACCTGTTGTTCGTCTGTATAGCCTGTACTTGTAAGTACAAACATCACCTTATCGCTGCCTACATTCTCCTCAATACGCTTTATTAGAGATGCAAGTGTGCGGTCAAGCTTTACATATATAATCTCCATTTCCGACTGCCATACGGTGGCATCGGTACCTTTGGCCGATAATGTTACCGACAACATATCCGTAATGTTGTCGCGTCCCATACCCATTTGTTTAACGCAGGCTATAGACATATCGGCAACAGCATCATTGTCGCCCGTAGTTCCTCTGGTGCTTGCGTTGTTGTATGTTCTTACAAGAGCCTGTGCTCCCTTTGAGTAGTAATTGGATGTTGTCCAAAGATTGGTCTTGTCGTTAACCCAAAATGCTCCATCAGCAGCATGACCTGCCGACAACACTGCAGCATCCTTCTCTTGTGCCACAGAGTATACAATAGCTGCTCCTTTGGTAGATATTTTTAGCTCGTCACCTACAGTTGAGGTGGCAATCTTCTGTGGAGACACACCATATGTATTGTCGTCTGTACAGAATACTGGGCGCAATGTAGTGCGGTCGAGCCATTGTGTGGCTACTATATTATTATAATGTGGGGTGGTGCCAGTAGCTATCGAGGCTATGGCAGATGCACGGTCAACAGGCGCAAACGGATAGCTTGCGGCCTCGTACACTCTGCCTTTTTGCAAAAGACGCTTGAAACCTTCTTCGCCGTACAGAGGAGCAAAATGCTCAATATAGTCGGTGCGCAATTGGTCTACAGCTATATTCACGACAAGTCGTGGAGCTGGTTGTAGGCTTTGCGCCGACATCTCGGTCATATTTCCGAGCAGTGTCAGCAGGATTATGGTTGATAAGTATCTGTTCATTCTTTATTGTTGTATTTCGTAAATATGTATACTACTTGCCATATCTTAATAGCAAAGATAATGCCACAAACATCAAACCCTCGGCATAGTCTTGGAAAAATCCACCTATGAAGAAGATTAACAGGCATGTGCACCATGTCTTAATCCACCAATTTCGCTTGCCTTTTCGTATAGACTTTATTGTGGGAACAATCGCGAATAGCGATAGTGGATTAAGCATAAGTATCTGCAAATTGAGGCTCACTGTAGGGTGTTGCGAGAAAACCATTGCCAAGAGAATGAGTCCGCATAAGCCAGTGGATAGTAGCAGTATGAGGTCTAACCACCAGTAATTAGACTTGCGCAAGGTTTCTATTACCGTAAGAATCACCACAGTCAATGCTATTGTCAGCATACATGCAAATGGAGACAATGGAAACGAGTCGTTGCCTACATCACTTGTTCGTGGCAATACCCATGTGTCTGATGTCACCAAGGGTCGGTTTGTATTATTGTTTCCCTTTATCTCGGCTTTGGCAAAGTCGTTTGCCAGATGTTCGGGCAAGAACTGTTGTTCTTCACGAGTGGTAGGCTGGTCTGCCTTAATGCCAAGAAGAAGGTCGTTGCCGAATCGTGCCCAACGATGAGTCTCATTATATTCGTGAATCATCTGTCTGAACATGCGGCTACTGTCTATCTTGTTGTGGTATGTCACTTTGCCTTTGATGTGACTTAGTATTATGTCGCGGGCACGTGTTGTGCAGTTGTCGTAGAAGTAGTTGTATCTGTATACGCGGTTCTGCGGCTCATAATTGGTATATATGGCATCAGCGATAGCCTTCTTCTCCTCATTGGTTAGGTTTAGCACTTGCTGGCGTATGCCACAACCCGAGGCTGCATAGTTTGACACAAAGTCGCTGAAGTATTCTATACCCATCTCGTAGTCGGTCAGTCCGAATACAAAGCGCAATACAAAGAAAGGTTTACCAAACGAGAACATGCCATAGTTTACAGCAAGGTCGGTTCCGTGTGCCCGGTCGTTGTATCTTATTGCAGTATGTCCATATAGGCTGTATACGTATGGTCGAGGACCGCACGTGAGCAAACTAACCTCAACAGAATCGAGATATGAGTCGGCCTTTTGTGTCTGGCTAAGTGCTGGCAAATTATTTGTTAATAACAAAAAAATTACCAGTATAGTATGTATTATTTCCCTTTTAAATCGTTTCATGATGCAAAAATAACTTTAATTTCTCAGTTAGCGTGCCTTTATTTCGTTTTTTTTCAATAATTTTGCAACCAATTGTTCCGATAGGAGTAAATATGGAGCATAATGCCACCTATTATATATAAATAATGTGTATGTAGATTGGCATAGAAAGACATACATCAAAAAAACAAGATTTAGAGAACATGAAGAAAATACTCATTACCGCTTCCATGATTGCCACATCACTTGCTGTTCTGGCTCAAAGTGGAACAAACTCTCCTTACAGCCAGTATGGCTTAGGCACTCTTGGCGAACAGGCAGGAGGTTTTAATCGTGGAATGAATGGTTTGGGATTGGGCTTCCATGAGCACAACCAAATTAATAGTCTTAACCCTGCATCGTATGCCTCTATCGACTCGCTGTCGTTTATTTTTGACGCTGGAATCTCTGGACAGATAACCAACTATAAGGAGGGTGATGTTAAGGTTAACGCCAAAAATGGCAATTTCGAATATGTGGTTGCTGGGTTCCGTTTGGCAAAGCATCTTGGTGTAAGCTTTGGTATCTTGCCATACACCAATGTGGGTTATAATTACTCTAACACACAAAAGATAGGAAGCTCTATAGGTTCAAGCTCTTCAACAACCTATTCTAACACATATACCGGAACAGGAGGTTTGCATCAAGTATACTTGGGTTTTGGCTGGATGCCAATAAATGGTTTGGCTGTTGGTGTCAATGGCTCTTATCTGTGGGGCAACTACACACGCTCTATCGTAAACTCGTACAGCGACAATTATGTCAATACGCTTTCACGATATTACACAGCGTCTGTCAATAACTACAAACTCGACTTTGGTGTGCAGTACACCCACAAACTTACAAAGAAAGACGAACTTACACTTGGCCTTACATACAGCTTGGGTCACAAACTTGGTTCTACGCCACAGTGCAAGGAGATATCAAACAACTCGCAGACAGGCGTTGCCGATACCACCATACATAAGGGTACAGCCGATTTGGCAATACCTACTGTTTATGGTGTAGGTCTTATGTGGAATCACTCTGGATCGCTGAAGGTAGGCTTAGACTATACTTTACAAAAGTGGTCGTCGGTAGATAGTCCTCAATATCAGGGCATGTCCGAGCATGGTCTTGCATATAAGGACCGTCACAAGTTTACCTTGGGTGGCGAGATTTGTCCACAAGAGAACAGCCGTAAGTTCTTTAGCCGTGTGCATTACCGCATAGGCGCGTCGTACGCTACCGATTATCTTAAGATAAACGGACAGAACGGACCAAAGGAGTATAGCGTTAGTGCAGGCTTTGGCATTCCTATCGTTAATGGTTACAACAACCGCTCGCTTCTTAACATCTCCGCTCAATGGGTGCGTCAGGATTGCAAGACATTCGTTACCGAGAATTCGTTCCGCATCAATATTGGCTTGACCTTCAACGAGCGTTGGTTTGCCAAGTGGAAGATGGAGTAAAAAAACAAGTAGATAATGGCTTTGAAATACAGCAAGTACATATTGTTATGGATTGTAGGCATTGTGCTTATGGCCTCGTGCGAGGAACAGAAAGAGCATACTGCCCCGGCTGTGCACGACCGCGACTCTGCTTCTATGATGATTAGTTACGGAGTAAATACCTTGATTTCTGATTCGGGAGTGATAAAATATCGCATCGTTTCTGAAAGATGGGAGGTCAATACTGTGCGCAATCCGTCGCGTTGGATATTCGAGAAAGGACTGTTCTTTGAGCAGTTCGACGAGAAGTTTCATGTACAGTCGTATATACAATGTGATACTGCCTACTATTACGACCAGAAGAGATTGTGGGAGTTGCGAAGCCGTGTAAGCATACTTACCAAGGACGGTTTACGTTTTACAAGTCAGCAGTTGTTTTGGGACGAGTCCAACCATGAGCTCTATTCTTTTGTACCTTCCAAGCTTGTAACACCCGACCGAACGCTTGAGGGAACTTACTTCCGCAGCGATGAACGTATGACAAAATACACGGTATCCAATAGTAAAGGCTCGTTTGAAAAAGCCGATATCGCAGGTAGTGGCGACACTATAGCCAGCGCACCAGATACGGTTAAGGCTGCTGTACGTCCGCAGGTTCGTCCTACAAGAAAGATTCAACGATAAATAATAAATATTAAGACAATAGCACAGGGCAGAACGTAAGAATTCGGCCGTGTGCTTTGTTTGGTTATTAATCAATCAAATATAAAGTGGAAACAGAGATACCTCTATTAATCTGTATTGCCATAACAATGGTTCTGTCGGGATTCTTTTCGGGCATGGAGATAGCATTCGTGTCAAGCAACCGTATGCTTGCCGAGATGGATCGTGAGGACAGTGGACTGTCAGGCAAAATAATATCGGTGTTTTACAGCCATCCTAATGGCTTTGTCAGTACAATGCTTGTTGGCAACAATATAGTGCTTGTAGTGTACGGTATATTGTTTGCCCAGTTGTTCGACAATACACTCTTCAGTTCTTTGGACGAAGGCGCCAGGGTTACAGCCGACACATTGTTGTCTACGCTTGTGATACTGTTCACAGGGGAGTTCTTGCCTAAGATTCTGTTCAAGAACAATGCCAACCGACTACTTTCTGTATTTGCGGTTCCTGCATACATTTTCTATATATTATTGTGGCCAATAAGCCGTTTCTCAACATTCCTCTCCAAGTGTCTGCTATATGTCGTAGGTATAAAGATGACGGCAGAGAATGATGATGAGGGATTCTCAAAGGTCGATCTCGACTATCTTGTGCAGTCGAGCATAGACAATGCGCAGAGCGAAGACGACATCAACGACGAGGTAAAGATATTCCAGAATGCGCTCGATTTCTCCGATTGTAAAGTGCGCGACTGTATGGTGCCTCGTACAGAGGTTAATGCAGTCGACCTAAACGAATGTAACATACAGGAGTTGATGCAGAAGTTTATAGAGAGTGGCAACTCAAAGATTATAGTCTACGAGGACGATATCGACCATATTGTTGGCTATATACACAGTTCGGAGATGTTCCGCAATAAGGACAAGTGGCGCGAGCATGTATGCAAGATGCCGTTTGTGCCAGAGACAATGGCAGCACAGAAACTTATGCACATCTTCCTTCAGCAGAAGAAGAGCCTGGGTGTTGTGGTCGACGAGTTTGGCGGTACAAGTGGTATTGTTTCGCTCGAGGATATAGTAGAGGAGATATTTGGAGATATTGAGGACGAGCACGATAGCGACAAATATATTGCCAAGCAAGTGGGCGATCACGAGTACTTGCTTTCAGCCCGTCTTGAGATAGACAAGGTGAATGATCTCTTTGCTATCGGACTGCCCGAGAGCGACGAATACATGACTGTAGGTGGATACATCTTGCATGAATATCAGAACTTCCCGAAACTTAACGAAGTTATCACAATAGGTCATTTCGAGTTCCGTATAATGAAGAGCACAATGACAAAAATAGAGTTGGTAAGACTAAAAGTTAATCCGTAAAGGCAGATTTTTGGTTAAATGTGCCTAAGTTTAGTAATAAATTAGTATTTTTGTACGCATTTTGTGTAACATGGCACAATCTATAGCTATTGATAATAAAAATAACAAATAAAAACAATTAAAAAATAATGGCAGCATTAGGAAAAATCAGAAGCAAAGGCGTCTTGCTGATATGCATCATCAGCTTGGGCCTTTTTGCGTTCATCGCCGAAGAGGCGTTCCGTTCATGCGAGTCGTCAAGCAATGATGCGCGACAGCAGGTCGGAGAAGTTTTAGGTGAGAAAATCAACGTTACAGAGTTCCAGAAGCTCGTTGACGAGTACACCGAGGTAATTAAGATGCAGCAGGGTCAGGACAACCTTAATGAAGACCAGCTCAATCAGGTTAAGGACATGGTTTGGAACACATATGTTCAGACCAAGCTTATCGAGAACGAGACCAAGAAGCTCGGTCTTACCGTTACAGATGCCGAGTTGCAGAATGTTCTGACAGAGGGTACCAACCCTATGCTTATGCAGACTCCGTTCGTCAACCAGCAGACTGGTCGCTTTGACGTTAATGCTCTTAAGAAGTTCCTTGCCGAGTATAAGGCTCAGGGACAGGCTAATCCGCAGCTCGCAAAGCAGTATGACACTATCTACAAGTATTGGACATTCATCGAGAAGACTCTTCGTCAGCAGCTTCTCGCACAGAAGTATCAGGGCTTGTTCGCTCACTGCTTCTTGAGCAACAAGGTAGAGGCTCAGATGGCTTTCAACGATCAGAATCAGGAGAGCCAGATACAGCTTGCCGCTCTTTCTTACTCAAGCATCGACGACAACAAGGTTCAGATTTCTGACGCCGACCTTAAGGCTAAGTATGACGAGGTTAAGGGTCGCTTCAAGCAGTATGTAGAGAGCCGCGATATCAAGTATGTTGATGTTCAGGTTAAGGCTTCGGCTGCCGACCGTGCAGCTTTGCAGAAGGAGTTTGCTGGCTATAGCCAGGCTCTTGCTTCGGCTACAGATGCCTCGGACGTTGTACGCAAGAGCACCTCATTGGTTAACTATCTTGGTGTTCCTGTTTCAAAGGATGCTTATCCTTACGATATTGCACAGCGTCTCGACTCAATGGCAGTTGGCTCTACAAGCAAGGTATTTGAGAACAACTCTGACAATACTCTTAACGTTATCAAGCTTGTGTCTAAGCAGTTGCTCCCTGATTCGGTACAGTATCGTCAGATTCAGGTTGCTGGTGCTACAGCAGAGGAGAGCGCTAAGCGTGCCGATTCTATCTACAATGCACTTAAGGCTGGTGCCGATTTCGAGGTAATTGCCAAGAAGTATGGTCAGACTGGCGAGAAGACATGGCTTACAACACGTCAGTATCAGAGCGCCCCGTCGCTCGACCATAATACTAAGGATTATATCATGTCACTCAACACAATGTCGGTTAACGAGCTTAAGAACGTGGCTCTCTCGCAGGGCAACCTCATCGTTCAGGTTGTAGACCGCAAGGGCATGATCAACAAGTATGTTGCAGCCGTTGTAAAGAAGAATGTAACCTTCAGCAAGGACACTTACTCGGCTGCTTACAACAAGTTCAGCTCGTTTGTAAGCGCTAACCTTACTGCCGACGCTATCGTTAAGAACGCTGCCAAGGCAGGTTTCAACGTACAGGAGCGTAAGGATGTTACTACAGCCGAGCACAATCTTGCTGGTATCCGTAGCACACGCGACGCTATGCGTTGGTTGTTTGATGCTAAGAAGGGTGATGTTTCTCCTCTCTACGAGTGCGGCGACAACGACCATCTCTTGGTTGTAGTTCTCGATAATATTAATAATGTAGGCTATCGCTCACTTGATGATGCTCAGGTTAAGGAGTATGTTAAGGGCGAGGTATTGAAGGATAAGAAGGCAGAGATGCTTATGGCTAAGCTCAATGGCGTTAAGTCGGTTGCAGCTGCCAAGGCTAAGGGTGCTAATGTTTCAACTGTTAATCAGGTAACATTCGCTGCTCCTGTATTTGTTCCTGCTACTGGCGCAAGCGAGCCTGCATTGAGTGGTGCTGTTGCAGCTACTGCTAAGGGTAAGTTCTGCAAGCTTCCAGTTAAGGGTAACGCAGGTGTTTATGTGTTTGAGGTTACAAACAAGACACAGCGTCCTGGCAAGTTTGATGCAGCTACCGAGATGCAGAAGCTTCGCCAGAAAGAGATGCAGATGGCTGGCAACTTCATGAACGAGCTTTACATCAAGGCTAAGGTTGTTGACAACCGCTACCTCTTCTTCTAAGATTATTAAATTAACAACATAAAAAAGAGTCTGAAAACAATTGCGTTTTCAGACTCTTTTTTTTTCTGACTTCGTCATCCTGTCACCCAAAATTCTTCGTAAAAGAGTTTGTCTTAGCCAATTGAAGTACCTTGTCTACGCTCATCTGAATCTCTGAGACTTTCAACATGCTCTCCAATTCCTTGTATACTTTATAAGTATGCGGTTGAGATATTTCACTTGAAAAAATGTGTATATAGAGGTGTAAATACTAAAATTATATTAATAAATATTTAAAGTATATTATTTTGATAAATAATTTGTATTTATTTCATTTTTATAGTTAATTTTGCAGTATCTTACAAAATTACAGAGCCGTAGGACATTACGGCATATTTAGGATAACTTCTTATTTTTTTAGTATAAATTACATAATAAAATTACAGATTACAAAAACGAGATTATGAAGAAAAGTAGCTATGAGCAGCCTCGTATCACTATCTACGAGGTAGAGACCACAGCCATACTTGCAGGGAGTGGCGGAACAAATTCTGTACCGAGCAATGATAATAGCTTCGGCTTAGAGAACAATGAGCTGACAAGCGGTGACAACGACAAGGACGACGTTTGGGAGTAAGACTTTTATTTGTATCAACACAGAAAAACAATCAATCAACATGAAGAAGATATTGTATTCAGTATTTATGCTGGCTACAATGGTGCTTGCTGCGTGCAGCAGCGACGACACCACAGAGCCGGACGTAAAGCGTGGAATGGTGCTCAAGGCTAATGTTGAGGACACCAACACACGTGCCACAATCACCGATAACGAGGGCACATGGAAGTTTGCCTTTGCTACAGGTGACGTGGTGAAGGTAGGTAATGATAAGGTGGAGAGCTACTACACCTTCACTAATGGCGAAACTCAGTTCGCAAGCACCGATGCTATGCAGACTACTGCTGCTGCCAATTGGTATGCTTACTTCCCAGGCGAGACAATCGACCTGGCTAATCAGTCGGGCGACTTCGCTGCTATTGCCAACAAGTACGCATTGGCTGGCATGACTGCCTCGGCTACAACAGGCTCTGATGGCTTGACCGTAACGATGAAGGCGAAGGCAGCTGTGCTGTGTATCGTGGGCGTGAAGAAAGACGAGAAATTGGACATCAACGTGAAGACTGCTGGCGACAAGTACGTATCTGGTCTTGATGCGGTTAAGAACTCGGCAGACTTCAGCGTAAAGACAAGCGATGAAAAGGTGTCGCTGCTCTCAAAGCAAGAAGCAGGAGTGTATTATGTAGTAGTGCCGGCAGGCGTGAAGCTTTCGGTATATAATGGCGAAACACTCATTAAGACTACTAAGAACGCAGGTCTTACCCCTGGCAAGTACTACACTCTGCTCACAGGCGAGACTACAGGTTCTGCTACCAATAAGTTAGGCGATACAATCGATTGGGTACAATTGTGGGCTGGTGGTCCAAAGTTCGCTACAAAGAATGTGGAAGAAACAATGACATGGTATGATGCTGTAAAGACTGGTGATGATTTTGCGTGGGGTAAGAACTGGCGCACACCGACAATTGATGAAGTTTACGGGGAAGGAAAACTTTATTCTGGATTGGATGAAAACGATTTTGCGATACCTGTTGCCGGTTCTCCGTCTTTTAAGTTAAAACAACAAGGAGAATATCTGACCATGGTATTAACTGGTGTGCAGCCTGGATATACTAAGAATACATTGACCTTATACAATCAGATAAAATTTGGAACTCATAATTTTGATTTTTGGACTGCTTCAGATAATAAGCCTTCAGCAGGCCAAGAATGGGGTGTCAGATTTGGGATTACAGTGTATGAAAGTAATAATGAATTTGCTATTGTAAACTTTGGTCCATATAGCAATTCGGATTATAAAGATATAAAATACTTGGTTCGCCCAATCCTTGCAGAATAACCCATCCACATTACCGTTTAATCGGTATTTATAAACACATAACAAGCGGTGTGACATGATGTCGCACCGCTTGTTTCTTTCTTCGTCATTGTGTCACCCAAAATTCTTCGAACTGTACGGTTGAAATTACCCAATACGCCCTGAAAGGGCAGAAGCTCCTAGCCCAG
>ERZ1023621.280-NODE-280-length-14722-cov-48.928411_pt1 | contig 14722 bp, 9 predicted proteins | sample MGYA00380330_ERZ1023621 | MGnify/ENA primary metagenome ERZ1023621 (study PRJEB33179, sample SAMN07448975) | human gut metagenome | biome: Human-gut; feature: Human associated habitat; material: Faeces | host: Homo sapiens | place: India: Bhopal | collected...
TCTTGCGCACCTCATAACCTGAAGGAGAATAGAAGGTAAGCAAAATCTTATACTGAGGATAGTCCTTGCGGATACGTTCCATCAAAGGTCGCCCCTGTTCAAACTCACCGAGCGATGCAGCATGAAACCAAATGTACTTAGCGTTAGGATCCACCTTCTGCTTCAATATTTTGAAAGCCTCACGCTCACCACGCCACATCTTGCGCACCTTTTCATTGAACAGACTTGCAATGGCTATGCCCCAAAGGACGAAATATATTACGATATTATAGATCATGATATTTCTTTATATTGGTTACTATCTATAAATACGTGAACTCTCTGAATAGCCTTCAGCAACATGCTGCAGAAAGCCATTCAGAGAGAAATTATTGTGAATTAACCCAAAACTTCGATTGCCTTGCGGAGACGGCGCAGAGTTTCCTCCTTGCCAAGGAAGGCAGAGATATCGAACATACCCGGGCCCTTACCCTCACCTACGAGAGTCAGACGGAATGCGTTCATCACATCACCCAGCTTATAGCCCTTATCCTCTACCCATTTCATCACGACAGGTTCCTGACCTTCGATAGAGAAATCCTCAATACCTTCAAGCACATCAGCAAGTTCTGTCATCTGCTGTGCAGAATATTCCTTCCAGCGCTTCTTGGCTGTCTTAGCATCATACTCTGTAGGAGCAATGAAGAAGAAAGAACACAATGGCCACAGTTCATAGACGAAGTTCACACGATCCTTCATCATGTGTACCACCTGCTTTACGCGGTCCAGAGTTTCCTCTACACCATTGTTGGCAACAATAGGGGCAAAGAGGTTAGCTATTTCATCATCGCTCTTCATCAGAATGTACTCGTGGTTGAACCAGATTCCCTTCTTAAAGTCGAACTTGGCACCAGCCTTAGAGCAACGTGAAATATCAAAAGCCTTCACCAGTTCATCAAGAGAGAAGATTTCCTGTTCTGTACCAGGATTCCAGCCGAGGAGCGCCAGGAAGTTGACTACAGCCTCTGGGAAGTAGCCACTCTCACGATAACCGGAAGAAACCTCGCCAGTCTTAGGATCATGCCACTCCAGCGGGAATACCGGGAAACCGAGGCGGTCGCCATCACGCTTACTCAGCTTACCTTTACCTTCAGGCTTAAGAAGCAAAGGAAGATGCGCAAAACGAGGCATGGTATCTTCCCAACCGAAAGCCTTATAAAGAAGTACGTGCAAAGGCGCACTAGGCAACCACTCCTCACCACGGATTACATGAGAGATTTCCATCAGGTGGTCGTCTACGATATTTGCCAGGTGATAAGTTGGCAATTCATCAGCACTCTTGTAAAGCACCTTATCATCCAGGATATCACTCATTACCTTCACATCACCACGAATCATATCGTTCACGTGAATTTCCTGTCCCGGTTCAATCTTGAAACGTACAGTATACTGCTTTCCGTCAGCAATCAGCTTATCAACCTCTTCCTTAGAAAGAGTCAGAGAGTTGCGCATCTGCATACGAGTATGAGCATCATACTGGAAATTCTGGATTTCGGCACGTTTTGCTTCCAACTCCTCAGGAGTATCAAAAGCAATATACGCCTTATCATTATCCAGGAGCTGCTGAACATACTGCTTATAGATATCACGACGTTCACTCTGGCGATAAGGTCCATGCTCTCCACCGAAACTTACACCCTCGTCAAACTGGATACCCAGCCACTTGAAAGATTCCAGGATATATTCTTCGGCTCCAGGCACGAAACGATGAGAATCTGTATCCTCAATACGGAACACCAGCTCACCTCCATGTTGGCGAGCAAACAAATAATTATACAGAGCGGTACGAACACCGCCAATGTGCAATGCACCCGTTGGACTAGGGGCAAAACGCACCCTTACTTTTCTATCTGCCATGTCTTTTTATAGCTATTTTCAAATTTTTCTGCAAATTTACATCTTTTTTTGCGATTTTAGCCGTTTTTTTTCGTATTTTCGCACTGTAAAACGAAATAAGTAAGAAAAAAGTAGGAAAATGAGCATATTTAACAACCCAGAAGAGAACTATTGGCGCAATTTCGCCACAAAAACGGTTTTGATATTAATTACCGTTGCTATCATTGTTTGGTTCCTTCCTCGCAACGAAGGAAGGATGTTCAGGTACGATGTTGGAAAGCCATGGATGTATGGTTCCGTCATCGCAAAATTTGACTTTCCGATCTATAAGACCGATGAAGCCATCAAGCGTGAACAGGATTCGCTGATGAAGCAATTCCAACCTTATTATTCTGTCAATGAATCCATCGGCAGCGAACAGGTGAGCCGTTTCCTGCACGACTTCAGCCAAGGTGTACCAGGTTTGCCAAAAGAATATGTGGGACTCATAGCCCACCAGCTTCAGCGCCTTTATCAGACCGGCATCATCGCTACCACGGAATATAATCGTATCTACAAAGATTCTACCAGTATGATACGAATTATCAACGGAAAGAATGTGAAGAGCGTACCTATCGGTTCGTTCTACTCTACTATTGCCGCTTACGAACGCATCTTCTACGATGAGAAACTGGCAACCCAGCGACAGCTTTTATCCCGTTGCAACCTCAATAATTATGTTGAAGCCAACGTCATATACGATAAGGGAAGAAGCGAGGCAGAGAAAGCCGACATGATGAGCAGCATTCCACTGGCAAGCGGAATGGTGATGAGCGGACAGAAGATTGTGGATCGTGGTGAAGTGATTACGAATAACACCTATCGGGTGCTCAATTCATTCGATAAGGAGATGAAGCGCCGCAGTTCTACCCAGGAAGAGCTGACAACCACTATCATCGGACAGGTACTGTTTATCTTCATTCTTGTCATGCTGTTTACCTCTTATCTCTCACTTTTCAGAAAAGACTATTTTGATAAGCCGCGCAGCATTACCATGCTTTATGCGATGATTACGCTGTTCCCTATCTTTGTGTCACTCATGATGAAACACAATTTCTTCAGTGTCTATATCATCCCATTTGCCATGGCGCCTATCTTCGTACGTGTGTTTATGGACTCGCGTACAGCCTTTATCAGCCACGTTACGATGATTCTTATTTGTGCAGCAGCAGTAAAGTACCAGTACGAGTTTATCATCGTACAGCTGGTAGCTGGTCTTGTTGCTATTTACAGTTTGCGTGAACTCAGCAAGCGCTCGCAGATATTCATCACAGCCCTGTTGGTAACTATAGCCAGCAGTGTAGTATATCTTGCCCTTCAGCTGATGCAGGACAACCAGGTGTTCAACGTAGATGCCAGCATGTATACCTACTTTACCGTAAACGGCATCTTCCTGCTACTCTCTTATCCGCTCATGTACATTATAGAAAAGATGTTTGGATTTACATCTAATGTTACACTTTTCGAGTTGTCAAATACCAATAAGGGATTACTCCGCAACCTGAGTGAGATTGCTCCAGGCACCTTCCAGCATTCTATCACCGTAGGTAATCTGGCAGCAGAGATTGCCAACCGCATCAGAGCTAACAGTCTTCTGGTACGTACCGGAGCACTCTATCATGATATCGGTAAGATGACTAACCCTGTTTTCTTCACAGAGAATCAGGCGGGCGTTAATCCTCACGACCAGTTAAGCGACCTTGAGAGCGCACAGATTATCATAAGCCATGTTTCAGAAGGTCTGAAGATGGCAGAGAAGGTTGGTCTGCCAGGCATCATAAAGGATTTCATCACTACTCATCACGGAACGGGCATCACCAAGTATTTCTATATTAATTACTGTAATGCTCACCCTACAGAGGTGATTGACAAGTCACAGTTCCAATATCCTGGTCCGAACCCATTTACCCGCGAACAGGCCATCCTGATGATGGCAGATACGGTTGAAGCGGCTTCGCGCTCTCTGAACGAATATACAGAAGAAAGCATCAGTAACCTCGTCAATAAACTCATCGACGGACAGGTGGCAGATGGTTTCTTCAAGGAGTGCCCTATCACGTTCCGAGACATTGCTCTCGCTAAACAAGTACTCATCGAACGACTCAAGGCTATTTACCATACCCGTATTTCGTATCCTCACTTAAACGTAAGACAGAATGCCGGCAAAAAGACGAGTCAGGAGTCTAAAGAACAAGAGTAAAGATACAATTCGTGAAGTTCTTATGCCGTAAAGCGTATAAACGGATATACAAAAAGGTAAAACATAACCAATAATAGTCCTTTTTCTTGCACAGTTTTTAAAATCTGTGCAAGAGAAAGGGCTTTTTGCGTTAATATGCTTTAAATATTTCAAGAAAACTATAGTGAAAAAGAACATTATAGTTACCTTTGCGGACGTTTTTATTTAATATTATTAAGATGAAGAAACTAAAATTAGTTAGTTTAGCCATTGCGATGGCTTGTGCAACCCCATCTTTTGCAGGCGGTTTGCTCACCAACACCAATCAACATGTAGCATTCAACAGAATGATGAGCCGTGAGGCTTCAATTGGTATCGACGGTGTTTATTATAATCCAGCCGGAGTTGTATTCATGGGTGAAGGTCACCATCTCGCCATCAACTGGCAGTTGGCTTACCAGACACGTAGCATTGAAAATGATTATGCATTGTTCACAAACAATGTGAACAATCCTATTACTCCTCGTACATTCAAGGGTGAGGCTTTTGCGCCTGTCATCCCTTCATTCCAGTATGCTTATAATAAAGGCAGATGGTCACTTCAGGCTAGCTTCGCCCTCACAGGTGGCGGTGGCAAGTGTACCTTCGATAATGGTCTTGGCTCTTTCGAGAAGATTGTAGCAGAAACAGCGATGGCTGCTTGCGGCTTGGCAAGAACTGTTGACAATGTATTGGGTAACACACTTGGACAGCCAGGAATGCAAATGTTTACAACCGACCAAGCTTTCGGTCAGAAAGGCGAATATAGTTACAATAGCTATATGCATGGCCGTCAGTACTATTACGGTCTCTCTGTAGGTGCTGCATACAAATTCAGCGACAATTTCAGCGCATTTGCAGGCGTACGTGGTGTCTATGCTTCAACAAACTACTATGGATATGTTGAAAACATCAAGGTAGGCAACATGCCTCTTTACAAGGTACTCGACCCTAACAAGGAAAATGCAGCCAACATTGAATTGAGCTGTGACCAGAGCGGCATCGGCTTTACTCCTATCATCGGTGTAGACTTCAAGACAGGCAAGTGGAACTTCTCTGCAAAATATGAGTTCAAGACTCGCATACGTTTGAAGAACAAGTCTGTAAATCAGGCTCCTAGTATCAGTGCTCTCCCAGACAACTTGTCCAGACAGATGGTTGGAACATTGACTCAGGTGTTCACAAATAAGGGTATGACTCCAGAGAATGCTCAAGTTGCAGCAGCAAATACTACTCAAGCAGTTTTGACTAACGATAATGTAGTAAAGACAATGGCTGGCTTGAAGACACAGTTCGACACAGAGCTCGAAGAGGCTATCGGTGAATATGAGGATGGCAAGAAGATTGCTGGTGATATTCCTGCTTATCTGGCACTCGGTGTAGGTTACAGCCCAGTAAATGCAGTACGCGTAAACGTAGGTTTCCACTGGTTCGATGACAAGCACGCTACATCTTACAACAACCGACAGGAGAAGTTAAAGCGTGGTACATTGGAATACAACGCAGGTGTAGAGGTAGACGTAAACAAGAAGATTACCTTGAGTACTGGCTGGCAGAATACCAACTATGGCTTGAGCGATGAATACATGGACGACAAATCATTCGTTGTCAGTTCAAACTCTGTAGCAGTCGGTGGTGTATACCACATCAATAAGAAGATGGATCTGAACGTAGCTTACTTCCATACCTTCTATCAGCACAAGAAGACTTCAGAGAATGTAGAACTAACAGGAAAGACCTACAGTTCAGACTACACACGTAACAACAACGTATTCGCAGTAGGTCTTGACATCAACTTCTAAACATAACTACAAATATCATAATTAAAAGGCTACCCGTTCTTGCAACAAGTAACGGATAGCCTTTTTCATTTTATTTACCAATCTTATTTTCTTCCATTCTGCCAGAGAAAAGGATGGACAGGAGACTACAACGGGTCTACATCATAATAAATCTGCAGAGCTCCATATCTCGGATCCTTTCCCATCTGTTGCTGAGCAAACTTCAGATATTCTCTTACCTTCTGCTGATCAATACCATTTTCCAGTTTGATAACAATCTTTCGGATGTTCATCATCTTAACCCTTGCCACAGCAGGTTTATCCGGTCCCAACACACGCTCGCCAAACCAGCTTCTCAGCGTTTTGCTGAGCTCATGGCTAGCCTGTTCGCATACCTTATCATATTTATGTTTTACATACACATTAATCAGGTGAAAGAATGGTGGATAATGAAAAGTTCTTCTCTCCTCCAGGATACCCTGATACAAACCTTCATAATCATTATGCACCACCTGTCCGATTACAGGCAAGGTAGGATTCTTGGTCTGTAGAATCACCAAGCCACGCTTACCTTTTCTTCCAGCTCTACCACTCACCTGTGCCATCATCATGAAAGCATGCTCATAGGCGCGGAAATCGGGATAGTTGAGCATTGAATCAGCATTCAGGATGCCTACTACACTCACCTTATCGAAATCAAGACCCTTAGAAACCATTTGCGTGCCTATGAGAAGATTCGTTCTGCCTTCAGAGAAGTCTGCGATAAGACGTTCGTAGGCATTTCGTGTACGTGTTGTATCCAAATCCATTCTGGCAATCTTGGCTTCCGGAAAGATTTCCGCTATCTGGTCTTCTATCTTCTCGGTACCAAAACCACGTCCCATGATTTCCGTACTGCCACAGTTAGGACATTCCGTAGGAACCGGATAAGTGTAACCACAATAATGGCAAGTAAGCAAGTTAATGCTTTTGTGTAACGTAAGCGAGACATCACAGTTCTTACATTTCGGCACCCAACCACATACCTTACATTCAACCATCGGCGCAAAACCACGACGATTCTGAAAGAGAATTGCCTGTTGCCCATTCTTCAAAGCCTCTCTTACTGCAGCCAAAAGCTGTGGAGAGAAAGGACCACTCATCATCTTACGGCGGCGCAAGTCTTTTACATCTACCACCTGAATTTCCGGCAACTGAATACCTTTGTATCTTGTTTTCAGTTCTACCAGGCCATACTTGCCTTGCTGCGCATTATAATAACTCTCCATCGAAGGCGTAGCCGTACCCAATAAAGTCTTAGCCCCATACATCTTGGCAAGCACAATGGCAGCACTTCTGGCATGGTAGCGCGGAGCGGGATCCTGTTGTTTGAAGGAAGTCTCGTGCTCTTCGTCTATGATGACGAGTCCCAAATTCTTAAAAGGCAAGAAGACGGCACTTCTTGCACCCAGAATTACATCATAGGGATGATCAGAGAGTTGTTTCTGCCAGATTTCTACACGCTCAGCATCACTATATTTAGAATGGTAGATGCCCAGCCGGTCGCCGAAAACTCTATGAAGACGCTCCATGATTTGTACGGTCAGAGCGATTTCCGGCAGAAGATAGAGCACCTGCTTATGCTCCTCTATGGCTTTTCTGATAAGATGAATGTAGATTTCCGTCTTTCCGCTGGATGTCACACCATGAAGCAATACAACATCCTTTTTCATCATTTGCATCAGGATACCATTATAGGCATCTTGCTGAGCCAAGGAGAGAGGTTTAATCAAGTCAAGATGAGATTCTCCATTCGTATTCAATCGTCCTATTTCCAATTCATAAGTAAAGAGAATTCCCCTGTCGATAAGCGCCTTGACAACAGCAGCCGTACAATGGCTCTCATTCATCAGTTCTTCCTTGGTCACTTTTTTTATGCCTTCCCTAGGCGTATCTCCATCAAGACTGTCCCAATGCGAGAGACTCAGAAAGGTGGTTAATGTTTTGGCTTGCTTCAAGGCTCTCTGCACCAGGTTGAGTGCTACATGAAGTGCCTGCTCACTACGGTACGTACTGGCAAGTTCTACATAGAGTTCCATCTTGGGCTTGAATTTCTCTGTAGACTTCAGTCCACCAGGCATAGCAGCATTATAGACATCGCCTAAAGGAGCCATATAATAATAGCCAATCCATTGCCACAATCTCATCTGCTGAGGCAACAGCGAAGGCGTATTGTCAAGTACCGCCTCGACAGGTTTGCAGGAGAATGCAGGCTTATCATCATGCAGCCGGGTAGCCATTGCGATATATTTCTTACTTTTACCAAGAGGAACCAGCAAGCGTACCCCAGGCACAACTTTCCCTTCCATCCCATCAGGGACAGAATAAGTAAAGGTTCCGTCGAGCGGAAGGGGTAATATCACATCTACATATTTCATATCTAATCTTCTTTAACCTTGAAATATCCATCATTCAGGCTTTCGACTTGCAAAGTTAGCAAAAAAAAAGCAGATACCCATCATCGGATACCTGCTTTTATATATTTTAAGATGTACTAGGCGAGACCATACGATGTTCTCACCCATAATCTTTCCTGTTCTTTTGCAAGATTAGAACCAATAACCCAAAGCAATCTGCCAACTGTTATTCTTACTGTTACCATTCACTATCTTTTCGCTTGTTTCCTCCCAGGTAACATCTGCAGTCTTACCGCAAGCGATGTTATAGTTTGCAGAGAGCTGGAGATGGCTCAGCAGGGTAACACCCAGACCTACGTTTACACTGAAGTTTGTTTTCTTCAGAGAATAAGAACTATTATCATTCCACTTGAAGTTCTTGTCACCAACGTTGATACCCCACTGTGGACCAGCGAAAACGAAAACATTAGCCAAGCTACTCAAACCGAAGCCATAACGTACGTTTACAGGAATATTAAGAGATTTCTGAGTCATTGTTGTCTCTACATTCTCAGCAGAAATCTTAGCTTCCTTCTGATCGTACAAGGCAGCAGCATCAAAACTCAAGCCAACAACAGGGATAGTAACCTTTACCATTGGACCAACAAAGAAACCTGTCTTGTTAGATGCATCGAATACATCGTTACTCAAAGACATGTTAGTAACATCCAAACCGCCCTTCAAACCAAACTTAATCTGGGCATTAGCATTTGTAGCAAACATCATGGCTGCTACAACCATTAATACTGATAAAACTTTCTTCATTCTATATTTACTTTAATTCTTATATAAATTAATGACGCTCTCTACGAACCGTTACCCTAGCAGAGCCACCAGAAGAAACATTGCTTCCTCCTGATCTGCGTTTTTTAACAGTAGAAGTCTTAGCTGGTTTAGATGCAGAACCACTTCTTCTGTTACGGCTTTTCTTCAGAGTCTTGGCATCCATATTCTTTTCTGCCTTGTCAATACTGTCAAGAGAATCCTTCCGAGCCTGATTACCCCAGATATTCTTCTCAAAGGCTTCCAACTCAGCCTCAATGCGCTTCTGTTCCTTCGCCATGGCCGTATCCGAAGGACAGTATTGTGCCAGGGTATTGCCCTGCATATTATTGGTCTTGTAGATTTTACCGTGATACAGATTCTTGGTAAAATAATCTTCTGCACTCATCACAGCAGCATTGTTCACATTACTGGTCATCAGCTGCTGCTTAGCCAGGAAAGGAGCCAGATCATCATACTTCACCCAGAAGAGCGGATACTTGTTTCCTACATCTCCAAAGTCATCATTACGGGTCATGATAGGGCACAAAGCCAATACCTTGGTATGGAAAGAAGCTGTTTTCTGGTCATAATAAGAAGTCTCCTTCACATAGTATGCCTTCACTTCAGCTGATGGAATATCGCTGTCATCAATATGCACCTTTCCATTATCAGTCTTCTCGTAGTAGATATGATAATTATCTACGAATGCTTTCGGAGTAAGACGGTTGGCGGCAGAAAAATCTTCATTACCATCCATACGATACTGATAAACAGGCACTCTACCCGTAAACATCAGTTTAAAGATATAGGTAAAGAGATTCATCTTACCATCTGTTGGCTCTACAGGATAATACAAGGCTGCATTGGCATCATCTGTGAGATTGAGTTCACGATAGATGTCTCTTCTCCAAACCACGTCCTCATCCATCGGAATAGCTGTAGGGAAATAGAGTTTGGCACGCAAGGTCATATTGTCAGCATTCGACTGTTGTGCCTTTTGCTGAGCCTGCTTTCTGCGAGCCGCTGGCTGTGCCATGATGCCCTGCACCATTCCCAAAAGCATGAATATGAATAATATCTTTTTCATTACATTGAACTTTGAACATTGAACTTTGAACTTTATGATAAGTAAAGCTGTTGAATTGGCTTTCCCTTCGGACGCCGAACGTTGTTTCTTCACTCTTCGTTCTTCACTCTTCACTTACTTCACTTACCTGACGATAACTTCCATCGCCGCCGGCAGATTTCTTGTAATTCCATCAGGACCTACAGCCTTGATATGCGAGATATAGAAGCGTCGGTTTCTTGACAGTTTTCTGAACTCTTCGCGCTGTCGTTCTGAGAAATTGGAACCCGCCGAAGCCAAAGGTATGGCATTTCCCATATTATCGAAGAATACGGTTTCGAAGCCCAGTACCTTAAACGGAATATCAAGGAGTCCGTCATCTATGGCTGCATGAATGCCTGGAGCACCCATCAGAGCACCTTTCGATAGAGCGCCACCTCTAAATCTATCTGTACCCATCGCAATATAAGCTGTTGGGTCAGGAAGTTTTCTTACATGGAATACGAATGGAGGCAGACTTCTCACCTGTCCTTTATCGCGGGCTGTCACATGGATGGTAACATCCTTACCCACCGCTGAAGGTGTAGCCACGAAATGACCATTGCCCTTAGCTACGAAAGAACCGCCTGTCATGGAAGCAGAGATAGCATTTGCCGGAACACCAGGAACGCTGATGCTGATAGGATTGGCATAGCCTGCATAGAGCACATTCATCAGGTCGGCAGCAACGGTAGCTGTATTAGGAACAGGCAATACGGTGTATTTCTGAACGAAATTGCGTCGCATCATCTCGCCATTCTTGCCTCTCATCAGAATGTAACCGCCAAACTGATGCTCACCTACGCCACCTGCCACAAAACTGTATCTGCCATTCTCGGCATTCAGCCTACTACCATTCACATAGATTTCCGGACGCTGTGTACTATCTATTGCAGCCATCACCACATGCGAATTGAAACGTTCACCGGCATAGAGGGTTGTTTTCTCTGGAATAACGAATGCATCGAGTTCATTCACATTCAGTTCTACCAGATCTATATTTTTCTTCTCCTCATCCGATTTCTTCCCATCATCGGCAAGACTTTTCTTGATTTTCTCGACAATAGACTTGCCTTTGACACCGAATTCCTCATCTGTAGGAGTATTCAGCGCCAACATAGCCATCAGGATGACATACATCAGGTTAATCATCTTCTGGCGAGGCGAAACCGGTCTTTTCTTGATTGCCATGGATATAAATTTGCTTGATTCTATTTATTTTCTTCGTCTTTACTCTTCACTTGTTACATGAGGAGCCGCCACACGCATATTGATGGTCATGGCATCAATCATACGGGTATAAATTTTGTTCAACTGTTCTATCTGCTTTGCCATCATCTTGGTCTGCTCATTGATCTGGTCAATGGTACCAATCTGCTGGCTGGCACTTTTCAGCTGCATCTCGTATACCCTGCTGATACCTGTCAAGGTACGGTTCAGATTCTCCATCTCCTCGCTGTCACGAGTCAGTCGGCTACTCTGTTCGTTTACCTTACTCAAGGTTTCTACCAGGCTCTTCAACTGTTCTACGTAGCTGTTCTGAACTTCCACCACCTCAGGATTAAGTGGAGTCAGTTCTGGCGCAGCAGTCATTACAGGAGAGACAGGAGAAGCAACCTGAGGCTGAATGGTTTCAGAACGATTCTTGGCAGTCATCATTTCTTCAGCCGACACCTTTCCTTCCAGATACTCCTCTGTAGCATGGGTAGGCAAGTCTCTACCTTCGGCAGTCTTGTCGAAAGGACGGTCGAAAGCAGAAAGGAAGAACACGAGAATCTCGGTTCCCATACCTAAGAAAAGCATGAGATTGGCACCAGGAAGATGGGTCAACTTAAAGAGGGTACCAGCGATTACGATAGAGGCACCCCAACTGTAAGCATAGTTAAGGAATGTCTGACCCGGCACACTATCCATCCACTTCTGCAAGCGGTATACGATATTGAATTTGCTATAATAGCTCATATTATTTATCTCCTATTCTTATTCTTCAATGGTTTCTGTTTTCCGCTTGCCGTAGTAGCAAGACTTCTCACGCAACGGAATCCGATGTATGAGCGAGGCTGATTCTGGTACTCGAAAGTGCGCCATGCCGAACGGATAAACGACTCAGGGTCTTTCCAGGAACCACCTCTTACACTCTTCTTCTTCAAACGGTAAGGATCTTCTATGGCAGCATTATACTGTAAAGTTGGGTTAAAATCGCTCATTGCGTCAACACCCGCCTCTGTATAAACGGTACTTGTCCACTCTGCCACATTACCAGCCATATCGTAAAGTCCATTAGAATTTGGCGAATAGATAGCCACCTTGCTGGTTATCAGGTTGCCGTCTTTGGTATAGTTGCCCCTGTCTGGTTTGAAATTGGCGTAAAAACAACCATCCCCGTTCTTTACATCCGCATTGTCCCAAGGAAATTCATTCTGGTTCTTGCCTCTTGCAGCATATTCCCATTCTGCCTCGGTTGGCAGACGGTAACGCTGTACAAATCTTGCTTCAGGACCTAAGCCCTTCAAAAGATAGTCTGTTCTCCAGGCGCAGAAGGCATTTGCCTGTTCCCAGGTAACACCGACTACCGGATAGTCATTATACGCAGGATTGCTGAAATAACTTCTCAGATAGGTTTCATTCTCTGCATTTCTGAAGTCGTTTACCCAACAGGTAGTGTCAGGATAAACATTCACGATATAGGTATTCAGGAAATCCCATGGTCCTGAAAGCGGACGGTTGATAGTCTCACGCACCACTCTACCCTCATCATCGTAATAAGCGGTATCTTTTGAAATCATCACCACCTCGTCCGGATTTATCTTCACATCGGTGTTGAAGGTACGTTCCTGGGGATTAAGACGGAACTTACGCTGAGCCGCAGCTGTATAATCATAGATTTCGTATTTATAGTTGAGCTGGCGCCAGTCGATGAGTTTTTCTCCTGTAACCGGATTGGTTTCATACAAACTTTCAAAAGCTCTCTGCTCATCCTCATTAGGTTTCTTAGGAAGCGCTTTCTTCCAGTTTACATGAGGTGTAACCGGATCGCCATTCTTATCTTCAGTAATCATGTAAGTCTCGTCGCCTCCATAAGCAGGATCAGCCAGACGTGTACGAAGGATAGAATCACGCACATAAGCCACAAACTGCTTATATTCTGAATTGGTGATTTCGGTATCATCCATCCAGAATCCATCCACCGACACATCCTTGCGTGGTGTTTTCATTCCCCAGAGTGAGTCTTGGGTCTCCATTCCCATTTTCAGGAAGCCACGGTTTATCTTTACCATACCATAAGGGGCTGGCTCTACAAAGCTTCTACCGCTCACGCCAACCACCTCGCCACCTCTGCCTGCAACAGAAGCTTGCTTGGCACCGAAGCAGCCGCTCAAGGTGAGCAATATAGCGAATGCACTAAGGAGCAATATACTTTTCTTCATTGTTTTATGATTCTACTATGTTCTTATTTCTATTTACATTATAATATTCTGACGCTCTGATGGCGGTTTCTGCCTTTCTTGGTCAGGTTGATATCGGTCTGATACCCTACAAAGAGTTCATGACTGCCATTTCCGGCACTGAGTTTGGAGGTGTATGCCTCGTAACTGTAACCAAGCACTACCCCATGAAAACTACCGCCTACCAGCACGGTTACCGATCTGTCCGGACTGTAGGTTACTCCACCATACAACATCCGTTTCTCATATTGGTAAACTAACCTTCCTGTCAGGTCGCCTCGCCATGTGGTACCATCTGTTGTAACAAGAACAGACGGCTTTATTGTTAAGAACGGATTTCTCAGTCGAATATTGTATCCACCTGTCAAATAATATGTGGCATCTATTTTCAATTCGTTGGTCTCACCTAGATTAATCGTAGGCGATGTAAGATGCTGGGCAGAAAGTCCTACATACCAAGCCTTATGCTGATAATACAGACCCAGACTCAAATCCATTCCGCTTCCATTTACGTCTGAAGTAGAAAAGGCAGGGTCACCACTTTCTCCCAAATCCACCTTGCTTCCATCAAACTTCTCACTCAGCATACCTCCTTGTACACCCACGCTCAGCGTTCCACCCAGGAGTTTATTCTGCAAAGCATACTGTAAAGCCAGTCGCTGATGAGTAAAAAGACCAATCTGGTCATTCTGTAGCGACAAGCCTACTCCATGCCGGTGATTGAGCAAGAAGAAAGGCATGTCAGCCGCCACCTGAAAGGTACGGGGGTTATGTTCGAATCCAGCCATATCAAGTGCGTAGGCCGCCGTAACATTGAGTTTCGACTGCTTACCCACAGCAGCAGGATTGAATGATGGTTCCATGTCAAAATAATGACTGAAGGAAGGATCATACTGTGCCCTCATTTCGAGCACCCCCACTAGCAGAATCCATATAATGATAAATCTTTTCAACACAATAAGATAACGGAATTTCTTACACATTATTATATATAAGCAAGAAACAAAAGATGAAAAAGGCTACCCTCTTATAAGAGAGCAGCCCTATCATCGAGATTA
>ERZ1023621.285-NODE-285-length-14669-cov-28.979403_pt1 | contig 14669 bp, 16 predicted proteins | sample MGYA00380330_ERZ1023621 | MGnify/ENA primary metagenome ERZ1023621 (study PRJEB33179, sample SAMN07448975) | human gut metagenome | biome: Human-gut; feature: Human associated habitat; material: Faeces | host: Homo sapiens | place: India: Bhopal | collected...
TTTGCCCCGGTGTTCTACAGGGGTTAATGTTGAATGCTTTTTTGAATGTTGAATGTTGAATGTTGAGTGTTGAATTAGGCTAGCGCCATTGAGTCCGTTAGTCAATTCAACATTCAACATTCAACACTCAACATTTTTTTTGTCCCCTTCGTTTCTGAGAAAATAGCTACCTTTGCATCAGAAACATTAAAAGAAATGAAAACGTATGAAAAGGAAAGAGATTATTCAACTACTCTTGATAGCAGTAGTGACGATGATGTTTACGGCATGTGCTGCCTCTCGACGGGTGGTTAGCGATAACCACCAGGAAGTGAAGGATAGCGTATCGGCTATTCAGCAGGATAGCGTGCATCAGCAGGTAGCGGTGAATGACAGCGTAGCCATTAAGGTGAGTGAGGATAAGCATACCTCTTCTACATCGACGGAAACGGGTGAGTATGAAGAGACTATCCAGGAGCAGATCACCGAGACCACCGATTCTTCCGGCAATAAGCAGAAGACCACCCAGCGCACTACCCACCGCAAAGGCAGTTATAACAACCAGTCTTCCTACGATGAGCGATTGCAGATGCAGCAGCAGGAAATCAATAAGATGCAGAAGACCATCGATAGCCTTGCCGTCAGTAGCAGTAATGATGTGGGCACCCACTGGGAAGCCACCGATAGCTTATCAGATACGCAGGAGAAGAATACAGCAGAAACGAGAAGGGCTAACTGGATTCTGAAAGCCAGACAGAACGCCCTTGCCCTGTTCCTGCTTATCGTGATAGTTCTGGTACTCACCTTTATCAATAAACATACCGACAATGGGGAAGGAAAAAAGTAAAAAGAACAAGCAGTACGGTTACGACATCGTGGATAATGACGAACAGGCAGAGGTTACGCTGCAGGACTTCGTTATCCCTGCGAAGATAGAAGCCTTCGGCAATCAGTATAAGCCGCTGGATCATTGGACGGAAGACTGCGAGATATTCAATGATGCCCGACTTCGGGAATATTTCAAAGCGATAGTCTGTCCGCTTGGCGACCCGCTTTCTCTCTATCTGCAGGAGCTAGGCTATAAAGGTTTCCGTATGCAGAATGATGAGAGTGGCGAGCCGGTCATCTATTGCAGGGCGATATAATGATTTTTGAATGTTGAGTGTTGAATGTTGAATGTTGAATTAGGCTAGCGCCCTTGAGTCCGTCAGGCAATTCAACATTCAACACTCAACATTCAACATTAAAATCAACATTCAACATTCAACATTTTTAAAAATAAGGATTTATGGGTAAAGAAAACAGACCTCACAACTATTTGAAGATAGCTGAGGAGAGTGAGACAGGCAAGAAGCTGAAGGCATTTCTTGCTGAGTGTACTGAAGCAAGCGAGAAGGCGAGAGACTGGGCAGAGAAGCAGGGAGCCGATACCTACTACGAATCGCCCGAAGGCTTTGCAGGTGGTGTGGCGATGGTAGAGTTCAAAAACACGATCAGCAAGGAAGGCTGGACGAACATTCAGACTCCTACCAAGGACGGAATGCAGAGCACATCGCTCTTTATTCCAGAAGAGAACAGCGAACTGGAGAAGGAGATGATGGCACTGCCTATCGTAAATGAAACGGCTCTTATCGCTATCCTGCAGTTCAAGCCTAAGATGGTGAAGGGTAAGGAAGGCAAGGAAGTGCAGCTTCCGTTCTCTTTTGGCAATACAACGCCTATCCTCTTCCTGCATCATGGCTTCTTCTATACCGATGTGCCTTACGAGAGCACAAGCGAGGACTGCCAGGTTATCACGGAGAAGGAGTTCCTTCGTCGCAAGATGGCAGCAGTAAATGAGCATTAATCATATTTCGTTCTTTATATTTTATATATATTATTTCTATATGTTTTATATGAGTTGTTTCTAAAAAGTAGTTTAAGCTGAAACATTCTCAGCCTGCCGTCCGTGATGGATAGCTGGCTGTTTTTATTTTATTCCGTCTCGCGATGTATCTCTTCTGCCACCATGCCGTAGCCAGTTTGCTGAGATTCCAGACGGTGAGTGAGTTCATTGATGAGCTTCTGCTGGTCGCCTATCTGCTTCTGCTGTTCAGCAATAATATCGAGCATGCGGTTAAGGGTCTTCAAGCTGATGTCCGTTTCTGCTGCTGTAACCGGTTCCGTAATCGGAGTAGGCGCAGCAGCATCCATAGGCGCAGCGGCAGTCTCTTCCTTGTGCTCTTCCTTGCGTCCGAGCCTTAACCCCTTTGCGCCTCCGTTCCCAGCGTTTCCAACGCTGGTCCACCCAGGCACTACCGATTTCATCCTCTCCACATCGAGCGGATTGCGCAGCGCCCTCGTACCCTGTTTGCGCTTCTCTTCATTATCCAGATATCCGCCATCTGGTTCAAACTGGTCATCTATGCCAGGGCATACATACCCCTCCTCACAGTATAGCCTCCCTCCTCCTGAAGGTCCTTTATCCGCATCTACGATAAATGCCGAGAGCGGAACGTGAAACGCATTGCAGAAGCGCAGCATGGCGATGGTAGGCAGCGGCGACTTCATTCTTATCCAACTATCGAGGCACGCATTGCTCGTAGTACCCATAGCCTTCATAATTTCTCTATTGGTGATTTTGCTGTTTGCTTCCATCCATTTGTCTAGGAAGCTGTAATTGTAAAAGTACTTCATATCTCAACTACATTTATAAGGTGGATAAACTCTAATCTGTTCATCTCGAAATCAATTAATATATGTAACCTATGTTAAATTCCCCTAATTTATATCAGAAAATATAGGTAACATTTGGTTGTTTCGATTTTAATCTTTAAATTTGCACCAAAATTAAAAAATAAAATCGAAATGACAAAGGAAATTATAGAAAAAATCTGCAGAAAGAACTCTTCATTAGAGGTAAATGATATTTCTGTGGAGGAAAAGAAGACCTTAGCTGAGTTTTTATCGGATAAGGGCTTCACAATCTCAACTTTCTATCTCCGTTTCTTCCAGAAAGGTTTCGACGCTTGGGAAATCCAAGGCATTAAAAACTGCAAAAAGCAGTTCTTAGCTATACCGGAAGTAGCTAACCTATTATCCGGGTATGTAGAGACCGATGCCCTGGGCAACGAGATTAGTAAGAAGGGATATTTGCTTGAGGCTGCCATGAGCGATGAGTCGGGTGTGTTCTACACCTGTCTGAAGAAGGCCAACAACGGTCTCTGCATGAAGTTCTTTGCCTTTATGGAGGAGCGAGGCATGAGCCGCACGACCATCATCAAGCGTTTTACCGCTGATGACTGGAAGCCATGGGAGCAGGAAGGAATTAAAGCACTCTTGCTTTTAAAGGTAAAAAAGTAAAAAGGTAAATTCGTAACCATATATAATGATAGATGTAACCTTTGATTTTGAAACCTGTTCGCTCTCGCCCACCGCAGCCGTGATGAGTCTCGGTGCGGTGGCGTGGAAGCGATACGGGGACGAATCACCTTTCTTTGATGAAGGTGATGGTGTGTTAAGAAATTCCACTTTTTCTGCTCACGTTGACCTGCGAAGCATGTTCATCAACGGGTTCGCATTTGACAAGAGTACGGCAGAATGGTGGTCAAAACAGAGTGACGAGGCAAAAGCTGCCTTGCTCGGCAATGACAGCGACGAGGCACCTTGTCAGCCGATTGATGTAATCGTGAACGACCTGTTCGGCTGGATAGCCTATATCAAGAAGAAGCTCGGTGATGATGAACTTTGCCTTTGGGCGCAGGGTACTGATTTCGATGTAGCTATCTTGAGATATATCTGCTGGGAGATGGGTATCAAGTTCGCGATAAAGCATACCCAGTTGAGAGATCATCGCACGTTCTATCTGGAATGTGCGAGAATCATCTGGGATGCAGCCGAGCCAAACGAGGAACCTTTCGACCTCGACAAGGCTTATGCCCTGACTATGGACTATAAAGACATCGCCGATGAAGGTGCGGCACATGACCCTATCTTCGACTGCAAGCGAAGTATCTATAGTACCTGGCAGATGATGAAAAAGATAAGAGAAGGCTATGCCAAGACTGTTTGATTTGCCATATATCCCTAACCGGAAGGGCATACAGCAGAGGCATAGGAACTTATCTAAATACAGAATGCTGCATCGCTTCGCCTATACCGAGACGATGAGCGGACTGAAGGATGATATTCCAACCCTCCTTTTCTATGCGCCCTTCGCCCTGCTGAAAGATACCTGTGAGTATCTGTGCAGGATGATGACGGGCAGCGTGGAAGATATGATTATCACGCCTTCGCACAGTTGCCGCCGAAAGAACGGCAAGATATACTGGAGGCAGGAAGTGCAGATTATCGGTTTAGATACCGATTTCCTCTCGATGGAAAGTCTCTCGCAGATGATCGTACATCGTATGGAGACGATTTGCAACTGCAAGATAAGGCATTATCGCCTGGAAACATTTCTGAATTTATAAAACATAAAGACATGAAGAAATAAAAGATATTCTGCATGACATCATGCAACTTCGGTACGATACACTTCGTTTCCGATTTTTATTTTGTTAGACACCGAGCCATCGGTTAAAATGGCAGGAAGACCGGACGGGCGATAGGTGGACTTGGAAACATTCATCGCATATCTCACACCCGCAGCTTCAAGAAGAAGGGGGATAGTCTGATTAAAAAGCCTGGGAACCCCATCGAACGGTAGCTGCGGCATCTTCAAAAAATTTGGCGTGTCGCCCGAAAGGTCTTCTTTCTTTGACAATATGATATAAAGAGAATAGGGGAGGCATTCTGGAAACGCTCTTACGCAAGGGTAGTGGGAGTCAGTAATGCCCCACGACTGTGATTCACTGCATCTTTGCAGCGGGCGAGTACCACAGATTTTCAAATGCTCCGACCGCTCGCTCTGGAATATAACCCGGCAAGGTGTAAACACTTGAAGTTTGGCCTACCCTTCGCCTCCGTTCCCAGCGATTCCATCGCTGGTCAATGGTCAAGAGTGGTGCCTTCCCTTTCTTTTTTACTATATAAATACTCTTGATATAAAGATATGTTATTCCATCCTATACTTAACCAGCTTGCCAATCTCGACATGCAATTCCTCGTAAAACCTGCCGATGAGCAGCGCATCGAGGGACAGACAGCCTGTTTCTGTCCGCTCTGCCAGAAGGAAGAGGCAGACGATGGCGAGCAGGGCAAAGCAAAGCAGACTCCTCACCTCATTATCTACAATAATGAGCGAGGCGGTATGTATAACGGTGTAGGAGTGGAAGACAATTCCAAGGCAGAGCATGGTGCCCTGCGCTGGATGTGTACCAAGACCGGCAAGTATGGCTATGGAGCCTTAGAGCTTTATGCTGCCATGCGCAAACTGCCGATGCACGGAGCCAGTCTGCTGCGTCTGTGCCATGACCTCATCGTGAGGGTGTATGGCGACAACGAGAAGACGAGAGCCAAATGGCCGATGCTCTTTGCAAAAATGGACTATCGCACAATCGCTCCTCAAACGATAGAGACGTTCTCTTTTATGCCAAAAACTGATTTCAACCCCCAGGAGCTCGCAGCCCTGGGGTGCGAAGTCACATCGGTTAAGGGAATTCCGCAATACGGCTTCGGAAAGGACTTCAACACCAAGATGCTGAATGAAGATTTTCGCATCTATGCCGTGGACCAGGTAACGCTGCCCAACGTAGTGAGAAACGGACAACTGGTGAGCGAAGTGATTTACGGCACACCCTGGAACCCGCTGTTCGTCTGCTTCGCAACGGACGTGATAGCACCTCAGGGCAGTTGCGGATGCTTCTTCCGTCCAGCCATGCAGCAAGACCCTATCGTCTTCTCTACCTGTGAGGATCACAGCGTGAGAAAGGTGAGCAAATGGCTGATGGGTGATAAGGTCTTCACCTATGCGATGGACCATCGGAGTAACAACTCTACTGCCGTTCACTCGGCAATAGAAAAGTTGCAACCGGGAGAGGCTTATACAGAGACGAAGGAAATATGGGTAGAGAACGAAACCAAGGATGGCGAGCCGAAAGGCACCTTCCATACTGAGGAGAAATTTATAGAAGTAGGTGACATCAAAGCTCAGAACATCGTTTTCTGCCGGACACCGGAAGATGCACTGAGCATCTATTACGCCATGCGTTCCCTGCGTCAGGATAAGGCGCAGGATAAGCACTTTCAAAAGTACTGCTGGTACCACGTAGCCTTTTCGCTGGGCAGAAGAAACTTCTGGTATATCGAGCGTGGGCAGTGGAGACAGGAAAAACTCGATTTCAATGCCGTGCAGTATCAGAAGATGAATCGATTTGCCGAAAGGGTGATTATGCTTTACCCTAACGACATCGCCAGCCAAAGGGATTGCGGAGCCATCGCAACCAAATATTGCGATATGTGCTATGCCACGCTGCCTGATGGCTTCAGAAGCAGATATAACCAAAGGTGGAACTGGTTGTACGGTTGCTCTCCTCGCTCCGTGAGAGATTATCTGATGTGCTACCACATGGATGATACCGATAACTTCAAGTTCGACCACGATATAAGGTTGCCGCTATATTCGAGATTGCGGGGTGCCAACAATACAGATCCATTCGAGATAGAATATCCTCGTGATCCGAGAAGCGGCAAGCCTAAACCGCCTACTTGCAAGGTATCGCCTACCAAGGTGTGGTTATTTATGACCTGCCACGGATATTACAGAATGATAGACCCTGAGAGTACCGACCTTGTAGGTCAGTATATCCATCTGGATAGATGTTTTGTAGAATACATCGACCAGAAAAGTATCATCCAGGCGACAAAAAACCAACTTCTGCAGTTTACGGAGCAGAGTTGGCGGCACAATGATCAGGAGCGCAAGATGATGTCAGATTGTGCCAACCTGATAGACAAAAATTTCAGTGAGAAATCGGCTGGCGGCTTGCAGGGCATGGTGATAGACTTCACCGAAAGTTTCGATGCCCATACGGAATATTTCTTCTTCCGCAATGTAGCGTTGAAGATTACACCCGAAACCATCATGCCAGTCAGCTATGACCGCCTGAATTTCTTTATCCCTGCCCTGGCTAAAAGACCGTATGATTTTACGATGAGGGTGTTCAATCCTCCGTTTGTTATCAGCGAGAGCCAGGAATACAAGGATAGGGTGGCAGTCATCGCCCAGCAGGAAGCTCAGACCAACGAAGACGGTTCGCCAGTCTTCACGAGAGCCGAAATCGACCAAAAGAAATCCGAGCTTAAAGATTGGGCGCAAACCTTCCGCTGGCAGGTGGATTGGAAAGGTAAGCAGGAGAAAGAGCTTTGGCCTATCCTGAGAGTGATACGCGGTTGTTGCAATATGCAGTGGCGACTGGAGCAGGATTGCATCCGTAACAAAGAGCCAATGCCGGCCGAAGCTATCGCCGACATCGATTCCCATTTTGCTAACATGATTTCCTGTTTGGGAAGAATCTGTTATCGCTCATGGGCTGACATGCAGAGTATCTGTCCTTATCTTCTCGAAGATGAGGTGGAGGACGAGAAGCAGGCAAGTGGCGGTTCGGGTAAATCACTGATGATAGAACTTGTGGTAGGTTCAGCAGTCAATGTGCTGCGCGTCGATATGAAGGATTTCCTGACGATTGCCGATGCAAAGTTCAGTCTTTCCGACCTGCTGATTTCTCCGGGTAAATATAGGGTAGTACACTGGGAAGATAAACCTTCGGGTTTCCCGATGAAGTACTTTTATAATAAGGTAACGGCGGGAGCCAAGGTAGAACGAAAGTTTGGTGACCCTATCGTCTTCAAGTTGGAAGAATCGCCAACGAACGTAATTTCCAGCAACTCGCAGTTGAGTGATGATGATGAGTCTACCATCGGCCGTTTTCCTTTGGTATCTTTCTCGGATAGGTTCTGTCGAGAAAACCCGATGCAGCATAAGTTGGCACGTTCCCCCAAGGAAGTGATGAAGAACCTCGTTAAGGAACCGGAGAATCTGAATGAGCGAGACCGCAATCAGGCGATATACATCTGTGCCTTAGCCGTGCAATTTATCATGCGCTACCATACCTTCGTGATTGCTCCTCAGAAGAACGTTCAGCGAAGATTGATGGTAAGAGAGCTGACCGAGAACACGGTGAACTACTTCGAGTGGTTCTTCAGTCGTAATGAAGTCTATTCAGCACCTATCTGTGCAGACGAAATGTTCTGCGAGTTTATGCGTGATTGGGCTGATGCCAGTGAGGGCAAGAGCAAGGAATATAGCCGAGCCACCTTCAAGAAGAAAATCAAGAAGTATTGCAAGAATATGAACATTATCTGCAATCCTGATAATCTCCTGATAGGTGAGGACAACAAGCGCCACGGCTGTTTCAAGCTTCGAGCCTGGGTAACGGAGGAATACTTCGTAGGCAGAGAGTGGGAGAACGATGACAGCGTAGAACCGAAGCATATCCGCAGGGTAAAGACGAGTAAGCACGTCTATTTCTTCTTCCGTAGCGGAAAGGATCATATTCCGGAAAGCTACGACGAGTTAAAGCGGATAGCGAAAGAATATGTCGAAGGTCCCGACCCATTACCATACCGTGATGACGATGGCAACATTGTTATTCTCACCCCAGAAGAGGAAGAACGATGGAAGGCATTCACCTCCCGCAAGCAGGGCAGAAGGCAAGCTATACCGAACGCTAGCGATGGCAACAATGCCGCAGCTACCGTAGAGGAAATAGATAAAGATACCCTGCCGTTCTAATATTTAATGTTGAATGTTGAGTGCTTATTTAGGCTAGCGCCTTTGCGCCCCCGTTCCCAGCGATTCCATCTCTGGTCCGCAAACAAGAAAATAGAATTTATAAAAAAAATAAAAGCAAAATGAAAATACAAGCGCAATCATCCCTCTTGCTTCGTCAAGCTTTGCAGAAAGCTGCGAAGTGTATCGACAGCAAGTCAACCATCGCCATCTTGAGCAATGTGCTCCTTACCCAGCGTAAGGAAGATGGTCAGTTCTTCTTCGTATCAGCTACCACTGACTCGGAGTTATCTATCCCTGCCCCCCTCAGTATCGTAGAAGGCAGCTTCAAGGAAGATGTAGTTCTGCCTATCACGTCTCTGTTGTCGCTCCTATCCACACTTCCTGCTGACTGCGTAGTCACCATGGATCTGTCTCAGGACAAGAACCGCTCTATGAATATCGAGTACTGTACCCAGAACGGCGAAAATGTAAAGAAGGGTAACGTCAGCCTGGTTTATTTCAGCGCCGAGGAATTTCCTCGTGCGGCACAACCTGATAATGCCAGCCTACATATCTCCCTTCCGATGGCAACCTTCGGCAATGTGCTCTCTCATGCCGGCAACTTTGTGGGTAACTCAGAACTTCGACCAATCATGAACTGCCTCTGCATTGATGTAGCCGAGGACAGAAGCGAGTGTACCTTTGTTGCATCTGACGGTCACTCCCTCATTAAACTCATCCATACCAACAATCCGGAAACGGGAGGCAGCAACTTCTTCCGCAGTGGAACACCAGGTACGATTCTTGTAGAACGAACCTTCTTCAAGACCCTTTCCGTTTTCGATGACGTTGCAGATATTGATATAGAAGCAAACGAGAGTATGGTGCGCTTCACTTCGGGTAATGATATTACCTTCGTCTGCAAAAAGATGGTAGGTCAGTACCCTAATTATAACTCGGTAATTCCTCGCAACAATCCTTATAATGTTGTGGTTGACAAACGGGAACTGGCAAGTGTAGTAAAGCGTGTAGCACTCTTCGCTAGTGAAAGCAGTAACATGATTGTTCTGAAGAAAGAAGGTATGTTCCTCGATATAGCAGCGCAGGATTTGGACTTCAACATGGCGGCCAACGACCAGGTGCTTATCATCGACAGTAATTGCGTAGACGGTCATCGCATGGGTTTCAAGGCAAGCAGTTTGCTGAATGCCCTGGCACCTATCCAGTCTGATACCGTATGCCTGCATCTTGGCAATCCTAGTCGTGCTGGGGTCATTACCGCCAACGAATCATCACCTAGAGCATTGACTTTAATCATGCCGATGATTCTTGAAGAATAAACTTACATCGAACGAATAAGATAAAAGATTATGAATGATACTTTGTTCATTCCTCCCTGCTGTGTAGATAAAAAGCTGCCCAAGGCAATCATACAAGCCCCCCGGAGAGCATTGAGCTTCTATACGCACGGCGATGTGCTGGTAGATAAATTCTTCCACGCTATCGGATACTTGGCAGATGTAAATCCCAACCGGGCGCAGAAAAATCATTTCTGCGTGATGGTGTTGGCGATGACCGTAAGCAGAACATCTGCTACCGGATATATCATCAACTACCTTCAAACGTGCTTTGAGAGGGGTTGGATAACCCATCTGATACTCTCTACTGATAAGAGTGTAGAAGACTGGATAGATATTCATCTGATGGAATACAGAGACAGAATCTTGTATCAGAACCATAATGATGTGACCCTACAGACTTCGCACATGGTTCTTTACAACGAGGAGAAAGCCTTTACGTTGGCTGGTCCGATGCTCGATACCCCTAACGGTAATTTATCGCATTACTCTATGGTGCTGTACCCCGATTATTCGGCATGTAACGATGCAGCCGATTGGTCGAACCCGCTCAAGAATATCCTGTTTCCTGATATATTGCGGCATCGGCAAAGGGTAGCCAAGGAAAAACGAAAGGTAGGCAGTATCATTCTGAACCGTTTTCTGCAAGCCAAGCTTCCTCCTTACGAAGAGGATAAGGAGCAGGATGGTCCTCGTGATTATTATGACTTCGGTGGTTTCGTATAAATTCATCGACTAATAGATAAGAGTTATGGCAAAATATCATCAATCTTATCAGAACCTCCGTCAGTTCTGCGAAAAGTGGCAGTGGATAGACCCACGCAGCGGACAGCAGGTTACTGGCTATGTGCATCCGCAGACAGCGAGGAACGTAAAGCGCAAATCGTTCTACATCAAATTCCTCACTAAGACCGGGCATGTAGATGAAGGTGAATGCGTTTGTCTGAAGGTAGACATTCTGAGGCATCAGAGAAAGGTGCAGTTCGTAAACAGCGGAGAAATCCGTGTCGTGAACGACATTCTGGTGCTCGAGGTAGACGGTACCAGGTTCATCACTCATTAATGATAATTCATGTTTTAAGATTAATATAGTTTATCGAAGATTTTTAAAGCTCTAACTGTTAAATTATTGAATTTATGTAAATGCTTCATAGCAGACACCTTTAGCGAAAGGATGTTCCGTATTTATTTACAATAACTACAAGCAAAAGCAATGTAGGGTTGTCTATTCACATTTCCCTACACCTCCCCGGTGCGTGAGCATAGGGCGCTTTTTTAACTGGAATATTCATTTTAAATAATATATAGATTATGGTAGAAATTCCCTTTTTAGTAAGAATCGCTCTTATCCTGATAGGGGCAGTTCTTGTAGTCTTCATCTTAAAAAGGCTCAAGCGAAAAAAGGCAGTAAATGCGTTAAAAGATCTAAGCGGCGTTACTGCTTTGTTTATGAAGTGGGAGCGTTCCGGTCTGTTTCATTGGCAGGTGAAAGGTAAAACTCTTTTGCTGGAGCAGAGCCTCGCAGTCTCCATCATGTCGTTGGGACCTGAAAAATTCAAGAAGTTTCTCAATCTCTTAGCGCAGTTTAAGAATACCGAGCTGATAGGTAATGCCTACGAACAGCAGCGCATAGACTTGGAAACCGCAGCAGTGCGCAAGGCACAGGAGCAGACAAAGACTAAGCTCACCGATGCTGATATACAGCGCATCCGTCAGAATGCTCGCGGAGATATGCAGCACATCGATATGAAGAGCATCATGGATGCTATCCATGAGTTTGACATCATGATCATCCGCAGCAGTGCTATCTCTTCTGCTGATGCTACCCAGGAAGGTGGCGAACTGTTAGCCGTTGGCCACTTCGACGGTAAGAAGGTAGAGATGGCGATGTGGGATGAAATCAAGAACGATTTAACTGCTGAAAAATAAGCAACCCCTCGCCCTATGAAAACAATCGTGATAGCCAAGGAGGCTTGGCTGTGCAGTCAACTCAGCATAGCCAAATATTCCGGAGGCATTGATATATCAGATGAGGAAAATGGCACACGCCATTTCCTGGTAGTAGATGGAAAAGGTCAGCCTTACCAGGGCAAACTGATTCCTAGTGCCCCTGCCGATTTGGTGGATAAGGAGTTTATTCCTTTCTACCGCAAACTGGGCAGAGATAAGTTTATATCCCTCGTATCAAGGGAACCTCTCGCCTCTCGCAAGGGGCTGAAACAGATACTATCTGCTGCAGTTCAGGAAGAGAAAGCGGAAAAGGCAGCAAAAGAAGAGGAGCTGAAGGCACGTCAGCCTTCCCTCTTCGACTAAGAAAAGTTTTATAATACATTAAAGATTTTGAGAAAATGAGAACATTAGAAGAATTTCAGAAAGAAGTCCTTGCGCCTTTGCGTAAGGAAAGAGACAAAAAGCACGAAGTTGCTTTGAAAATCAAGACCGATGGCGGCGAGGCCTTTGCGAAACGTAAGAAGGAACTCCTGGATAAGGAAGTTGAGTTCAAGGAACGTCAGAAGTCCAGCCTGAAAGAGTTTCTCGGCAAGCAAACCTTGGAAAAGAAATCTTTCTTCGTTCAGCAAGATGCTGATCGTTCCGAAGCTCATGCCCAATATCAGAAAGCTACCCAAGATTACAAGATTGCTAAACGCCGTGCCAACGAGGAGTATATGGATAAGATAGGTGTTGCCTATGCTGAGTATAACAAAGAGCGAGTAGCCGCAGGTGAGCAGCCTGTATATTACGACAATCGCCGTGAGAAATCAGTAGAGGAACATAAGGCAGGTTATCAGGAAGATGGTTGGCCGGAAGACCCAGAACCGGAGGCTGAAGCATGAGTTTCGGAAATACGAAAACCCCATGCAAGCCAACTGGCGAGGCGAAGTATCAGATACCGATGAGGGCAACACCCGAAAGCAACGGTGTGAAAACCTATGTGCTCGAAGGTGAGCTGAAGAAGAAGTTCATTAAACTCTTCCCCAAAAACTCCAACCGCAGAATGATGGAATGGTTCGGTATCTCCTTTTCTACTGTCCAAAGGTTTAAAAATGAACTCGGACTGAAAAAGGATATGAAAGCTATACGCCGTCAGCAGATAATGGACGTTAAGAAAACCTGCGAGGAGAACGGCTATTATGATTCCCTTCGAGGTAAACCGGTAAGCGAAGCCTGTCAGGAAGGCCGCCGCCGATTATTTGAATCCGGCTTTTGTCCTTTGAAGGCACTCAAGAAGAAAAATCCCCGTCGATATAAGGCTTTTCTTCTCCGTTCGTCAGAAGCTCACAAGGAAGTCTGGCGGAAGGAGCGTTTGCGCGAAGAGTATGGCTTGGAGCGCAAGACGAAGTTAAACATTTCGCAGCGACCGATGAAAAGTGCGGCTGCATCGTTTAAGAACATGATGACGCATCGTCTCAATTACTTCTCTGTTCCCGGTCACCCATGGTGGATAGCCTACGATAGTGAAACTAACCGCTCTGAACGCAGCGAGGCTACCGCCCGAAAGCATGGCTTTGAGATTATCGAAGGAGAGGACGATACTTCCGAAACATCAGACGGGCAGCAGGATGGCAACTGTGGCAAATAAAAATAAACAATAAACAATTATAAAACATGAACACGAAACAACAGAATGTTCTTCGCTCATTACTGAAGAAATACAAGTTCAAGAGCGTAAGCAACATGGTCCGTCAGGCGCTCGGAATCAACTTCGAGAACTTCCTGCAGAAAACGGAACCTCTCTATATCATTCCCCGCATCGCTTCCTGCTATGCCGTGGAAGGAGATAAAGAGAAGTTGATGGGCATCGTCTATAAGGAATGGCTCAAAGACGTAGTAGAGAAAGCCTGGGTGAAACCGCTCAATGCCTACATCGATGAATACGGTGAGCGTATCGTGCTTTCCGCTATCTACTATCTCATCGACAATGGTCTGTGGGAAGTATACGAAGGTCGCCTTGCACTCGATGCTCAGGAAGACAATTACTACGATAAGTTGGGAGATATGCCTTCCGCTATCGAATTTGTGCAGGAACAGCAAGCTGAGGAAAAGAAGGCAGAAGAAAAGAAAGCTGCCGAGGAAGCCGCCGCCGCCACTGCCGAAAACGCCTCCGTTCCCAGCGATTCAATCGCTGGTCCTAAGAAAAATCATTTAAAGTAATAGCACTATGCACATATTTAAATTAAAAGAAGGTTCTAAGTCTTTCGAGTGGGTGAAGGACGTGATAGATAAGGAGCGAAAGCAAAACGCAGAGTATTGCGATCGCATCCGCAAGGCGGTACCCTTCCAGTTAACCCGAGTCATTGCCTCTTATGTAAACTCCACCTTTTCCCGAAAGTTGGAAATCTACGAGTTTGTTGTTACTCCCGAGGAGTACGAAACATTGGATAAGGAAGTCTGGAACAGGACTTATAGTGATGATAATCAGTTCTGGGTAGCTCCTAACCTGTATAATGAAGAGGGTAGGGCTATAAAAGAAGTGATGTCTTCATATCCTCCAGTTACTACTCACGATGATATTCTGAAGAAGTTAGGGCTGCGTGCCCTCGTTGCCTGCAGACCTTTCCGTCCTACTAATCTTACCACCCATGAGGGTAAGTATTATTTCGTCCTTACCGATGATTTGGTTATCAAGGATAATGACAATA
>ERZ1023621.299-NODE-299-length-14402-cov-33.420785_pt1 | contig 14402 bp, 9 predicted proteins | sample MGYA00380330_ERZ1023621 | MGnify/ENA primary metagenome ERZ1023621 (study PRJEB33179, sample SAMN07448975) | human gut metagenome | biome: Human-gut; feature: Human associated habitat; material: Faeces | host: Homo sapiens | place: India: Bhopal | collected...
GTATCGGCCTTTCTTACGAGGCTGAGGCAAGCAATGTGACAAGCGAGGAAATCGTGAGCCGCATCATCAATAAGGTGGAAGTGCCTTGATTCGGTAAGTGAAGAGTGAAGAACGAAGAGTGAAAAATTCGCTTGCTTCACTAATCATAAAGTTCAATGTTCAAAATTCAAAGTTCAAAGTAATAAGTTGGATACACAAGATATCTTAAAAAAGGTTCGGAAGATAGAAATCAAGACTCGCGGACTGAGTCAGAACATCTTCGCAGGTCAGTATCATTCTGCCTTCAAGGGTAGGGGAATGGCCTTTGCCGAGGTGCGCGAATATCAGTATGGCGATGATGTGAGAGACATCGACTGGAACGTGACCGCCCGCTTTCATAAGCCTTACGTCAAGGTGTTTGAAGAGGAAAGGGAACTGACGGTGATGCTGCTCGTAGACGTCAGCGGGTCGCTCGATTTCGGTACGATGAAGCAGATGAAGCGCGATCTGGCTACTGAGATTGCTGCCACACTCGCCTTCAGTGCCATTCAGAACAATGACAAGATAGGTGTCATCTTCTTCTCTGACCGTATAGAGAAGTACATTCCGCCTAAGAAAGGAAGAAAGCATATTCTCTATATCATCAGGGAAATGCTCAACTTCCAGCCGCAAAGCCAGCGTACCGACATCGGTTGCGCCCTGGAATATTTCACCCGCGTGATGAAACGCCACTGCACAGCTTTCGTAATCAGCGACTTCTACGATCATAAGGATTTCCAGCATCAGCTGCAGATTGCCAACCAGAAGCATGATGTAGTAGCCATCCAGGTTTACGACCCGCGTGCCAAGGTGCTGCCTGATGTAGGACTGCTCAAGGTGATGGACGCAGAAACCGGACATGAGATGTATATTGATACAAGTTCGAAGAAACTGCGAATGGCCCATACCCAGCAATGGCTGATGCAGCAGGAGAATCTGAAAACCGACTTTGCCAAAAGCAAGGTCGACTGGACTTCGATTGCCACTAACGAGGACTTCTCGAAGGCGCTCCTGATGCTTTTCAAGCAGAGGGGCTGATAAACCGAAAGCTCAAAGTAAAGAAACTATGTTTAAAGTAAAGAATATCATATTGTCGCTCGCTCTCCTGGGGTGCTCAGGCTTGGTTCAAGCCCAGCAGGTAGAGCAACGCATCGACTCGCTGCAGATACTGATAGGACAGCAGACCGTGCTGCATCTGAAGGCTTCGGTCAAGCAGGGCGATAAGGTGGATTTGCCATCTTTCAAGCCGCAGCAGCAAATTACGCCGGGAGTGGAAGTGGTAGAGCAGAGTAAGGGCGACACTTCGCACATAGGCGACGACCGCATGGTGGTGAGCCGCGACTATACGTTGACTTCATTTGATGAAAAGGTGTACGTGATTCCTGCGCTCAATGTGAAGGTAAACGGCAAGAACTGTCATGGAAACCAGCTTGCACTGAAGGTGCTCACCGTTCCTGTAGATACGGTTCATCCCAACCAGTTCTATCCGCCTAAGGATGTTCAGGATAATCCTTTCTCCTGGAGCGAATGGAGCGCGCTGTTCTGGTTGAGCCTATTGCTGTTAATCCTCTGTGGCGCATGGCTTTATCTGCGCAACAGACTGAAAAACAACAAGCCGATTATCACCCATATCCGCATCGTAAAACGTGTTCCGGCTCATGAAAAGGCGCTGAATCAAATCAACGTCATCAAGCAGCAGCACGTTGAGAATCAGGAAACACAGAAGGCTTACTACACCCAGCTTACCAATACGCTGAGAGAATATATCGTGAGCCGTTTCGGATTCAATGCGATGGAAATGACCAGTATGGAAATCATCGAACGTTTGCGCGAAGCAGGCGACCTGAAGATGATTGATGAACTGAAGGAACTCTTCCAGACTGCCGATCTCGTGAAGTTTGCCAAATATGAAACCCTGGTGAATGAGAACGATGCAAACCTGGTGAATGCCATCAACTTCATCGACCAGACCAAGACAGATGAGAAACCTACAGAAGAAAAGGTGGTTCCGCAGCTGACCAACGAAGAGCAGAAGACGCAATCTCAGCGCCGCCTCATCAAGTCGCTCCTCTGGATAGGAGCCATCGTAGGTCTGGCTCTGTTGGGTTACATCATTTATCAGTCAGCCATGTTGCTGATGTAAAGCAGGGTGTTCTTATGAAACGTTTCGCCGGGCAAAGCGGTTTATTCCGAAACTCTTTGCCTGGCTATAAATAGAAAAATATAGAAATGGAATTTGCAAGTAAAGGCTATTTTCTGTTGCTCCTGTTGCTGATACCTTATATATTATGGTATTTCCTTTACAGGAAGAAGAATGCGCCAACCATGCGCATGAGCGACACGAAAAAGTATCAATATGCTCCGAAGAGCCTGCGTGTGCGTCTCATCCATCTGCCAATGGTACTGAGATGCATCTGTTTCGTGCTCATCGTCTGTGCGATGGCTCGTCCGCAGACGCATACGGCTTGGGACAACAAGACGGTAGAAGGCATTGACATTATGTTGGCGATGGACGTTTCCACCTCTATGCTTGCCGAAGATTTGAGACCGAACCGTATGGAAGCGGCTAAGGATGTGGCAACAGAATTCATCTCGGGAAGACCGAACGACAACATTGGTCTGACTATCTTTGCCGGTGAAGCCTTCACCCAGTGCCCGATGACAACCGATCATGCCAGTCTGTTGCGCCTCTTGCAGGCAACCCGTACGGATATTGCCGCCCGGGGACTGATTGACGATGGAACTGCAGTGGGAATGGGACTCGCCAATGCCGTGAGCCGCCTGAAGGATTCTAAGTCAAAATCGAAGGTTGTGATTCTTCTTACCGACGGCAGTAACAACATGGGCGAAATCTCGCCAATGACCGCAGCAGAGATTGCCAAGAGCTACGGAATCCGCGTTTACACCATCGGTGTAGGAACCAACAAGGTGGCTCCTTATCCAATGCCTGTGGCAGGAGGAGTACAGTACGTCAACATTCCGGTAGAGATAGATACGAAGACGCTGAGTGATATTGCTCAGACAACCGATGGTAACTTCTATCGCGCTACGAACAATAATGAGCTGAAGAAGATTTACAGGGACATTGATAAACTGGAGAAAACCAAGTTTAATGTCAAGCATTTCGCTAAGCGCTATGAAGCTTATCAGCCATTCGCCTTGGCAGCTCTCCTGGTATTGCTGGTAGAAATCCTGCTCCGCATCACCTGGTTCAGAAGAATTCCATAATCCGGATATTGAGCCATTACTGATTATCGGAGATATTTCGCTATCTTTCGGAGATATTCTGCTATCTTTCGGAGATATTTAACCAGTTATCGGAGATATTTTACTGATTATCGGATAATCGAATAGAAGATATAATTAGAATAGAAAATGTTAAGATTTGAAGATCCTATATTTCTTTGGCTGTTGTGGATTATACCAGTACTGATTCTGATCAGACTGATAGGATGGAGAAGAAGAAAGGCTAAACTGAAGAAGCTCGGCGATCCGGAACTTCTGAAACAGCTCATGCCCAACATCTCCAAATATCGCCCTACAGTTAAGTTTGTGCTGATGCTCGCAGCCTTGGCGCTTCTCATCGTGATGGTAGCTCGCCCGCAGATGGGCAGCAAGATTTCTCACGATAAGCGACATGGCATTGAAACCATCATCTGCCTCGATATTTCAAATTCCATGCTCTGTCAGGACGTTGTTCCATCCCGTTTGGACAAGAGTAAGATGCTTATCGAAAATCTGGTCGACAACTTTAACAACGACAAAATCGGCCTCATCGTCTTTGCAGGCGATGCGTTCGTGCAGTTGCCAATCACCACCGATTATGTTTCGGCAAAGATGTTTCTCCAGAACATAACCCCTGGTCTTATCCAGACCCAGGGAACCAATATCGGCGAAGCCATCGATTTGGCTTCAAAGAGTTTCACTCAGCAGGAGAATGTGGGCAGAGCCATCATCGTTATTACCGATGGCGAAAACCATGAGCCTGGCGCACAGGAGGCAGCGGCTGCTGCCAACAAGAAAGGAATCAATGTCTTTATCCTTGGCATAGGTAACACCAAGGGAGCGCCAATCCCTATGGGCGACGGCTCTTATCTGAAGGACAATGCGGGCAACACCGTAATGACCGCTCTGAATGAGCAGATGTGCAAGGAACTTGCCCAGGCAGGCAAGGGTCAGTACATTCATGTAGATAATACCAGCGATGCGGAAAGAGCATTGAATGATGATATTGCCAAATTGCAGAAAGGTGATGTAACGAGTGTGGTTTACAGCGCTTATGATGAACAGTTCCAGGCTGTAGGTATTCTTGTCATCCTGTTGCTTATCATCGAAATCTGTCTGCTTGAGGTAAAGAATCCTCTGCTCAGAAACATCAAGTTTTTTAAGAAAGACATCAAGAAGCCTTTCTGATAAACGTTTATACATTATTATATAATAAGAATGAGATATTTAAGATATATATTGGTTTTTGCCCTGATGGTGCTGGGCTTGGCGAAGGTGGGAGCGCAGAACGACCGCAACTTCATCCGCCAGGGAAACCGCGCCTATCATAAACAGAAGTGGGCTGCAGCCGAAACGCAATATCGCAAGGCTATCTCCAAGAACCAGAAGAATGCGCAGGCTGTCTATAATCTGGGGTGCGCCCTGATGATGCAGCAGAAGGATTCGATGGCGATGATACAGTTTGAGAATGCTTCGAAACTTGAAACGAACAAGATGCGACGCGCCAGAAGTTACCACAACATGGGTGTGGTCATGCAGCAGCATCAGCAATATGCGCAGGCCATAGGATGTTATGAGAACGCCCTGCGCTGCAATCCGCAGGACAATGCAACCCGATATAATCTTGCCCTCTGCAAGAAACTGCTTAAAAAACAGAAGCAGAACAAGCAGAACGATAAGAACAAGAACAAAAAGGATAAAAACAAGGACAAGAACAAAGACAAGCAGAATAAGGATCAGAACAAAGATCAGAATAAAGACAAGAACAAGAACGACAAAAACAAGAACAACCAGAATAAGAACAATCAGCAGAATCAGAACAATCAGGACAAGATGAGCAAAGATAATGCTGAACAACTCTTGAACGCTGCCATCCAGCAGGAGAAGGATACGAAGCGCAAGATGCAGAAAGCGATGAGTCAGCCTCGCAGAAAGCAATATGAGAAAAACTGGTAAAAAGTAAAATAATACAACGAGCATAATATATTAAGAACATGAAACATATAGGTTGGTTTATTATTATATGGGCAATGCTTCTGGGCTTCAGTTTGCAGCTGAAAGCCCAGCATATCAGTGTGTCGGCACCAACACACGTGGCGGCGGGAGAAAACTTCCGTGTGGCCTATACCATCAATACACGTGATGTAGAGGAATTCCGCCTGGGCGGAGTAGGAGAAGGACTTGAGGTAATCGCAGGTCCTTACACCTCATCGCAGTCCAGTTATCAGATGATCAATGGCCATACTTCCTCTTCATCGTCGGTAACCATTACCTATACGCTCTACGCAGCTAAGAACGGAACCTTTGGCATTGGTGCCTCTCATGCCATCGTAAATGGTAAGAAACTCTCTTCCCATCCGGTTAAGATTACAGTTTCTGGCCATGCTGCACGCAACAACGGCGCACCTTCCATGCACGGACAGAATGATTATAATGAACCACGTATGCGAACTGCCGGATCAAGAATATCAGGCCGCGACCTCTTCATCAAGGTTACAGCCAACAAGCGACGTGTTCACGAACAGGAACCGGTGCTCCTTACTTATAAGGTTTACACGCAGGTAGACCTTACTCAGTTGGAAGGCAAGATGCCTGATCTGAAGGGATTCCACAACCAGGAAGTTCCGCTGCCTCAGCAGAAGACTTTCCATACTGAAACCGTAAACGGCCGACCTTACCGATGCGTTACATGGAGCCAGTATGTCATGTATCCGCAGATGACGGGAAATCTCACCATTCCAGCCATTACCTTCAAGGGAATCGTAGTTCAGCAGAACAGAAACGTTGACCCGATGGAAGCTTTCTTCAATGGCGGTTCTGGCTATGTTGAAGTAAAGAAAGATATTATAGCTCCTAGTGTGAAAATTCAGGTTGATCCATTGCCTCAGCGCCCTGCCAACTTCTCGGGCGGTGTAGGTAAATTCAACATTACTGCTTCCATCGACAAGAAGGAAGTGAAGGCTGGCGAACCAATCACCATTCGTGTAGTGGTAGGAGGAATCGGAAACCTGAAGCTGCTCAAGCAGCCTGTCATTACCTTCCCTAAGGATTTTGACAAGTACGATGCGAAGGTGACAGACAAGACCCGCCTTACAGCCAATGGCGTAGAAGGCAATATGATTTATGACTTCCTGGCTGTGCCTCGTAATCAGGGAAATTATACCATTCCCTCGGTAGAATTCACCTATTATGATACTTCGGCTAACAAGTATAAGACAATCAAGACCCAGCCGTTTACGCTGAACGTAGAGAAGGGCGATGGAACATCAGACAATGAAACCTCAGATTTCAGCAACAAGGATAAGGACATTCATGCGCTGAAACTTGGCAAGTCTAAGCTCCATGATATTGACGATATGTTCTACGGAAGCTTCGGCTACTGGACCAGTCTGTTGGTTCCATTGGCAGCCTTCTTTGCCCTGCTCATTGTTTTCCGCCGCCGTGCTCTCGAGAATGCCGACCTTGTAAAGGTCCGTTCCAACAAGGCAAACAAGATAGCAACCAAGCGTCTGAAGAAGGCTCATCTGCTGATGCTCGGTGGCAAGCAGGAAGAATTCTATGATGAAGTGCTCCGTGCTTTGTGGGGCTATGTAAGCTACAAGCTCAACATGCCTGCCGAAAAGCTCTCACGTGAAAACATCCAGGCTATGCTCGAAAAACATTGTGTAGAGGAGAGAACTATCGAGAAGTTCACAACTGCGCTCGATGAATGTGAGTTTGAACGCTATGCGCCGGGCGACCCTGCCGGCAATATGAACCGTACATTCGAATCAGCAATGACTGCTATTATGGATATAGAAAATGCTATCAATGCAACGCGTAAGCAGCGCAAGAAGAGTGCAACCGGATATTCGTTCGTCTTGATGATCATGGTGATGTTGGGCTGCTCTGTTTCTGCAGGCGCTGTAACCAAGAACAATGCTGATACGGAATATCAGAAAGGTAACTATCAGCAGGCCATACGCGACTATGAGGAAATATTGAACAACTATGGTGTTTCTGCCGAAGTTTACTATAACTTGGGCAATGCTTATTACCGTACAGACAATATTACCAAGGCTGTGCTCAATTATGAGCGTGCCCATCTGCTCTCGCCAGGCGATGAAGACATCAGCTTCAACCTGCAGTTTGCACGTAGCAAGACCATCGACAAGATTACTCCGGAAAGCGAGATGTTCTTCGTAACCTGGTGGAAGGCGCTGGTTAACTTTACGAGTGTTGACTGTTGGGCTAAGACAGGCATCATAGCCATCATCATGGCGCTGGTTCTGGTCTTGGTTTATCTCTTCGGTTCGCATATCGTTTTGCGCAAGATTGGTTTCTTCGGTGGAATCTTCTTCGTGGCAGTCTTCCTGCTGAGCAATCTCTTTGCTTACCAGCAGCGGCAGATGCTCATCAACCGTACGGGAGCCATCATCATCGCTCCTTCTGTCAATGTGAAGAAGACTCCAGCCAAGACGAGCGTTGACCTCTTCCTGCTGCATGAAGGAACCCGAGTTGACATTACCGATAAGGCGATGAAAGGCTGGCGTGAAATCAAGGTTGGAGACGGCAGAGAAGGCTGGATTGAAACCAAGGCAATTGAGGAAATCTGATTAAGATAAAATCTGATTAAAATAAAGAGAATGGATTTTAGTAGGATACAAGATTTTGACATGCAGTTGTTGCATGTGTTTAACGGCAGCGAGAATGTCTGGCTCGATCAGATGGCGATGGCGCTTACATCGGGCTGGACATGGATTCCGCTTTATATCGTCCTCTTCGTTGTTGTGATAAGAAACAACGAGATGATGGGCCAGATTGCGCTTGTGGTTGGAGGAGCGGTGCTCTGTATCTTTCTGGCTGATGGACTGGTGGATGGAATCATCAAACCGCTGGCTGAAAGATGCAGACCTTCCAGCGACCCGATGTTCAAGTATACGGTTCAGGTGGTTGACAATATGCGCCTCAAGAGTTTCAGCTTCTGTTCGGCTCATGCGGCTAATACGCTTTCGTTAGCCATCTTCTTCTCGTTGCTCATCCGCAGCAAACTGGTTACGTGGACCCTGTTATTATGGTCGCTCGTAAACTGTTGGACCCGTCTTTACCTGGGTGTTCATTATCCGGTCGACATTCTTTGCGGTCTGGCTATCGGAGCTGTGGTGGGAGTTGTCGTTTATCTTATCTACATCAGGATGTATTACCGCATCTCCCCAAAGATTAAGTATATTTCCAACCAGTATACGAGTACGGGTTACGACTATGATGATGTAGATAAAATCATGACCGTAGTGATATTTACCCTTATCATGGTTGTGTTTTATGCCACCTGTCAGATGGCTTATCTTTAGTACAGAAATAAAAGTTCAAAAGTAAAATAAATAATGGATACAAAACACATTAAGATTAGTGATTATAACTATGATTTACCGGATGAGCGCATCGCAAAATTCCCTATTGCCCAGCGCGACCACAGCAAACTGCTGGTCTATAAGCACGGCGAGGTAAGCGATGATGTTTTCCATCATCTTCCCACATATCTCCCTCAAGGAGCCTTGATGATATTCAACAATACCAAGGTGATACAAGCGCGTCTGCACTTCCGCAAGGAAACAGGTGCGCTTATTGAGGTTTTCTTGATGGAGCCTGCAGAACCTACTGATTATGAACTCATGTTCCAGACCACCGGACATTGTTCCTGGCTCTGCATGATCGGTAATCTGAAGAAATGGAAAGAGGGAAGCCTGAAGCGTGATTTCGAAATCAAGGGCCACAAGCTTACGCTCAGCGCTACCATGCGACGCGGAGATGCGCTAGGTACTGAGGCGCAGAAAATGGTTGCCAAAGGCGGAGGAACCAACTACTGGGTTGACTTTGATTGGGACAACGACAAGGTGTCTTTCGCTGAGATTCTCGAAGCAGTAGGCGAGTTACCTATTCCTCCATATCTCAACCGCAAGACTGAGGAGAGTGACAAGACCACCTATCAGACGGTTTATTCTAAAATCAAGGGAAGTGTGGCTGCTCCAACTGCCGGACTTCATTTTACCGATGCGGTTCTCAAGGATCTTGATGCGCATGGAATCGACCGCGAAGAAGTAACCCTGCATGTAGGAGCCGGCACATTCAAACCGGTGAAGAGTCTTGAAATCGAAGGTCATCAGATGCATACGGAATACATTGTTGTTCATCGTCGCAGTCTGGAAAAACTCATCAAGCACGAGTGCCGGGTCATTGCCGTAGGAACCACCAGCGTCCGTACCATCGAGAGTCTCTATTACATGGGTGTTCATCTACTGAAGCATCCTGAGGCAAATGAAGAAGATCTGCATGTAAAACAGTGGGATCCTTACGAGCTTTCTGAAGATGGCAATTTGGTAGATGGAATCACTCCGATGCAGGCTATCCAGGCAATCATCGATTATCTGGACCGCAACGGCTTGGAGGCTCTCCATTCCAGCACGCAGATTATCATTGCTCCTGGCTATCAGTATAAGATTGTGAAGATGCTGGTCACCAATTTCCATCAGCCTCAGAGTACACTCCTGCTCCTGGTGAGTGCTTTCCTCAAGGGCGATTGGAGGAAGGTTTACGATTATGCTCTTTCGCATGATTTCCGTTTCCTGAGCTATGGAGATTCATCCCTGCTCATTCCGTAAAAGGAGTTAGGAAAACTATAAATTATTAATTGTAAATTATAAATTAAAATAGATGATTTCAGTAGAAGGACTGAAAGTAGAGTTTGGCGTCAAGCCTCTCTTTCATGATGTAAGTTTCGTCATCAACGACCGCGACCGCATTGCCCTGGTGGGTAAGAATGGTGCCGGAAAATCTACGATGCTTAAGATTCTCTGCGGTTTGCAGAAACCTACTGACGGCGTTGTGGCTATTCCTAACGAAACCACTATCGGCTATCTGCCACAGGTGATGAAACTGCAGGACGATACGACCGTGAAAGAGGAAACCCGCAAGGCTTTCGCCCATAATACCGAGATGAAGGCGCGTCTGGACAAGATGCAGCAGGAAATGGCCGACCGCACCGACTATGAGAGCGAAAGCTATGCTCAGCTCGTAGAGAAGTTTACCCAGGAACATGAACGCTACATGATGATGGGTGGCGAAAACTATGAGGCTGAGATAGAGCGCACCTTGAGCGGTCTTGGCTTTACGCGTGATGATTTCGAGCGCCCAACCAAGGAGTTTTCCGGCGGTTGGCGAATGCGTATCGAACTAGCCAAGATTCTGTTGCAGAAGCCTGATGTACTGCTCCTCGATGAGCCTACCAACCACCTTGATATTGAAAGTATCCAGTGGTTGGAGCAGTTCCTGGCGCAGAGTGCAAAGGCTGTGGTTCTGGTGAGCCATGACCGTGCTTTCATCAACAACGTAACTAACCGTACCCTCGAAATTACTTGCGGAAGGGTAGAAGACTATAAGGTGAAATACGATGAGTATGTGGTGTTGCGTGCTGAACGCCGCGAGCAGCAGCTCCGTGCCTACGAAAACCAGCAGAAGGAAATTGCCGACATCAAGGATTTCATCGAGCGGTTCCGCTACAAGCCTACTAAGGCGGTTCAGGTGCAGAGCAGAATCAAGCAGCTCGAGAAAATCGTGCCTATCGAGGTAGATGAGGTTGACAACAAGCAGATGCACCTCAAATTCCCTCCTTGTCTCAGAAGTGGCGATTATCCTATCATCTGCGATGAGGTGCGCAAGGATTACGGCGCACACACCGTCTTCGACCATGTTACCTTTACCATCAAGCGTGGCGAGAAGGTGGCTTTCGTGGGTAAGAACGGCGAAGGTAAGTCTACCCTGGTAAAATGTATCATGGGTGAGATTCCTTTCACCGGAACTCTCAAGATTGGTCATAATGTGCAGATTGGTTATTTCGCCCAGAACCAGGCGCAGCTCTTGGATGAGAATCTTACCATCTTCCAGACTATCGACAATGTGGCAACAGGCGAAATGCGTCTGAAGGTGAACGATCTCCTGGGCGCCTTCATGTTTGGCGGCGAGACTTCTGAGAAGTTTGTCAAGGTTCTGAGTGGAGGAGAACGCAGCCGACTGGCTATGATCAAGCTCCTGCTCGAACCGGTGAATCTCCTCATCCTCGATGAGCCTACCAACCACCTCGACATGCAGTCGAAGGATGTGCTGAAAGAAGCCATCAAGGCTTTCGATGGGACAGCCATCATCGTGAGCCACGACCGTGAATTCCTCGATGGTCTGGTAGATAAGGTCTATGAGTTTGGCGGCGGCAAGGTTCGTGAGCATCTCGGTGGTATTTACGATTATCTCCGTGCCCATAATGCCGAGAACATCAATCAGGCTCTTGCCAACCAGAGCATGGCTTCTGCCGGTTCGCCTTCTGCCAATACTTCCGGCTCTTCTGTTGCATCAGGTTCTACAGCCGACAGTCTTGCCGCTGCCACATCCGGCAAGCAGAGCTACGCTGAACATAAGGAACAGCAGAAGAAGATCCGTAAGGCTGAGAAAGCCGTGAAGGAATGTGAGGCGAAGATAGAGAAGCTGGAAGCGAGAAAGAAGGAGATTGATGAACTCCTGATGAAACCGGAAAATGCAACCAACATGGAACTCGTTACTGAATACACCGAACTCATGAAGGGTCTCGATGAGGAGAACGAGCGCTGGATGCTCCTTTCGGAAGAACTGGAGGAAGTTTCGAAATAACAGTAACATTAATATAAAAAAGAGAAGAAAATGAAAATGAAAATGATCTTACCGATGATGCTGATCGCAGCTCTGCCATTAGGCGCTGATGCTCAGAATAAATCGGGTCTTGTCATGAGCAATCTCGACCAGACAGTGAAGCCAGCAGACAGTTTCTATCAGTTTGCTACAGGCGGATGGCAGAAGAACAATCCTCTTCCTGCCGCTTACAGCCGTTATGGCAGTTTTGACCAGCTGGCTGAGAACAACAACAAGCGCATCAACACCATTCTTTCTGAACTCCAGAAGAAGACTTACAAGGCTGGAACCATTGAGCAGAAATTGTCTGATTTCTATAAACTCTCTATGGATGTTGACAGCCGCAACAAGGCTGGAATCGCTCCAGTAAAGCCTCTGTTGGATGAGATTGAAGCTGCCAAGACCAAGGACGAGCTTCAGAAGCTTCAGGTTAAGTATGCATGGATGGGTCTCGGTTTGGGCTATGTCTCAGGTTTCGATGCCGATGAGAAGAACGTAACCATGAACATCTACATCCTGATGCAGGGCGGTCTTACTCTCGGTGCCAAGGATTATTACCTCAACAACGATGCTGCAACTGTAGCTATCCGTGAGGCTTATAAGACTTACCTCAGCAAGATGTTCCAGCTTTATGGTTTCTCTGCTGATGAAGCTGCCAAGAAGGCTTCTGCCGTATTCCTTCACGAAACAACGCTCGCTACTTTCTCAAAGAGCCGTACCGAACTTCGTGATCCTCAGGCCAACTACAACAAGATGACCTTGGCAGAATTCAAGGAGAATTATCCTAACATTCCTCTCGAGGCACTTGCCAACGCCGAGGGAATCAAGAGCGAATATCTCAAGGAGATGATCGTAGGTCAGCCTGCTTTCTTCGCCGGTTATGACAAGGTGGCAGCTGCAGAATGTGCAGGCACATTGAAAGCTTTGATGGAGTGGGACATCATTAATAGTTCTGCTTCTTACCTCAGCGATGAGATTCGCGAAGCCCGTTTCGAATTCTTCGGAAAGACTATGAGTGGCCGTAAGGAGGATTATCCTCTTTGGAAGCGTGCTACTACTCAGGTAGAGGCTCAGTTGGGCGAGGCGCTCGGTCGCATCTACTGCAAGCGCTATTTCCCAGAAAGCTCTAAGAAGATGATGGAGACACTCGTGAAGAATCTTCAAATCAGCCTCGGTCAGCGTATCGATGCTCAGGCCTGGATGAGCGATGCTACAAAGAAAGCTGCCCACAACAAGCTCGACAAGTTCTATGTAAAGATTGGTTATCCTAACAAGTGGACTGATTTCAGCAAGCTCAGCATCGACCCATCTAAGAGCTATTATGAGAACGTATTGGCTTGCCGCAAGTTTGCCAACGATAAGGAGATTGCAAAGAAGGCAGGAAAGCCGGTAGATAAGGATGAGTGGTTCATGACTCCTCAGACCGTGAACGCTTACTATAATCCTACTACCAATGAAATCTGCTTCCCAGCTGGTATTCTCCAGTATCCATTCTTCGATCCTAAGGCTGATGCAGCATTCAACTATGGTGCTATCGGCGTAGTAATTGGCCACGAGATGACTCACGGATTCGATGATCAGGGTCGTCAGTATGATGCTAGCGGTAATCTGAAGGACTGGTGGACTCCTGCTGATGCAGAAGGTTTCAACAAGCGTGCTGATATGTATGCTGATTTCTTCAGCAACATCAAGGTATTGCCTGATCTGAATGCCAACGGCCGTTTCACCCTCGGCGAGAACCTTGCCGACCATGGTGGTTTGATGGTTTCTTACAATGCCTTCAAGAATGCTACAGCCAAGAAGCCATTGAAGAACAAGGATGGTTTCACTCCTGACCAGCGTTTCTTCCTCGCCTATGCAGGTGTTTGGGGACAGAACATTACTGATAAGGAAATCCGCAACCGCGTAAAGAATGATCCTCATTCTCTCGGCAAGTGGCGTGTTGATGGTGCGCTTCCTCACATCGATGCATGGTATGAGGCATTTGGTGTAAAGCAGGGCGATAAGCTGTTCATTCCTAAGAACCAGCGCCTGGAGCTTTGGTAATTCCGGAAGGAAATTTTTCCGAATAGAATTTTTCGGGAATGGTTTTTCCGAATAGATAGAAAAAAATAAAGTCCTGATGTTTCGTTTGTTTGAAACATCAGGACTTTTTGTTTTATGCTTGAAATATTTTTGATAAGAAAACAATAGAATAGGGGTTATTGTTTCTTCTCCAGTTCCTGAAGATTTTCCATCTTCTTCGATTCCAGGAATTCGTAAATGCCGCAGAGATGTTCGCGGACGCGACCATGACCGAACTCATAAACCTTGCTGACAAGACCATCGAGGAAATCGCGGTCGTGACTAACCACGATGAGCGTTCCGTCGAAATCGAGCAAGGCCTGTTTCAGCACATCCTTGGTCTTCAGGTCGAGGTGGTTGGTAGGCTCATCGAGAATCAGCAGATTCACCGGCTCCAGCAGCAG
>ERZ1023621.304-NODE-304-length-14285-cov-27.699297_pt1 | contig 14285 bp, 6 predicted proteins | sample MGYA00380330_ERZ1023621 | MGnify/ENA primary metagenome ERZ1023621 (study PRJEB33179, sample SAMN07448975) | human gut metagenome | biome: Human-gut; feature: Human associated habitat; material: Faeces | host: Homo sapiens | place: India: Bhopal | collected...
TTAATCTGTCTCCAGTATCAGGAAGTTCTGCTTCTTCCCGTGCAGAAACCTATACTGCAGGAAGTCCCAATACATGGGAGGACGGTTCTAAAGAAGAGAACATGAAGAGTTGGACAGTTGTCTTTGTAAAGTCGTCTGATGGAACGGTAGCGAAAGTTGTTAAGCAGCCATCCGTAGCAGAAGGCAAAGATAAGAAAGATGATGTAACTGTTACCGGTTTGGAAGCAGGAACTTATTCGGTCTATTCTTTTGCCAATATATCAGATGCAGAACTCGGTACAATTACGGAGGGTTCTCCTTCTCCTGACTTCGATTCCAAATCATTTGCTGTCAATGGTAATGATATGGATATTACAGCGAATGGTATTCCTATGAGTAATAAACAGGAGGTAACTATCAAGTCTGACGGCCAACCGGATATCACGGATTTATATGTAGTAAGAATGCTATCCAAGATTACGCTCAAGTTCCGCAACATGACAGGTGAAGATATTACCGTAAAGAATGTGAGTATCAGTGATATTACAAGTAATCCTGCTACAGGAACAGAAAATGTCAAGTTGCTTCCGGCAAAGCCAGTTTCATCTGCGAATGTTCCCCAAGCGCCAAATTTGGTAGAAAATGCTAAAAGAGATGATTTTACACATGCGATTGGTTTGACAGTAACCAAGGACGCAACCGATTATGATACAGATAACAGCTCGGTTTCTTTCTATGTCAACGAGAGTCGAGCAGGCAATGCTTATCCTTACTTTGTAGTAACGCTCGAAACGAACGTTGGTTCACAGAGATACTTCATGTATACCGACTGGAATCAGATAGCCCGCAATGACCATCATGTCTTAAAGTTGGCACTGAGTGATTATAAGCTTCGACTCAAGGTAGAGGACTTTGGATCTATCGGTTCGGCTCCGTCATTGAAAGATGACGGAAAACAGCTCAATCTCATTTTCCATGATTTAGAGGAATTCCATATCATTCCTTCTGTTACGAAGTATAGTGATGGATCATCTGTCTCTTTCACTGATCTTGAGTGGACGAGACTCTCGGAATCGGAGACTGGAGCAGAATCAAAAGCCTTCAGTACTAAGCCATATATAGTAACTGATAAAAAAATAATAGAAGCTGCAACATTAGGTGAGTTAGGCAAGAAGATAGGGCCAATCATCTATCAGCTTTCAGTAAAAGTTAATGATGGAGTTGATTCACCAACGCTGGTATATCGGGTAGCTATCTCTCAGGATTTAACCTGGTACTCAGCAAGGCGCCATAACGGTGCATTTTGGATATGTAAACAATAATACTTATATTAAAAAACATTGAAGCTTATGTTTAAGTCTAAGATTTTTAATAGTGTAATGAGATATATGTTGGTAGCAATGCTTGCATTGCTGCCAAATACTATATGGGGATTAACGGAGATTTCTAAGTATGCTCTATTGGATAATGGGAGTTTTACAGTTGCTGTTGATGGTGTAATCCCATCTGGCAATTATTCTTTGTGGTATATAGAGAACTCTGCAGGTGAGAAGGTCGATATAAATTATGATTATTGGGCAGGTAATCTTAATGGGAATGTACTTGTGGTTAATAATAATTTTAATTCTTGGGATAATGTTAAGATATCTGCTAAAGATGGTAATACTGCAAATTATCATCTAGTGGTTATGACATCATCAGATGAGAAATTAAAACAATTGGATACATCTGTTGCTGAAAAGAAAATTACTTTTACAGCTCTTCCTCAGGACAATATTCCTTTATTTGATACAAGTTCTAAGCCTTGCGAATATAGTGATTTGTTTGTAATAGATAATGATAAACTTGATAATGGTAATGTTAAAATTTCAAACATTATTAAGTATCTTTCTAAATCAGGCATTTGGACTTCTGACGGGGAAAACTTGAGTTTGAAGGATAAGCCACTTTATGTTCGAATATCAATTTTTGATAAGAACGGAAAATTAGTAGATCCTTCAACTTTTACTATATCTCCTAATATTTCGAATAATAATTTGAATAACTATCCTTGGAGTGCTCCTTGGACATATTCTAATAAAAAAAGTATATATTATTTAAATCCGAAGAGTGACTACGGAACTGTTTCTTCTTCAGCTTTAGATTATACTTTTACTTGTCCTGCAGGGACTAATATTAATGACTATACTATTCAAGTTTCTGCTTCTTCTGAAATGCCGGAGATTTCTAATAAATTGATAATTGTTGAGCCTCATATTGATGCCAAAATTACATATGATATTTTGAGTCAAGAGGATTTTGATAAAATTAAATTGGTGAAATCAGAAGATCCTTCAGGAGAGAATGTTATGTCAGTAAAGTCTCTATATCATACCAGTACTACAATAGATTTAACATCTTCTGATTGTACAGATTTTATGATGAAAAAATTGGGTGTGCAAAAACTTGCTGATATTACAAACCTTTATGTTCGTTGGACACTTTGTAAAAAAGATGGTTCACCTATCGAAGGTGCGTCTTGTAATAATAGTTCTTTGTTACAACAAGAAAAAATATATTGGACAGGCTTTTTGAGTAATGATATTTCTAGCATTTCTAATCTTTTAAAGGCTCGTTTTACTCTACCAGAAGGTTTGAATTTGAATGATGTCATTTTATCTTGTGTCATCTCAGATGAATTGCCAACTACAAAGTATGGTTTTGTAACTAAAGAGCCTACTTTGAAGGCAAAGTTTAATGTGCAGCTTTTGGATAAGTACAGCATGCCTTTCAATCATTATGTAGGCCATGCTAATACTGCATTTGACGAAAAAGGTAGGCAGCAGACTGCTGAATGGGAGTATTATGTCTATGTAAAAAATGCTGGTGATAACGTGGAATTGGTATTGCCTTTCGACAAATATGACTCTGGAGAACCTCTCGAACCACAGGGGTATTTCAGATGGTATGATTTTAAGAAGGATAGAGCATGTGCCAATCTAAAGAAAAATAGTGCTGCATCTCTTCTGAATTCTATTGTATCAGATAGTGAAGACTATGGTTTGTTTGCTTATAATCTTAATCCTGAGCTTCCGACAAGCAGTAAAATTGGTGTTACATATATTGCACCTGCAGAAGCTTCGTCTGATGATTGGGCAGGTGAAGATATTGCCTGTGATATAAGCCGTTATATTGATGGTTTGGATGCAACAAAAACTTATCTGGTACACGAGCCTACGCTCTCTATCAGATACATTTTCCATATCCGTTCTGCCAAGAAGTTAGCAGACGATATTATGAATACGGCTATTGGAAAAAATGCTCAAAGAGCAGGTTATAGAACTTATGAGGATGGAAAGTTTTTGACAGTTGGCATGAAGGATGCAAGTTCTACTTTGACACTTCGACTGGATTTGTCTGATGCTACAAAATATTATTTTCATCCATTAGCTGATGGTATATATGAGAACGATGGAGCTTTTTCGGGTTTCACTAAACGGGTATATTATGCAAAAGAAGAGGATAAACTCACAGAATCCAACTTCGATAAAAACAAATTATGCAAGGCAACTAAGATAGAATGGTGGGCATATGATAAGACCAAGACCTATTGTCTATGTTTAGGTACCAAGACCGACCGTTTCTTTGATTTGAAGATGAATAATCTTAACACAAACTGGATGTCTGTATATAAAAGTGGGGCTAATAAGAGTTTTACATTTACCTATGGAGATCCTGTGTACATCGTTGCATATGCTATGGATGATGAAAATCACCGTTGTCCAATTGCCAACTTTGATGTTCGATTTATGAATAATCATCCGATGACTAAAGAAGAGATAGTTAAAGAAGGATTGAATAATAGACTGATTAGTTATCTTGATGAGCATTATAAAATGGCTACCAAGCCAATTACATTTGATGATGATGATGTAGAACAGACTGTGGCTGCTCCTACAAATCCGAATGACAACCAGGACCGATTACCATCTAAATGGGATCGTCGTGCTTATAGTTTCGTATATCGTGATTTGATTGACTACGATGCTACTAATTATAATGGTTTGGATAAAATCGGTCATTCTCCACTTCATGGAGATTATTGCTTGTATAAGTCAGCAAATCTTAGTGGTGTTTCTACGTCTAGTGAAAAATATCTTTGGTGGGATAATAATACCTTATATGATAAGACGTATGAGATGACCAATGGTTCTCAATATGGTCATTTCCTCTATGTGGATGCATCTGATGAAAGTAGAAAAATTGCTGCTGCAGATTTCACGGCAGATCTTTGTACAGGACAGCAGCTTATCTTCATAGCGGGCGTTGCTAACATGACAGGAGCGGATACCAAACCACAGATTATGTTTAAACTATTTGGTGTTAACAAAGATATTAATGGTAATATTGTTGATAAACACCTGATACATAGTTTTTCATCTGGTGATTTTAAAGATAATGTAGAAGGTTTGAAATCAGCGACTTGGTATCAGGTATACGGTAAGATTACTTTGCAAAAAGAGGAAAATGTAGAAAAGTATTCTGATTTCCGGTTGGAGATAGATAATTACTGTAAAGGTACTGATGGTGCCGACTATGCTGTAGATGATATCCGTATGTATCTTGCGCCGGCTAAGGTTCAGGTGATTCAGGAGAAGCCGGTATGTAACGGTGCTACAAATGGAACCATCAAACTGAAGATACGTGCTATCCACGAGACCTTGAATGCGATTTTGGGACATAAAAATACAAAGATCTATTTCAGATTTGTAGATGAAGATGGAAAGCCTGTAACAGGCGATGGATTTTATTCTTATAGCTTGAAGGATATAACGACAAACAAAATAACGAAAGTTGAAGGTACGGAATATGGTACTGTTGATGTATACGATTCAGAGGAAAACTGTAAGAACTTTGAAATCGATGGTACTAATATGATTGAGCAAGATAGTGAAGGTGAAACCTATATTGTTATCAGCAATAAAGACTATCCCCTTGAAGTGGGGAAGAAGTATTACGTATCTGTATCTACTGGCAATCCTGCTGAAGACAAGGCTAATTGGGGCACACCTGCTGAAGTCTGCTCGGTATATAGTAACTGGTTTGAAATGATTAGCCAGACTCCTATCATTACAGATGTCAAAGGTAATGTCGTAACGGATTATAAAATTCCTTGCGATAAAGCAGACAGCTATGAGGTTACCATTAAGGGACAATTGACAACAACTGACCCTTATAATGGTGGTAAGATAACATTGGATAATGTTAAGTTCTTCTGGTATGTTGGTGATCCTACAGTAGCTACCAATAAACTGAACGAAACTGCAAGCAATGATATCACTATCAGCATGGATAAGCTTCCTTTGGGTAAAACTCATAACATCTATATGAAGCCTGAGGGAACTGAGGTAGGTGACTATATTCAATACGAAATCAATGGTAAAAAATATCTGTTGTGTACTAGTGCCATACCTGTCCCATTACGTGTGATGAAGGATGGACCACAGCTCAACTTCGGTTTCAATGATGTGGATTATCCATTCAATGATGGCAGTTATGAGGCTTCGCTTCGTATCGGTTTGCCACAGCTGGAGAAGTTGAAGGCTTCTAAGGGATATTTAAAGGTACCTCTTCATAGTGCTACGATGAGAGATGGAACAGCTATAACATCGCCTCTTACTTTCATTGATGACAATGGTACTTCTGCTGGCGCTTCGACAAAGGTGTATGTTGCATCTACGAATGATCCTTTATGGGAAAAGGAGCTGAATACTCAAGTTGCAACATTGGAGAATGATGAGTTGGCGGTTATTGATCCAAAAGTTCAGTCTACCCTCAATCTCAAATTCTTAGATGGTGCCGTAGAGAATTTCCACGAGGGATATTACTATGTTCTCCGATTCGTTTACGAGAAGAAAGCTGCTACTGCGGGAACTACCAACTGCCCAGGCGAGTCTTATCTCAAGCTGAAGATTGTACCAGAGTTCATTACCTGGACTCCTACTGCAGATGGCGGTATGAACGCCAACTGGAATAATGATGATAACTGGCATCGCTCATCTTCTACAGAATTGTATGATAATGAGTATAAAGATTATCTGGCTTATGGAAGCAGTATGTCGGGTACGCCAACTTCTGCAAAGGATATTCCTACTCAGAACAGCTATGTGCCAATGAAGTTTACCAAGGTAACCATCGGCAATCTGAATGGTTTGCCATTCCCTGACCTCGGTAATGTGGTTTACCGTAGCACCAATAAGATTGCTACCAAGCTGACTAACGGTAAGGGTAATGAGGCTACGAAGTATATCCAGTATGATATTATGACTTACTGGGATGAAGCAGCTGCTGATAAGGGATTGGAAGCAGGTAATCTGAAGTGTGAGAAGTTCTATGGCAATACCTGTCATCAGATTTACTTCAAGCCTCAGGGCGAGCTTCGTGACCAGTGCTATCTGGTATATGACAAGGCTTGGGTAGAGAAGGAGCTGGTGCCTAACCAGTGGTACACCATGGCTTCACCTCTGCAGTATATCTACGCCGGTGATATGTATGTGCCAGCAAGTAATGGCCGACAGGAAACCAAGGCGTTTACGGATATCAAGTTTGATGATAAGGCTGCTGATGGTACTACTGCTGTGTATAGCCGAAGTAAGTATCCGGTTTATCAGAGAGCGTGGATGAAGAGCGGAGTAGAGGAGATCACACCTGAGAGTTATCCTGCATCTCATTATCCTGAAGGTGTAAAGACTGATGATATGAATCTCAATCTCGGCTATTGGAGCCACGTATATAATAAGGTGGACGAGAGATATGCAGCAGATGGAACAACATTCGGTGGCTTCGCTATCAAGGCTGGTAATGCGCTCTTACCAAAGGATAAGACTGAGAATGCGCTCCTCCGTTTGCCGAAGGCTGATACAGAATATCAGTACTTCGATTATAACGGAACTGGGAACTCTTCAAGCCAAACTTCGGTTACGAAGGATCCTAAAGGTCGTGGCAGACTTCTCGTTGCTTTCAACAACGATGAGAAGCATCTCGCAGAGAAGACTCAGAGTTTAGGAACTGATAATAACAGCGGATTCTATCTCGTTGCCAATCCATATACCTGCTCTATCTCAATGGCTAAGTTCTTCGAGGCTAATACTGGTTTGCAGAACGCTATTTGGATTGTAGAGAAAGGTGATGTAAAGGCTATTTCTTCTACAGAACCGGATAAGCAGAACTATGCTATCCAGCCTACCCAGTCGTTCTTTGTTAAGAAGAATGATGGCGCAACGGTTACAGATGTAAGATTCACTTCTACGATGTGTATAGACCGCACCATTACTCCTGGTCTGTTGATGGCATCTGATTATGTAAAGACTGTAGAGGTAGAAACTGAGAATTCCAACGGCCAGACCTCAAAGGCACGCATTGCCTTGCGTCAGGAGGCTTCTGCCGACTATGATGACGAGGAGGACGTTGACCTCTTGTACGATCTGAACCTCAAGGATGTTCCGCAGGTTTATACCGTGGCTGGTTCTCAGGCTGTGGCGGTGAATGCTACTCCTAAGATTGAATGGATGCCAATGGGTGTCATCATGGAGAATGGTGAAAAGAACGAAATGGTGAACCTTGACTTCAAGGGGGTTGCCAAGCTCGATGCTCCGCTTTATCTCTATGATGCTGCCAACGGACAGTATACCGAACTGCAGGATGGCAATGAGGTGAGCATTCTGGCAAATGAGCATGGCAGATACTTCCTGACCCAGACTCGTGGTACTACCGGTATTCAGCAGATTGAGGCTGAGGCTGAAAGTAATCAGCTGAAGGTTTATTCACCTGCAGCGGGCATGATTGTTGTATCTGCCTTGAATGGTGAGAAGTTGGGTAGGGTAGAGGTATTTACCTTGGATGGCAAGAGGGTTCACAGTTATCAGTTGCCTGATAAGCAGAGAATGATTCTCCGTGTTCCATCCGGAGTATATATCGTAAAGGCATCCACCCAGTCCTGTGCTCAGGCTAAGGGACAGAAGGTTGCCGTAAGATAGAAGAAGCTTGGTTTGACAAGTTTATAATAGTTGATAAAAAACGAAAAGAGGGTGTATCATGAATTTATGATGCACCCTCTTTTATTCGTATATTAAAGATATATTGTCGGAAAAGACAGGATATATTTCTGCGTTATTTAGTATCTCTGGCCGCACAACAGCTGTTGTGCGCTTGCATAACAGCTGATATGCGCTCGCACAACAGCTGATGTGCATGCATTGCCCAACTGTTATGCTCTTTTTATTTGTTGTTTTGAAACATGGCTATTTCACGTTCAAATGTAGAAATAATCATTTCTAATTGAGGGTGTAAAATAGGTACAATTATTGATACGTAATTTGGACAGCCTTCATCTATAACTGTTGCTGTTCTAATTGCATATTTCTTTTTCTGTTCATAGCCATTAAACCAGCGTAAAAACAATCTGTCTCGTTGAGCCTGTTGTTCATTGGCTGTATCACAAATATATAGAAGGATATCTGGATTTTTTCTGAAAAATTCTTCTATAACAAGGATAACCGTTTGTTGAATCTTTTTGTCATTGGGAGATTTTTTCCTACTTCTGTTTGTTATGCGAAACCAATAGGCTTTTAGATTGAGCATATCATCTAATTCAAATGCTATTGAATAGAGGATATTATAGTCTGTTTTAAACATAATCTCCCCTTCTTCATACCAAACAGGATATGGAGCAAGAATATTGATTTGGCTTAAATCTAAGGTTTTCATAGTTTAAGCCAAATCATAAAGATGTGAGTCATTTACAAGTTTTATCTGTTCTTGTAAATCATCTAATTTCTTGTTCATTTTATCTTCCCATTCTTGTTTGCGCTTTTTCTCCCGACGCATAGCTGCCAAGAAGGTTTCTCTTGTAAATAAAACATTGTCTGTCATAATCTTTGTCTTTAAACGTAAATCTGTCTGCAAATATACGCTGTTTTTTTGTAATCTCCAAACTTTTCCTGACTTTTTTTTTCCTTCACTATATGAACAAATCCTTCTTCGGCATATCTGCCATGAACTGCTTGCGGAGCTTCTCAAAGAATGCCACGGTGTCGTTGCTGAAGCCGTGACCCTTCCAGGTGGAGGTGTTGGTGATGAGAATCCAGCACTGACCATCGGGGTACTTCAGAACAATGGCAGAGGTGCCGGCAAGAGAACCGGTACGAATCCACGGACGATTGCTCTTTGGGGTGTAGTTCCAACCGATGGAATACTGATGGTCGGGCTGCTCGGTAGTCATGAACTGGATGCTCTTCTGGCTGAGAATGTCCTTGACATGAGGCATACCGTCGATGCTGGCGATGAGACGGCTCAGTTCGGCTGCTGAACCACACCATGCTCCGGCACCTGAGAGACGTGGAAGGTCGGTATCGCCATAACACTTTTCTACCATTCTGCCACTGTTGTTGTATTCATATACCGGGATACTGCCCTGGTGCATGTAATACTTCGTCTCGTTAGGACGGCGGTCCTTGTAGTAGGTGCCGGCAATATGCATGTCGTAGCATCCGGCAGGCTGGAGCACGTACTTCTGCATGAAGTTCTCGTACTTCATTCTGCTCTTCTTCTCGATAATCATCGAGAGAATCATGTAGCCCAGATTGCTGTAGCATTTGCCCTCGCCCGGCGTATAACCCAGATGGCGCTTCAGGAGAATCTTGAGCAGGGTCTTATGGTCTGGAGGCGTGGTGAGGTGGTTCTGCATCATGATGTAGCGGGTAGAGGATACCGGGTCGCCGGCATAGTTGTTGAAACCTGCCTGATGGCGCAGCAGCTGTTCTACGGTGATGTTGTAGTAGCGCTGGTCCTTGATACTGTTATTGTAGGTGGTATCGTTCAGGATTCCCTTCGGTCCGAATACCTTCTCGTTCATCTTGAGCTTCTTCATTTCCTGCAGTTTCATGATGCCTACGGCGGTGATGAGCTTGGAAATGGAAGCGAAGCGCATCAGCATGTTCGGTTCCATTCGGATGCCCCTCTCCTTGTCTGCCCATCCGAAACCGCGGGCATAGAGCAGGGAGTCGTTGCGGGTGATGACGAGCTGTGCACCGTTGATTTCCCATCGCTTGAGGTATCTCTCCACGAGCGAATCCATCTTGTGATATTCCTTTCCCTCGGTGAGGGCATTGCTGATGGAATCGTTGATATGCACCTTGGGGAGCGTATCCTTTGCCTTCTCCTTATCCGAAGATGAGGTGCAGCGCGATACGCAACTATGTGTAGACCATGCGACGATGGCCGTGAATGTGAGCAATATGATAGCTATTCTTTTCTTTCTGAGTCTTCTTGCCATATTTATTGATGATGTTTTTTACAGTTTACGGCTTGCAAAGATACTGCAATCTGATGAATTGGCAAAAAAAATAAAGTTAAACATCTACAAACATGAACGGTTAAGCAGATTTTTATGTACCTTTGCACCGTAGAAATACTTGAACAGGTAAATGAAAAAGATAATTAAAAGGATATTCAGATCCTTCTTATATATAATAGGTATGGCAGGGCTTGCTCTCTTGCCCGACATCTGGCTCTGGCATCTGGGAGTGAGCGGGTGGCCTTTGGCGCTAGCCATTCTATGGTGGGTGCCTTCCTTGCTGCTTCTGCTAGCAGAGGTAGGGCTGCAGATGGGCTTCTTCCATAAGCTCTCCGTCCGCATCCTCTTCACTACGATTCTGTTTTCGGTGATGCCAAAGGTGGTGTTCATCCTCTTCGATTTCATGTTGCCGTGGTTCTTTGCTCTCCTTCCGGCGCTGGCACTGATGGGATGGTTTGCCTTCGGATTCATTGAGGGCTGGAAGCGGTTGGAGATACGGTACGTAACCTATGAATCGCCCGACCTTCCTCCTTACTTTGACGGTTACCGTCTGTTGCATTTCACTGATTTTCATCTGGGTTCTTTCCCGAAGGATAGTGACTTCGTGCAGAAGGTGGTGGATGCAGCCAATAATGAGGAACCGGACATGATGCTCTTTACGGGCGATCTGGTGAACAATGATGCCAGGGAGGTGGAGCCTTATCTGGAAACGCTGAAACAGCTGCATGCCCACGATGGCATCTTCTCGGTATGGGGAAACCATGATTACTGCGAGTATGGCAACAATCATACGATAGCAGGACTGAGAAACAACTGGAAGCTGCTCTATAACTATCAATGCCAGTTGGGTTGGCATCAGTTGATGAACGAGCACTATACCGTGAGTCATGGTATGGCTTCCATCGATATCATCGGTGTGGAGAATGCGGGGCAGCCTCCTTTCAGCAACCGCAGCAAATTGCCAAAGGCGATGAAGGGACTGAAGAAGGAAGGGTTCAAGATACTGCTGACTCATGATCCTCATCACTGGCGCAGAGAGGTATGGGACCGACCTATCCAGCTGACACTGGCAGGACATACGCATGCTGGACAGTTGCAGATAGGCAAGTGGACACCAGCCCGCATGGCATTCAAGGAGTGGGGTGGTGTTTATCGCAAAGGCAGTCAGATGCTGAATGTTTCATCGGGCATCGGCGGCTCCTTCCCGTTCCGATTGGGAGCTTGGCCAGAAATGACTGTAATAACGTTAAAAAGGACTTTAAAATGACAGGTAAAAGTTAATAAAATACAAATACTCTCTTAAAACACAAAGATTGTGGTAAATATTTGCCGAAACTTTTGTGAATACGAATAAAAATAGTATCTTTGCACTAGTTTTCGCATATATTTGGGCAAATGGGGGGTGTCGAGACGACTGTACTCCATTTGTTTTTTTTATGCCTCTCCCCTATATCCCTTTTCTCCTCTCTTTATTTCCAGTGAAATGGAAGAAAGGAGAACTAATCATAAAGTTCAAAGTTCCAAGTTCAAAGTTCCAAGTTTCAAGTAAAATGAAGATTCCAGTAGAAGAACAATATAAATTCGTGAAGTTATCGCTTCCTGATGGTAGCAAGGCTGAAGGACATGAAGTGTTGCTGCATGCCTGCTGTGCGCCTTGTTCGTCAGCGATTGTTGAGTGTATGCTTCGCAACGGCATGAAGCCGACGGTATATTTCAGCAACAGTAACATTTATCCCTTGCAGGAGTTTGAGATTCGAAAGCACGAGCTGATGCGCTTCCTGGAAGAGCAGGGGGTTCCGTATGTGGAGGATGAGTATGACCATGAGGAATGGCTTGCCACCATCAAGGGATTGGAGCTGGAGCCTGAAAGGGGAAGCCGTTGCTCGATGTGTTTCCGGTATCGTTTGACGCATGCGGCTAGGTATGCTCAGGAGCATGGCTTTCATCTTCTTACTACTACCTTGGCTTCTTCCCGGTGGAAGAATATCCAGCAGATAGATGCAGCCGGACATCTCGCCGTAGAAGGTTGTCCGGATGTAGAGTGGTGGGATATGAATTGGAGAAAGGGCGGTTTGCAGAATCGCCGTGGAGAATTATTGAAAGAGAATGAATTCTATAACCAGCTATATTGCGGTTGTGAATTCAGTATGAGATAAATGGCAGTGAATTCAGCATGAGATAAAAAATCGCCCTGAAAAGGCAAAAGCATGGTTTATGTAAAGCTTTTGCCCTTTCAGGGCGTCTTGCTGATTGCCATCATACCCAGGGCGATGCCCTGGGCTAGGAGCTTTTGGGCCTTCAGCCCGTACTGAACCACATGCGTAAGTTCAGTAATTTAAAAATCCGTGTGAATCTGTGAAATCTGTGGGACTTAAGAAAGACCAGTAATTTCACCATTAACCACATCGATACGCTCAGCCTGTGGGCTCTTTGGCAAACCTGGCATACGCATGATAGGACCGGCGATGACTACGATCATTTCTGCACCCATGTTCAGGGTGATGTCGCGAACGTGGAGTTCGAAGCCTTCTGTAGGGCCGTAAGCCTTAGCATCGGTAGAGAAGCTGTACTGGGTCTTGGCAATACAGATAGGGAACTTCTCTGCACCCAACTTCTTGATTTCATCAATCATAGCCTTTGCAGAATCGCTCATGGTTACGCTGCCGGCACCATACAGATTGAACGCAACCTTCTCAATCTTCTCTTCTACAGAATCTTCGTCAGCATAAGTGAAATAGAGAGGAGCAGATGGACGCTCGTCGATGGTCTTCACTACGAGCTCTGCCAATTCCATCGCACCCTTGCCACCTTCGGCGAAGGCACTGTTGACAGCGAATCCGCAACCCATCTCCTCACAGTGCTTGCGCAAAACCTCAATCTCCTCGTCGGTATCAGTAGCAAACTTATTGAAAGCGATGACTACAGTCTGACCAAAGCTCTGAAGGTTCTTCACGTGCTTGTCGAGGTTCCAGTAGCCAGCTTCCATACCTGCTACGTTAGGCTCCTTTATGTTCTCCAGAGCCACGCCACCGTGCATCTTCAATGCCTGGAGAGTGACAACGAGAACGGTAAGGTCTGGCTGCAGACCGGTCTTGCGGCACTTGATGTTGTAGAACTTCTCTGCACCGAGGTCAGCACCGAATCCAGCCTCTGTGATGGCGTAGTCGCCATATTCAAGGGCTGCTGCAGTAGCCATGATAGAGTTGCAGCCATGGGCAATGTTAGCGAAAGGTCCGCAGTGAACGAAGGCAGGAGTGCCCTCGGTAGTCTGAACCAGGTTTGGCTTCAAGGCATCGAGGAGGAGGGCAACGATACTGCCACCTACACCCATATCCTTGACGGTGAATGGTTTGTCATCCTCAGTGATGCCGAGGAGAATATTGTCGATACGACGACGGAGATCGTCTACACTTGTTGCGAAACACATGATAGCCATGATTTCAGAAGCAGGAGTGATGTCGAATCCAGCCTCTGTCTCGATGCCGTTCTTATCGCCGATACCGGTGATGATGCGACGGAGACCACGGTCGTTGACGTCCATTACTCGGCGCCAGAGAATCTTCTTGAGCTTGAATCCCTCAGCCTCGTGCTGGAAACGGTAGTTGTCCAGGAGGGCAGCAATCATGTTGTTGGCCTCTGTGATGGCATGGAAGTCGCCAGTGAAATGGAGGTTGATCTTATCCATAGGCAATACCTGGGCATAACCGCCACCGGCAGCACCACCCTTCATGCCGAAGCAAGGACCGAGAGAAGGTTCGCGCAGAGCTACTACTGCCTTCTTTCCAATCTTCTGCATACCGAGGGCGAGACCCACGGATACGGTGGTCTTACCATTACCAGCCTTGGTAGGACTGATAGCTGTAACGAGGATAAGATGATGGTTCTTAAACTTGTTTCTGTCAATTTTGTCCGTAGTAATCTTAGCGATGTAACGGCCGTAGTTTTCTACTTGGTCTTCATGGATTCCAAGTTC
>ERZ1023621.305-NODE-305-length-14283-cov-8.814450_pt1 | contig 14283 bp, 9 predicted proteins | sample MGYA00380330_ERZ1023621 | MGnify/ENA primary metagenome ERZ1023621 (study PRJEB33179, sample SAMN07448975) | human gut metagenome | biome: Human-gut; feature: Human associated habitat; material: Faeces | host: Homo sapiens | place: India: Bhopal | collected...
TGGTTGTATACTTCTTCAAGACTGCTTTGGAACCACATATTGGCGTGGTAAGCTACTTTATGGTTATGAGCGGCAAGATTAAGTCTGGCGACGACCTGACCAACTCTGACCGCGGCTCGAAGGAGCGTATCGGCCAAATCTATGCTTGTGCCGGAGCTAACCGCATTCCGGTGGACGAGCTTGTTGCAGGCGACATCGGCTGCACAGTTAAGCTGAAAGATGTAAAGACAGGAAACACCCTAAACGGGAAGGATTGCGAATGGCGTTTCGACTTCATCAAATATCCTAACCCGAAGTTCTCTCGCGCTATTAAGGCCGTTAATACCGCAGAGACAGAGAAACTGATGGCTGCATTGCTGAGAATGCACCAGGAAGACCCAACATGGCTGGTAGAACAGAGCAAGGAGCTGAGACAGACCATCGTTAGAGGCCAAGGCGAATTCCACCTGAGAACCCTGAAGTGGCGCCTGGAGAACAACGAGAAGCTGCAGTCTAAGAGTGAGCCTACACGCTACGCTTATCGCGAAACCATTACAACGATGTCAGGGGCCGAGTACAGCCACAAGAAACAGTCGGGTGGTGCCGGACAGTTTGGCGAGGTGCATCTCATTATCGAGCCTTATGCTGAGGGAATGCCCGACCCGACATCTTACAAGATCAACGGTCAGGAATTCAAGATCAACATCAAGGGTAGGGAAGAGGTTAGCCTTGAATGGGGCGGCAAGCTGGTCTTCATCAACTCGGTTGTTGGCGGAGCTATCGACACACGCTTTATGCCTGCTATATTGAAGGGTATTATGGACCGCATGGAGCATGGTCCGCTTACGGGCAGCTACGCACGCGACGTAAGAGTGATTGTGTACGACGGCAAGATGCACCCGGTTGACTCTAACGAGCTCTCGTTCATGCTTGCAGCCCGCAACGCGTTCTCGGCAGCATTCAAGGAGGCTGGTCCTAAGATTCTTGAGCCTATATACGACCTCGAGGTTTATGTGCCTTCCGACTATATGGGCGACGTGATGAGCGACCTTCAGGGACGCCGCGCCTTGATTATGGGTATGGATAGCGAGGCTGGTTATCAGAAGCTTCAGGCTAAGATTCCTTTGAAGGAACTGAGCAACTACTCTATCTCGTTGAGTAGTTTGACAGGCGGTAGAGCCTCGTTTACAACCAAGTTTGCAAGCTACGAGCTTGTACCTAACGATTTGCAGCAGAAGCTTATCGAGGAGCATGCCGCAGAGACAACAGAAGAGGAATAATTGTATACTAATTGGTAGATAGACGGTTCGGAATAGGGAGTACTTGTTTCGAACCGTTTTTTTGTTGTGAAGACATGAGAACGGGTGTTTAAAGACAGAAGAACATAAGGACATGTTTTTATTAAAGACATAAGAACAAAAGAACAGGTTTTTTTAAGATATAGTAGGAGGGTATGGCATCCTTGCCGTACCCACTCTGCCATGATTATCCTGCCGATTTAGTGGGCATGGCAAGGATGCCATACCCTCCTACAGTTTCCCTTAAATATTGGATTCTTCGTTCTTCACTTCCACCATTAGATTCTTCACTCTTCGTTCTTCACTCTTCACCATTAGATTCTTCACTCTTCGTTCTTCACTCTTCACCATTAGATTCTTCACTCTTCGTTCTTCACTCTTCACTTAACCTTTGCAATACAAAAAATATTTAAATCCTTTGTTCTTTCTTCTTTTTGCAGTAACTTTGCATATATGAAAAGAAATATATGTAAAATTATGATGGCTCTTTTGGGCCTAATATACTTCACCCCGTCGTATGCTCAAAATTATAATGTGCAATGTGAGGACACTTGCTCTCATGTGCATGGCATAGATCTTAGCCATTATCAAGGCGAGGTTTTTTGGGAGGCTATAGGCGACAACTCGAAGATGGCTTATGTTTATCTTAAAGCTACCGAGGGCGGAGACCGTATAGACGACATGTACGAACAGAACATAGAACTGGCACACAAGTATGGCTTGAAGGTTGGGTCGTACCACTTCTTTCGTCCTAAGACTGATCTGACCAAACAGCTTAAGAACTTCAAGGCCCAATGCCGCCCGCATCAGCAAGACCTTATACCAATGATTGATGTAGAGGTAAAACAAGGATTGGGAACAGAGGCTTTCTGCGACTCGCTGCTGAAGTTTCTGGACATGGTTGAGGTGGCTTATCATCAGAAACCATTGGTTTATACAGGCACCAATTTCTACAATCGCTATCTTGCCGGCAAACTTAATGGCTACAAGCTTATGATAGCACAATATTCGGCCAACGAGCCTGTCTTGATCGACGATAACGACTATCTGCTGTGGCAATATACTGGTAAGGGCCATATCGACGGCATTAGGGGATATGTGGACAAGAGCCGATTTATGGGTCGTCATGGTCTGCGCGAACTGCGCTTTATGCGACACCATAGGTAGGCGAGCAAGAATAGGGTAGAGAAGGATAAAAAAAGAAAAACATAAAAAAATTTTAAATACTAATGGCAATTATAAAATGTCCGGAGTGTGGTCACGAGATTAGTGACAAGGCTCCATTTTGCCCTTCCTGCGGCGTGGCCATAGCAGGTAAGGTGGTTGAGTGTCCGAAGTGCGGAAAAGTTTATTTCTCCGAACTGTCTGAATGTCCACAATGTCATTATAAGAGACCGGTGGCAGACAAAACGCCAATTGTAGAAAATGATAATGCCGTAAATACTCAGGAAACGGGAAAAACTACGGAGGTTGAAATTGTGAAACCTAAGGAGGTTAATGAACCTAAGGAGGTTAATAATGAGCAACCCGTTGGCGCCAACAATCCTGAAGAGACGAGCGACGAGAACTTGAAGACTCCACGAAATTCTTCGCGCAACAACAAGATTATTATTGGTGCCGTGGTGGCTATAGTGGCCGTGGTTATAGGCATAGGCTGCTACTTCTACTATAGTATACAGTCGGACAAGGAGTTGCAGGCTTACAACTATGCCATGGCAAGCAACGATCCGCAGGTTCTACAATCGTATCTTGATCAGTATTCGGATGCTCCAGAAGCTCATCTTGACAGCATTCAGTCGCATCTCGACTTGATAAAGAAGACGCAGCAGGACTGGACAAACGTGATGATAAGCAACTCGAAGAGTGCGCTTGAAGACTATATCGCACAGCATCCGGATTCTCCGTACAAGGCAATAGCAATACATAAAATTGACTCGATAGACTGGCAGACCGCCCAACAGCAGAATACGGTTGAGGCATTAGAACTTTATATCGAGCAACATTCTGACGGAGAGCATGTTGAGGACGCCAACCAGATGATTAACTCGCTGAATTCGAAGACAATACAGCCCGAGGAACGTCTGATGGTAAACAGCATCTACGGCGGATTCTTAAAGAGTTTGGGCGACAAGGACGAGGAAGCCTTGACAAGTTTCGTTAATCCGTTGTTGACCAATTTCCTTGGAAAAACCAACGCCACAAGAAGCGACGTAGTAACGTTTATGCATAAAATCTACAAGAGCGATGTGAAGTCGATGGCTTGGAAATCGCTTGGCGACTACACAATAAACAAAAAGAATGTGGGAGACAACCAATACGAATACTCGGTGGCTTTCTCGGCAATTCAAACCATTGTTGGTCAAGACGACAACGCAACTGAGGTAAGATATAAAATTACATCTACATTGAATAATGAAGGCAGAATATCTGACTTCAACATGGTAAGACTTGCTGAATAAAACAAAATAATTATAGCTCGTTGGCTGATTAAACATAATCAGCCAACGAGCTATTTTATAGACTAAGGTTTATTCATCGTTATTCTTTTCTGACGGAAGAAACTGCTTATGGAGATAGGCTTATTTAAATAATCGTAATCACCATTATGATAAATAGGGTTGATTTATAATTATAAATCCATAAACGCAATCGCCCTATTGTTCATGTATTATTATTCGCGTCATCTGGCGCCACACTCTAAACAAACACTTGTTCCGTCAGAATAAACCACGACATCATCGCTTCCACAATTGTAACATCTTCCGGTTTCTTCCACAATTGTAACATCTTCCGGTTTCTTCCATAATTGTAACATCTTCTATTTCTTCCATAATGTTAGTCTTTTAATAATGATGCGACAATGGTAATGGAGATTATTTGTGATTTTATTAGTATCTTTGCAGATGATAAGCTGCATCTCAGCAAAATATTCAAGCAAGCTTGATATTATGCATTCTATTTGCATTATCTTTGCATAAAAATCAAAAACGACAATCACAGAACAATATGATTACAGTTGATGGACTTACCGTCGAGTTTGGCGGAACCACCCTATTCAAGGACATTTCCTTCCAAATAAACGAGAAGGACCGTATAGCACTTATGGGCAAAAATGGAGCTGGCAAGAGCACGTTGCTGAAGATTATAGCAGGCGTGCGCAAACCTACACGCGGCTCGGTTTCGGCTCCTAAGGATTGTGTAGTGGCCTATCTACCCCAGCACCTGATGACCGAAGACGGACGTACCGTGTTCGACGAGACGTGCCAGGCCTTTGCTCATCTGCACAAGATTCAGGCCGAGATAGACCGTATAAACAATGAGCTTACAACACGTACCGACTACGAGAGCGACGAATATATGCAGCTGATAGAGAAGGTGTCGAGCTTATCAGAGAAATTCTATGCCATAGACATGACACACTTTGAGGAGGACGTGGAGAAGACGTTGCTGGGCTTGGGATTCGAGCGCAAGGACTTCAATCGCCCTACAAGCGAGTTCTCGGGAGGTTGGCGCATGCGAATAGAACTGGCCAAGCTGCTGCTTATATCGCCCGACATTCTACTGCTCGACGAGCCTACCAACCACCTGGACATCGAGTCGATAGGATGGCTTGAGGACTTTATCATCAACAGCTCAAAGGCTGTAGTAGTAATTAGTCACGACCGCAAGTTTGTGGACAACATAACCACCCGAACCATCGAGGTGACCATGGGCCGCATTTACGACTACAAGACTACATACAGCCAATATCTGGAACTGCGCAAGGAACGACGCGAACAACAGATGAAGAAGTATGAGGAGCAGCAGAAGATGATTGCCGAGACAAAGGACTTTATCGAGCGATTCAAGGGCACCTACTCTAAGACCTTTCAGGTGCAGAGCCGCGTGAAGATGCTTGAGAAACTGGAGCTGATTGAGGTAGATGAGGAGGACACAAGTCACCTAAGACTTAAATTTCCGCCAAGTCCGCGAAGCGGAGCCTACCCCGTTCAGATGAGCGACGTGGCCATGGCTTTCGACGGCAAGCAGATATTCGGCGGCGTGAACCTTACTGTGGAGCGTGGCGACAAGATTGCCTTTGTTGGCAGAAACGGCGAGGGTAAGTCGACTCTCGTGAAATGCATCATGGGACAGTTGCATAACCAGGGCAAACTGGAGCTGGGACATAACGTACAGATAGGATATTTTGCGCAGAACCAGGCTTCGTTACTGGATGGCGAGTTGACCGTTTTCCAGACCATCGACGACGTGGCCAAGGGCGAGATTCGCAACAAGATACGCGATCTGCTGGGCGCATTTATGTTTGGTGGCGAGGACTCTACTAAGAAGGTTAAGGTGCTGTCTGGAAGCGAACGCACACGTCTTGCTATACTAAAGCTGCTGTTGGAGCCCGTAAACCTACTGATACTCGACGAGCCTACCAATCACCTCGACCTAAAGACTAAGGACGTGCTGAAGCAGGCACTTATGGACTTTGACGGCACCCTGATAGTGGTAAGCCACGACCGCGACTTCCTCGACGGACTTGTAAGCAAGGTGTACGAGTTTGGACATGGCAAGGTGCGCGAACACTTGTGCGGTATCTACGAGTTCCTGGAGTCGAAGAAAATGGAGAGTCTGCAGGAACTAGAAAAAAAGTGAAAAGGGAAAAGGGAAAAGGGAAAAATCCAATTGCTAAGGGAAAAGGGAAATGTGAAAAGGGAAAAGTGAAAAATCCAATTGCTAAGTGAAATGTAGGAGGTACGATATGAAAAAGGTTGTTGTAGCCTTCGACTCCTTCAAGGGCTGCATCTCGGCACACGAGGCCTGTGAGGCTGCCTCAAAAGGAATACGTACGGTATTGCCGGAGGTAAATGTTGTTGAGATTGCGTTGAGCGATGGTGGCGAAGGCCTAGTGAAATGTGTACAGCAGATGTTGCCTACGCAGAGCGTGTCGATAGATGTACACGGACCGCTTATGACGAAGCTTAAGGCAGAATATGCCATGTCTATGGACGGCAAGACTGCCTATATGGAAATGGCTGCGGCAAGCGGGCTGACGCTTGTGCCTATAGACCAACGCGACCCTACTAAAACCACTACCTATGGCGTGGGTGAAATGGTGGCCGACGCCTTAAAGCGAGGATGCCAAAAGATAGTGATGGGCATTGGCGGAAGTGCCACTTGCGATGGCGGGCGCGGAATGGTTGAAGCACTAAGGGATAAGGGGTGTCTTGAGAAAAGGAACTACAAGGATATTTATCATAATGGCCACGTAGACCTTACGCAAAAAGGTCACGAATGTCTTGCGAAGAAATGCAAGTTTATTGTGGCATGCGACGTAAACAATCCACTATACGGCGAGAACGGGGCTGCACACGTATTTGCGCCACAAAAGGGAGCCACAAAAGAGCAAGTGTTGTGGCTTGACGAGCAGCTGCGAACCTGGGCCAACGAAACCGAAGAAGCAGGACTTGCCACACCCGAACTTGCAAACCATCCTGGAGCAGGCGCGGCAGGCGGTTTGGGCTATGCTCTCCTTGCCTATCTTAATGCCGAGCTTAACTCGGGCATAGACATTGTGCTTGACCTTGCCAACTTTGACGTGGCAATAAAGGATGCCGACCTTGTAGTTACGGGCGAGGGCAAATCGGACCAACAAACCATGATGGGCAAGGTTCCGCATGGTGTGCTTAAGCGTTGCAAGAAAGCGGGTGTGCCGGTATGGCTGCTGTCGGGCGCCATAGACGACAGAACGGGAGAACTGGCAAAGAACTTTGACCTTGTGAGGAGCATTAACGAGAACGACAACCGTCCGCTATCTGTACTTATGCAACCAGACGTGGCAAAAAAGAATATAACCGCTTTCTTATCTGCCATATTTTTTATATATTTGCAGATAATTAGGACAAACCGAAATATTAATAGAACGAATAAGGATTAATAGAACGAACGGTCGTACATCATCATGGCTGTAATGATAACGTTTGGCATGTTGCTTAGAAGACGTGTATCTGTAAAGTGTGTGGAATTTAAATTAGCTATATAATAAACCGTATAAAAAAAGAAAACTATGGAAATTGGAGATAGAATACCGGAGATACTTGGCATAGACCAGGACGGACGCGAGATTAAGGCAAGCGACTATCGCGGTCGCAAGATTGTGCTTTACAGTTATCCTAAGGCCAACACCAGCGGATGCACAGCCGAGGCTTGCTCGCTACAAGCACATAAGTACGAGCTTGCTGCTGCAGTATACTATATTATTGGCGTGAGCAAGGACAAGCAGGCTCTGCAGAAGAAGTTTGCCGAAGCCAAAGGGCTGGAGTTTCCGCTTATTGCCGACACCGAGACTACTCTGTTGCAGGCGCTTGGATGTTGGGGCGAGAAGGTGACTTGTGGCAGAAAGACCGTTGGCATTCTGCGCACAACTTATCTCGTCAACGAGGAAGGCATAATAGAAAAGATTTTTACTCCGAAGGAAATAAAGACCAAGATTCATGCGGAGCAAATACTGAATGCAATTAAAGCAGAATAATCAACCACATTACTAATAATTATGACAATTACTCTCATTATTCTCGCCCTTTCGGCTGTGTTCTTCGCCATGGGCAAAGTTCGCTCCGACCTCGTTGCGCTATGCGCCCTTGTCGCCCTACTGCTCACCGGAATACTCACGCCGCAAGAAGCCCTGTCGGGATTCTCCAACTCGGTGGTGATAATGATGGTGGGATTGTTTGTAGTGGGAGGCGCTATTGTACAGACCGGACTTGCCAAGAAAGCATCAGGCAAGCTGATGACCCTTGCTGGCGACAGCGAACTGGGCTTGTTCCTATTGCTGATGGTTGTTACGGCCGTTATTGGAGCCTTTGTTAGCAATACGGGTACGGTGGCTCTTATGATGCCTATCGTGGTGAGCTTGGCGCAGAAGGCAAAGATGCGCGCAAGCCGCCTGCTTATGCCCCTTGCCTTTGCAAGCAGCATGGGCGGCATGCTTACGCTTATTGGTACGCCACCCAACCTTGTAATACAGGAGGCTCTTACCGATAATGGCTTCGAACCCTTGAAGTTCTTCAGTTTTCTGCCCGTTGGTATTGTGTGCATTATAGTTGGTATCGTGGTGCTGTTGCCCCTTAGCAAGCGATTGCTTAACGGCAGCAAGCAAGCAGCCGACGGCGAGCAAGGCAAAAAGCGTGGCAAGTCGCTCGACGACCTGATGGAGGAATATAATCTCAAAGGCAATCTGTCGGTATTTACCGTAGGCAAGCAGTCGATTGCCTACGAGAAGACACTTGCCGAACTGGACATTCATCATCGCTACGGACTTACCGTACTCGAGGTTAGACGCATAAAGCAGCCACGTTCGCCACTAATGAAAGAGGTGGAACAACGACTTGCCGGACCAGACACCAAGCTTGTAGAGAACGATATAGTATACGTAAGTGGCGACCCAGAACAAGCAACAAAGTTTGCTGCCGACATGAAGCTGGACAAGACCAGCGAGCAATTGGCATTCTACGACATAGGTATTGCCGAGGTGGTGTTAATGCACAACTCCAGATTGTGCGGCAAAACTCTAAAGGAAACAGGATTACGACGCCTTTATAACGTTAACGCGCTTGGCGTGCGCCGTGGCGACAACTATATAACAGAGGGAATTGCCGACATGAAATTCCGTCAGGGCGACATAATTCTGATACAAGGCAAATGGAAGAACATCTCGCGAATAGCCGATGTTGCCGACGGTATTGTGGTTATGGGGCAGCCGTTAGACGAGGCGTCGCGCGTTACACTCGACTATAAAGCTCCGCTTGCAGCAGCCATAATGTTGCTAATGATATTGACTATGGTGTTCGACTTCATCCCCGTAGCTCCCGTTACGGCCGTTATGATAGCCGGATTGCTTATGGTAATAACGGGATGTATACGCTCGGTAGAAGCAGCCTACAAGACAATAAACTGGGAGAGCATTGTGCTTATCGCGGCCATGTTGCCTATGTCGGTGGCTCTGGAAAAGACAGGAGCCTCGGCAATGGTGGCAAGCTTGCTGGCCGACAATCTGGGTCAGGCAAGTCCGTATGCCTTGCTTGCGGGCATCTACTTCACCACATCTCTCCTTACGATGTTCATCAGCAATACAGCCACAGCTGTGCTTATGTCGCCTATAGCCCTGACCTCGGCTGCGGCAATAGGCGTAAGTCCCTACCCTATGCTCTTTGCCGTTACGCTTGGAGCAAGCATGTGCTTTGCCTCGCCATTCTCTACTCCGCCCAACGCACTCGTGATGCAAGCAGGCGGCTACTCGTTTATGGACTACATCAAGGTGGGATTGCCCTTGCAGATTATTATGGGATTGGTAATGATAGGTGTGCTACCTCTTATTTTCCCATTCTAAATATGTGCTATGCAAATATAAATGCGTAACTTTGCATGGAATTAAAAATAACAAGTTAATTAACATATGCCATTAAGATTACCAGATAAACTCCCCGCAATAGAACTCCTTAAAAAGGAAAACATATTTGTGATGGACGACTCGCGCGCTACGAGCCAGGACATTCGTCCGCTACGTATCGTAATACTTAACCTTATGCCTCTGAAGATAACAACAGAGACCGACCTTGTGCGCCTGTTGTCCAACACGCCGCTTCAGATGGAGATTTACTTTATGAAGCTTAAGAGTCATACATCCAAGAACACTCCGATAGAGCACATGATGATGTTCTACAAGGACTTTGACGTGCTGGAGAAGGAGAAGTTTGACGGTATGATTATAACTGGAGCGCCTATCGAGCATCTGGAGTTTGAGGATGTGGAGTATTGGAACGAAATATCCAAGATATTCGCATGGGCCGACACACACGTTACGAGCACTATGTACATTTGCTGGGCTGCACAGGCTGGATTGTACTATCATTATGGCGTGCCAAAATATCAGTTGCCTAAGAAGATGTTCGGCATCTTCCAGCAACACACGCTACAACCACAGATTCCTCTGTTCCGCGGATTCGACGACGTGTTCTATATGCCTCATAGCCGACATACAGAGGTTAGACGCGAGGATATTGAGAAACATAACGAACTTGAGATTGTGGCAGAATCGCCCGAGAGTGGTGTAAGCATAGTTATGGCCAGAGGCGGACGCCAAATATTTGTTACCGGACATATGGAGTACTCGCCTTACACTCTTGACAGCGAATATCGTAGAGACCTTGGCAAGCGCGACGACGTGGACATGCCAAAGAACTACTATAGGGACAACGACCCGCAAAAGGCTCCAAACGTTACGTGGAGAGCGCATGCCAATCTGTTGTTCAGCAACTGGATAAACTATTACATTTATCAGGAGACTCCGTATAACATTGAGGAGATTGGATAAAAACAAGTTTCATACATTATGAATTCAAGCAACAACCTACCCCGCCCTATCGAACTCCTTGCTCCTGCCAAAAACCTTGAGCAAGGCATTATTGCCATTGACCATGGCGCCGATGCTGTATACATAGGCGCAAATGAGTTTGGTGCGCGACAGGCTGCGGGCAACAGTATAGAAGACATAACCCAACTTGCCGCCTATGCTCATCAGTTTGGAGCAAAGGTGTACGTAACCGTAAACACCATAGTATACGAGCACGAGCTTGCCAATGCCAAACAGCTATTGCGACACATAGTAAAGGCTGGCGTGGATGCTATCCTTGTGCAAGACATGGCTGTGGTGGAAATGATGAAAGAAATTGCAGCCGAGCCCGAGATGCAAGGATCGAGAATGCCTGAGTTGCATGCAAGTACTCAGACAGACAATCGCTCGGCAGATAAAGCAGCTTGGCTAACAAGCATTGGGTTTAGCCGTGTGGTATTGGCACGCGAGCTGTCTATAGACGAGATAAAGCAAATACACAAGGCTGTGCCTAATACCGAGCTTGAGGTGTTTGTGCATGGAGCTTTGTGTGTAAGTTATTCGGGAGCCTGCTATGCCTCGCACCATTGTTTCGGTCGTAGCGCCAACCGTGGCGAGTGTGCTCAGTTCTGCCGTTTGGCTTTCGACTTGAAAGACAGTAGCGGAAACACAATACGCAAGGCAAGCCATTTGCTGTCGCTTAAGGATATGAACCAGTTGGACCGACTGGAAGACATCATAGCAGCAGGAGCCACATCATTAAAGATTGAGGGCCGACTGAAGGATGCCGCTTATGTAAAGAATGTGGTGGCTGCATACAGCCAACATCTCAACAGCATAATAGCGAAACATCCCGAACAGTATTGCCGCAGCTCTAAAGGAAGGGTGGAATATACATTTACGCCCAACTTAGACAAGACCTTCAACCGTGGCTTTACACATTACTTCCTTGATGGGCGTCGCGAAGACATCTCATCGTTTGATACTCCTAAGGCTATGGGCGAATATGTAGGATATGTTAAGGAGATAAGACGCGGTTCGTTTAATGTGGCGGGTACAGCCATATTTGCCAATGGCGACGGATTGTGCTTCTTCACACCCGACCATAAGTTGCATGGCTTCCGCGTAAACCGTGTCGAGAACAACCGCCTATTTCCTCTATCTATGCCCGAGGAGTTGAAAGCAGGAATGGCTCTTTATCGTAACAACGACATAGTGTTTGAGCGTGCTATGGAAAGCAAGACGGCTGAACGAAAGCTTGATATAGACCTGAACATTGGTGTTGATTGCGGAAAGATTGTACTTGATGCTGAGGACGAGGCAGGACGCAAGGCTTTTGTTGTGCTTGACGAACCATTGCAAGAGGCCCAGAAACCTCAGAGCGAGAACATAATCAGACAACTCGAGAAGATGGGCAACACTCTGTTCCGTCCACGAAAGACAAAGCTTACTAATGGTGTTGGCAATCTGTTTATACCTTCAAGCAAGCTTGCCACCTTGCGACGCGAGGTGTTGGCAAAGATAGAGCAACAACCTATAGACACGCCAAACACAACAGCCCGACAAATAAACACGAATTGCAAGCCCAATAACAACGATGCCAAGGCTCAATATATTGACGCAAGCAAGATAAATGCAGCCAACGTGGCTAACCATCGTGCCGAAGCTTTCTACGAGGAGCATGGCGTGAGGGATGCCGCAGCCGCATTCGAGCTGACAGATGACGCTCGTCCTGGTACAAAGACTTATGGCACACCACATGCTAACACGCCTCTGATGACATGTCGATATTGTCTGAGATATGCTATGGGATACTGCGTAAAACGCGGAGGCAAACAGCCTACATGGAAGGAGCCTCTGTTGCTGGAATCGTCGGACGGAAGACAGGTGAAACTGGTATTTAACTGTGCAAAATGCCAAATGGAGGTTTATGCACAAGACTAAGGCTATAAACCCAAAGGGGAAGTTAAGGGGAAGTTAAGAGGAAGTTAAGAAGAAGTTAATCCATTTACGATGGATGGAATTTAACGGACAATAGTAGAAAATCGTATGAGAGATGTCAAGAAAATAATGTCGAGAGTAGTAGCTGTAATTGTAGCAATCCTTACACTTACAAGCTGCTATCATACCACAGTACGTCATCATGACGCATATGTGGCAAAACCGTCGGCTACGTATGCAGACAATCAGGTGGCCGACTCAGACTCTACTACATACGACAATATGAGCGCATTCTTCCAAAGTCATCATTATGCGCAGAACTATAACTTCATGGTAAAGGCCGACTCGCTGGCTTTGCTTCGCCAACAACCAGAGGAATTGCTGAACGGTCTGCCTACCGACTCCTTCTTTGTAAAGAAAGGCAACCGACTTGTAGTTGTAGACATACGTTTGCTAAAGAACGATCCTGTAGATTCGGTTTGGGTGCAACTGGCGCGCGACCAATATACCTTTGGATGGATACACGAAAGCAAGCTATTGCCAAATGTCGTGCCCGACGATCCCATATCACAGTTTATTTCCACCTTCTCAGACACCCATTTGCTTGTGTTCCTTATCATCATAAGCGTAATAGCTATGAGCTACCTGGTACACAGCATAAGGCAGAAAAATGTAAAGGCGGTACATTTCAACGATATAGACTCGTTCTACCCCACTCTGCTTGCCCTAACCGTGGCCACAGCAGCAACATTCTATTCAAGTATACAGATGTTTGCACCCGAAACATGGCGACACTTCTATTATCATCCATCGCTTAATCCGTTTGCTGTGCCAACAATTATATCCGTATTCCTCATCTCGGTATGGTCGATAGTGATAATAATGATAGCCACCGTGGACGATGTGTTTCATAAACTGTCAGCATCGCATGCCACACTCTATCTATGTGGCTTGGGAGCCGTTTGCGCGGGCAATTACATCATCTACAGCATAACCACCTTATATTATATAGGCTACTTGCTGCTTATTGCCTATTTTGTTTATGCCATTAAGCATTATGTACACAACAACTATTACAAGTATTCTTGTGGCAAGTGTGGCGCCAAGATGAAGAGAAAGGGAATATGCAAGAAATGCGGCACGATAAATGAATAAGAAAAAGGAATCCCCACTACCAGCTTATCTCAAACAAGAGACTGGTAGTGGGGATTTATTTTTAAATGCCTTTTAATGCAACCATATTTTCATTTTACAGCAAGCAAAGCTACATTTGATAGCAAGCAAAGATTCATTTGATAGCAAGCATAGATACATTTGATAGCAAGCATAGATACATTTGCCTCTAAGCAGAAATACATTAACCTCTAAGCAGAAATACATTAACCTCTAAGCAGAAATCGAATATATATATTATCTACGCCTTATTAAGCCAATTAGAGCGAGGCTTTCTTATCCCGAACTCAGGTTATCAGATGTTTTATGGAACGTTTTGTGTTTATCTACAAAATATCAGATATGAATAGTTGGCGTTTTAAGAGAAATATACTAATTTTGCAGAAATAATTCATTAAAATTATAATTAATAACAGAATGAGATTTCTTGTTTTATTTATTACGTTATTATTATGTTCGACCACGATTAAGGCTCAAAGGCTATATAGTGAGAGTGGCGATTTTTATGAGAAATCA
>ERZ1023621.308-NODE-308-length-14236-cov-10.893731_pt1 | contig 14236 bp, 11 predicted proteins | sample MGYA00380330_ERZ1023621 | MGnify/ENA primary metagenome ERZ1023621 (study PRJEB33179, sample SAMN07448975) | human gut metagenome | biome: Human-gut; feature: Human associated habitat; material: Faeces | host: Homo sapiens | place: India: Bhopal | collected...
CCCCCACCCCCTACCGGCGGCCACGCGTCCCGCCCGGGTAAAAAAAAACCAAAACACCCCCAAACCCCCCAAATACCCCCCTGCACCCTCCCGCCGCGACCCGCGTCGCTCCCCACTATAGCTTGCGTTTGGTGCTTGAGTTCTATCGCATGTTCATGTTTTACCAACCAGCAATACCCGTTTTTCGCTTGGCACCTCCCAACCGCAAAAGTTCAAAAAACCTAAAAAAGCGCACAAGCCGAAAGATGTATCAAAAAAATAACGCGTCGCATATACCATAATTCGCGAAAGTTTGTAATTTTGCGGCGTGATACGACACACACCCCCTCCGGTGTGCAACCGTACACACCATACAGACACACATATATAACCAATATATATAGTAATACAACTATGGCATACTTAAGCAATGAGAAACTCGTCATTGTCGGCGCAGGCGGCATGATCGGTTCAAACATGGTACAGAGCGCTTTGATGCTCGGCCTTACCCCCAACATCTGTCTTTACGATATCTACGAACCGGGCGTACACGGCGTGTTCGACGAAATACAGCAGTGCGCATTCCCCGGAGCCAACGTAACCTACACCGTCGACCCCAAAGAGGCCTTTACCGGTGCCAAGTACATCATCTCATCAGGTGGTGCACCCCGTAAGGACGGCATGACACGTGAGGACCTGCTCAAAGGCAACTGCAAAATTGCTGCCGAGTTTGGCGACAACATCAAAAAGTACTGCCCCGATGTAGAGCACGTAGTCGTTATCTTCAACCCTGCCGACGTTACTGCCCTTACAGCACTTATCCACTCAGGCCTCAAACCCAACCAGCTCACCTCACTCGCTGCACTCGACTCTACTCGCTTGCAGCAGGCTCTCGCCCACGAGTTCGGCGTACAGCAGGACAAGGTGACCGGCGCACACACCTATGGCGGCCACGGCGAACAAATGGCCGTATTTGCCTCACAGGTAAAGGTTGACGGCAAGCCCCTCTCAGAGATGGGACTCTCTGCCGAGCGCTGGGAGGAAATCAAGCACCACACCGTACAGGGTGGTTCAAACATCATCAAGCTCCGCGGCCGCAGCTCATTCCAGAGCCCTGCCTACAACGCTGTCAAGATGATCGAAGCTGCCATGGGCGGCGAACCCTTCACTCTGCCCGCAGGCTGCTACGTAAACTGCGACAAGTGTGGTTACAAAAATGTCATGATGGCCATGCCTACCACTATCGACAAAACCGGTGTGCACTTTACACAGCCCACTGGCACCGAAGAGGAAATGGCTGCCCTCAACAAGTCGTATGAGCACCTCTGCAAGATGCGCGACGAGATTGTTGAACTCGGCATCGTACCTCCCGTTGAGAAGTGGGGCGAGGATAACCCCAACTTGTAATTCATGACATACTCATACATGGACTGAATTTCATTTCTCCATTCATTTTTCCATTAAAATCCAAATATTCGTAGAGGAGACTCCACGAAGAAGATATCCCGCCGCTGTGAAGCGTCGGGATATTTTTTTGCACAAAAGCCCGCTACCGCGAGCCTAATGTGCTAATAGGCTGGCGCCTTAGCGTTGCAAGTAGTAACGCTAAGGCGCCAGCCCTTTTTATTAGACCTATTATGCCTATTGCCTATCATGCCTAATTGCCTATTATGCCTAATATGCCTATTGTGCCTAATATGCCTATTATGCCTATTATGCCTATTATGCCCATTATGCCTATTGCCCATCATGCTTATTGCCTATCATGCCTATTGCCCATTATGCCTAATATGCCCATCATTACCACCCCCCGAGCAAAAGATAAAGGGAAGCAAGCAGCCCACCACATTGTGTGCGAGCAACATGCTCCCCTGTTTATCTTGCATAGAGCGCCTGCCAGCAAGTTAGTGCCACCCAGCCACCCATTTTGAGAGAGAGAAAACTGAAACCATTATTCCGGGGGCCAGAAACAGCCATGCAGCACACAGGTAAAAGGCAAAGTCGTGCACCGCGCCCAGAGGCATACAGTCAAAAGTTGATTGTTTTATTAAAGATCGCTTGCGCCATTATTTCAACCCCGTGGCACGGGCGGGAGCGTTTGATTGTTTTATGATAAAGTGCAAATTGATTGTCAAAAGTCAAGAGCGAGAGACCAAAGCCAGAACAACCCGGCTCAGCCCCCAGCGCCTCAGCGCCTCATCAGCGTGTCCAGAAAGTCGTTCGTCATGTTACCCGTCAGGTTAATCAAGTCAAAGCGGCCCGAGTGCCTCATCATCAGCACCATCTCCACAATATACTTGCCCCTGCGGCGCACATACAGGCGTTTGCCAGCCCGTTCGGCGTACAACTTGTAGCGCAAGGCATTACGTTCGGCCAGCCGGCGCGCGTTAGCATAAAGATGCGTCACATCATGCCCCGCCGTGCTGCTCACCAGCCTTATCGACTTGAGCTGCTTCAGCACCTCACGCGTGTGCGAGTCACCCTCCACATCAGGCAGCTGCATCATGCGCTCAAGCATCAGCGGCGACACCGTGGTACACTCCACCGCGCGGCCCTTGCCATAGAGCGACATAAAGCGCGAGGCAAAATCCTGCTCGCCGCCACCCTGTGCACGGGCGGCCACCGCAGCCACAAGGGCCAGCAGCAAAGTCACAAACCAATGTTTCAGTGCCATAGCCCCGCCCATCAGTTCTTGGCAGCCCTGTCAGCCGCATTATGAGTAGCAGAGTCGTTCACAGCAGTCTGTGCGCCCTCCTTAAACATCTCCAGCGTGCGCATGCTCGCCTCGTAAGCCTTCTGCGGGTCCTGGTACGAGTCCTTGTAAGCCGACTGGTTATAGTCCCAGCCAGCAGCCTGGTCCGTGGCCGAAGGCTGCATAAACGAGTGCTGCGCAGCCGTGCCAAGCAGCGTCACTATGGCCACAGCAGCAGCGGCGCGCCACAGCGGACGCAACCTGCGCCCCAGCGTAATGTGGTGCACCGACACCACACGCCCTGCGGCAGGAGCCTCAGCCCCGTCAGCCACACCGGCAGCTTCCATCACGCGGCGGTCAAAGTCGTCGCCCAGCGTGCTGGCGGCACATTGCTCGGTTTCATATACGAACAAAGCCCTGTAGCGCGCCAGCGCGGCCGGCACGTCCTTTTGGCTGAAAAAAGCCTTCAGTATGCGTTCCTCCTCCTCAGAGGTCTCGCAGGCCCAGTAGCGGTCAAGGAGTTGTTCAATATACTTATAGTCCATAGTTCTCAATTTTTTCGTATTGTGTCTTAACAGCCTTGCGAGCGCGGTGCAGCGTCACCTTAAAGGCGGCCTCCGTCAGCTCCATTGCCCCGGCGGCCTCGGCATAGCTCAAACCCTCAATGTCGCGCAACTGCAGCGCTGTGCGCAGCCTTTCGGGCAAAGCATTGAATATTTGGTGCACCCGCTGCAATTTCTCGTCCCTCTCCAGCCTCTCGTCAGGCCCCGGAGCCGTGTCGCAAGCCTCCGTGCCCGCAGCCTCGAGCGGCTGGTTAGCATTTTCGGCCCGCGCCATGCGGTCGAGCGCAAGGTTGCGGCAAATGGTTATGCAGAAAGCCTCCAAGTTCTTCACCCCCGCCAGTTCAGCGCGCCTTGTCCAGGCACGCACCAGCGTGTCCTGCGTCAAGTCTTCCGCCTCTTGGGCGTTGAGCGTGATGCGCAGGCCCACACGGTATATTTTATCCTTTAGCGGAAGGAGGTCTTGTCGAAAATCTATCTCTTTCATTTTTGGCTCTCTGTTATGTAGACGGCCATAGCGGCAAAAAGTTACAGCCCGCACGCACTTTTTTTCAAAAAAATGTGCGAGCGGGCTGTGTTATCAAGCCCATTATGCCTATCAAGCCTATTATGTCTATTGCCTATTATGCCCAATATGCCAATTATGCCCAATATGCCCCCCAAAAACACCAATGGGGGCGACACCCCTCGCGCCGGGGCAAAGAGAGTGCAACCCCCTTTTACCCCGATGCGGGACGCATCGCCCCCATTCATGCTCGAGTTTTGAGCTTAAGCCTGATGAGCGCCTTTACTCCTCGCTCCAGCTTTCGCTGCCCCAGCCCTTGGCGGCCGATTCAAACTCCACATCGTCCTGGGCGTCGGCCTGTGAAGTGTTAGCCGTAATCGAACCGTCAAGAATGTGCTGCTCCATGCAGAGCTGTATTACAGTGCCCTCGGGGCGCATATATGTCTTTTTCATTGTCTTTCTTTATATTATTATGTGTTACTTCACTACCACCTTCTGGCCGTTCACAATGTACACACCCTTAGTCAGGTGCTTCAAGTCACCGCTCACGCGCACGCCCTGCAGGTTGTAGATAGCCTCCTTGGCAGTGGCAGCAGTAGTGGCATTGTTGATGCCCGTCACAGTACCCTCAATGTTCACACCGAAAGCCATGGGAGCAGCACCCTGTGTGCCTGCCACCTTGACATAAGTGCGGAAGGGCTTAACCGAACCAGTGTTAGCCTTTACAAACTTGCCATCAGCATAGCCATACACGTTCGCTACATTCTGAGCAGTGTACGAACCAATGTGGCTTACACCATCCACGGTAGTAGTCAGGTCGGCACCAGTAGTAGCCTTCACCTGCACATTTGTCAGCTTGTTGATAAATTCACCATCATTAGTCACCACCAAGTAGGGCTTGTTGGCCACTGTCTCAGCCACGGGCTTAAACACGAGGTTGTCACCATTCACGCTGCTGAGTTCAGCCACCGTAGTACCAGCGGGCACAGTAAAGCCGAAGGGCAATACAAAGCTCTGCACATAGTTGGCATCAGTGTTAAATACGCGGTCATAGCTTACTGCTGCGGCAGTGAAGTCCTTGGTCACACCCCAGTCATTGCCATCAGTGAGTGAAAGGCTGCTGGCGGTGGTGCCTACTACTACGTTCTTTTCCTTAGCATCTACGCCCTCTGTAGCCTCGGGCAAGAAGATGGTCAAGTTCTTGTTGGTCATGTCGGCCTTCATGCCGGCAAGCGGAGTACTACTAAGATCTACGGCGTTTGACGAGAAATCAAGGCTTGTAGCATCAAGCGGAACGAGGTCTACGGTGATAGGCATGCCCATCCAAGTAATGCCAATATTCGCTGTGAGTTTACCGTCCTTCAGCGTACCCTTGAGCACTACGGGGAGCGGGCCAAGGCCTGCGCCATTGTCACCAAATATAGTGATGGTCTGCTCCTTATAAAGATTTACCGCACCATTTTTCTCAGTATAAGGTACATCGGTTACAAAAATGTCGCCAATGAGTCCCATACCTCGCAGTTCAAAGCCAAGGAGTTGGAAGTCAGCCTTGCCATCAACAGGGGCTGTAATACCTACGGTTGAAGTTGCAGCCGAAAGCCAGCCATTATTCATAGCAATGCTCATCTTACCCTTGTAATCAGTAGTAGCCTTGGCAAACTTCACATAATAGTTTTTTACCTTAGAGCCACCAGCCACGTTAATGCTATAAATGCGAGTAGCTGCATCATATTTGGTGGCCACCGCGTCATCAGCACCCTTGGCCGTAGCCTCCACACAACCTTCGGTGTAGTCGCCTACTACGGTATAGTGGTAACTGTCTTCTGCAAAATTTTCTATGTTCTTTCCATTCACACTGAGGGCTGAGAGCACACCTGTGTAATCCGTCTTCTTAAACTGGAAGGTGTACACCGTCTTGCTTGTAGCATCAGCTGAAATATTGTTGCCATTTACGGTGACGGTGAGCAAGCCCGTTGCCTCATTATAGTTCTTTACAACCCTTGCACCCACACCCTTCACGGTATAATCAAACTTCTTTTCGTCATAAACCTGTGATGAAAGGTCATAGCTCAATGTATTCTCAGCAAAGTTTTCTATCGCTTGGCCATTGTATGTAGCAGACTTGAGAGCGTGGTAGTAAACAAATTCGATGTCGTCAAAGCAAACAAAGTCACCAGAAGAACCATTTGCAGGATTTTTGTTCGTTGTTAAAGATACGAGAACGCCAACAGGAACTATTGAAGACTGTTTCGATCCAGCTACAAATTCAACCTGTGCTTCCTTCAAAACTACTGCATCCGTTTTACTGGTAAGAGTTCTAGTAGCATTAAATGTAGCCGTACCCCATTTTATATCATCATAATTATCCTTTGCATATTCAGGATCTCTGTATCGGCCTGCACCATGTACGACCGCACGAATTTGTATTTCATCTGTCTTACTTTTGCAATAAGCTGCATATCTAAATTTCAATGCATCTGGCTTACCTGTAAATGACTGTCCACTGGTACTATTTTCTTTTTGAGCCTTACGATCAGTCGTTACACCAGCCTTATCTCCCGCTCCAGTTGGATCAGAATAATTATAGTTTTTATTTCCTCCATCAGATGCAGCTTTTAATGATTCGCCTGCATTTATAGTACCTGTCGTTAGGTTACCATTAGCTGTAGGAAACCATCCGGCTTTGTTAGCAACGAGTTTCACATAACTATTGTTGGATTCTGTCATTACACTACAAGTCATTCCACCCATACTAAGCGCAGTACCAATAACTTCACCCGTACCTGTATCAAACCAATTCCAATCATTTGGAATGGTCTGATCATTCTGAGAAGAAGTATAAGTACCCCCCTCAAAATTACCATTAGGGAGCTGATACTGCGCTCCCGCCGTGCCAGCCACAGCCAGCAGCGCGAGCGTCAAAAGTTGTTTTTTCATTGTTTTGTTTTGCGTTAAAAAGGGGCTGCACCAAGCGCAAGGTTTGCACCGGCCTGGCACAGCCCCATTGTTGTTATTGTTTCGTTGTTAATTACTTGATTACCTTCTTGCCACCAATGATGTTGGCACCCTTTACAGGGGCAGCCAAACGGCGGCCATCGATACCGTAAACGGCAGGGGCAGCCTCAGCAGCAGCATCAGCCTTCACACCTGCTATGGCGGTCTTCACAGCGTCGAACTGAATGGTGTACACCGTTACAGACTCGGGGTTGAAACGCACGTCCTGACCCTTCACCGTAATGGTCAACACACCAGTCTCGTCGTTATAGCTCTGCTCCACAGTGGCACCCTGGCCCACCTTGGTAAACTGCAAGTTGGCAGGCACATAAGCCTCTGTGCTGAAGTCGGCAGCATGTTCATCACCGAACTCAAATTCCTGGCCGTTGTAGCTGGCATCCTTAATGGCATGATAGTAGAGCAACTTCACATTGTCCACCACCAAGGCATTGCCTGCACCCACCTTGCTGCGCTGGCCAAAGTAGTCGCTGGCCGCAAAGATGATGTTCAGCGAGTCGGGCTGCACATCAGTGCCGGCATACTTGCCATAGTCGAGGGGCACAACCATCGTTTCGAGTTTGCCCTCCACATTGCCGGTAATGCTCTTCACCACCTTGGCTATGCAAGCCGCGTCGTCGCTCTTGGTTGCAGCACCGCCAGTAGTGGTCTTGATGTCGAGTATGTTGCGCTCGCGGCCATACATGGTCACTGTCGAAGGATCGGCAAAATTCGTTTCGCCCGGCACAGCCTCCTGCTTGTACTGGCCCTTCCACAAGTAAGCCACCACAGTGGCAGGCTCCTCGCTGTTAATCACCTCAGCAGCATAGAGCGTGTCACCAGCCTGTGTGTGTGAGCGGCTGTAGTCAAACTGTATGGCATCGGGCTTGCCAGTAAAGGCCACACCGCCAAATGCACCGCCGTCGGCCGAGCTGAGGTCTAACGCGTTGGCCGAGGCAAAGCTCGTGCCGAGGGTCATATAGCCCGGCACAACCTGTGTGGACATAAAGGGGTTGGGGGTGTTGGTCAAACGCACTGCGTAGTCGGGGTTGCTCTCATCGCCGTTCATCAAATCCTTAGCACCCACCACTGTGGCACCGAGGCCGTTCATGCCCATCACGTGCGAAACACACCAAGCGTCGGGGGTGATATATTCCTCCATCTGCCATTTTGAGCTCTCCCAATATTCATCGTTGTCCTCCAACGTTGTCCAGTCAAAATAACCATGCGTGCTGTCCCACGGACGGCTCTGCTCCCAACGCGTAGCATCATTAAAGTTGTAATTGCTCAAGGCGTAGGGGTTCACGCGCGCGCCCTTGAACAGTACGGCAATAGGCACCTTCTGTGTCTCGCTTTGCACCCACTTTACAGGAATATAGGCCACGATGCTGTCGCCCTTTACGTAGGTCTGTGCATCGTCGAGCTTGGCATCAGCCAAGATGGTACCAACCTCCTGAGTGTTGAATGTCAGGCGCACCTCGGGATTCTCGCCAAAGGTGTAAACGCCATTTTGGGCGTTCAAGCCAATAGTTGGCAAAAAGATGTCGCCGAGCTTTAAACCCATAAACGAGAAGTTGGGCAAGCTGAAGTCTACCTTGCCGGTAGCGTCCTCCGAAGCATTGACAAACACCTTGGCGTACATACGCAGGTCGTTGTCCTCCACATAGTCGGCACTACCCACATTGACGTAGAGGTTGCCCTCATAGCCACCCACCACGGGTTGCACGTCGGTCTGTGCAAAAGTGGGCGCACTGCAGCACACGGCCACAGCCATAAGTAAAAGTTTTCTCATAAAAAAGTATGAATATATTTGTTATTGTTGTCGGTTATTGTTGTGGCAATCTGTTATTGTGGCAATCTGTTGTGGCAAACTGTTGTTGTGGCAAGTTCTTATTCTTACTTTTGCCCTTTCAGGGCGCCACCTCCGCGCTTGGGGTTAACCCAGGGTGTCGCTTCGCTTGCCCTGGGCTATGAACGAGCCTTGGGCTTTTCTTGACATCATCGGCTGCGGCTCAGCAATTCAAGCAAGCTTGATTGCATTCGCCTTGCACGATGATTCAGCCCGTCCTTAGAGGAACAATAATATTAATTATTCAACTTTCGGATTTAGCAAGGCGGGCTGAAAGCCCAAGTATTTACTTAGCCCAGGGCAAGCGTAGCGGCACCCTGGGTCAACCCCGAGCACAAACGTTACGCCCTGAAAGGGCAAAAGTAGAATGCACTACCGCGGAGATGCAACACAACCACACACAAACTCAATCGCGGAAAACATAATCGCTATTGTATTCTACATCATATAATTCCAAAAAGCGCTTATACTCTTCAGCAAAAGTATGTTTTTTGTGATGTTCACGCTGCTGCTTTATGTATTGCAATGTTTTCTCAGCCACCGATTGACTAACTGAGAATGCAGCATATCCGCCTTGCCATGCAAAAGACATATAATCACGAGATATGTTTTTTATCCATCGGCTGCTATTCCGCTTTACTTCCTCTACCACATGCGCTATACTTTCATCTTTAGATAAGAGGAATAATATGTGTACATGGTCGCCTACGCCATCAGCCCAAATATGTTTACACCCTGTTTCGTTCACCAATTGCCCAATGTAAGCATGCATACGTTCCCAGTCCTTTTCAAGTAATTGCGGACTCGTGTTTTTGATATGGAATATCAGATGTATGTATATTTTTGCAAGCGATTGAGGCATAATAATTTGTCTTTACTTTTGCCCTTTCAGGGCGCGACGGACGCGCTCGAGTTAACCCAGGGTGTCGCTACGCTTGCCCTGGGCTATGAACGAGCTTTGGGCTTTCAGCCCGTCCTTATCGGGACAATAATATTATCAATTTGTTATGGCATGAACGGCTGAAAGTGTGCTGCAATCTGTTGGTAACACGTCTGTGCCTGCGCTGAAATGCGAGCATGGGCGGGCCAAATATGCAACATGAACGGGCTGAAAGCCCAATGCGCTACATAGCCCAGGGCAAGCGAAGCGGCACCCTGGGTTAACCCGAGCGCGTCCGTCGCGCCCTGAAAGGGCAAAAGTAGAATGTACTACCACGGAGATGCAACACAACCACGCCCAAACCACATACTATCACAATATATAATGGCATGAACGGACTGAATATGCAACATGGGCGGGCTGAAAGCCCAATGCGCTACATAGCCCAGGGCAAGCGTAGCGACACCCTGGGTCAACCGAGCACAAACGTTACGCCCTGTAAGGGCAAAAGTAGTACAGGTGAAAAGTCCACCACGCACTCTCAACGTTTAGAACAGGTAATTAAACCCTAACGTGCCATAAATGGGGAAGAGCTTGAACGTCACAGCCGAAAAGTCGGAGGGGAAAATGCTGTTGCAACCCCATGTCAAGTTGGCCGACACCGACAAGTGCTTGTAAGCCTTGAACTCGCCGCCCAACTGTACACCCCATGCAAAACGGCGCAAGTCGTTGCTGAAGTCGTAAGTGGCGCTCTCTATCTCGGCTTTGTTGCCCGTGGGCACACCATCGCGGATATAACCGTCGTAAGCCTCGCCCTTGAACGTGCCATTGATAAGGTACGAAAAGTAAGGTCCGGCCTGCACCTGCCAGCGGTCGTTGAAGGCATAAGTGGCCAGCACCGGGAAGGTGAGGTAATTGTTATTCACCTCGGTCTTTACATTACCCGTCCAGGCACCTATCACCTGGCCCGATGTGCCCTCGGCCGGATTGTTGTTGGTGGCCTCCATGTGATAGTTCTTCACCTTGGCGTCGGTCTTCATGCCTTTGTTTTCGAAGCGCACGCCTATCATGGTGCCCCAGTGCGGGCCAAACTTGCGTTGCACAGCGCCCTCGAGCTGAATGCACAGCGTGGGGTTGTAGCTGTTAATCTTGCGTATCTCGGCCGGCAGCGGCATGGGCGATGTGCCGCCCAGGCTCACACCGGCGCCTATGCGCACGTGCCAGCCCTTCAGGGCAGCCTTTATCAAGTTTGTGTCCGTTTCTTTGGCCTCGCCCATCTTCTGCGCTTGGGCAGCGGGCATGAGGGTCAGCAGCAGGAGTATGCTGAGTAGTATCTTTTTCATTGAACGAATAATGATATTGTAATATTATTGGCCATTTTTCGTACTACGCTGCTTGCGCCCTACTTCCCAGCCCAAACGTTTTGCCAAGGTTCTGAAAAAGCGCACATCTTCTTTAGGCAACTCTATGCTATATTTGCACCACTCTTGATGGTCACTGCATGTATCTGTCGTCATAATTACAAATTTTGAAATATTCCGAGTTCTCTCGCCATTATACACACTCGCAATTACTCATACACCACGCGCAGCTGGTCTACATAGAGCGTTGAACCAATAGCACCCTCAAAGTAGGCACCCTGGCGGCTCGAGGTCATGACAATGGCTATGGCATAGCCGCCGCGGGCCAAACGCTCCGCATCAAATTCCTTACCGTTCATAGGTTTGAAGGGTTCGCTAAAGTGCACCCAGTCTGCAGCCGCAAGCTCCGACATGTCGCCCTCAAATTCTGCGGGCTTGTCGATGCGTGCCATAAGGGCTATGTTTGAGGCAGTAAGTATGTTGTCGCCATCGAGTGGCACAAAATTGTCGGGGTCAATCTCATACACCACAGCATAGATGTCGGCCGTGTCGTGCATGGTGGGCTGCACCTTTTTCTTGGCATCGGTAAATTTGGCACCGGCCTTATATTTGTAGTAGCCCTCGAGCGTGACGGGCTTTTTACGCACCAATGGCAGGCCAAACTTGGTGGCCTTGCGCGGGAAGCGCGATGCCTTGCTCAACTCAAACTCACCAATGAACAGGTTGCCGGCTGCAATAGGCATTTTGGGTCTGGTGTTCATGCCATACATACCAGTGTCCTTAGTCTCGAGCTTAATGCACTTGCCCGACACGCCCCCCTCTGCTGCCGTAGTGGGGAACACCTCTGGCGACGAGCCAAGACCCGTAAGGTTGTAGCCCGGATTGCCCGACGCCCAATAGTTGCGGCGCGGATTGCTGGCATCGTTGGCGTCCATCTCGAACCACACTTGGTAACGTCCCGAGGGGTCGAGCTCAAAGTTTTCAAAGTCGAGTGCCCACTTCTCAACCGGCCGTGCTTCAAGTTCAAAGGTCACCTCGTAGGGCTTGCTCCATTGGCCGTCCTCCGAATGGGCAGTATAGGTTTGCGGTGCGTTGAAGTCGCGCGTCATGCCGTTGGCATCTGCCACCTCCACCCCGTCAACCATAGCCGTAAGGTGTGCGCCAGGGGTAAGATAAAATTTGGGGGCAAGGGCCGAACGGTCGGCATCATAAGGCACAGTAAACGACACGCGGTTGTTGTCTATACGCGGGTTGCCCTTTATCAAACTGCGGTTTTGCTGCAGCCACAGTGTGTCCACCCCCGTTATGTCGCACTCGGCATTGAGTGGTTCGTCTTGTATGCACGAGTTGAGGGTGCAGAGCAGCAGTGCCGCCTGCATGAACAGTATTATGCGTTTCATCAGTCAGTCAAAATTGTATGTGTGTAATGTGTAATCGTGTGTAGTTAAGTAGAAGATTTTGTGCGTTATGTCGGTGTTACAGGCACAACGCGTGCTATCCCCTTTTTCTCCGGGTGCAAAGTTACAAAAAAAATACTAATGAGTATATATGTGCTGATAATCAAGGCGGATAATACCGGTAAAATCGGTATTTACCGCTTTTTTGTGGGAAATAACGATGTCGTAATGGGCTGGCGCCGAGGCGTTGCTTGGCAGCCGCTAACGCGGGAGACATAAGAACATAAGGACATAAGAACATAAGATATAACGTTCGTGCTTGCCGCTTACCGCGGGAACATAAGAACATAAGCTACATAAGAAACATATAAGGCCGCTGCGCGGCTGTCGGCCACGGACTTGCGTCCGAGTGGCCTCAAGAAACATAAGGGCTAACGCCGTAGCGTGGCTTGGCAGCCGCTAACGCGGTAAACAGAAGAACAGAAGAACATAAGGACATAAGGGCTGACGCCGTAGTAACACATATAGTAACGCTACGGCGTCAGCCCTTATGTCTCTTGAGGCCACCCGGACGTAGTCCGTGGCCGACAGCCGCGCAGCGGCCTTATGTGTTTCTTATGTAAACTTGTGTTCTTATGTTCCCGCGGTAAGCGGCAAGCACGAACGTTATCTTATGTTCTTATGTCCTTCTGTCTCCCGCGTTAGCGGCTGCCCAGCCACGCCACGACATTAGCACATTTCCACAGCAGCCACACCGAGCCGAGCGAGCGATTTTTCACACGGAGCAACAAAAAATCCGCACTCCCGCAACTGAAAATCCGCCCGCGCACAACATACTTCGGCATTTAATATTAACTTTGCAGCGCACATGGTACGGCCTTGACAAAGCACTGTGCCAAATGTGACAATAAAAGTTATAAAACAATAGAGCTGACACCCGCAACTAAACTGAGATGCACCAACGCCTCACACGCACATATATATATATTATAGGTGTGCTCGTAGCCCTTGCGGCCACGGGCAATGTGGCATGGGCGCAGCAGGACCCTGCACTGTCGCACTACTGGCTGGTTGAACCGCAGTTTAACCCCGCCGCCGTGGGACGCACTCCGCAACTCAACATCAACGCGGCCATGCAGACTCATGCCGCTGGCTACGAGGACGGCGGCTCTACCATGTATGCCGGGGCCGACATGGCCTTTCAGTTGGGCAAGACACGGCACGGCGTGGGGGTGTACTTTATGAACGATGCTTTCGGCTTGTTCAGCCACAAGCGGTTCAGCGTGCAGTATGCTTACCACTTCAAGCTGTGGGGCGGCACACTGAGCATCGGTGCCGAGGCGGACATGCTGAACGAGAGTCTTAAAGGCTCCAAGGCTGACCTGGGCGACGCCAACGACCCGGCTTTTCCTACCACCGACCTCGACGGGTCGAAGTTTGATGCCTCGGTGGGCCTGTACTACGCGCACCGGCGCTGGCAGGTGGGACTGGCCATGCAGCACGTGACTTCGCCCACGGTGACGATGGGCGAAACGAACGAGTTGAAGGTAAAAGCTTTATATAATTTGACGGCAGCATACAATATTCGGTTGCGAAGTCCGTTATTTACTATAACACCCTCTACCATGTTGCGCTACGATGGCACGGCTTTCAGGGCGGACATTACGGCGCGGCTGCAATATGCGCATCAAAAGAAACGGCTGTACTGCGGTCTTGGCTACAGTCCGCAACACTCGGTGACGGGCTTTGTGGGCGGCATGTTTCATGGTGTGGACCTTGGCTACTCGTACGAGGCTAACACGTCGGGCATGGGGCTGGGCGCCGGACAGCACGAAATTACACTGGGCTACCGCCTGGACCTTAACCTTGGCAAGAAGGGACGGAACTTGCACCGTTCGGTGAGGTGGCTGTAGCAAAACCTTGCAGCCGCTAACGCGGAAAACATAAGAACATAAGAGCATAAGGACATAAGGCCGCTGCGCGGCTGTTGAAGCGCTTACCGCGGGAACATAAGAACATAAG
>ERZ1023621.314-NODE-314-length-14077-cov-10.501212_pt1 | contig 14077 bp, 16 predicted proteins | sample MGYA00380330_ERZ1023621 | MGnify/ENA primary metagenome ERZ1023621 (study PRJEB33179, sample SAMN07448975) | human gut metagenome | biome: Human-gut; feature: Human associated habitat; material: Faeces | host: Homo sapiens | place: India: Bhopal | collected...
CTGGAAACTGCTGTCGAATAGAAGCCTTTATCATATTTGATATTGCCTCCTTGCGGAGAGCGTGGAGTAAGTCGTTAAATTGTTGTTTTGTCATATGTGTCATCGTATTATCGTAATTATTAACATTATTCATTTATAAGAAATCTCATTTTCAATATCAGAATAATCTGAATTAAGAATTTCAAGACAGCTATTTTGTTTGTTATATTTCACGGTTGATTTGAATGTAACAGACAAAGAAATGTTCTTTGTTCTCCATTCATCTCCATACCATTCATCAAACTCCTTATCATAACTAGCCTCAGAGGTATCATGAAAAGTGACATCAACTGAAAAAGAGACTAAAGGATTAACTTCAAATTCGATATGGGTTTCATCGTTATTTAAAATATATAAATCACGATAATCAAATTCTATATCACAACTTTCAATATTTATTTCAGAAATCTCATCATAATTGCAAAACTCAAAATAAGTGCGGTCATCATATAAAATATTTTCTATCTCTTCTTTCCATGATTCTACAAGATATTTCTGTTCCGATTCCAAATCATCATATAGTACGTCAAACTCTTCTTTCGTAGCAAGTTTCTCACTAATATACTTCTTGTAATCATTAATAATAGTAAGATATGAGCTTGCCTCTACATAGTCCTTGTCATTCGTAAGTACTATTATTTCTTTATCCAACGAATTTTTCTTAATATACTTCTCCAAAGACTGAATAATAAAGGCATCTGGAAACTCGTCTTTTTTCTTTTCTAAACCAAATGGTTTTTTCTTATCAAAGTATTTTTCGAAAACATCTTTTACATTATCACAATAAGAAAATGGTATTATATAAGCATTACTTTTGTTTTTGAAGTTTTCTAATAATTCCAGAGCTTTCTTTTTGACTTCTTTAGATCCTTTTTGGCAATACTTTAAGAAAGCCGGATGATTTCGAAGTACTTTATATTCCTTTCCACATACTTGTTTGAAAGAATGCTCCATATCACGTACGAAATGAGCCTTTACTTCATTATATGCGATTTCTGGCCATAAAATGCTTATATAACCATCTTGCGCTAAATTCAACAATCTATTAATCGAATTATCTTCTAAGAAGTAATTTTCAGAAACAAATACATTTGTATCTATAAATACTATATCTCTATCCATTTACTTATGAATATTTGTTAGTGCTCAATTAAGAACAAAGCCATTCGTATTGTGGCTTATTTTTTTCCAATAACATGTTAGTAGTAAGCATTCAACCACTATGGAAATAGTGCTCAGACCAAGTGCCATCAGTTTATAATATGTTCTTCCACTTACGACAATTCATATAAGTTCTTAATAAACCAAGAAGATTCTGTTCCTTATGAAGAGTCCAAAAATTAGAAATTTAAATCAAAATCAAGCGACTGTGAATCATCATACTTAGCTTCATAGAAAACATAATAATACTTATTTTGGATTCTACTTAAAACTTTAGAATCTTTAATTTCTAATTTTATGCTAAATTCTGTATCATCAGACACGGTAAAAGGAAATTTTGAACATAAGCCATCACCACCATAGTATTTTTTACAATTTACTATGTTCTGATAATCCAATAAATCTTGGGAAATAAATACCAATCCATCAGATTCATAAAGTTTTTTATTCTTTTCTTCCATATCAAACCAAATATGGCCATTAGTAATGGACTTAGCACTTGGCTTGATAGTATGTCCAACGTAATCACTTTCATTTTTATCTTTAATATAAGAGACTATGGCTTTGTTCCAAAACTCTATGATATCAGATTCATTTCTCAATTGTTGAACTTGCATATCCTTAAGACAAAAGAACCGCGGCAAGCATACCCCGCCTTGACCTAAGAGTTCATCTACACATTCTTTAGAATTTTTATATGCATCTTTATATTGTTTGTCATTTGTCAAAATGACACAATATAATAATCTTTCCTCAGGACTTGGATACATACACGATACCAAAACCATACTATCTTCACGAGATATTTTCGTTTGTAGCAATATTTTGCATGTAGTTTTAACCAAGTCTTTATGAAGAACATGGTCATCAAAATTAACATTAAGATTATTCTTTAAAAGGTTTAAATTCTGTTCTATACATGATTGTATAGTATCCTTATAAATCAAATAATCAACTTCGCCATCTTTCCAATTATTACTGCCATAGTTTTTTACAGAACGATCTTCATGTGTCTTACTAGGATATCTACCATGAACAATTTTAAAGAATTCATTCTTCTTTCTAATCTCTGTAAACTCAAACTCGACATAATGTGAAGAACGTAATGTTACGAATGGACATTTAGCTAAATAATCCAAACTTTGAACTAAAAGTTGATTCTCTCCTTGAACGTAATCAACTAAAATATTCGTATCAAGGAAAAAATCAACTTTAAATTTATTATCAACTATCATCATCAAAATAGAATTTTATCCTTAAAGATATCTTGTGCAAATTCTCTTGTAATAAGACCATTCTTAGGTAATTGTTCTGATGCTCTCTGTAAGAGCGTATAACAAGACTGAACGATAAAACGTGGAGACCCCTGCATTGTTGTTTCCTTTACAGAAAGTAACAAATCTATAACTTCATCTGTAAATGGTTTTATTGAATGTTTGTTTTCTTCATCAAGTCTAGCCAAATCCAAATAATTGGCAATCATGGTTTTCACCATATCAAGCGTGGTAAGAGGTTTAAGAATGATTATTCTGTCTCCGATTCTGCTTACTAATGGAGCTGCTATCTTTTGAATTCTACCATAGGCAGCAGTATTCATTGCAAAAACAGAACACCAGTTCTTTTCACGATCTATCAGAGTGCGTAAGTTTCTCAAATAGCTATCAACGTCAGAATCTTTTATTCTACCACCAGCCAAATCTTCAAATTCATCTACAAGAATAATAAAGTCTGTTGCATCCAAATATTTCTTCACAATTGCTACTATAGCCTTCAACAAATAGACCTCTCTCTTATCTATGTTTTTAACATTTCCTGTTACTATATTATCCCAAGATTTAGTCACATTCATATTATCAGTAACAATATCGTAGAAATATTCTGCAACTGAAGAAATTTTGAAAATAGACAAGAAACAGTCTGTTAGATACTTTTTAAACAACACCTCGACTTGCTTTCTACCAGAAGATTTAATAGAGAAAGTTATTCTATCTATCAAGTACTTATATGATATTGACAGCTTTTGCCATGAAAACTCTGCCTCATTATCATTTATGCTTTGCAAGAACAAGCTCAACTGTCTACCATTTAGCGCATTTAATTCTGCAACTAAAACATTTTTTCTTATGCGCTTATCTATATCTTCCCCATCCATATAATCAAGAAAAATAGACCAAAGATAGCGGCGAAAATTTTCTATTCCTATTTTGGAAATAACTTCGCCTATTAATTCTGACAATTTCGAACCCGGATTATCTATATATACAACATATGGTTTAAAAGAAGTAGTCTTTAAAGAACCAAATAATGCTTTTATAAACATCAGAGTTTGAGTTTTTCCAGAGCCGTACTCTCCCAAAATAACCAAACTAAGATACTTGTCTTCAGCATTTGTTCCTGCAAAAGACAAAGCATCTTTCATATAATCGACAATCTCTGTAGCTGTACTACTTAAAGCTGGCTGTAACGCTAAAGTAATCTCATCTGAATCTGCCAAATTTGCAATACCAGAACGAGGAAATGGATTATACTTCAATCCAAATTTTTCTGCTAAATTGGACTGTAAATTCTCCGCTGCTTTTATTTGATTTAAAATATCTATACCCATAATTCAAATTTTTAAAATATGAGACATATATGAACCATCAACAAAAGGAAATAATATTCTCTCCCCTTGCTCGATAAAAATTTCAGTTATTCTCTGTAGCCTAAATGTGTTTGAGTATTCAGTACATTCAGAAATAATAGCATCCTTTATATCCTCCAGATGATAACCTAAATGAAAGATTATCTCTCTTTCTAAATCAGGTATATATACACACTCAGAGGTAAAATTATCTTGCATGAACTTGAGTACTCTAAATTCTTGAGGAATGTCTGTCGACTCCTTTACCAAATAACCATTTTGCAATTCATAACAATTTGTTTCTATATTTAATGCAGTTAAGGAACATTTATTTAATATTCTTAATGTCATACCCCATTTTGTAAACACATCCCAAAAACGCATTGTCACTTGTTTTGAGTCCTCTAAATAGTATTCTTTTTTCTCTGCTATAGAAATGAATCTATTAAAAAAACGACTCTCATACATGTACGCTAATATATACTCATTAGGAGCCTTTCGAAACATTTGCAAAAAATCTTTGAATCTAAAATATGAATAAAAGACTTTTCTCAATGATATAATATCATTCTTAGTAAGCATTTGCCTACTTTTACAATCAAATGCCATTCCAGCCAAAGGTGTTGAAGTCTTTATTTCTAATAGACCCGTTTTTTTTAATGCATTTACTATCTCCAACAGATTCCTATGAGTCCATGACTTACCAGATTCTGAAAACAAATTTGTTTCTCTGCAATAATCTAATAATGCAGGGATACTCCTTACATTTTCATTTTCATAATAGACATTGTATATGTTTTTAAAGTCAAGCAATGAATAAACATTAAAATACGACCATCCAGAATCTCTATACTCTGGAGATACATATAGAACATCTTTTGCAAACAGCCTTAAATCTATATCCAACATCATGCCAATAACAATATATTTTCAGACAACTCTACATTATGCCGAGTTTTAATATTCCACTTATGTCCACGTGTTCGGATTTTGTAAATCTGATATTCATTAAATCCGACAGACAGAGCTACTTCACCTAAAAATTGAGTCGTAGGTGTATATACCCCATACGGTGCTGAATCTCCTAATATCAGATAAGCTTTACTTCCAGAACGCAAAACTCGACGCATTTCCTTTAAGACATAATACATATCTTCAAAATAATGCATCATCAAGATATGAAAACTTTTTTTCCCCTTACGCTCTTTACAAATATTAGCTAAGACATTAAAACGTGCATCCAATTCATACATTAAATGAACATTAGCTTCAGCAAACTCTGTTTTATAGAATTTTTTTATATCAAAATCACAATCTCGATAATGAGTGGTAGCCCCGGTGACTAAATGTTTACGAACCTTTTCTGTTATATCATGCCAATCTTTTGTTATCTCGAAAAAATGCGTATGTACTTTTGAGACTTCGCCATAATCCAAGTTATTCAAATATGGAGGAGATGTAATACACAAATCACAAGAATCTGTTTCTATGCATTCATTATATAGTCTAGAATCAGCATGATTTACAACAGCTGTCCTAACACGAGAAACTAATGTATCTAAATCTTCCAACATCTGCATAACTATTGATGTAAATCGCTCCCAACAATGACCTGAATGCATTAAGTTTTTAGAACGAACAATATAAGGCACTGCAATAGGATGCAATGCAACCTTATGAAGAGTTTGGCTTAATGCCAATTCTAGAAACAATCTATACTTTGACTCTTTTATCATCCTAATAGAATCCCTAATTAAATACAAAACATCTAAAGTTTTTGCATCATATAAAGAAGCCAATAATGGATGACTTTTTGGAATACCATTACCAACACATTCTTTTACGTAAGAACCAATTTGATTAACATACATCAAACATGTATCCGAATCAATATCCCAATTCAATTTTGCATTTATGACATCACACATTAATTGCTGACTCTCATTACCAACAGCATGGATGCCTTTCTTTTGTGCAGCAACTAAAGTTGTTCCACAACCAGCAAATGGTTCATAAATAGAATCTATCAACCCATGTGCATCATCAATAATTTCATCAACAAATTTATAAGAAAAACCAGCAGTGAACTTATACCAATTATGTATAGGGCTACTCATATTATCACGAGCAGTTCCTATATTAGTATTTAAGATTTCGCTGGAATTATATTTCATATATTATATATACTTTGTATTCATTGAAAGTGCAAAGATAATACATTCTTAATTAACTTCCAAATTTTCTTATTTTTAAACTTACCACAAAGTAAGCAATCAATTACATCCAACCATTATATTAAAAGGCTAGAGATTCATTTTATATTAATCTGCCGCTTTCACGCAAACGTTTTTTGAAACCGTGCATTACGGTTTCAGCCCATTCTTGACAATTTTCTTTCATTTCTTGTTTTTGCTTTTCATCTAAACTGAATAGTCTATCTGTTGTTCTATACATTTCTGAGCCGTTTCATTAGCTAGCTCCAGTGTATTATCGTAAACCACAAATACAGCGTACCCTCTATTTTCAGTGGGTTAACTGCATTAGTATTATGAATTAAGGTTTTATTTAGAGTTGCCCATACAGGGCGCATTGTGTTTTGTATCTGTGTACCCAAGGCGTTCTTGCTTAGGCAAGCGGCAGAGCCGAGCGGACATAGGCTATGGAAGAGTTGCCCCAGTGGGGCGCAGTATGCGCAATATTGAGTGTTCTTACAATATGCCGGGATGTCGTTTTGCAAAGTCGTTCTGCTCTTCTATCACCATCTTGCTCAATGCTGGCAGCATACGTTCTATCTTGCGACATTTTACCTTATTATAATAGAAGTCTATGTCGTCGAGCAGTTCGTTGCAAAGAGATTCGGGCATATCGCCTCCATAACCACAGGCAACAAGAGCTATTGCAGACAATCTGCGAGCATCTTTGTCGTTACGGAATGTGCTACTCATAAGGATATTGGGCAGCATATCGTAAAATACATTGCAATAGTGAAGCAAGTCGTTGAAGTCAGGTGATAAAGTGAGGTATGCTTCGAGCATCTCTTCCTGATATTGACGGAGCAACAAGAGGAACTTCTGCTTTGCCATCTTGCCTTTTATGTTTTGTGTCATTACCCAGAAAAGGGCATGAGACAACACGATACGGTCTTCGGAAGAGTGATAGTAAAAGGAACTGTCTTCTGGCTTGCTGTCCTTAAACAGTTTCTCTTCCATCTCTGCAAACATCTGCTTGCGCATTTCATTTCTATCTGTAAGAGTCATATTTGAATGACGAGTTACGAGTTGGTCATGGCTAACGCCTGCGATTGTGAGTTGGTCAATTGTGAATTGTATCACGAATTAATCATTATAATACCGAGCGTACCACTCAGCAAAGCGACGAAGACCTTCTCTTAGGCTTGTGTTTGGCTTAAACCCAAAGTCTTGCTCTAATGGTGTTGTATCTGCATAGGTTACTGGCACATCGCCTGGTTGCATAGGTACAAGTTCCTTGTGGGCTTCGAAATCATAGTCCTTAGGAAGCACTCCTGCACGTACAAGTTCTTCTTGTAGGATGGTTACGAAGTCAAGGAGGTTTTCGGGGGAGTTGTTGCCGATGTTGTATACCTTATATGGAGGAATAGGAAGACCGTCCTCACCATTCTGCTTCTCTGGAGCGTGCTGCATGATGCGGACTACGCCTTCTACTATGTCATCAACAAAAGTGAAGTCGCGCTTACAATTGCCATAGTTAAAGATCTTGATTGTCTCACCTTTAACAAGTTTGTTGGTGAAACCAAAGTATGCCATATCTGGACGACCTGCTGGACCATATACAGTGAAGAAGCGGAGACCGGTAGAAGGTATGTTGTAGAGTTTGCTATAGGCATGGGCCATAAGCTCATTGCTCTTCTTTGTGGCTGCATAAAGCGATACGGGGTTGTCTACTTTATCGTCGGTAGAATAAGGCACTTTCTTGTTGCTACCATAAACAGATGATGAAGAGGCATATACAAGGTGCTCTACTTCGTGGTGGCGACATGCTTCAAGGATGTTGTAGAAACCGATAAGGTTGCTCTGGATATAGGCATCAGGATTGGTGATGCTGTAACGAACACCAGCCTGGGCAGCAAGGTTTACAACAACAGAAATATTGTTTTCTGTGAAAATCTTATCAACTGCTTCTTTATCAGCGATAGAAGCATGAACAAAAGTCCAGTCACGATCCAAAGCTTCTATTTCTTTCAAACGTTCATATTTGATATTGACATCATAGTAATCGGTAATTGAATCGATTCCGATTACTTTTATGTTCTTTACATCGTGGAAAAGACGCTTTACGAGGTTGCTGCCGATAAAGCCAGCAGCACCTGTCACGAGGACAGTCTTGCCTTCGAGATTTATATTGTAATTTACCATATTGACCCCCTCTTATCCCCCTTAAAGGGGGAGGATCCGGAAGGGTACGGATATTAAAAATTATTCTTAATTATGTCTATTACTTTTTCGGTATCGAATAACACTTCTTCATTTGTGAAACGCAATACCTTGTATCCCATATGTTCAAGCCAATCTTGACGGATTCTATCATATTCTATTTGTTCTGTTCCTCTCCACCCCTCTCTTAATGTGCTAGAGAAGTCCATCAACAAATCACCTGTAGGTTTCTTATCAGTGACGGAAGAAACATTTACATTTGAGGGGCTTTGAGGATCTGGCCTATGATAACCTCCATCCAATTCTACAATTAAAAGGCTTTCACGAAAGAAGAAATCGACAATATAATCACCTATTATATATTGTCTTCTACATTTCTGACCCAAACCATTGCTTTTGGCTATTAGCCAAAAAGCAGCCTCTGCTTGTGTCAAACTCTTCCTGTTGACCTTTGCATTTTCTTTCAGTACCTTATATACTGATTTATCTGCTGTTTGCCAATCGTTCATACAGATATCATTTAAACTAAAGCCTCCCTTTAAGGAATTTAAAACATAGCTATCTTCCTAACCAACAAAAGCCTCCCTTTAAGGGAGGTTTGGAGGGTCTAATCGCGACGGAAGATGTCGCGGGTGTATACCTTGGCTTCTACGTCCTTTAAGCAGTCATCAAAGCGGTTAGCGATGATGGCTTTGCTCTGAGCCTTGAACTCGTCAAGGTTATTAACGACTTTGCTGCCGAAGAATGTTGTGCCGTCTTCCAATGTTGGCTCGTAGATGATTACCTCGGCTCCCTTTGCCTTGATACGCTTCATGATGCCCTGGATGGCAGACTGGCGGAAGTTATCTGAGTTGGACTTCATAGTCAAGCGGTAAACACCGATGACACAAGTGCCTTGTTCTGCACCATATTGGTTGTTGCTTGAATAATCGTACCAACCTGCTTTGCGCAATACTGCATCAGCGATGTAATCCTTGCGTGTGCGGTTTGACTCTACAATAGCGGACATCATGTTTTGTGGTACGTCCTGATAGTTGGCCAATAGCTGCTTGGTGTCCTTTGGCAAGCAATAGCCACCATAACCAAATGAAGGATTATTATAATGTGTACCGATACGTGGATCGAGACCTACACCTTCGATAATGGCTTTTGAATCAAGACCTTTAACCTCTGCGTATGTATCAAGCTCGTTGAAGTAGCTTACGCGAAGAGCAAGGTAAGTATTAGCAAACAATTTCACGGCCTCGGCTTCCTTCATTCCGACATACAATGTCGGAATGTCTTCCTTAATAGCTCCTTCCTGCAAAAGAGCAGCAAAAGTGTGAGCAGCTTCTTTCAACATCTCTACGTCGGTTACAGACTGGATGGCATTGTTCTCGGCTTCGAACTCGGGCTTGTTGATGATCTTGGGATAGCCAACGATGATACGGCTTGGGTAGAGGTTATCGTAGAGTGCTTTGCTCTCACGAAGGAACTCTGGAGAGAAAAGGAGGTTGAACTTCTTGACGCCTTTCTGGGCGTATTTTAAGTAGAGATTGCGGGTGTAACCTACGGGAATTGTACTCTTGATGACCATAATGGCATCTGGATTTACCTCCAATACGAGGTCTATAACTTCTTCCACATGGGTGGTGTCGAAATAGTTCTTAACTGGGTCGTAGTTGGTGGGAGCGGCGATTACCACAAAGTCGGCATCTGCATAAGCTGACTTGCCATCGAGTGTGGCTACAAGGTTTAATGGCTTTTCAGCCAAATACTTTTCGATATAATCGTCCTGAATAGGAGAAATCTTATTGTTGAGCTTCTCCACCTTTTCGGGGATTACATCTACTGCTGTTACATGATGATGTTGCGACAGAAGTGTCGCAATACTCAGACCTACGTAGCCGGTACCAGCTACTGCTACTTTAATGTTGTTAAAATCACGCATAATATTTTGATTTTTTGTAATCGGCTTTGCCGCTTGCCTGAGCAAGAATTTTCGTTAATGCTCAATTTAAGGCATAGCCCTTTGTATAGGAGCGGGGACGCCCTCGTCCCCGAAAGAATTTGGAAGAATCTATTGCTTTGGCGAGGACGAGGGCGTCCTCTCTCCCAGTCGGGGACGAGGGCGTCCCCGCTCCCACTTTATCGTCTATTGAATGAGAACTTCCAATTTATTTTTAGGGTGAATAGAAAGAAGTTGAACTTCATGCTGAAGAATGGGGTGCTGACTACTTCTACTTTGAGCTTGTCTGTGGCGTTCGACTTTTGGTTAAGGAACTCGTCGCCGATGAAGATCTGGATTGACTGGGTGGCGTTGGGCAGTATCTGGTTGCTGCCTCCATTGATAGTAATTGTTTCTGTTGTCATGATAAATTCATGGGTCGTAGTTTAACGAAAAAGTAACATAATATACTTGGCGATTTAATATAATATAAATGCCACTTTAATATAATATAAATGGCAAAGTAATATAATATACTTTTTGCTATAGATTTTGATTATTTTATGCGATTGGGTTTGGGGCGTGACAACAAGGCGTCGTTGATGCGGGCGCGGAGGTTGTCGATGGTCCTGCCCTTTTCGAGTTTGGTGGCGAAGGGCAGGAGGAGACGGATGAAACGCTCTTTTACTATCTCTTCTTCGGTGAGCCGTGACTCTTGCTCGAAGATGGAGATGACGGTCCTGGCAAATTCGGTGGCGTTAAGGCATTCGCCTATTTGAGAGATATAGCCAGGTAGGTTCACCTTATCTATATATAGGGACAGCTTGCCTAATTCGGGGATTGAGGCGCTGTCTGGAGTTGAGGTGCCAAGAATTTTCTCGGCATATTGGTCGCCATAGAAGTTTTGTACTGCCTCTGTGGCATTAGGGAGTATCTGGTTGTTTCCTCCGTTAATGTTGATTGTTATATCATTCATAAGGTTAGTTTTTAATGATTTATCAATGGTTTGTAAACAAAAAATCAACGTGTGTCAACAGAATTGATTTGGGGTGTTGGATGTTGTACCTTTGCAATGCAGTCAAGAAACAATGTATTACTTTTGCTGGGCGTCATGACTGAAGGCGTAAACACAAAGTCCCATACCGGCGATGGGCGCTGAAAAATGATTAACTATAGTGTGTTCATGATGTCTAATCACTTTAGTAATGATGCTACTCCTAAGGCTTATGCCAAGAATCAGGTGAACGAGGTGTGGCCTATCGAAAAGTTTGCAAAGCACATTGCCGACCACAATGGCGTATATAGTCGTGGCACGGTGAAGGGTGTGTTGAGCGACATGTGCGAGTGTCTGGTGGAGCAATTGCTTAATGGCAACAAGATTCAACTGGGTGAGTTGGGTACGTTCGGTATATCCATCAGCAGCGAACCTGCTGAGAATCTGAATGATTTCTCGGCTAAGAACATCAAGGAGGTGAATATCGTGTTCGCTCCTGGCGCTGACTTTGAGAACCTTATCAACCGTGCCAAGTTTAATCCGGTGGCGAGTCGTGTCGTTCAGAATGCCGCGCTTAAGGCGGAGAAGAACGGTGAAGCCAACGTGGATATCGAGGGCATCAAGAAGAAGTAGTTATTGAACTCATGTAATGTATGAGGCTTATTTTATTCATCTATTTAAAGACTACGAGTATGAAGATTAACTGGAAGAAGGTGGCAATGTATGTGCTGCGAGTGATTGAAATGATTGTTACGGGTGCGGCGGGCGGTGCCATGACGCAACTATAAAACCATCTGGGTATGAGAACTATAACTTTGATTATTGTGCATTGCAGCGCTAACCGCGCTGGCAGCACATTGAGAATGGCGGACATTGACCGCTACCACCGCTCGCTGGGCTGGAAGGGTTGTGGATATCATTATGTTATTCCTACCGACGGCACTATTGAACGGGGTAGACCTGAGGCGCAAATCGGTGCGCATTGCAAGAATCATAACCGACATTCTATTGGTGTTGCATATATAGGAGGTCTTGCCGGTGACGGCAAGACTCCTTGTGACACCAGAACGGAAGCACAGAAGAGTGCGTTGAAACGGTTGCTTGGTGAACTGCATAAGCGTTATCCGAAAGCGTTGATAGTAGGACACTGTGACCTTGATCCACAAAAACCGTATTGCCCGGGGTTTGATGTGAATTACGAATTACGAGTTAGGAATTAGGAATTTTACTGATATACTGGCTCAAGATTCGAACAGATAGCCGTAGTTGTTTTGCAACGCTTCGAATTCTGTTTCGCAGCGATCATGCAACTCTTTATTGCTGTTCTTGAATATCTTTATAGTTTTCTCTATCTCTTCCTTTACGGTTCGTCCTGCCTCAAAGATGGGTCTCAGTTCGTCCTTGAAATAGTCGATGAAAGGTGCATTGTAGTAGCCTATCTCTTCTATCATGAAATAGAAGGTATTATATGCATCTTTCAGATCCAGTTTCTTGTCTCTTACATCTGCAAGTGTCTGAAGACGGAGTATTTCGATGTTTTCTGCTTGGGCCGACACCTCTTGGACGGTCTTTACTTTATGAAAGTAACGGTCGATAAAGGCGTTGCGCTCATGCAGGTTGCGCTTGTAGAACAGCTGGCGTTCTTTTTTGTCTGCCTCGTTCTTGTTTACTTCCTCAAAACATTCGGCATGTACGCCTGATAAGGCTACTGCCATTCCACCGACATCCATAACGAGCTTGCGGTCGCGGGCTATGCGAATGACATAACCTTCGAGTCCTGCATATTCACCAGTCATGATGCGAAGTAGAGTACGGTTCTTGGAATAATAAACAAAAGGACGAAGAAGGAAGCGGAGACGCTCTGGCTCGGTTTCTGCAACACGCATGAATGGCTCCATCTGGTTGCAAGGGATAGTGGCAACCTTTCCAGTGCTACAATTCTTACAGAGTTTGTATGAATTTACGTTTTTATTTAAGTAGTCTTGTAATGTTTTCGGGTCACCTTGCAAGAATATCAGTCCGCTAACAGAAGGGGTTTCCACTTCGCGCATTCCGCCTCTGTTACGGTGACGAGGGACATACTTTATTGTCTTATGCACAAAATGGGTTAATCCATCTTTTTTAAGCTGTTCTTCTATAGATTTTACTTTCTGGTTGTGAACAAAAAGATAACTCCATGACGTGCAGTTATTCTTCACCAGCGAACACTTCTTTATCGCTGAACCAGTCATTATGTCTGGCTCAGGAACGTGTGTGCCCTCTGGAAATTCATTGTTTTCAGATGTCTGAAAACTCTTTGTTTCGTCGGCTGTAGACTGAGAAATCGTGCAATCCTGCTTCATAACCTCTCCGCTACTTTATGTCACTGTTGGCTGCCATCAACTGAGATGGCAATGCCAATTTTACAATAACATTGTTCATAAAATCATACTATCTGTGTGTATGCTTGTCCAGTTATGGAATTCAATGTTTCACAAATCAAATGTGCTGATTGCGTCGCATTATCACCTCATAGTGGCTTTGTGTCTCTATCTCTTTACGTACTGTTTTCACATGATAAAACAGTATCTACATTGCAAATATACTACTTTTCTTTCACTTCTTATCATTTTTAAATGAAAAAGTTTAGCAAAACCCCGAATTCCATCTAAAATGTTTCACAAATCCAACTTTTCAAGGTTTCAAAAGCCCTTTGTTTACAGCATTCTTTCTCATTGTGAATGTTTTATCATGTGAAAACAATCACTCCTCCCTCCATTTGTTAAACACCACCATTCCTCCTTCTCCATAATAGGTAGTCTCCTCACATCAAACATCACCGCATCCAATATGTTCATTTTTTGCGATAACGGATATTATAATAATGCGCCCTGTAAGGGCAAAAGCATTCATTATCAACGCTTCTGCCCTTACAGGGCGCT